>Ga0209070_100070_pt1 | contig 154020 bp, 127 predicted proteins | sample SynthPrep_5_END__FD_187205 | JGI IMG/M metagenome (GOLD analysis project Ga0209070, IMG submission 187205) | Synthetic microbial communities from Ohio, USA - SynthPrep_5_END_DS10_MetaG (SPAdes) (version 2) | ecosystem: Engineered > Bioreactor > Aerobic > Activated sludge | place: USA: Ohio... | reverse complement strand
CCGGGCAGCGCGCATCTTGCATTCGCTCCGAGGAATACCATGGCCCGCGTAACCGTTGAAGACTGCCTAGAACACGTGGATAACCGCTTTGAGCTGGTCATGCTCTCTACCAAGCGTGCCCGTCAACTGGCCACTGGCGGCAAAGAGCCCCTGGTCCAGTGGGAAAACGACAAGCCTACCGTTGTAGCCCTGCGTGAAATCGCTGAAGGCCTGATGAGCTACGAGTTCATCGCCAACGCTGAAATCGTTGAAGACGAACCGCTGTTTGCAGCGTTCGAGGACGAGTCCAACGAGGCCGTCTAAGCCTATGCCTGGTCGACGTAGCACGGCGCGGGGTCACAGCCAACGGCAGGAGTTCACACTTTGCCGAGCATAGGCGCCCTCGCCGATCGCTTATCGGCCTACCTCGGCCCAGACCAGGTCAACCTGGTCCGCCGAGCGTATTTCTACGCCGAACAAGCCCACGACGGCCAACGCCGGCGTAGCGGTGAGGCGTATGTCACCCATCCTCTTGCGGTGGCAAATATTCTTGCCGACATGCACATGGACCATCAGAGCCTGATGGCCGCGATGCTGCATGACGTGATCGAAGACACCGGCATCGCCAAGGAAGCGCTCAGCGCACAATTTGGCGAAACCGTGGCCGAACTGGTCGACGGGGTCAGCAAACTGACCCAGATGAACTTCGAGACCAAGGCTGAAGCCCAGGCGGAAAACTTCCAGAAGATGGCCATGGCCATGGCCCGCGATATCCGGGTGATTCTGGTCAAGCTGGCCGACCGGCTGCACAACATGCGCACGCTGGAGGTGCTGTCCGGCGAAAAACGCCGGCGCATCGCCAAGGAAACCCTGGAAATCTACGCGCCCATCGCCAACCGGCTGGGCATGCACGCCATTCGTATCGAATTCGAAGACCTCGGTTTCAAAGCCATGCACCCGATGCGTTCGGCGCGCATCTACCAGGCGGTCAAGCGCGCCCGGGGCAACCGCAAGGAAATCGTCAACAAGATCGAAGAGTCCCTGAGCCATTGCCTGGCGATCGACGAGATCGAAGGCGAGGTCAGCGGCCGGCAGAAACACATCTACGGCATCTACAAGAAGATGCGCGGCAAGCGTCGGGCCTTCAACGAGATCATGGACGTGTATGCGTTCCGGATCATCGTCGACAAGGTCGACACCTGCTACCGCGTGCTGGGCGCTGTACATAATTTGTACAAACCGCTGCCGGGGCGCTTCAAGGATTACATCGCGATTCCCAAGGCCAACGGCTACCAGTCGCTGCATACCACGCTGTTTGGTATGCACGGGGTGCCGATCGAGATCCAGATCCGCACCCGCGAAATGGAAGAGATGGCCAACAACGGCATCGCCGCCCATTGGCTGTACAAATCCAGCGGCGACGAGCAGCCAAAAGGCACCCATGCCCGTGCCCGCCAGTGGGTCAAGGGCGTGCTGGAAATGCAGCAACGTGCCGGCAACTCCCTCGAATTTATCGAAAGCGTGAAGATCGACCTGTTTCCGGACGAGGTCTACGTGTTCACGCCCAAAGGCCGGATCATGGAGCTGCCCAAAGGCTCCACGGCGGTCGACTTTGCCTACGCCGTGCACACCGATGTGGGCAACAGCTGCATCGCCTGTCGGATCAACCGTCGTCTCGCGCCGCTGTCCGAACCGCTGCAAAGCGGCTCCACGGTCGAGATCGTCAGCGCACCGGGCGCACGCCCGAATCCGGCATGGCTCAACTTTGTGGTCACCGGCAAGGCGCGCACGCACATCCGCCACGCCTTGAAACTGCAGCGCCGCTCCGAGTCCATCAGCCTGGGCGAACGCCTGCTGAACAAGGTGCTCAACGGTTTCGACAGCGCCCTGGACAAGATTCCTACAGAGCGCGTGCAAGCGATGCTCCACGAGTATCGCCAGGAAACCATCGAAGACCTGCTGGAAGATATCGGCTTGGGCAACCGCATGGCCTACGTGGTCGCCCGCCGCCTGCTCGGCGAAGGCGAACAATTGCCAAGCCCCGAAGGTCCGCTGGCGATTCGTGGCACCGAGGGCCTGGTGCTCAGCTACGCCAAGTGCTGCACGCCGATCCCGGGCGACCCGATTGTCGGCCATTTGTCGGCGGGCAAAGGCATGGTGGTGCACCTGGACAACTGCCGCAACATCACCGAAATCCGCCACAACCCGGAAAAATGCATCCAGCTCTCGTGGGCCAAGGATGTCACCGGCGAATTCAACGTCGAGTTGCGGGTGGAGCTGGAACACCAGCGCGGCCTGATCGCCCTGCTCGCCAGCAGCGTCAACGCAGCCGACGGCAATATCGAGAAGATCAGCATGGACGAACGCGATGGTCGCATCAGCGTGGTCCAGTTGGTGGTCAGCGTTCACGACCGCGTGCACCTGGCCCGCGTGATCAAGAAACTGCGTGCCTTGACGGGTGTGATCCGCATCACTCGCATGCGCGCCTAAGCCACATTACAAGGAGTCATTCATGACCAAGACTGTTATCACCAGCGATAAAGCCCCGGCCGCCATCGGCACCTACTCCCAGGCGATCAAGGCAGGCAACACCGTCTACATGTCCGGCCAGATTCCACTGGACCCAAAGACCATGGAACTGGTTGAAGGCTTCGAAGCACAGACCGTGCAGGTCTTCGAAAACCTCAAGTCGGTGGCCGAGGCTGCCGGCGGTTCGTTCAAAGACATCGTCAAGCTGAACATCTTTCTCACCGACCTGAGCCACTTCGCCAAGGTCAACGAGATCATGGGCAAGTACTTCGAACAGCCTTACCCAGCCCGCGCCGCCATCGGCGTTGCCGCCCTGCCAAAGGGTGCACAGGTTGAGATGGACGCGATTCTGGTCATCGAGTAAAACACCCGGCGCAGCCCCCATAGGCTGCGCCGACTTCGTTTTAAAAGGATTTCATGATGCGCAAAGCGCTTGTAGCCTCATCACTGCTCGCCCTGTTGCTCGGCGGCTGCGCCAGCAACCCTGCCGACCGGGATGTGAGCGGCACCTGGATCAACCAGGTCGCCGTCGATGCGGCGGCCAAAGGCGGCCCTTTGCGTGAAGCCCTGCAGAGCTTTGGCCCGAACCTCGAATGGGAGGTCAATACCAAGGCCTCGCAGGCACGCTACTACAACGGTTTTGAAGTAGCGGAAGGCAAATTGCTGGGTGAAAAGTCCGGCGCGTGGAGTGTGGACTTCTACGGCAGCTCCGCCACCGAACTCAAGCGCAAAGGCAAACAGCTGCTGCAAGTGGCCAACGACAACGAGCCGGAACAGCTGTTCGCTCGCCCCAAAGAGCCCGCACCGGAAGGCGCGCCACTGGGCGCAAACTTCGAGCGTGCGCTGTACGCCGCTTATATGGGGGGTGACTGGAAGATCCTCGACGGTTTCGGAAGCGGCGCCATCGTGCAATTCCAGGCCAACGGCAAGGTCGCTGGCCTGCCGAATGTCGATCAGTACTCGCTGTGCCTGGCGGGCGATTGCGCGTCCATGAGCGGTGGCTACGACAGTATCTGGCTGCAGTTGAACGGCCAGGGCAACCCGTGGATTTTTGTGCGCAAAGGCAAGCAACTGGAGATCTTCCAGGCGATCAATACCGCACAGGCGGATGAGGTGCCTTCGTTTACGCCAGGGCCTCGCCAGTGGTTGCTTGAAAAGCAATAAGCAGCCGAACGCGTATCCAAATGTGGGAGCGGGCTTGCGCGCGAAAGCGGTTTATCAGAAGCACATTCAGTGACTGACACAGCGCTTTCGCGAGCAAGCCCGCTCCCACATTTTCACCGCATTTCAGCCTTTCAGGATCGCCGCGTAGCCCTCGCGGTAAGTCGGGTACGTCGGCACCCAACCCAACGCCTTGATACGCGCATTGCTGCATTGCTTGCTGCCAGCACGCCGCACACTCGCGTCATCAGCCCATTCGGTCACACCCAGATACTCACGCAACCAATCCACCACCTCGGCCAGCGGCGCAGGCGCATCATCGACGCCGATGTAGACCTTCTCCAGCGAGCCGCCCTTTTCCACATGATGCAACAAAAACGCCAGCAAACCCGCTGCGTCATCTGCGTGAATGCGGTTGCCATATAAAGGTGGGTCGATTGCCACGCGGTACCCTTGGCGAACCTGGGTCAACAGCCATTCGCGGCCCGGTCCATAGATACCAGTCAGCCGCACAATGCTGGCGGGGATGCCACTGTCGAGCGCAACTTGCTCAGCCTCCAACATTACTTGCCCGGAATAACCCTTCGCCTGAGTCTTCGACGTTTCGTCGACCCACTCGCCATTTTGCTGCCCGTAGACGCTGCTGCTGGATACAAACAGCAGGTGCTTAGGCTCCTGCCCGTAGTCGCCCAGCCACTCCAGCACATGTTTCAGCCCTTCAACATAAGCAGCGCGATAGCCGGCTTCGTCATGGTCCGTCGCGGCAGCGCAGTACACCAGATAATCCACCCCGCCGATCGGCCAGGTGTCAGGGCAATCCTTGTTGAACAGGTCACCGGCAATACCGATCACGCCCTCGGGCAGCCGCGAAATATCGCGGCGCAGGCCATGAACCTCCCACTCCGAGTCGAGCAACTGGCTGGCCAGCCGGCTCCCTACATCGCCACAGCCGGCAATCACAACAGAAGGCGCAGACATCACAAAACTCCGTACTGAAAGGTCTAGGTTAGCCCTCGCGAGTGACCGACGGCCAGAAAAAGGGCAAATAAAGTAACTGTATTACTTCTGTTAACAAGAATTACTTGCAATAATAACCGCCCATTTGTCCTCGACCCCTTGGGTCTGGAAGGACGATCACTCATTTTTTCTCTCAGGTCCGGCCAGCATGACACGTAATACAACCCCCGCTTCGCCAACCAAGCTTCACAGCCCATCCCGCGCCTGGCGTGCGAGTGCTGCGCTGCTGTTCAGCGTACTGCTGGCACCGACCGCCGCCTTCGCTGACGCCGCCGCACCCGCCACCCCGGCTGCCGCCGAGCAAAATGCCGCGGCACCGGCAGCTCCAGTGGCTGCGCCGGCCGCCACCGACCCGGCCCTGGCGGCTGACCCAGCCTCCGCCGAAGACACCGGTGTGGTGCTGGAAGAAGACAACACCCTGGGCATGGCCCATGACCTGTCGCCGTGGGGCATGTACCAGAACGCTGACGTGGTGGTGAAAGCCGTGATGATCGGCCTAGCCATTGCCTCGATCATCACCTGGACCATCTGGATCGCCAAAGGCTTCGAGCTGCTGGGCGCCAAACGTCGTCTGCGCACTGAAATCGTCCACCTGAAAAAGGCTACCACCCTCAAGGAAGCCAGCGAAAGCGCGACCAAGAAGGGCACCCTGGCCAACACTCTGGTGCACGACGCGCTGGAAGAAATGCGCCTGTCGGCCAACACCCGCGAAAAAGAAGGCATCAAGGAACGTGTGGCCTTCCGCCTGGAGCGCCTGGTGGCAGCCTGCGGTCGTAACATGAGCAGCGGCACCGGCGTGCTCGCAACCATCGGTTCTACCGCGCCGTTCGTCGGCTTGTTCGGTACCGTGTGGGGCATCATGAACAGCTTCATCGGCATCGCCAAAACCCAGACCACCAACCTTGCCGTCGTTGCCCCTGGCATCGCCGAAGCCCTGCTGGCGACCGCCCTGGGCCTGGTTGCCGCGATTCCTGCGGTGGTGATCTACAACGTCTTCGCCCGTTCGATTGCCGGCTACAAAGCCCAGGTATCGGACGCGTCGGCAGAAGTCCTGCTGCTGGTCAGCCGCGACCTCGATCACCTGCCTACCGAGCGCAGCTCGCAACCGCACATGGTGAAAGTGGGGTAATCGGCCATGGGCCTGCATTTGAATCAAGGCGACGACGAACTCGTCGAGAACCACGAAATCAACGTCACGCCGTTTATCGACGTGATGCTGGTGCTGCTGATCATCTTCATGGTGGCGGCACCGTTGGCGACCGTGGACATTAAGGTCGACCTGCCCGCATCCAGCGCCAAACCTGCGCCACGGCCAGAGAAACCGATCTTCCTCAGCGTCAAGGCGGACCAACGCCTGTTCCTGGGCGAAGAAGAAGTCAAAGCTGAAACCCTGGGCCCGGTGCTCGACGCCAAGACCCAAGGCAAGAAAGACACGACGATCTTCTTCCAGGCTGACAAGGGCGTGGACTACGGCGACCTGATGAGCGTGATGGATGCCCTGCGGGCAGCCGGCTACCTCAAGGTCGGCCTGGTCGGACTTGAGACGGCAGCCAAGAAATGATCACGACGCGCCACAAACTGACGCGTTATGGCACCAGCCTCGCCGTCGTACTGGGCGTGCATGCCGTCGCGATCGCTATCGCGCTTCATTGGTCCGCGCCGCGCACGGTGCAGTTGCCGCCGGCTGCCATGGTCATCGACCTGGCACCGATGCCAGCCCCGCCGCCGCCAGCGCCGCCCAAGGTGGTAACGCCGCCGCAACCGCCTGCACCGGTGGAAGAGCTGCCCCTGCCGAAACTGGCCGAGGCACCCAAGCCAACGATCCAGGTGCCCAAGCCGGTCAAGCCCAAGCCTAAACCGCAGCCGCCGAAGCCTGTGGAGAAGAAGATCGAGCCGCCCAAGGAGAAACCCTCCGAGGATCCGCCGAGCGACGCTCCGCCGACCCAAGCACCGGCTGAGAAATCGGCCCAACCTGTACCAGGCCCTTCTCCGCAGCAAATCGCAGCGAAGGCTTCCTGGGAAGGCACGCTGCTGGCTCACTTGCAGAAGTACAAAAAGTACCCGCCAGGCGCGCAGGCCCGTGGCAAGGAAGGCCTGAACCGCCTGAAGTTCGTGGTGGATGCCGAAGGCAACGTGCTGTCCTACGAGTTGGTGGGCCGCTCCGGCAACGCCGACCTGGACCGCGCCACGCTGGACATGATCCGTCGCGCCCAGCCACTGCCCAAGCCACCGGCAGACATGCTCAAAGGTGGCAGCATCGAGATCGTTGCACCGTTCGTGTACAACATCGAGAAGCGTCGTCGCTGAAAAATGAAGGTGGTGAGGGGCAACCCTTACCACCTTCAGCAAAATCTGCGTAACTCCCCGCTCAATCCCCAGCAAAGTTCTGATAACGTGCGTCTATCGATTGCAGCCGGTATGCTTGGCCCGCAACCTCATGGACGCCCGCTATGACTCTTACAGAATTACGCTACATCGTTACCCTCGCCCAAGAGCAGCACTTCGGCCACGCGGCCGAGCGTTGCCATGTCAGCCAGCCGACGCTGTCGGTGGGCGTGAAAAAGCTTGAAGACGAACTCGGTGTGCTGATTTTCGAGCGCAGCAAGAGCGCCGTGCGCCTAACGCCTGTGGGCGAAGGCATTGTGGCCCAGGCCCAGAAGGTGCTGGAGCAGGCGCAGAGCATTCGCGAACTGGCCCAGGCCGGCAAGAACCAGCTGACCGCACCGCTGAAAGTCGGCGCCATCTACACCGTCGGCCCGTACCTGTTCCCGCACCTGATCCCGCAACTGCACCGCGTCGCGCCGCAGATGCCGTTATATATCGAAGAAAACTTCACCCACGTGCTGCGCGACAAACTGCGCAACGGCGAGCTGGACGCGATCATCATCGCCCTGCCGTTCAACGAAGCGGACGTGTTGACCCTGCCGCTCTACGACGAGCCGTTCTACGTCTTGATGCCCGCTTCCCACCCGTGGACGCAAAAGGACACCATCGACGCCGGCCTGCTCAACGACAAGAGCCTGCTGCTGCTGGGCGAAGGCCACTGCTTCCGTGACCAGGTATTGGAAGCCTGCCCGACCCTGACCAAGGGCAACGACGGCGCCAAGCACACCACCGTGGAATCCAGCTCCCTGGAAACCATCCGGCACATGGTCGCCTCCGGCCTGGGCATTTCGATCCTGCCGCTGTCGGCGGTGGACAGCCACCACTACGCCCCCGGCGTGATCGAAGTGCGCCCACTGACGCCGCCAGTACCGTTCCGTACCGTGGCGATCGCCTGGCGCGCCAGCTTCCCACGACCGAAAGCGATTGAGATCCTCGCCGATTCGATCCGCCTGTGCTCGGTGGCCAAGCCGACGGCTGCGAGCTAAGCAACGGTATGACTGAGCTGTCGCAGGTGTCGGTGACGGCACTCAAGGGTGTCGGTGAAGCCATGGCCGAGAAGTTGGCCAAGGTCGGCCTGGAAAACCTCCAGGACGTGTTGTTCCACCTGCCCCTGCGCTATCAGGACCGCACCCGCGTGGTGCCCATCGGCCAGTTGCGCCCTGGGCAGGACGCGGTGGTCGAAGGCACGGTCAGCGGCGCCGACGTGGTGATGGGCAAGCGTCGCAGCCTGGTGGTGCGTCTGCAGGATGGCACCGGTGGCCTGAGCCTGCGCTTCTACCATTTCAGCAACGCGCAGAAAGAAGGCCTAAAACGCGGCACCCGCGTACGCTGCTACGGCGAAGCGCGGCCTGGTGCATCGGGCCTGGAAATCTATCACCCGGAATACCGCGCCATTACCGGCGATGAACCGCCGCCAGTCGACACCACGCTCACACCGATCTACCCGCTCACCGAAGGCCTGACCCAGCAACGCCTGCGCCAGCTGTGCATGCAGACGCTGACGATGCTCGGCCCGAAAAGCCTGCCCGACTGGCTGCCGCTGGAGCTGGCCCGCGACTATCAACTGGCGTCGCTGGACGATGCGATTCGCTACTTGCATCACCCGCCTGCCGATGCCGATGTCGACGAGCTGGCGCTGGGTCATCACTGGGCCCAGCACCGCCTGGCGTTTGAAGAACTGCTGACTCACCAACTCTCCCAGCAGCGCCTGCGCGAAAGCATGCGTTCCCTGCGTGCGCCGGCGATGCCCAAGGCCACGCGTTTGCCCGCGCAATACCTGGCCAACCTGGGCTTTGCGCCGACCGGCGCCCAACAACGCGTCGGTAATGAAATCGCCTACGACTTAAGCCAGCAGGAACCCATGCTGCGCCTGATCCAGGGCGATGTGGGCGCAGGCAAGACCGTGGTCGCCGCTCTCGCCGCCTTGCAAGCGCTGGAAGCTGGTTACCAAGTGGCGTTGATGGCGCCCACCGAAATTCTTGCCGAGCAGCACTTCATCACCTTCAAGCGCTGGCTCGAGCCTCTGGGCCTGGAAGTGGCGTGGCTGGCCGGCAAGCTCAAGGGCAAGGTACGCGCAGCGGCTCTGGAGCAGATTGCCGGTGGTGCACCCATGGTGGTGGGCACCCACGCGCTGTTTCAGGATGAAGTGCAATTCAAGAATCTGGCGCTGGTGATCATCGACGAACAGCATCGATTCGGCGTGCAGCAACGCCTGGCCCTGCGCCAGAAAGGCGTGGGCGGGCGCATGAACCCGCACCAGTTGATCATGACCGCCACGCCGATCCCGCGCACCCTGGCGATGAGCGCCTACGCCGACCTCGACACCTCGATCCTCGACGAACTGCCGCCCGGCCGGACGCCGGTCAACACCGTATTGGTCACCGACACCCGACGTGTCGAAGTGATCGAGCGCGTGCGCGGCGCCTGTGCCGAAGGGCGCCAGGCGTACTGGGTGTGCACGCTGATCGAAGAGTCCGAGGAGCTGACCTGCCAGGCTGCCGAGACCACCTTTGAAGACCTCACCAGCGCCTTGGGCGAGCTCAAGGTCGGCCTGATCCATGGCCGCATGAAGCCCGCAGAAAAAGCCGCCGTGATGGCCGAATTCAAGGCCGGTAACCTGCAACTGTTGGTGGCTACCACGGTGATCGAGGTCGGTGTGGACGTACCCAACGCCAGCTTGATGATTATCGAGAACCCCGAGCGCCTTGGCCTGGCGCAACTGCACCAGTTGCGCGGCCGGGTCGGCCGGGGCAGCGCCGCCAGCCATTGCGTGCTGCTCTACCACCCGCCGCTGTCACAGATTGGTCGCCAGCGCCTGGGCATCATGCGTGAAACCAACGACGGTTTTATCATTGCCGAAAAAGACCTCGAGCTGCGCGGCCCCGGTGAAATGCTCGGCACCCGCCAGACCGGCCTGCTGCAATTCAAGGTCGCCGACCTGATGCGCGACGCTGACCTGCTGCCGGCCGTGCGCGATGCGGCGCAAGCGCTGCTCGAACGTTGGCCGGATCATGTCAGCCCATTGCTGGACCGCTGGCTACGCCATGGGCAGCAATACGGCCAAGTGTGACGCCTGACTTTGTAGGAGCGAGCTTGCTCGCGAAGCGCGTTAACGATGACGCGGACACCGGGGAATGAACGCGGTGACCTGGGATATCTTCGCGAGCAAGCTCGCTCCCACAGAGGTTCAGCGCCAACCGCGTCACAAACAACAGTTAACCGACCAACACTTGTATCAAGCTGGTTATACTTCGTGGACTGTAAGAAATTGGATCAGGCCATGTCAGAAGTTGCCCTCGCCACAGCCCCACTGACCGCCCCGCCGGTCATTCGGGCTCTGCTCGCAAAACTCGCCATCCCCTACACGGAAGTCACCGACCTACCGGGCCTGAATCCTGCGCGAAAGGTCCAGGCCGTGTTGCTGGAAGACGCGGTGGGCGCACTGATGGTGCTGTTCCCGCAGAACCAATTGCTCGATCTCAACCGCCTCGCCGAACTCACCGGTCGCCGCCTCACGGCAGTATCGCCGGATCGCGTCGAACGCATGCTGGGCAAGCACGAACTGACCCTGTTGCCAGGCCTGCCGCCGCTCACCAGTTCGCCGTGCCTGTACGAAGGCAGCCTGCTCAACGAGCCGAGCCTGCTGGTGCATTCGGGCGAAGCCGGGGTGCTACTGGAAATACCGACCGACACGTTCAAGACGATGCTGACCAAGGCCAGCGCCGGCCACTTCGGCGAGCCGCTGAGCAACATCCGCCCCAACCTTGACCGCCCGAATGATGACCGCGAGGAAATTACCCAGGCGATGCAGGCATTCACCGCCCGCCGCATCCAGCAACGCCTGGAAGCGACCATCGAGATTCCACCGCTGGCCGACACGGCGCAGAAGATCATCAAGCTGCGTGTCGACCCGAATGCCACCATTGATGACATTACCGGCGTGGTCGAAACCGACCCCGCTTTGGCTGCGCAAGTCGTGAGCTGGGCCGCGTCGCCCTACTACGCGTCGCCGGGCAAGATCCGCTCCGTGGAAGACGCCATCGTGCGCGTGCTGGGTTTTGACCTGGTGATCAACCTGGCGCTGGGCCTGGCATTGGGCAAGACCCTGAGCCTGCCCAAGGATCACCCGCACCAGTCCACACCCTACTGGCACCAGTCAATCTACACCGCCGCCGTGATCGAAGGCCTGACCCGCGCTATGCCCCGCGCCCAGCGCCCGGAAGCCGGCCTGACCTACCTCGCGGGCTTGCTGCACAACTTCGGTTACCTGCTGCTGGCTCACGTGTTCCCGCCGCACTTTTCGCTGATCTGCCGTCACCTAGAGGTCAACCCGCACCTGTGCCACAGCTATGTCGAGCAACACCTGCTGGGCATCAGCCGCGAGCAAATCGGTGCGTGGCTGATGCGCTACTGGGACATGCCGGATGAACTGTCCACTGCCCTGCGCTTCCAGCACGATCCGACCTACGATGGTCAGTACGCTGAATACCCGAACCTGGTGTGTCTGGCGGTACGCTTGTTGCGCAGCCGTGGGATTGGCTCCGGGCCGGATGAGGCGATTCCGGATGCGCTGCTTGAGCGTCTGGGCTTGAGCCGTGACAAGGCTGAGGAAGTGGTGGGCAAAGTGCTGGATGCCGAGGTGCTGTTGCGCGAGTTGGCGTCCCAGTTCAGCCAGGGCTAACCCACCACCTGTTACATCGCCATCGCCGGCAAGCCGACTCCTACAGATTTTGTGTAGGAGCCGGCTTGCCGGCGATGAATTCAACCCTTCTTTTTCTTCGGCTTCAAATACTTGGTCAACCCCTGGAACCAGATCACCAGCGCCGGGTTGCCCTTGATCTGGATCGACTTGTCCTGAATCCCCGTCATGAACGCCAATTGCTTGTTCTTCGCCTGCATCGTGGCGAAGCCGTAGGCCGCATCTTTAAAGGCGATGGCGAACGCCGGCGAAGGGTGAACACCCGAACGGCTGGTGATGCGCTGGTCTTTGACGATGAAGTGACGGGCAACCTTGCCGTCGAGGGTCTGCAGCTGGAAGGCCAGGTCTTTGTCACCCAGTTGCTGCTGGAAGGCGGGATTGGTGCGGCTGGCTTTGCCCATCATCAGGCCCAGCACCCACAGGAGAAGACGAAATTTCATGCACACGGCCTCGGTGTAATTATTGAGTGGCCGCAGCAGTTTAACGATTTGCTAAAAGAACGCCACCGATCTAGCGCATTAGCGGAAGATCGGCTGGCGTTTGACGCTTATAGCAGCATGTTACTTAAACGTTAGGGCAAGGTACCGGTGCCCAGTCGGCCAGGTTCGGATCACGGCAGCTGCCTTCGAGCTGGGCCTTGCCGGCACTGGCGACCTGCTTGCTTTCAGCTTGCTTGGCCTGCACGGTCTGAATGCTCTTCTCGGTGGTGACAGCTTCTTTCGGCACGACTGGCAGAGCCTGCTTTTTCGCAACCTTGACCGGCTTCTTGCCCTTGGCCGGAGCGACCACAGGAGCGGTGTCGGCGGTCGCCACGGTCACCACGTCGTTACGCTGCACGCCCACTTGCTGCAGGTCTTTCTCGTAGGCCTGGGTGTAGTTGTTCAGGTCTTCGCTGGCCTTGCCGTTGACCGCAACGATCAGGTCATTGGATTCCTTCAGGCCTGCCACGATTTCCGCCAGGCGCTTGCGGCCTTCGGTGTCGTTGACGGTTTTGGCCTTGCGGTCGGCCACCAGCTTGGTGAACGCGCTCTGGTAGCACTGTTGCGACGCTTTGGCGTACGCGGTGCTGCGGTCGATGTCGGACGCGCTTTTGTTGAAGTCGGTGGAGTAGGACGCAATGCGCTGGTTGTCATCGCTGATCTGCTTCTGGCGCTCGGTGTAGTAACCCGCCGCGCCGCCGGCCAGGGCGCCGCCCGCTGCACCGATGGCGGCGTTACGGCCGCGCTTGTCGGAGTCGCCGGTCAGGGCGCCCAGCAGTGCACCGCCGGCCGCGCCGATGGCTGCGCCGGTGACGACCGACTTGGTCATGTCCGAGTCAGTCGCACGCAGGTGCTGCACCGGCTCGTAGCAGTTCGGGTAGTACTCGACCTTGGTGCTCGACGCGACCTTAGAGGCCGGCGACGTGGCACAACCGGTCAACACAGTGCTGAAACCGGCCGCGATCAGCAGCAAGTGACGCTTGGAAACCGCCTTACGGGAAAAAAGCATAGGTGTGTTCTCGTTTAAGTTTGACTTGCCCAGCACGGCCCACCGCCGCCTGAGTCCCTTCCAAGCTCGCCATACAGCCAGCGCTCATCGCTGACCGCTCGCTGCGAGCAATTCCTTCAAGATCGTTGCCGGGTCGGCCCGCTGTTGCTTGCGGTAGTTGCCGACATGGCGAACGAACAGTGTTGCGCGCGTCACCAGGCTCTTACCGAGCACCGGCTTGCGATCCAACTCTTCCTTGATCCGTTGAAACTGCGCCTGGATCACCGCATCGGTGTAACGCGTGCCAGTGGCCAGGTTGTCGATATAGATCGCCACCGCGCCATCGAGCGCGCTACGACCATTGGCAATCGCCATGTCGAACAGCTGCGCGCTGGCCTCGTCCTTGTTGCCCAGGGACTGTTGGCGGCTCTTCTGCAGGTTGGCCAGGCGGATGTTGTAGTTGGCGATGGTTTCGGCCACCAATGCGGCCGACTGGATCAGGTTGCCCGCCGCCTCTTCGCGTTGCTGGGCGATCAGCGAGACGTTGCGCTTGAGCTCTTCGTTGACCAGCCCCAGCTCGGCTTGCAGCTTGGAGTCGGCGCTGGCGGCAATGATGCTGTCCAGGCGCTTGGTCGGGTCCTGGGCATCGTCGATGGCGTCGGTCAGCGAAGCCAGGCGACCTTCTTTCTGCCATTGGGCGAACAACTCCTTGTAACGTGAACGCGGCGCCGACAAGGCACCAATCGCCACGCGGAACCCGGTGGTCTCGTTGCTTTGCTCGGTGCCGTCGGCGGCGAACAGCGGGTACTCGCGGCGCATGCCGGTGAACAGCGTGCCCTCGCCTTCCAGGTAGTTGCCACCCTTGACCACAAAGCCGCCGTAGGTGCCCTGGCGACGCCCGGCGTGCACCAGTTGGAAGGATTCCTGGACCATTTCCGCCGCGTTGCCGATCACATCGAACAGACCGATCGGGTTGGGCAACTTGGTGCCGATAGGCATCAGGCGCGCGGCCTGGCCGGTACCGCCGGCGACCTGGTTGAACACGGCGTAATCGCCGAGCGGGCCGTCGCTGTCACTGCCTTCAGTACGGCGCGGGAACAGCCGCGCTTCCAAGTCCTGGCGGCTGACGGCATGACCGCCACGCGCGGCGAATTCCCACTCCACTTCGGTGGGCAGGCGCACAAAACCCAAACCGCCGTCGTCCGCCGAAGAGCCGCGTCCGCTCACCGGCAGCAATTCGCGGTGATATTTCATCAGCCAGGCGCTGTACACCGCCGAAAAACGCTCGGCCTCAAAGCGCGACAGTTTGACCTTGGGCAAGCGTCCGGCCATGCCGGTGGGTGCGTCGCACGCAGGCGCGGGTTCACCACTGGCCAACGATTGCGCCTGGGACATCACCTGGGCGTACTGGCGTGCGGTCACTTCGTACTTGCCGATGAAGTAGAGCATGGGCTTGAGCGGGGTCTTGGCGTCGGTCTTCGGCATCAAGGGTGCGATGATTTTGTTCCAGTCTTTGGGCAGGTCCTTGAGGGTGAACTGGCCGTTGATGAAGTCGCGACGGTAGCCGGAAATGAATGACTGCTGATAGCCCGCCTCGCCTTCGGCAAAGGGGTAGCCGAGGCTGATCTCGCGGTCATCCAGGGTGCCTTGGGCCAACACGTAGGCGTAACGAAACACCATGTTGCCTTCGCACGGCAGCGGCAGGCTGACGTCGCCCTCCAACGGCTTGGGGTTATCGAGTTTTTCACTCGCCTCATCGGCCCAGGCCATAGAGGCCAGGGTCAGCGCCACACAGGCGCCCAGTAACTTATACATCTCTGATTCCTTCAGAAGCCTGGATCCGCGCCACTCGCCAGCCACCACAGGCCGCAGCCACGGCGCTGACGCCCATGACTGCAGCCAGGGCCAGGCCGTAATGACGTGCCAACAGGTGGCTGGCGTGTTCGCCCGGCACCTGCACAAATAACGTGTTCAAAGCCGCCTCGGCCAAGCCATACAGGCCGGCACTGAGCACGGCGGCGAAACCTGCGCTGTACAGCGCCTGCACCACCACAAACAACAACAGCCCACCGGTGGAAAACCCCAACAGGCGCAACACCGACAATTCCCGACGCTTACGCACCACGGCGGCCAACGCTCCAGCAAATATCGCCGCAAACGCCCCCGCCAACGCCAACCCGCAGATCACCCAGAAAACGATCGACAGGTTGCGGCTCAACGACTGCACCTGCGCGATGGTCTGCGCCTGGGTCGACACCAGCAGGTTCTGCCCGGCGAAAAACACCCGCAGCGGTTCCACATCGGTGAGGTTCTGCGCATACAGGCGGAATGCCGGGTACACGCGCTGTTCACTCACACCGACCGCTTCACCCTCCCAGCCCAAGGCCGGCACCGCACGACCATCGCGGTAATCTTCTGCTGCTTCCAGCAATTTCAAATCGGCAAACAGCCCATCACGGGCGAAGGCTTCCAGCGGCAATACCGCCAGCACCTGCAAACGCGTGCGCTGGGCCTCGAAGCGTCCTGCCACTTGCCGTGCAAAGCTGGTCTCCAGCCAATCCCCTGGCCGCGCTGCCAGCTTCTCGGCGGCGGTGTGACTCAGCACGATCTGGTCCAGGCCCCTCGGCACCGGAAGACCCGCCAGCAAGGGATCACCCGATGCGGTCGGCAGCATTTCCAGGGCCAAGGCGCCCACCTGCGCGGTCGCCGCAATTTGTCGCGTGCGCGGGAGTGCAAACGCCACATCGCTGCGCTGGCCGAGTTGCTCGATAAAGGCGCTGCTGAATCGACCACCGCCCAACGGAATAATTTCACGGGTGGCGGGGTCGGTCTGCAAACGTTCGGTCAAACTGCTAACCAGTCCAAATTTCAGGCCGAATAACACTAGCAACGGTGCAATGACGGCGACCAGCGCCAATACCGAACAAACCGACAGCCAGGCATCGTTGCGATAGTCCTGCCAGGCCAGCGACGCCACCAGACCGAGGCGCATCAGCACACCTCCCCGAGGGTCGCGGTGACGCCGCCGTCGGTGTCGCGACGGCAACTGATACGCCGCACCTGCAAGCCACTGGCGCGGGCCAGGGGTTCGTCATGGGTGGCAATCACACAGGCGGCACGGTGTTCGCGCGCCTGGGCCAGCAGCGCCTGCATCACGCGCTCGGCATTCAAGGGGTCGAGGGACGCCGTCGGTTCATCCGCCAACACCAGTTGCGGCGCATGAGCCAGGGCGCGGGCACAGCTGACGCGCTGGCGCTGGCCCACCGAGAGCGCCGCCGGTTTCTTGGCCAACTGGTCGCTGATCTCCAACTGCTCGGCCAGGCGCGCCACGCTGCCGTCGTCCTTCAAGCCCAACAGTTGCCGTGACAAGGCGATATTGCCACGCACATCGAGAAACCCCAGCAAGCCGCCGGTTTGCAGCACATAGCCCAGATGCTGGCTACGCAGCGCGGCCAGCATGGATTGCTGATCACCGCGCCACAATCCGGCAATGTCCTGCTGATGAAATTCAAACTGCCCGACCTGATCCGGCGCCAATACCAACGCCAGCAAATCCAGCAAGGTGCTTTTGCCACAACCGCTGGGCCCGACAATCGCCAATTGCTCACCCTCACGCAGCGTCAGCGCCGGAATCACCAGGCTGTAGCGCTGGCTGCCGACGCCCCGGCTCTTGTGCACCGCGTTCAGGTTCAGCATCACGGCAACGTCGACAACGGCACGCGGTACAACGCGTCACCCGGCTCGGCATCGCCGAAACGGACCCAGTTGGCCACATCATTGTGGAAGGTTTCGTAGAGGCGGATCTTCGAATCCAGCTCGTCGATAAAGTCTTCCTGCTCGGCCACGCTCAACGACAACCACAGGTCCTGGGTCATGTTCAGCGACTTGCTGCGGTACGGCAGGCCTTCCAGGTATTCACCCAAGATGCCGCCGTCGGCCAGGTTGCCGCCCTTGCGCAGGGCCTGTGGGTCGCGGCTCATATAGGCGGAGGCGCTGGCGATTTCCTGGAAGAAGTCCTTGGGTGAAGTCTGGGTCTTGCGTGCCGCGTCGACGATCAATTTCAGCGACTGCTGCAGGTCATTGAGCTGCAACTTGGTCAGCATCACACACACCTGGAACGCCGGCAGTGCCGGGTTGGTCAGGTCGCGGTCGGCAGTCCAGGCGCTGACCAGTTGCGGTGCCTGACTCGCAGCTTTACGGCCGAGGAAATCCATGTGCATGGCATAACCGACGGCGGCGGACTTATCCGCCAGACTCGGCGCGCTGTTCAACAACGGCACCGGCTGTGGCGTGTTGCTGCGCACTTGATGCACAAGATTGGCGAACACCGTACCGATCTCATCCACACGCTCTCCGAGCTTGCGCACATCACCACCGGGCACCGCCGTGTAGAGGTCGCCGATCTGAGGGTTGGCGTCGGCGGTGAGGATGCGGTACTGGCTCTCGGCGCCGGCATGGGTTTTCTTGCCGGCGTCGGTACGCAGGTGCAGGGCGTAGATCTTGATCTGTTTGCCCAGCGCGGCCTGGCGTACCTCGGCTTCGTTCATCTGGGTGGCGGCGAACGGATCGTTCTTGCGCAGCGCACCGGCATCGGTGACCAGCAGGATGATGCGTCCGCCATAGCCGGACCAATCCATGCCATCCACTGCCTGCATCACGCCGGCGAACGCATCTTCGTTGAACGAATGGCTGGACACAGTGGACGCCTTGACCTGGCGCGCCATGTCGAGGAAACGTTGCGGGTCGCGGCCCTGATCGAGGGTGATCAAGGTCTTGGCGACGTATTCCAGGCCAGGGGTTTTCTTGATGCTGCTGCGAAAGCCGACCATGCCGAAGCTCACGCTGTCCAACTCGCCGCGTTCGCCGATGCGCGTTTGCAGTTCGTGCACCACGTCGCGGATCTGGTCGATGTAGGGCTGCATGGAAACGGTGGTATCCACCACTAGCACAACAGCCGTGCGGAAGGCGTCAGCATTGGCGTTGATCACCGGCGTGGCCGGTTTAGCGGCGCTGGTGCCTGGGTCGATGGAGGCCACATTGAGCAACTGCACCGGCTGGCCGTTTTCGTCGAAGCTCTCTTTGGCGTCGAAGATCGGCAGCAGGTAGAACTGGTTTTGCGGCACAGCGCTGGCGGTCGGTTCCAGGGCCAGGATCTGGCTGTTGTCCTCACTGTTTTTCTGCGCCTTGGCCAGTACGCCTTTGGCGGCGGCCGGGTCAGCCAGCAACCTTTCCACTTCAGCGGATTGGCGCAGGAACATTACCGGCGCGCGGCCTGAACGCTCGGTGAACTTGAGCACCAGGCTCTGCTTCCAGTCGCTGACCAGGGACGCGGGCAACCAGCCGTCGCTGCGGCCATCGGTGGCGGCGCCGACGCGTACCCATGGGTTGCCGTCAACGTCCTTGCGTTGGTAGACGTAAAGCACGGAAAACGCCGGCAAAGCCTTGCCCGGCGCACTGCCGGCGTCCGTTGAAAGCTTGGCGCCGGGTTTGCTGAGGACGCGTTGGAACAGGGTTTTCTTACCCGCCATCAGCAACGGACGCTGACCGCCATCCACTTCTGCCACAGGCGGCGCCACAGGGGGCGCAACCACCGCAGCCGGGGGCTTGGCCACGGGCTCATCGCTGCCGCTCAACCACCAATAACTCGCACCACCAATGGCCAACGCAACCGCCACTGCAACAGCGGCGAGTGCCAACACCGGCCCACGGCGCTGCTCGCTGTGCTGGGTCGGCGGCACCACCGGTTGGCGCACCGGCTGGGGTTTCTCGGTGGGGATCTCGATGGATTCCGGGGTGATGCCGGCCAGATCAAAACTCATGGGGATCGGCAACGGCCGCACCAAGGTAGCCTCTGGCGATTCCGACGGCAGGTTATCCAACGCCCGCAACAACGCCGCCGCATCCGCGAAGCGCTCCGCCGGATCCTTGGCCAACAGCTTGCGCAGCACCTCCTGATAACGACCGTGGTGCACCGGCAATTCGGGCAGCGGTTCAGTCAGGTGCGCGAGCGCCGTGGAGAGCGCATCGGTGCCAGTGTATGGCAGCTTGCCGACGAGAATCTCGTACAGCACCACGCCCAGCGCGTACAAGTCGGCGCGACCATCAATTTCTTGTCCCCGCGCCTGCTCTGGGCTCATGTAACTCGGCGTGCCTACGGCAAACCCGGCCTGGGTGAACTGAGTGCGATCATCCAGCGACTTGGCGATACCGAAGTCCGACAGCACCGCCGTACCATCGGCACGGAACAGAATGTTCGCCGGTTTCACATCGCGGTGCACCAAGCCCTGGGCGTGGGCATAGCCCAGCGCCGAGGCGATCTGGCGAATCAGCGTCACGCCCTGCTCCGGCGTCATCCCGGCGGCGATGCGCTCCTTGAGCGTGCCGTTGGGCAGGTATTCCATGGCCATGTAATACAGCTCACCGACGTTGCCGATGTCATGGATGGTCACCGTGTGCGGATGCGACAAGCGCGCCAGGGTCTTGCCCTCACGCAGGAAGCGTTCGCAGAAGCTCGGGTCAGCCGCCAATGCCGCCGCCATCACCTTCAACGCCACCTTGCGCTCCAGGGAACGCTGGGTCGCCAGGTACACGCTGGCCATGGCGCCTTCGCCGATCTCGCCTTCGATGTCATAACCCGGAATCAGGATGTTCATGCCGATACCTTCACAACGATGGCGGTGATGTTGTCCGGCGCACCCCGGTTGAGTCCCAGGTGCACCAGGCTGCGCACGATTTCATCCGGCGTGTCGTGGCCGAGGACTTCGCGGATCTCATGGTCTTCGACGGTCTTGTTCAGGCCATCGCTGCACAGCAAATAGCTGTCACCGGGAGCGATCAGCAGGTCGACCACCGCCAGTTCCAGGTGCGCTTCCACGCCAATCGCACGGGTGACGATATTGGCGCGTGGATGCGTGCGGGCGTCGGCTTCGCTGAGCAGGCCGCTGTCTTGCAGGTCTTGCACGTAGCTGTGGTCGCGGGAGATACCTTCCAGCACGCCGTCGCGCAGGCGGTACAAGCGGCTGTCGCCAGCCCACAGGCAAACGCCGCGCAGGCCACGGGCGGCCAACAACACCACGGTGCTGCCCATCATGGTCACGCCACGATGGGCGGTTTCTTCGCGCACGGCGGCGTTGATGCGCAGCAGGTCGTTGCGCAGCGCCGCCGTGTATTCATCCAGCGAGCGCCCCACCGGCACGCTGCGCAAGCTGTCGACGATCAGGCTGCTCACGTAATCCCCCGCCGCGTGCCCGCCCATGCCGTCGGCCACCACCCACAGGCGGTTTTCCGGCAGGTCCAGGCAGGCGTCTTCATTGACCTGGCGGACCATGCCCACATGGCTTTTGCTCGCGGATTTGTACGTCGACCCCATCTACACCACACCTTCTTGTCCGAGCAAAAACTGCGCAAAATCGTCGGCGGCAGGCAGGCCCTGACACCGCAACAAACCAGGGGAAATCGTCTGCGAGCCACGGCCCCACCACAGGCTCGCGCCTTCGCAGGCCTGTTCGGCCAGGGCGGTCAGACGCCCCTGAGGCACGGTGGTAGCCACCCGTTGCAGGCCGGCGAAACGGCTGCCCACGGTACGCGGTTCGCTCGCCGGGAAACCCAGGCCATCGAGGCCTTCATTGAAGCCTTCGAAGGTAGCACCGGCATCCAGGGTGCTGAGCAGCAACGCTTCGGCCTGCTCGAACCAGGTGTCCGGCCCGCCGACCAGGGACGCGGGATTGGTGTCGTGATCGAGCAAGGTCACCACCGCCAGAGGGAAGTAGCGCCCGACCCGGTCGATGCTCGGCATCACCACACCCGCCGCCGCGTCCGGTCCGCATACACCCGGCGCCAGCACAAAGCGCCACAACGGGCTGACCAGGTAGGTGTTGAGCCAGTCGCCGCCCAGGCTGCTCTGGCTGGCGAGCAGACCCGCCGCCAACCAGCTGTCCCACGGGCCGATAAAACTCTGGGGTAGCGCGCGGCTGACAAAGTCACCACGACTGGCCAACTTGCCGTAGAAACCCAGCGTCGTCATAGCCGCTCCGGCAGGCTGAAGCCACTGAGCACGCGGCTCTTGAACGGGTTGAAGGCGCTGTTGGCGCGCAGTTCGTAGGCGATGCTCGCACCGTCGACGCGCAGGCGCAGGTTGAAGCGGTCCGGGGAATTACCAGCCGTAAGGTCCGATTGCTCCAGCAGGCGGAACCAGGCCCACGGTCCGTCCAGGGTCACGCCGGAACGGCCACTGGCCGACGGCGGCATGATGGAGATACGCACCACGCCAATGCTGCCGGGGTTTGGCCATTGCATCGCCACTGGGCGGCTGGGGCCGTGGTCGTAGCTCAATTGCTGGCCGTCGAGGTCAAGCAGGAACTGAGTGATGGTCGGGTCCATCGACACCGGCTTGAGTTCGAACCGCACAATCGGCTGGGTGCCGCCAGCGCGGAAGAACGCATCGCGGATCGTCGCCGCGCGCTGGAAGGTTTGCAGCACGCCCGGAGCAATGCCGAGCTTCTGCGCCGCGCCCGGCTGCCAGCGCCAGGTCTGCGCCGAGGTGTCCACGTAAGGTTGCAGGTATTTGCGGAAGTAATTGTCCATCACCCCGCCCACGCCGAAGAACTGCCCGAAGTCATCCAGGGTCGCGTCCCGTGCGCTGCCCGGCGACATCGGGTAGCGGCCGGCCAGGGACTGGCGATACACGTTGACCACTTCGCTGACCCAGGCCGCGTTCAGTTGATTGCGCACCCCGCCCATCATGCTGTTGGTGGTGGAATTGACCACCGACTTGACCATGCCCTGCACCAACGGTGGCTGGCGTTCGGCATTCAGGCTGACCCGCGTGGCCGCAGCGGCCGCCTGGTTCTTCGCCTCACCGAGCAAGGCATCACCGCTGGCGCCGACCATGGCGCTGACCTGCACATACAGCGCATTCATGTCGGTGAGCAGGCCATCGATGGCCGCTGGCTCGCCTTCATTCTTGCTGACGATGCTGTTGAGTTCGGCAAAGTGTGCGGTCACCGGATCATCCGCAGCAGCAGGTGCATTGGCGGTCGGTTGTTCCTGGCCAAGCAGGCTGCCCAGGCGCTCCTTGAGCTTGTCGACGCCCCCTTCCACCGGTACGCCTTTAGCGGCCAATTGGCGCTCTTCGGCTTGCAGATCGGTTTCCTTGGCCACCGCCACCAGCAGTTTTTTCAGCGGAGAAGTCGGACCGGAAATCACCCGCAATACGTCGGCCGCCTGGGCCACGCTGGTGATCGGCACAAAGTCGATGTCCGCCAGCAACGCATCCCACTGACGCTGGTAATCCTGGAAATACAGGCGGCGTACGTCGGCGGCGAGGCTCACCACGTTCTGCTGGTCGGCCTGTTCGTGCCCCAACACCCACTGCTCTTCAGCCAGGGTGCCGGTCTGGTTCAGGCTGCTCAACAAAAACGCCTGGCGATAGCCCTTGGCGGTGAAGAACCCACTCAACGGCTCGCCAAGTGGTTTGCCACTTTTGCGGCTGAACACCAGCGCCGCATCACGACCGGCGGCTTCGTTGATGCGAAAGTCCGGGATGCCTTCGGGCAGTTTCTGGCGTTTGACCCGGTCATACACACGCTGGGCTACCGGCAGTTGTTGCAACTGACGACGCAGGTCATCGATCAGGCGTGGGTCGAGGCGAGCACTCGGTGGATGGCGTTCAAACAGCGCCTGCAAGTGCCCGGCCAATGCCTGGCGCTGATCGGCCGGCAAGTCGCGCGGCAGGTTGCGGTCCCAGTCGAGGGCGATCCAGGCCTTGATGAAGTCCGGGTCGTAATGCTCGGAATCGGCGAGCATCAGGTAGGCCTTGAGGCCTTCGTAGAGGAAGTCGGAATTGCCGCCGCCGTGCAGTTGCTCTTCGATGCGCGTCACCAGGCGTGGCGCGAACACGGCGATCAACAGCTTGCGGTAGACACTGGCGGACTCGGCTTCAAGCATGTCGCCCTGGTACAGCCCCAGGCCTTCGGACCAGCTTGGCGAGTCGCCGGCCAGGTTCTTCACGGCGTTGAGCAATGGCAGCACCGCGAGGATGTCACGCTGCGCGGGGCTCAGGTTCTGCACGGACTGGCCCAGCGGTGCGACCTTCTGGTCGACCTGGGCGATATAGGCCTGGTTGGCGCGGTAACTCACCCACCACAGGCCGCTGACCACCACGACCAGTGCCACGGTGGCGGCCAGCACCCCGCGTGCAATCCACTTGCGCCGACGCTCGACCTTCGGGTTCACCCCCACCAAGCCACGCTCGGCAAACGCCACCGCAGTGAAGAGTTTCTCGATGAAATAACTGCGTCCGGTGCCGCTCTGGCGCGCCAGGTGCTGGCGGTCCAGGTTCATGCTCTGGGCCATCGCGCCGATCAGACGGTCGATCGGGCTGCCTTCCTGGGTGCCGCTGGTGAAATACACACCGCGCAGCAACACGCGCTCTTCAAAGGCATTGGGCTTGAACACGCCTTCGAGGAAGCTTTGCAGGCAATCCTTCAACGCACCGAACTGCTGCGGGAAGCCGTAGATCAGGTCGCGGCGCGCCGGGTCGCGTTCCTGTTGCAGGCGTTCGACCAGACGTTCGTTGAGGCGCTGTTCCAGGCCAGCGAACTCGCTTTGCAGGTGTGCCAGCGGGCTGTCGCTGTTCTTGCCGTCGTCCAGGGCAAAGGTCATGCCCCACACCTGGGCGCGCTCTTCCTTGCTCAGGTTGTCGAAGAACTCCATGAAGCCCGGCACCAGGTCGAGCTTGGTCAGCATCAGGTAGATCGGAAAGCGCACGCCCAGCTGGGTGTACAACTCCTGGATGCGCAGGCGGATGGCGGCGGCATGGGCGGCGCGCTCGGCGTCGGTGCCGAGCAACAGGTCCGACAGGCTGATGGCGATGAAGGCACCATCGATAGGCCGGCGCGAGCGCTGTTTTTTCAGCAGGTCGAGGAAACCCAGCCACGCGGCTTTATCCACCGTGGAGTTGCTGTCCTGGGTGGTGTAGCGGCCGGCGGTGTCGAGCAACACAGCCTGATCGGTAAACCACCAGTCGCAGTTGCGCGTACCGCCGACGCCGCGCACGGCACCGGCGCCCAACTGTGCCGCCAGCGGGAAGTGCAGGCCGGAGTTGACCAGCGCCGTGGTCTTGCCCGAACCCGGCGGGCCGATGATCACGTACCACGGCAGCTCGTAGAGGTTGCGGCGTTCATCGCCACCCAGCTTGGCCTTCTTCAGCAGCGCCAGGGCCTCGTCCATGCGCTGGCGCAGGGTGCTGAGTTCTTCGGCGGTGGCGACGCTATTGGGGTCTGCCGGGGTTTCGGCGGCCAGGCTGCGCATCACTTCGGCGGCCTGGCGACGGGCCTGGATAATGCGGAACACGCGGTAGGCAATCCACACCGCGAACACCAGGATGATCAGCGCCCAGCGGCGCCCTTCCGGCACCAGCACGTCGAGCAACGGCCCGACAAACCAGATGATCAGGCTCAGGGCGATCAGGCCCAGCACGGGAATCACCCAGCGAATCATGAAACTGAAAAACGCCTTCACTCGACGCCCTCCGCCAATACGGTGATTTCAACCCGACGATTGCGGGCGCGGCCTTCTGCGGTGGCGTTGGTCGCCACCGGCTCGGTGTCGCTTCGGCCCTCGGCGCTGAAGCGCTCCGCCTGGCCAGTCTTGGCCGCGAGGATTTCCAGCACAGACTTGGCCCGTGCTTCCGACAGCGCCCAGTTGGACGGGAAGCGCAGCGTGGCAATCGGGCGGTTGTCGCTGTGCCCGGTCACGCGTACCTGGCCTTTCACTTTGCGGATGGCATCGGCGATGCGCAGCATCAGCGGTTGGTAGTCATCGACAATGCTGGAACTGGCGGACGCAAACAGCTCGTCGCCACGGATGGTCACCACTGAACGGTCGACCGCATCTTCCACGGCAACGCGCCCGGCCTTGATGTCTTCCACCAGGAAACCGGCCAGGCGTGGGCGCTCGATGACTTTGGGTTGTGCCACCGGGCGGTCGATGGCCTGCACCGGGATTTCGCCCAACGCGTGAATATTCTTGAACACCGGTTCGGCATCCGACGCCAGCTTCATGCGCAAACCAAACAGCAGCGCCAGCAACAGCGCCACGCCGATAGCCACGGCGATCCATGGCGGCATGAATTGCGCCAGGCGATCCCGCGCCACGGTCACGCCGCGCCAGTGTGGCGACAGTTCACGTTCGTGTTCGCCACGGGCGCTGCGAATGGCGGCAGCCGTGCGTTCACGCAGGGTTTCCAACTGACTGCGGCCGTCGTTCATTACGCGATAACGGCCTTCAAAACCCAGGCACATGCACAGGTACAGCAGCTCCAGCAGGTACAGGCGTTCCCGTGGACTTTGCAGGCAATGGTCGAGCAACTGAAAGACTTTCTCACCGCCCCAAGCTTCGTTATGCACCGTGATCAGCAGGCTCTGTTTGCCCCAGTCACTGGTGCTGCCCCATGGCGTACTCAACACCGCTTCATCCAGCGCGGTGCACAGCGCATAACGGGCCAGCAGTACTTCGTTGCGGGCGATACCGGCCGCTTCGGCGCGTTCTTCGAACTGGCGCAGATACGCCAGCAACTGCGCGCGCAGGCTGGCCGGCGCCGGGTGGGCGATGGTGTTGCGCAGGCGCGTCAGCAGTGCCAACAACGGGCCGGCGGCGCTTTCCAGCGGGTTGAGGCCCTGGCTTTTGCCGGTGAGCATCGGCGCGGCCGGCATGGCCAGCGGCGACGGTTCGGCACGCGCAGGTTCCGGCGCCCGACCACCCGGACGCGGCATGAACTGGGTGCGGTCATCATCATTGGGATGCATCGCGGATTATCCTCGGATCGCCCAAAAGGCCAGGTTCAAGCCCGGGAACTGCCCGGCGATATGGAAGGCAAAGCCGCCGGAATTGCCCAGCTGTTGCCAGGCCTCGCTGCCGCGATCCAGCTCGTAATAGGTGGAACCTGCGTGGTACGGCAATTGGCGCGGCGCCACGGGCAGAGGCAACAGGGTGATGCCCGGCAGTTGCAGGTTGACCAGGTCGCGGATGTGCTCCACCGAACCAACCTTGCTCTGCTGGCCGAAGCGCGCGCGCAGGGTTTCGCCGGGGACATCGGCACGCACCACCAGGATGAAGCTGGCGTTGTCGAGCAGGGTTTTGTCGGCCAGCATCGCCACGTGGACGCCGTAGGCTTTCTCGACAATCGGGATCGGCGTGGCCTTGCTGTCGATCAACATCGACAGCGCTTCACGCAAGGCGGCCATCACCGGAGCAAAGCTCAGCGCCAGGTCGTCGTGCTGGTACTGCGGGTATTCCTGGGGACGGCGGCCTGAGGTCGAGAAGGTGGAGAACTCTCCCGCCAGGCTGACCAGTTCGCTGAAAAAGCGCTCCGGGTGCAGCGGGCTCAACTGGCTCAAATGCTGGATCAGCGGTTGGGCGCGGTTGACCAGTTGCAGCAGCATGAAATCGGCAATCTCCGACGCGCCACCGGCGCCCGAAGCGACCACGCGCCCCGCCAGGGCTTCGCCGCGTTGGTGCAGCAAGCCGAGCAGTTCGCTGCGGAATGCGGTCAGCGGCTTGCTCGCGGCGACGTCCAGGACCGGCGGGATGTAGGTGTCGTCGAGCACCAGCGCACGGTCGGCGCGCTTTTCCTTGATGCGCACCAGGCCGATGGCGGCGTAATCGCTAATGCCATCCTGGGCGGTCAGCAGGCGCAGAGCCCGTGAGCCCAAGGCCACCGGTGCGCGGTTTTCGAAGGGTGCGTTGTCGTCACGCACTTCGCGGACCTGGCTCACGTAACGCGCCGCCTCCAAGGCTTCGCCTTCCTCCACGGTATCGCGGGCACCGGCACGCTTGAGCGGCAGCGCCAGGTACACCAGGCCATCGCGCAGGTTGTCGTCGATGTTCAGCGGGCTCGGCGCCAGATCGTCCTGGGGAATGTTGAACGGCGTGCCGTCGGGCAACAGGCCACGCGCCGAGACGATCGCCAGCTTGCCCTGGGCCAGCAGACCCTGGTCGATCAGCAGCTCGGAAAAACCCCAGGCCCCGGCCGACAAAGGGCGGCTGCGGGCGTCGATCAGGTTTTCCAGGTAACGGTCATGCTGCTGGAAGTGCTGCGTTCCGATGAACATGCCTTCCGACCAGACCACGCGATTGTTCCAGGACATGGGGGCTCCGATTGCTTCTTATTGGGCAGGGCTGGATGGGGTGACCACGACGTCGGCGCGCACGGCACGCACATCGAGGCTGATCTGGTATTCGGTGTATTGGCGCGCGGGCACGTTGATCACCGTGCGCCATTGCGCGCGGTCCAACTCGCGATAGCCCACCAGCAAACCGATCTGGCGCGTGGACGGGTCGAGGTCGCGCTGGATGCTCAGTTGCTCGCCGGGCTGCACCATCACTTCGTCCTGGTCCAGCAGGTCCAGGCCCAGGGTCGATTGCGCCCGGTCAGCCAGGGCGAAGTAATCGGAGCGGGCAAAGGTGGCGGCGTTTTTCAGTTCGAAGATGCGCACCCGCACCGGCGCAGCCTGGCCGTTGGCGCCGGGGTTGAGCCCGTTGATCGCATGAAAGTGCAACTCGACGGCGGCCGTCTCCGCTTCGGCCTCGGCGGCTGTTTCGGGTTTGGCGGCGTCTTTGGCACACGCCGTCAGCAGAAGCAGTGTGGCGACTGCGAGTAAAAACCTGGGAATCATCCTGCGTCCTCAATGACGTATTTAGCTATCCGTTGATCCATGTGTTGCGGCGCGGTTTTACCGACGCTGTCGTGCGCTGTGCTCTTCGTAGGCCCGGCTGAATTCGCGGCCGAACAGGTCCTGGAAATCTTCCTGGGCCTCGCGGGAAATATTGCTGTAGAGCTCGGTGAATTGCTGCCAGTACTGAGCCTGGCGTGAGCCGTTGAAAATACTTGAGAGCCCGCCGGGCTTGCCCATGCGCTCTTCCAATTGCGCCGGTTCAAAGCGCGTGAGCAGGTGTTTGATCGCCGCTTCCACGCCGGCCATCACCGCCAGTTGGTGGGCACGCAGGTCGTTGAAACTGTCGCGTACGGCGAGGTCCGGTGCCATAAACGCCTGATTGCCGTGGCGAAGCAAAAGCAGTAACGCTTCGTCAGCATTCGGGGCGAATTTCAACGGATTGTTTTCAGCGGGCTGGATCATGGTCTGCTGCATGCGGAACTCGCCCTTGAGGCTGGCGCGGGCACGCAACACGTCGATCAGGCCTTCGACCATCAGTCGGTAGCTGCGGCCGATGTTTTCCATCTGGGCCTCGGCCTGGGCTTTGTCCAGGCGCAGTTGATCGAGGCCAGCGCCGCGCAGAAAGGCTTGCAGGAGGTCGGGTTGCTGAGTGTTTGCCACAGGCTCGACCGCAGGTGGCGGCTGAATGACCGGTGCGGGCGGTGGCGCAACGGGCGCAGGTGCATCGCCAAACAGGTCCCAATCTTCGGGAATCACCGAGCCCGAAACCACGGGTTTCTCGAGCGCAACGGGCGTCGGCGGACGGAAGTCATGCTGCTCGGACGGCACATGGTCCGGCACGGTCGGCGGCGGCACGGCGGTGGGGCTGAGGAAGTCGAACAGGTCCGGCAGCGTGTCCATCGAAGACGCACCCTGGAACTGCGGTGCGATCACGGGCACAGGCGCGGGCTTGTTTGCCACGGCACCCATCAGGGCTTCAAAGCTGTTCGGCGAATCGCCGGCAAACGGCTGGCTGTCGACGGCCTGCACGTTGAAGTCGATGCGCGCCTGGATCTCGTAATCACCGATGCGGATCAACTCACCGTCTTGCAACGGTTCGCTGTTACCCCGACGCATACGGATACCGGCTTTAACCAACTCCACACCATTAGTGCTGTTATCGGTTAAATAATAACGACCCTCTTTGTATTGAATAACGCAATGTTGCGAGGAGACCAAGCGCTCTGGATCAGGCAGTACCCAGTCATTATCGGAACTGCGGCCAATAGCCATCGAGCCCTGATTCATGGACTTTTCGGAGCACTGCCCAGGGGTAATCTTGTGATAACTAGTGATAGTCAAACACAGCGACATCTTGCCTCCTTGCTGATACTTCGCGCGCGGTCGACTCCCAGGACAGCGCCTCCCGGGATATCGCCATCAGGTCGAGCGATCGACCGTCTAAAACCTGCCAATGCCAGCATGATCGCTGATCTTAACTGGGCTCTATGACAAAAATCCTGTCCCGGTGCGTCGTTCGACCCACCAGTCGCGCAGGTTGTTAAGCACCGCACATCTGTCACAGAGGGCGAATAGCTTACCTTGACAAGCCCTAAGTACTACACCAAAAATGCACAACTTCTTGAATACCAGTGATGGCACATTAGTGGCATCTTGCTTATATGACCAAGAAAACATGCAAAGTTCCTCGCGCAACTAATGCATGAATTGCCCGCCGTCTAACGGGCTGATAGGGAGATCAAATTCAGTGGATGTGCCGTTGCTGCTCACCGCCGTTTCCGCGACTTCGCCCTGTGGCGAAGACATGGAATATGACGCGCAATTTCTGCAATTGGAGCGTGATGCCAAGGGCCAACCCGAGCGCAGCATGGGCGACTCCATCCTGCCCGCTGAACCGCCGGAATGGCGCAGCATCCAGCAGCAAAGCCTCGACTTGCTCGGGCGCAGCAAAGACCTGCGCATCACCCATTTCCTGCTGCAAAGCGCCCTCGCCCTCCAGGGTGTGGCGGGCCTTGCAGAAGCACTGACGCTGATCGACGCGTTGCTGCGCGATTACTGGGCCGACCTGCACCCGCGCCTGGATGCCGACGATGACAACGACCCCACCGTACGCATCAACGCCCTCACTGGCCTGACCTGCGACACCAATATTCGCTTGCTGCGCGAAAGCATCCTGACACGCTCGCGCACTTTCGGGCCCGTGAGCCTGCGCGCGGCGCTCAACGCCAGTGGCCTGTTGAGCTTCCCCGACGAGCAACTCGGCGCCCAGCAGCTCAACGCCGCGTTCCTCGACAGCGACCCCGAGCACCTGCAAGCCACCCGTAACGCGCTGATTGCGGCGCGTGCGGCGTGCGAAGCCATCGAACGGCAGGTCAACGATCAGGTCGGTTCCGCCCAGGGCGTGGACCTCAGTGCCTTGAAGCAACCCCTCAAGCAGGCGTTGCAGATCCTTAATCAAGCGGTGCCCGGCACCGACAGCAGCAGCGAACCCGAGGCCGTCAGTGACGACAATGCCCCCTCGGCCGACTTCGCCGCTGCGCCCGCAGCACCGCGCCCAGTTGGCGACATCGCCAGCCGCGACGATGTGCTGCGCAGCCTCGACAAGATCCTTGCGTATTACACCCGGTACGAGCCTTCGAGCCCGCTGCCGGTGCTGTTGAACCGGGCGAAGCATCTGGTGCACGCCGACTTCGCGGCCATCGTGCGCAATCTGATTCCCGACGGCATGTCCCAATTTGAAAACCTGCGCGGCCCGGACGGCGAATAAACCGCCCGACTGTGCAGTAACAACACCGTCGCTCAAGCGACCAGGAGCAGCAACGTGGCGAAGCAAAGTTCTCAGAAATTCATCGCGCGCAACCGCGCGCCTCGAGTGCAGATCGAGTACGACGTCGAGCTTTACGGCGCCGAGAAAAAGGTCCAGCTGCCCTTCGTAATGGGCGTGATGGCCGACCTCGCTGGCAAGCCCGCCGAGCCTCTGGCGCCGGTGGCAGACCGCAAGTTCCTTGAAGTGGACGTCGACAATTTCGACTCACGCCTCAAGGCCATGCAGCCGCGCGTGGCGTTCCACGTGCCCAACGAACTGACCGGCGAAGGCAACCTGAGCCTGGACATCACCTTCGAAAGCATGGACGACTTCAGCCCGGCCGCCGTGGCCCGCAAGGTCGACTCGCTGAACCAACTGCTCGAAGCCCGCACCCAACTGGCCAACCTGCTGACCTACATGGACGGCAAGACCGGCGCTGAAGAAATCATCATGAAGGCGATCAAGGACCCGGCATTGCTCCAGGCACTTGCCAGCGCGCCGAAGCCTGCAGGGGATCAGTAATCATGACCGACAATACCGCCCGCGAAGGCAGCCAGATCCTGGGTACCCAGACCGAAGAAGCCAGCGAGTTCGCCAACCTGCTGCTGCAGGAATTCAAGCCCAAGACCGAGCGTGCCCGCGAAGCCGTGGAAACCGCCGTGCGCACCTTGGCCGAACAGGCTCTGGCGCAAACCGATCTGGTGTCCAATGACGCGATCAAGTCGATCGAATCAATCATCGCTGCCATCGACGCCAAGCTGACCGCCCAGGTCAACCAGATCATCCATCACCAGGATTTCCAGCAGCTGGAAAGCGCCTGGCGTGGCCTGCACTACTTGGTCAACAACACCGAGAGCGATGAGCAGCTGAAGATCCGTGTGCTCAACATCTCCAAGCCGGACCTGCACAAGACCCTGAAGAAATTCAAGGGCACCGCGTGGGACCAGAGCCCGATCTTCAAGAAGATGTACGAAGAAGAATACGGCCAGTTTGGCGGCGAGCCTTACGGCTGCCTGGTGGGCGACTACTACTTCGACCAGTCGCCACCGGACGTGGAACTGCTGGGCGAGCTGTCGAAAGTCTGCGCAGCGATGCACTCTCCGTTCATCGCTGCGGCGTCGCCGACCGTGATGGGCATGGGCTCGTGGCAAGAGCTGTCGAACCCGCGCGACCTGACCAAGATCTTCACCACGCCGGAATACGCCGGCTGGCGCTCGCTGCGTGAATCGGAAGACTCGCGCTACATCGGCCTGACCATGCCGCGTTTCCTGGCACGCCTGCCGTACGGCGCCAAGACCGACCCGGTGGAAGCCTTTGCCTTCGAAGAAAACACCGACGGTGCCGACAGCTCCAAATACACCTGGGCCAACGCCGCGTACGCGATGGCGGTGAACATCAACCGTTCGTTCAAGCACTACGGCTGGTGCTCGCGCATCCGTGGCATCGAGTCCGGCGGAGAAGTGGAAAACCTGCCGGCGCACACGTTCCCTACCGATGACGGTGGCGTGGACATGAAATGCCCGACCGAAATCGCCATCAGCGACCGCCGTGAAGCGGAACTGGCGAAGAACGGTTTCATGCCGCTGCTGCACAAGAAAAACACCGACTTCGCCGCGTTCATTGGCGCCCAGTCGTTGCAGAAACCGGCCGAATACGATGACCCGGACGCCACCGCCAACGCCAACCTGGCCGCACGCCTGCCGTACCTGTTCGCCACCTGCCGTTTCGCCCACTACTTGAAGTGCATCGTGCGCGACAAGATCGGTTCCTTCAAAGAGAAGGACGAAATGCAGCGCTGGTTGCAGGACTGGATCCTCAACTACGTGGACGGTGACCCTGCGCACTCCACCGAAACCACCAAGGCCCAGCACCCATTGGCTGCCGCCGAAGTGATCGTGGAAGAAGTGGAAGGCAACCCGGGTTACTACAACTCCAAGTTCTACCTGCGCCCGCACTACCAGCTCGAAGGGCTGACCGTGTCGCTGCGCCTGGTATCGAAGCTGCCTTCGGCGAAAAGCGCATAACCACGAATGAGCCGGCTCTTCTGTGGGAGCCGGGCTTGCCCACGATGCACGCGACGCGGTCTGCCAGTCAGACCGCGGCGAAGCAATCGCGGGCAAGCCAGCTCCCACAGAACAGCATTGCCCATTGGGCTTAAACAAATATCGTGGCTGAGTCCACACAGGGAGAAAACATGGCTGTTGATATTTTCATCAAGATCGGCGACATCAAGGGCGAGTCCATGGACAAGGCCCACAAGGACGAAATCGACGTGCTGAACTGGAGCTGGGGCATGGCCCAGTCCGGCAACATGCACGTAGGTGGCGGCGGCGGCGCGGGCAAGGTGAATATCCAGGACCTGTCGCTAACCAAATACGTCGACAAGGCCTCGCCGAACCTGATGATGCACTGTGCCAGCGGCAAGCACATCGACAAGGTCAAGCTGACCGTGCGCAAGGCCGGTGGCGAAAGCCAGGTCGAGTACATGGTGATCAACCTGGAAGAAGTGCTGGTCACTTCCCTGAGCACCGGCGGTTCGGGCACCGATGACCGCCTGACCGAGAACGTCACCCTGAACTTCGCCCAAGTGATGGTCGATTACCAGCCACAGAAAGCCGACGGCACCAAAGATGGCGGCGCGATCAAGTTTGGCTGGAACATCCGTTCCAACACCAAGCGCTGATAGCCCTTGAGGCCGTGGCTTCGCGCCACGGCCACAACCCACTTGTCCCTCTCACAACCCGTCCGTGGAGCCGCTTTGGTGGTCACTGAAATCGCTTCCCGCGACCGTCTGCAACCGTCCCTGTTGGACCGGTTGACTGACGACGATCCAACCAACCCCAAGGAAAGCGCCGACAAACGCGTGCTGTCCCTGACCCAATTGAAAGCCTCGGTGCTGCGCGACCTGGCGTGGCTGCTCAACACCACGTCGTTGCTCGATGCCGATGCCACGCTGCACACCCCGGCCGGTACTTCGGTGGTCAACTACGGCCTGCCGGCGCTGGCGGGCAACAGTGTTTCAAGCGTGGATATCAAGGCCTTGGAAGCGTTGATCTACCAGGCCATCGCTACCTTTGAGCCACGCATTCTGCGCCACACCCTGCGCGTAAAAGCCCGCGTCGGCCATGGCGAGATGAACCATAACGCGCTGAGTTTCGAGATCGAAGGCGACCTGTGGGCACAGCCCGTGCCGTTGCGCCTGCTGCTGCAAACCGACCTGGACCTGGAATCCGGCCATGTACGCGTGGTCAACGCTGACCAGCGGAGGCGCCCATGAACCCGCGCCTGCTGGAGCTGTACAACCAGGAACTGCACCACGTGCGCGAAAGCGCCGCCGAGTTCGCCAAGGAATATCCGAAGATCGCCAGTCGGCTGACCCTGTCCGGTATGGACTGCGCCGACCCGTACGTCGAACGTTTGCTCGAAGGCTTTGCCTACCTCACGGCCCGCGTGCAGCTCAAGCTCGACGCCGAGTACCCGACCTTCACCCACAACCTGCTGGAAATCGCCTACCCGCATTACCTGGCACCCACGCCGTCGATGACCGTGGTGCAATTGCAGACCGACCCGGATGAAGGTTCGCTGGCCAGTGGTTTCCCGCTGCCTCGCGACACCGTATTGCGCGCTGCGCTGGGCCGCGAAACCCAGACCTGCTGCGAGTACCGCACCGCGCACCCGGTGATGCTGTGGCCGTTGCAGGTGAGCAATGCCGAATACTTCGGCAACCCTGCCGCCGTGTTGGGTCGCCTGGCCGCCAGTGAGCCTAAAGCCAAGGCCGGCCTGCGCCTGACCCTGCGCACCGGCGCCGAATTGCCGTTCAACAGCCTTGACCTGGATAACCTGCCGCTCTACCTCAGCGGTGCCGACGAGCAACCATTCCGCCTCTACGAACAACTGCTGGGCAATGCCTGCGCGGTGTTTGCACGCAAGCCGGGTGGCGATTGGGTCGAGCGCCTGCCGCAGGATGCACTGCGCTCCCGTGGTTTTGACGATGCCGACGCCGCCATGCCGGTGGTCGCACGCGCGTTCCAGGGCTATCGCCTGTTGCAGGAATACTTCGCCCTGCCCCACCGCTACCTGTTCGTCGAGTTCGCCGAGCTGAGTCGCGCAGTCAAACGCTGCGACGGCCAGGAGCTGGAACTGATTGTGCTGTTCGATCGCCACGAACCGAGCCTGGAAGGCAGCGTTGGCGCGGCGCAGTTCCTGCCGTTCTGCACCCCGGCGATCAACCTGTTCCCGAAGCGCGTAGACCGTATCCACTTGTCCGATCGGGTCAACGAACACCATGTGATCGCCGACCGCACGCGGCCGATGGACTTCGAGATTCACTCGTTGAGCGGCATCACCGGTCACGGTACCGGGCCGGAGCAGCCTTTTTTGCCGTTCTATGCCGTGCGTGATCCATCACGCTACGGCCGCGACCAGGCGTATTACACCGTACGCCGGGAGCCCCGCGTCTTATCCAGCGACCAGCGCCGCAACGGCCCACGCTCCACCTATGTGGGCAGTGAGACCTTTGTCAGCCTGGTGGACAGTCGCCAATCGCCCTACGGCCATGACTTGCGCCAACTCGGCGTGACTGCGCTGTGCACTAACCGCGACTTGCCCCTGTTCATGAGCATCGGCAACGGCAAGACCGACTTCACCCTGGCCGACAGCGCCCCGGTGCTGTCCGTGCGTTGTGTGGCAGGCCCGAGCCGCCCACGCGCCAGCCATGCCCATGACGCCAAGGCCTGGCGCTTGATCAGCCAGTTGTCGCTCAACTACCTGTCCCTGAGCGAACAGGGCCAAGGCGCCGCGGCCTTGCGCGAACTGCTGCGCCTGTACGGCGACAGCAACGACGCCGCCCTGCAGTTGCAGATCGAAGGCCTGCGCGAGGTCAGCAGCAAAGCCGTGACCCGACGTTTGCCGATGCCCGGCCCGATCGTGTTTGGCCGTGGCCTGGAAATCACCTTGGAATTCGATGAAAACGCGTTTCGCGGCACCGGCGTGTTCCTGCTCGGTGCGGTGCTGGAACGCTTCCTGGCACGCTACGTGTCGATCAACAGTTTTACCGAGACGGTGATCCGTACCACCGAACGCGGCGAGATCATGCGATGGAAAGCCAAGCCCGGACGTCGTCCGACCCTGTGAGTACCCTGGATGCGATGCATCAGGAGCCCTGGGAATACGATTTCTTCCAGGCACTGCGCCGTATCGAGTGCGAATCGCCAGACCTGCCGCGGCTGGGCCATTCCCTGCGCCTGGCGGATGACCCGTTGCGCCTGGGTCAGCAGGCGGATTGCACCTTCGCCCCGGCCACGCTGGCGTCGGTCGACCCCGGTGGCGACGGCAAGCCGGCGCGGCTGGAGCAATTCTTCTTCGGCCTTGGCGGCCCCAATGGCCCGCTGCCGCTGCACATCACCGAGTACGTGCGCGAGCGTCAGCGCAACAACGCCGACAGCACCAGCAAACAGTTCCTCGATGTGTTCCACCATCGCCTGCTCAGCCTGTTTTACCGGGCCTGGGCCGAGGCGCGGCCGACAGTCAGCCACGACCGTCCTGACGATGATTACTGGTCCGCGCGCCTCGCCGCCCTGAGTGGACGGGGCATGCCAAGCCTGCTGAATCAGGGGCTCATCCCGGACACCGCGAAGCTGCATTACAGCGGCCACCTGTCGGCGCAAACCCGCTATCCAGACGGCCTGAAAGCCATTCTCAGCGAGTACTTCGGCCTGCCGGTGGAGATTGAAGAGTACGTCGGCCAATGGCTGGAGCTGCCCGAGCGCAGCCGCGTCAGCGTGAGCGCCAACCGCCTGGGCGTGGACTTTTGCCTGGGCAGTTTCGTGTGGGACCGCCAACACAAATTCCGCATCCGCCTGGGGCCGCTCACGCTGGATGACTACATGGGCATGCTGCCTGGCCACCAGCCGTTCAACGAGTTGGTGGCGTGGGTGGCCGAGTACCTGGGCCATGAACTGGACTGGGACCTCAACCTGGTTTTGCAACAACCCGAAGTGCCGGCGCTGCAACTCAATGGTCAGTTCCGCCTGGGCTTCAACACCTGGCTCGGCAAGCCCGAGCATGACGCCAACGACCTAATCCTGGCCCGGCATTACGCCGATCACGCCACCACCTCAAGGAATCCAGAGCATGGGTGAAATCAGTCGCGCCGCACTGTTCGGCAAACTCAACAGCGTGGCCTACAAGGCCATCGAAGCCGCCACCGTGTTCTGCAAACTGCGGGGCAACCCGTATGTGGAACTGGCCCACTGGTTCCACCAGTTGCTGCAATTGCAGGACTCGGACCTGCACCGCATCATCCGTCAGTTCAACGTGGAGCCGGCGCGCCTGGCCCGGGACCTGACCGAAGCGCTGGACCGTTTGCCGCGTGGCTCGACGTCGATCACCGACCTTTCCTCCCATGTGGAAGAAGCCGTGGAACGCGGTTGGGTCTACGGCAGCCTGATGTTTGGTGAAAGCCAGGTGCGTACCGGCTACCTGGTGCTCGGTATCCTGAAGACGCCAAGCCTGCGCCATGCGCTGTTGGGCTTGTCTGCCGAGTTCGACAAGATCAAGGCCGAGGCCCTGAGCGAGCGTTTCGACGAGTACGTCGGTGATTCGCCGGAGAACGCGCTGAGCGCCAGTGATGGTTTCAATGCCGGTGCCGTGCCCGGTGAAGCCAGCGGTGCCATGGCACCGAGCGCGATGGGCAAGCAGGAAGCCCTCAAGCGCTTCACGGTCGACCTGACCGAACAGGCCCGCAGCGGCAAGCTCGACCCGATTGTTGGCCGTGACGAAGAGATCCGCCAACTGGTCGACATCCTCATGCGTCGGCGCCAAAACAACCCAATCCTCACTGGCGAAGCCGGGGTGGGCAAGACCGCCGTGGTCGAAGGTTTCGCCCTGCGTATCGTCGCCGGCGACGTGCCGCCAGCCTTGAAAGACGTGGAACTGCGCAGCCTCGACGTGGGCCTGCTGCAAGCTGGCGCGAGCATGAAAGGCGAGTTCGAACAGCGCCTGCGTCAGGTTATCGAAGACGTGCAGGCCTCGCCCAAGCCGATCATTCTGTTTATCGACGAAGCCCACACACTGGTGGGTGCCGGCGGCGCCGCCGGCACCGGTGACGCAGCCAACCTGCTCAAGCCGGCCTTGGCCCGCGGCACCTTGCGTACCGTGGCCGCCACCACCTGGGCCGAGTACAAGAAGCACATTGAGAAAGACCCGGCCCTGACCCGTCGCTTCCAGGTGGTGCAAGTCGCCGAGCCGTCGGAAGACAAAGCGCTGCTGATGATGCGTGGCGTGGCGTCGACCATGGAAAAGCATCACCAGGTGCAGATTCTCGACGAAGCGCTGGAAGCCTCGGTGAAACTGTCCCACCGCTACATCCCGGCGCGCCAGCTGCCGGACAAGTCCGTGAGCCTGCTGGACACCGCCTGCGCTCGCGTCGCCATCAGCCTGCACGCGGTGCCGGCGGAGGTGGACGACAGTCGTCGTCGCATCGAGGCGCTGGAAACCGAGTTGCAAATCATCGCCCGTGAGCATGCCATCGGCATTGCGATTGGTGCGCGCCAAACCAACACCGAGGCGCTGTTGAGCGCTGAGCGTGAGCGTCTGGCGACCTTGGAAAGCCGCTGGGCTGAAGAGAAAACCTTGGTGGACGAGTTGCTAGCCACCCGTGCAACGCTGCGTGAAAAGGCGGGCGTGGTGGACAGTGGCAACGATGAGCTGCGCGCCCAACTGGTCGACCTGCAACAGCGCCTCACCGCCCTGCAAGGCGAAACCCCGCTGATCCTGCCCACCGTGGATTACCAGGCCGTGGCCTCGGTGGTCGCCGACTGGACCGGCATCCCGGTGGGCCGCATGGCGCGCAATGAATTGGAGACGGTGCTCAACCTCGACCAGCACCTGAAAAAACGCATCATCGGCCAGGACCATGCCCTGCAGATGATCGCCAAGCGCATCCAGACCTCCCGCGCCGGCCTCGACAACCCGAGCAAGCCGATTGGCGTGTTCATGCTGGCCGGCACCTCCGGCGTGGGCAAGACCGAAACTGCCCTGGCCCTGGCCGAAGCCATGTACGGCGGTGAGCAAAACGTCATCACCATCAACATGAGCGAATTCCAGGAAGCCCACACGGTGTCGACCCTCAAGGGCGCGCCACCGGGTTATATCGGCTACGGCGAAGGCGGCGTGCTGACCGAAGCCGTACGACGCAAACCCTACAGTGTGGTGCTGCTGGACGAGGTGGAAAAAGCCCACCCGGACGTGCATGAGATCTTCTTCCAGGTGTTCGACAAGGGCGTGATGGAAGATGGCGAAGGCCGGGTGATCGACTTCAAGAACACCCTGATCCTGCTGACCACTAACGCCGGCACCGAGCTGATCTCCCATGTGTGCAAAGACCCGGCGAACATCCCTGAGCCGGAAGAAATCGCCAAGGCTTTGCGCCAGCCGCTGCTGGAAATCTTCCCGCCCGCGTTGCTCGGCCGCCTGGTGACCATCCCTTACTACCCGCTGAGCGACGAGATGCTCAAGGCGATCACCCGCCTGCAACTCAACCGCATCAAGAAGCGCGTAGAGACCACCCACAAGGTGGCTTTCGATTACGACGACGCGGTGGTCGACCTGATCGTCTCGCGCTGCACCGAGACCGAAAGTGGCGGGCGCATGATCGACACCATTCTGACCAACAGCCTGCTGCCGGACATGAGCCGTGAGTTCCTCACGCGCATGCTCGAAGGCAAGGCGCTGGCGGGTGTGCGTATCAGCAGCCGGGATAATGAATTGCACTACGACTTCAGCGATTGACCTGTGGAAATGTGATTAAAACTGTGGGAGGGGGCTTGCCCCCGATGGCGTCGGGTCAGCCAGAAATTTCTAACCTGATACACCGCTATCGGGGGCAAGCCCCCTCCCACACTTGATTCGGTTTCTTCAGTTATCAAGTCATTTACGGGTTAACCGATGCTATTCAACCAAGCCTCACGCCTGGCCAAAATCACCAGCCCGCTCGGGCCGGATGTGCTGCTGCTCAATGAAATGGGCGGTGGCGAGGAGCTGGGCAGGCTGTTCAACTACGAGCTGCAACTGACGTCCCTGGACGCCAACATCGATCTCAACCAGTTGCTCGGCAAACCCATGAGCGTGGGCCTGCAACTGGCGGACGGTGGCGAGCGGCACTTCCACGGCATCGTCGCGCGGTGCAGCCAGAATATCGACCAGGGCCAGTTCGCCAGTTATCAGGTGACGCTGCGCCCATGGTTTTGGCTGCTCAGCCGCACCTCCGACTGTCGGATTTTCCAGAACCTGAGCATCCCGCAGATCATCAAGCAGGTGTTTCGCGACCTGGGGTTTTCCGACTTCGAAGACGCCCTGAGCCGGCCGTACCGCGAGTGGGAATACTGCGTGCAGTACCGCGAGACCAGCTTCGACTTCGTCAGCCGCTTGATGGAGCAGGAAGGTATTTACTACTTCTTCCGCCATGAGCAGGACCGCCATGTACTGGTGCTGGCCGATGCCTACGGCGCCCACACCACGGTGCCGGGCTACGCCTCGATCCCGTACTACCCCAAGGACGAGCAGCAACGCGAACGCGACCATATGCACAACTGGCACCTGGCGCACGAAGTGCAACCGGGTTCGCTGGAGCTCAACGACTACGATTTCCAGCGCCCCAGCGCCAGCATCGACGTGCGCTCGGCCATGCCTCGCCCGCACACTGCCGGCGACTATCCGCTGTACGACTACCCCGGCACCTACGTGCAAAGCGAAGACGGCGAGCACTATGCCCGCACCCGCATCGAAGCCCTGCAGACCCTGCATGAGCAGATCGAATTCAGCGGCAACGCCCGTGGCCTGGGTTCGGGGCATTTGTTCAGCCTCACCGGCTTCAGCCGCCAGGACCAGAACCGCGAATACCTGATCGTCGGCTGCCGCTACTACATCGTCCAGGAAAGCCTGGAAAGCGGCGGCGGTTCGGGCTCGGCACAGTTCGAAAGCAGCCTCACCTGCATCGACGCCCAGCAGAGCTTCCGCCCGTTGGCCAGCACCCACCGCCCTATCGTCAAAGGCCCGCAGACCGCGCTGGTGGTCGGCCCCAAAGGCGAGGAAATCTGGACCGACCAGTACGGCCGGGTGAAGGTGCATTTCTATTGGGACCGCCACGACCAGTCCAACGAAAACAGCTCATGCTGGATTCGTGTCTCGCAATCCTGGGCCGGCAAGAACTGGGGCTCGATGCAGATCCCACGAATCGGCCAGGAAGTGATTGTGAGCTTCCTTGAGGGCGACCCCGACCGGCCAATCATCACCGGACGAGTCTACAACGCCGAACAGACCGTGCCTTACGACCTGCCGGAAAACGCTACCCAGAGCGGCATGAAAAGCCGTTCGAGCAAGGGCGGCACGCCGGCCAACTTCAATGAAATCCGCATGGAGGACAAGAAGGGGTTGGAGCAGTTGTACATCCATGCCGAGCGTAATCAGGACATCGTGGTCGAGGTGGATGAAAGCCATTCGGTGGGGCATGACCGCAACAAGAGCATCGGCCACAACGAGACGGTGACCATCGGCAACAACCGCCTGCGCATCGTCAAGCAGGAAGACATCCTCTCGGTGGGCCAGAGGAAGACCGACAGCATCAGCCAGAGCTATGTCATCGAAGTCGGTGAAAACCTGCGCCTGGTCTGCGGCGAAAGCATCCTGGAGTTGAACGCCAGCGGGCAGATCAACCTCACCGGCGTGCAAATCAGCTTCTATGCCAGCGGCGATGCCGAGTTCAACACCGGCGGCGTGCTGCACCTGAACAACGGCGGCGGCCCCGGCGCCACGCCCGATGGCCAGGGCCAGAAAGCCGCCATCGACGCCAATATCAAAGCCGCGTTCCCCGCGCCTAAAAGCTCCTGACGAGACCTGTTTGCCATGACGTACCGGATCAACGAATTCCAGTTTCAACTACCCGCCAGTGAGCTGCAGGACGCAACGATCAATATCCTCAAGTTCCCCGAATTGGGCACCACCCTGATCGTCAGCCGCAGCCTGCTCGCCGAGGGTGAAACCCTGCACAGCAACTTCAATGACCAACTCCTGCGCCTGGAAAAACAGGTGCAGGACCTGCGTTATCAGCCGGGCGTGGACGTGCGCTTGGGCGCGGCTCAAGAAGTGGAAGGCATCGAGCTGCGCAGCCAGTTCAGCAAGGGCAATGACAAGGTGTTCCAGTATCAACTGGCGCTGGTGCTACCGGGTACGCGCAAGATGCTCGCCTTGAGTTACGTGAAGGCCGACAAGCTTGGGGATGCCGAGGCGGCGCACTGGGCGTTGATCAAAAGCTCGCTATCGTTCGACGCTGTTTCCTGATGAGCTGCCTGCATGTCTGACGCGTTATGGGCCGCCCGGATGGGCGATGCACTGACCCACACCTCGATGATGGCGGATATCCTCGGCGGCGTGCTGGAGGTCGCGGCCAACGTGGCGATCACGGCACTGGCGACTGCCGCAGTCGCGGCCGCCGTGGGGGTGACGATTGCTACCGCCGGTATCGGCGGCTGCATCCTCGGCGCGGTGGTGGGCATTGTCGTCGGCATGGCCATGAGCAAGACGGGGGCCGACAAGGGCCTCAGTAAGATGTGCGAGAGCTTCGCCAATGCGCTGTTTCCACCGGTGGTGGAAGCCACGATTGCGGTGGGTTCGACCGACACGTTCGTCAACAGCATTCCGGCTGCGCGGGCCGCGGGCTCCATTCCCTCGCACGTGGCGCCCGCTGGTACGGAGCTTGAGCAAGCACCGCCGGAGCCCGACCCCGAGCCAAAACCCGAGCCTGGCTTCCTGGACATGGCCGAGGGTTTCTTCTCCCAGCTATGGCGGCCCACCGTCGCCACGCCTGCACCGGGTGTGGTGCCGGCCCTCACCGACATGGTCCTGTGCGCCCGCCATCCGCCGATGCCGCCACAGCTTCTGGCGGAAGGGTCTGACAAAGTCACCATCAACGGCCAGCCCGCCGTGCGCAGCGGTGATCGCAGCATGTGCGAGGCGACGGTGGTGTCGTCGGGGCTGATCTCGCCAAACGTCACCATTGGTGGTGGGACGGTGGTGGTGCAGGAAATTCGCAGCGGGAAGACCCCTGGGGTGGGGTTGGCGATTGAAGCGCTGATGATGTTGAAAGGTGCCAAAGGCAAGACGCTGAGTAATTTGCCGTGCATGTTGCTCAGCGGGGTGGGTTCATACGCGGTGAGCCAGGCCATCGGGGCCATGACTAACGCGGCTATGGGCTCGATGAACCCAGTGCACGCGGCTACAGGCGCCAAGGTCCTGGGTGGCGAGGCAGAGTTGGATTTTGTGCTGCCGGGCGTACTGCCGATTCACTGGCAGAGGTTCTATAACAGTCGTGACGAGCGCCGCAGTGGGATGTTTGGCGCCGGCTGGAGCGTGTCCTACGAAGTCAGTGTCGAGGTCCTGCCGCACCCCGCCGGGGGTGAAGAACTGACTTATACCGATGAACAAGGCCGACAAATACAGCTCGGTTCGGTTGCTTTGGGCAGTGCGATGTTCAGTCCGGGCGAGGGCTTGAGCATTCGTCGGCACCGCAACGGCCAATTGCTGATTGAAAGTGATGACGGACTTTATCGCCTGTTTGACCCAACGCCAGGCACCAGCTCATTACTGCGCCTGAGTCAGTTGGGCGATCGCAATAACAACCGCATTTATCTCGACTATGACGATCTCGGGCGATTGGTACGTCTTCGCGACACTTTCGACCTGGTACAGGTGGAGCTGATCCGCGAGCAAGGTCGTGTGAGCCGGATTGAACGCGTGTATAGCGACCTGCCGCGAGAAGTATTGGTCAGTTATGAACACGACTTGGCAGGCGACCTGGCAATCGTGCGCGATGCGACCGGCCAGATTCAAAGACGCTTTGCTTATGACACCGGGCGGCGAATGGCAGAGCATCAACTGCCCACCGGCTTGCGCTGCTTCTACGAGTGGGCATTGATCGCCCAGGCTGAATGGCGCGTTGTCCGGCATTGGACGGATGAGGGCGACGAGTACCAATTCGAATACGACCTGGCCGCAGGCACAACGTGTATTACCGACAACGCGCAACGGGTTAGCACACGAGTCTGGAACACTCAGCACCAAGTCATTGCCTATACCGACAACCTCGGCAATACCTGGCTATTTGAGTGGAATGACGAACGCCAGTTGCTAAGCGCCACAGACCCCCAAGGGGGGCGCTATGAATATCACTACGACGAATCAGGCAACCTGATTGGAGAAATCGATCCCCTAGGTCGCAAAGAGGCTTCATCGTGGCTGGCGCATTGGTCGCTGCCGCTGGCTCGAACCGATGCCGCAGGCAACAGGTGGCAGTTTCGCTATGACCCGCGCGGTAACTGCATCAGTGAGACTGATCCCCTTGGCAGTGCCACCCGTTATCGTTATGACAGTCGTGGACAAGTCGTCGAAATCATCGACGCCACTGGCAAGCAGAAAAAACTATCCTGGAACGGGCTCGGCCAGTTGATCGAGCACATCGACTGTTCAGGCTACCCGACTCGATTCAGTTACGACCATCGTGGTTATTTGCAAGCCATCATCGATGCACTTGGCGAGCGTACCCAGTTCAGCTATGACGCAAAGGGGCGCCTGCTCAGTACCCAGCTGCCAGACGGCCGAACTGAACACTATTTGCGCAGTATCAGTGGCCAGTTGGTGGGTTATACCGATCCCGCCGGGCACACAACTCACTACCAGCACAACCGCCGGGGCCAGGTTAACCTGCGTACGGATGCCCATGGTCGCCAGGTACAGTTTGGGTATGATCGATTTGGCCGCCTGCAAGCGCTGACCAACCAGAACGGTGAAACATACCGATTCACCTGGGACGCCAGCGACCGGCTAATTGAACAGCAAGACCTGGACGGCAGCGCCAAGCGTTACAGCTACGACCCGCTCGACAGTGTCTGCGTGGTCACCGCCGTACCGGCGCCGCACGGCAACGGCATGGCGGTTGTCCCCTCAACGCCCCTCGACCCGATTGTTCATTATCTTGAGCGGGACGCGATGGGTCGCTTGATCGGCAAGGTAACGGCCGATGGGCGCACCGACTATTCCTATGACCCGCTGGATCGCCTCATTGCAGTGAGCACTGTCGATGCGCAGGGAAACGCACAGCGCCTGGCTTTCAACTACGACGCGCTGGGTCAATTGCTTGGAGAGCATAGTGTTGCTGGCAGCCTGCAGCATCACTATGACGAGTTGGGCAACCTTATCCAAACGCGCTTACCCGACGGGCGTTGGCTCAACCGTCTGCATTACGGCAGCGGTCACCTTCACCAAATCAACCTCGATGGACGCGTTATCAGCGACTTCGAGCGCGATCGCTTGCATCGAGAAGTGTTGCGTACGCAAGGTCAGCTCAGCACCCGCAGCGAATACGACCGCAATGGTCGCTTGCGAGCTCGTCAATGCAGAAATGAAGGTGTTTCGACGTTACTGGCGCCGACGATGCAAATAGCGTTCGACTACGACCCTGCCGACAATCTGATTGGCAAGCTTGAACAGCTGCCCACTCACCAGCATCGTCAATTGCTTCACTACGATGCGACTGCGCGCATCATTGCCAACCAGGACAATCTGCAGGGGCAAACCGAAACATTCGCCTACGATGCGGCCGCCAACTTGCTTGATCCGCCGCAGGCGGCGAGCGGGCTGGTGGTACACAACAAACTGCTGACCTATCAGGACAAGCGTTATCGTTACGACGCTTTCGGCCGTCTCGCTGAAAAGCGCAGTGCGAAATGGGGCACTCAGCTTTTTACCTACGACGCTGACCACAGACTGATCGAAGTACGCCATCAAAAGGCTGAGCGAACGACTGTTATAAAAATGACGTATGACCCTTTGGGTCGTCGTATCGCTAAAAGCGAACATGACAGCCATGGCTTCCCGGTGGGACAAACGCACTTCGTTTGGGACGGGTTGCGCTTATTGCTGGAACGCAAAAATAACCAGAGCAGTCTGTACCTCTACGAAGGTAACGGCTACGAACCCCTGGCACGTGTCGATGGCACTGGCGAACATCAGCGTGTGCGTTACTACCACAATGATTTAAACGGTTTGCCTGAACAGTTGACGGAAGCGGACGGGCATACGCTGTGGCAATCGCGTTACCAGGTATGGGGCAACAGCGTCAGGGAAGTTCGCGAACCCTATTACATCGAGGAGCAGAACCTGCGTTTCCAGGGACAATACCTGGATCGGGAGACGGGCCTGCACTACAACACCTTCCGCTTTTATGATCCGGACGTAGGGCGGTTTACGACGCCCGACCCTATTGGGCTGGCAGGTGGGATTAACCTCTATGAATACGCGCCGAACCCTATCGTCTGGACTGACCCCCTTGGATACAAGGGTTGCAACGTCAAGGCAGGAGATGGCAAGACACACGATATCGTTCTTGAACTGACCAGGAAGCAGTACAAGCAGACGTTCGGTCACATCGCTGATGTCATCAAGGCGCGAGGAAAAAATATATTCACTATCGATCGCCTGGGCGCGGCAGATAACCGCAAAGCCTCTCTGGCCGGTCACCCGTCCGTCAAGGCACTGGATCGGGATGAATTCCCGATGGCGATGTTCAAAGAAGGTGGCAAAGGGGCTAGCGTCAGGTACATCGACCCTAGCGACAACCGAGGCGCAGGCTCCTCGATCGCGCATGCCCTGAGCGGCTATGACGACGGGACCCGAGTAAAAATAGTCGTGAAGTAACCGATTGGAGATTTCCATGCATATCACAGAAGCACTTGATTCACTCTCTGCTGCCAGCGGCCCATTGGCAGACCGCGTGTCGAAAGTGGCAGCCAAATACAATAAAACTCAGAAGTCACGTATCGAATCGCTGACCCGTCTGGCTTACCTGTTGTACGTCATCAATGAAAACGACCTGGCCGAGCAGCTCACTGCACCGCTGAGCAAAATCCCTTTTGAAAATAACTATGACTATTGGGTCTGGATCGAGGCGTCACTGGTACTCAACGGCACCCTGGCGAGGGCGCGCGGTGATGAGCCCGTGTACGCTGATGCGCTTGCTCGTGTATTGGCGGCGCTGAACACCGGAAACGAGCTGCAAGTCACGGTGAAGCGCAACACCCATGAACGCTTTGTAAGAGGCGAGACCTTGAGCCTGGACAAAATCCAGGACGCGGAGAACGAGGGCGACTTTGTGACAGAGGGCAATCAACGTGTCACTTACCTGATGAGCCTGTTAAAAATTCAGTTCTTTGATAAACCCGAACATTACCCGCACGAAAAGATAAAGGCCGATATCGAAGAAAATGTCGCCAGAATCAATGAAATCATTGGCAAGATCGGATTAGAAAAGCTCACGCCATTCAAATGAAGTCTTGTTTAATCCAATAAAAAATGGGCACCCGACCCAGTCGGCGTGCCCATCTCTCCTACCACCCCGCCCCCTTCGAGACGGTAACGTCCTTACGCGTTAACGGTGTCTTTCAGCGACTTGCCCGGCTTGAACGCAACGGTGTTGCTGGCCTTGATTTTCACCGGCTCACCGGTTTGAGGGTTTTTGCCAGTGCGGGCGCCGCGATGGCGTTGCAGGAAGGTGCCGAAGCCAACCAGGGTGACGCTGTCCTTGCGGTGCAGGGCGCCGGTGATTTCTTCGAGAACGGCGTTGAGGACGCGGTTGGCCTGTTCTTTGGTGAGATCCGCTTTTTCAGCGATGGCGGCTGCGAGTTCTGGTTTACGCATAAGTGAAGCCTCTTTGACGGTTTTTTGTTGTTATGTCCGTGCTGCTCTCTTCTGGAGCAGCGCCCAAAGCGCCGCAGGCTCTACTCTGCGGCAGACGGGAGTGAGGATGGCATGCCCTCGCACGCTCCGCCAGTCTAGCGGCGACCTTTCTAGTGGGAAAAACGTGCTTAATCCGACAGAACGACCGGTATTTACGCCAGCAACGGCGGAAGTTCTTTATTGAGGGCCAGTTTTTCCATCACCGCGGTGCCGGTCAGTGCGTAACCCAGCAGGCGGCCACTGGCATCGCGGCACAGGGCCTTGATGTCGGCGCCCTCGCCTTCCACGTTCCAGACGCCTTCGGTGCCCCGTGGCGGTGGCGAGACCACCAGAGGGCAGACCGGCGTCTTGACGGTCACCGGCATCGGGCCGTAGCTGACGGCGGTGGCGTTGCCGGCCAGGGTCTGGGCCAACGCACGGGCGCAGCTCATCAGCGGCATCACGTACAGCAGGTTCAGGCCGTCGACCTCGGCGCAGTCGCCCAGGGCGTAGATATTGGCGTGGGAGGTCTTGAGGTGGCGGTCCACCATGATTCCGCGGTTGGTCTGCAGGCCGGCGGCGGCGGCCAGGTCGACACGCGGGCGCAGGCCGATGGCGGAGACCACCAGGTCGCAGGCGATCACTTCACCGTCCGACAGATGGGCTTCCAGGCCGTCGGCAGTGCGCTGCAGCCGATTGAGCACCGGGCCCAGGTGGAAACGCGCGCCGAGGCCTTCGAGGCCGGCCTGTACCGCGGCGGCGGCGGCCGGGTGCAGCAAGGTTGGCATGACCTGCTCGCACGGCGCTACCAGGTCAATCTCATAGCCGCCAAGGATCAGGTCGTTGGCGAACTCGCAGCCGATCAGGCCGGCGCCGAGCAGCAGCACGCGGCGCTTGCCGGCAGCAGCGGCACGAAAGCGTGCGTAGTCTTCGAGGTCGTTTATCGGGAAAATCAGTTCAGCCGCATCGCCCTCAACCGGCACACGCACGGTTTCTGCGCCCCAGGCCAGGATCAGGTCGCGGTAAGCCACCGCTTCCTCACCAATCCACAAGCGCTTGTGGCCAGGGTCAATGCCGCTGACGCGGGTGTGGGTGCGCACTTCGGCCTTGAGTTGCTCGGCCATGGCGCCAGGTTCAGCCATGCTCAGGCCATCGGCTTCCTTGTTCTTGCCAAAACCAGTGGAGAGCATGGGCTTGGAGTAGGAGCGCCCGTCATCTGCGGTGATCAGCAGCAAGGGGGTCTCGCTGTCGAGCTTGCGAAACTCCCGGGCCACGTTGTAACCGGCCAATCCTGTGCCGATGATCACGACAGGTGCGTTCATTCCCTTCTCCTTGTAGTACTTATCTGAAAACCAAAAATCAGCCGATTTCGATCATTTCGAAATCCATTTTGCCCACGCCGCAGTCCGGGCACAGCCAGTCTTCCGGGACGTCTTCCCAACGGGTGCCAGGCAGAATTCCGTCATCCGGCCAGCCGTCTTTCTCGTCATAGATCAGGCCACAGACTACACATTGCCACTTCTTCATCACTTGCTTCCTCAGGGTCAGGCATCTTGGCCGACGGTCGATAGACCCACGTTGCCGTGCGGCTCAGGGCGTTTTGTACTGATCGGGGCCGGCAGATGCAAGCACGATCGACGCAAACAGCCGGTTCAGACCGGCAAAAACCCGGGACGCCATGGTAAGCTCGCCGCCTCTTTTGCTGCCAATACTGACTCACCGTGCCGCACTCAATCGACCCTCCCGATGCTTGCCAATGGCTGACCCAGAGCCTTCTGAGCCCCCTGCCCACGCCTTTGATCCTCAATTGGCTGTTTGATGAAGGGTCAATGACGCAGCGGCTGACGCGCCTGTCCAACAATGGCTTCAGCATCACGCCGCTATTTGAGGGTTGGCAGCCGCTACGCGACGACGAGTGCGCAGCCCTCGACCTGCCCCCAGCCAGCGTCGGCTGGGTACGCGAAACGTATTTGCACGGCAACGGCCAGCCCTGGCTGTTCGCGCGTTGCGTGGCCGCCCGCAGCACCTTGCAAGGTGACGGCTTGCACATGGACGCACTGGGCAGCCGCCCACTCGGTGAATTGCTGTTCAGCGAACACGCATTCAGCCGCCAAGCCATAGAGGTGTGCCGCTACCCACGCCAATGGCTACCCAAGGACAGCCAGATCGAGGGTCTATGGGCGCGTCGGTCGCGCTTTGACCGTGGCGCGTTGAGCGTATTGGTGGCCGAGATCTTCCTGCCAAGCGTGTGGCAAGCGGTGCATGCCCATCCGGAGAACTGCTGATGTACCAACGTCTGCTCAAGTCCCTGAACCACCTGAACCCCAGGGCCTGGGATTTCATTCAGCTGACCCGCATGGACAAGCCCATCGGCATCTACCTGCTGCTGTGGCCGACGCTGTGGGCGCTGTGGATCGCCGGCAAAGGCTCGCCCTCTTTGATCAATATCGTGATTTTCGTTTTGGGCGTGGTGCTGACCCGCGCCGGTGGCTGCGTGATCAACGACTGGGCGGACCGCAAGGTCGACGGCCATGTAAAGCGCACCGAGCAGCGCCCGCTGGTGAGCGGCAAGATCAGTTCGAAAGAGGCGCTGGTGTTTTTCGCGGTGCTGATGGGCATCAGTTTCCTGCTGGTGCTGCTGACCAACGCCACCACCATCCTGCTGTCCCTTGGCGGCCTGGCGCTGGCGGCGAGCTACCCATTCATGAAGCGTTACACCTACTACCCACAGGTGGTGCTGGGGGCGGCGTTCTCGTGGGGCATGCCGATGGCGTTCACCGCCGAGACCGGCAGCCTGCCCGCCACCGCGTGGCTGCTGTATATCGCCAACCTGCTGTGGACGGTGGGCTACGACACTTATTATGCGATGACCGACCGCGATGACGACTTGAAGATCGGCGTGAAATCCACGGCCATTCTGTTCGGTGAAGCTGATCGCGTGATCATCCTGACCCTGCAGGGCCTTTCGCTGGCGTGCCTGCTGCTGGCGGGCGCACGGTTCGAACTGGGGGGCTGGTTCCACCTGGGCTTGCTGGCGGCGGCCGGCTGTTTTGCCTGGGAATTCTGGTACACCCGGGACAAGGATCGGATGAAGTGCTTCAAGGCGTTCCTGCACAACCACTGGGCGGGGTTGGCGATATTTATCGGGATTGTGCTGGATTACGCGTTGCGCTGAGGTTTTTGTGGCGGCCGGGCTTACGCCTTCGCGGGCAAGTCGAATCGTCGCACCGCCGCTCCCACATTTGGAATGCGTTCCCTTGCAGGAGCCGGCTTGCCGGCTCCTGCAGAAAGATCAGGGCTTGGCGACCTTCCAAGCGCCGTCCATTTTGCCGTCACCGGTCATGTCGCCCGCCTTCTTGTCCATGATGAAGGTATAGAGCGGCTTCCCGCTGTAAGCCCATTGGCTTTTCTGATCGTCACGGGTGATGACGGTCCATTTACCCATTGGCTTATCGGTGGACTCAGCCATCAGTGGGGGCCAATTGGTGGCGCACTTGTCATTGCACATGGACTTGCCTTCGGCATCCTTGGCAAAGGTGTAAAGCGTCATGCCCTTGTGGTCGACCAGCATCCCGTCTTTCGTCATCGCGGGTTCCGCCGCGAATGCCAGGGTCGGCAGCGCCAACGCCGCCGTTACCAGCAGGGCTTTCCAGGAAATCGTGCTGTAAGTCATCGGAACCTTCCTTTTGTGGTTGTCAGGATTCGGACCCAAAGCGTAGTCCAGAGAGGCGGGAATTGCCCGAGCGACTAAATTACTGTCACACGACTGCAATAATTCCGTTATCTAATGCGGCGCAAGACAGTTAAATGACAAGAGGATTTTTGAGCATGGTTGGCAGGAGCATTCTGATTGTTGACGACGAAGCGCCCATCCGCGAGATGATCGCCGTTGCGTTGGAAATGGCCGGCTACGACTGCCTGGAGGCGGAGAACTCCCAGCAGGCCCATGCCATTATCGTCGACCGCAAGCCGGACCTGATCCTGCTGGACTGGATGTTGCCCGGCACCTCCGGCATCGAACTGGCCCGCCGTCTCAAGCGTGACGAGCTGACCGGGGACATCCCGATCATCATGCTCACCGCCAAGGGCGAAGAGGACAACAAGATCCAAGGCCTGGAAGTCGGCGCCGACGACTACATCACCAAGCCGTTTTCCCCACGCGAGTTGGTCGCTCGTCTGAAAGCCGTATTGCGCCGCGCCGGCCCAACCGATGGCGAGGCGCCTATCGAAGTCGGCGGCCTGCTGCTGGATCCGATCAGCCACCGCGTGACCATCGATGGCAAGCCGGCCGAGATGGGGCCGACCGAATACCGCCTGCTGCAATTCTTCATGACCCACCAGGAGCGCGCCTACACCCGCGGCCAACTGCTGGACCAGGTGTGGGGCGGCAACGTGTATGTGGAAGAGCGCACCGTGGACGTGCATATCCGTCGCCTGCGCAAAGCCTTGGGCGATGCCTACGAGAATCTGGTACAAACCGTGCGCGGCACGGGCTACCGCTTTTCAACCAAAGGCTGAGCCGGTCCCTTCTTTCCTTAACAGCTGACAAGGACGCATGTTTAAGTGAACCAAAACTGGCATGGCACCCTGATCCGCCACATGCTTTTGCTGATCACCGGCTGCCTGTTGGTGGGTCTGGTCAGCGGTTACTACGGCTGGAGCCTGGCAGCCGGCATCGCCTTGTACCTGGGTTGGACCCTCAAGCAACTGCTGCGCCTGCATGAATGGCTGCGCCAGCACAAACCCGATGAAGCACCGCCCGATGGCTACGGCCTGTGGGGCGAAGTGTTCGACAGCATCTATCACTTGCAGCGCCGCGACCAACGGGTGCGCGGACGCCTGCAAGCCGTGATCGACCGGGTACAGGAATCCACCGCCGCGTTGAAAGATGCGGTGATCATGCTCGACAGCGATGGCAACCTGGAATGGTGGAACCGCGCCGCCGAGACCCTGCTGGGCCTCAAGACGCCCCAGGACAGCGGCCAGCCCGTGACCAACCTGGTGCGCCACCCGCGCTTCAAGGAGTACTTCGAACAGGAGAACTACGAAGAAGCCCTGGAAATCCCCTCGCCCACCAATGACCGCGTGCGCATCCAGCTGTACCTGACGCGCTATGGCAACAACGAGCACCTGATGCTGGTGCGCGACGTCACCCGCATCCACCAGCTGGAACAGATGCGCAAAGACTTCGTCGCCAACGTCTCACACGAGTTGCGCACACCGCTGACGGTGATCTGTGGCTACCTGGAGACGCTGCTGGACAACGTCGACGAGATCAACCCGCGCTGGAGCCGGGCCCTGCAGCAAATGCAGCAGCAAGGCTCACGCATGCAGACACTGCTCAACGACCTGCTGTTGCTGGCCAAGTTGGAAGCCACCGATTACCCGTCGGATAACCACCCAGTGGCGGTGCAGAGCCTGCTACAGACCATCAAGAACGACGCCCAGGCCCTCTCCGGCCAACGCGGCCAGCAGATCACCCTGGAAGCCGACCCCGCCGTGCTGCTCAAAGGCAGCGAAGGCGAGTTGCGCAGCGCGTTTTCCAACCTGGTGTTCAACGCCGTGAAGTACACCCAGGACAAAGGCAACATCCGCATCCGCTGGTGGGCCGACGAACAGGGCGCGCACCTGAGCGTGCAGGACTCCGGCATCGGCATCGACGCCAAGCACTTGCCGCGCCTGACCGAGCGTTTCTACCGCGTCGACTCCAGCCGCAACTCCAACACTGGCGGCACCGGGCTTGGCCTGGCGATCGTCAAGCACGTGCTGCTGCGTCACCGCGCACGCCTGGAGATCAGCAGCGTGTTGGGCCATGGCAGTACGTTTACCTGCCATTTTCCGCCAGCACAGATGACACGATCGAAGGCAATTGATCAGGACACCTGACGGCCCGCCCGGCAGTGGGCACTAGGCAAGCGCCCCGTCAGCCGCTACATTGGCCGACTTGCGCCTGCCTTCCAGGCCCGCCTGCCACCCCTTATTGAACACACGGAACCTGCAAAACCCCATCATGGACCCTTCCCCTGGTATCACCCTCGCTACACTCTTCGCCGACTTCGGCATGATTCTTTTTGCACTGATCCTGGTACTGCTCAACGGTTTCTTCGTTGCGGCCGAATTTGCCATGGTCAAACTGCGCGCCACCCGGGTCGAGGCCATCGCCCACAAGAACGGCTGGCGCGGGCAGATCCTGCGCACCGTGCACAGCCAGCTCGACGCGTACCTGTCGGCCTGCCAGCTGGGCATCACCCTCGCCTCCCTGGGCTTGGGCTGGGTCGGTGAGCCGGCCTTCGCGCACATCCTTGAGCCGCTGCTGGGCGCCGTGGGCGTCGAGTCGCCGGAAGTGATCAAGGGCGTGTCGTTCTTTGCCGCCTTCTTCGTGATTTCCTACCTGCACATTGTGGTCGGTGAGCTGGCGCCCAAGTCCTGGGCGATTCGCAAACCCGAACTGCTGTCGTTGTGGACGGCGGTGCCGCTGTACCTGTTCTACTGGGCCATGTACCCGGCGATCTACCTGCTCAACGCCAGCGCCAACGCCATCCTGCGCATCGCCGGCCAAGGCGAACCCGGCCCGCACCACGAACACCATTACAGCCGTGAAGAACTCAAGCTTATCCTGCACTCCAGCCGTGGCCAGGACCCGAGCGACCAAGGCATGCGCGTGCTGGCCTCCGCCGTGGAAATGGGCGAGCTGGAAGTGGTGGACTGGGCCAACTCCCGAGAAGACCTGGTCACCCTGGACTTCAACGCCCCGCTCAAGGAAATCCTCGCGCTGTTCCGTCGCCACAAATTCAGCCGCTACCCCGTGTATGACGCGGTGCGCAACGAATTCGTGGGCCTGCTGCACATCAAGGACCTGCTGCTGGAACTGGCGGCCCTGGACCACATCCCCGAGTCGTTCAACCTCGCCGAGCTGACCCGGCCGCTGGAGCGTGTGTCGCGGCACATGCCGCTGTCGCAACTGCTGGAACAATTCCGCAAAGGCGGCGCGCACTTCGCCCTGGTGGAAGAAGCCGACGGCAAGATCATCGGCTACCTGACCATGGAAGACGTGCTGGAAGTGCTGGTGGGCGATATCCAGGACGAACACCGCAAGGCCGAGCGCGGCATCCTGGCCTACCAGCCGGGCAAGCTGCTGGTGCGTGGCGACACGCCGCTGTTCAAGGTGGAGCGCCTGCTGGGCGTGGACTTGGACCACATCGAAGCCGAAACCCTGGCCGGTCTGATCTACGACACCCTCAAACGCGTGCCGGAAGAGGAAGAAGTACTGGAGGTCGAAGGCTTGCGCATCATCATCAAGAAGATGAAAGGGCCGAAGATCGTGTTGGCCAAGGTGCTGCTGCTGGATTGATCGTCAATTGCCCAATGCAAAATTGGGCAATGCGCCGACCGGCTGGTTGAACTCATACGGGATCGACACCAGCCCCGCCTCGGTGGCGCGCTGCACCACAAAATGCAGATGCGGCCCGCTGCTGTTGCCGGTATTGCCCGACAACCCCAGCGGGTTTCCTACCGCCACACGCTGCCCAACCCTGACACTGACCGAGCCTTGCTTGAGGTGCAGGTACACCGCCTCACTGCCGTCGTCATGACGCACTCGCACAAAATTCCCGGACGCATCATTGCCACGCCCGACCTGCTCATTCTCGGTCTTCACCACCATTCCGCTGCGTGCCGCAATGATCGGCGTGCCTTCGGGCATGGCGATATCCATGGCGTAGCGGCTCTTACTATCGGTATGGCTGAAAGTGCCGTTGGGACCTTGGGTCAGGCGAAATGGGCCGCCACGCCAGGGCAAGGGATAGCGGTAGGCTTGTTGTGGACGATTGGGCTTGGGCACGACAAGCATCGGTCGCTCAACCTTGCGCTCCTGGATCACGAACGCCAGGGCACCCGGTGTATACCGGTCGCTGATAAACACCAGGCCATTGGCATCGACGGATTTGTAGAGGGTCATGGCCTGGGTCGACACGGCGACCGTGGCCAGCCCACAGCACAGCAAAAAGCGCATGAGCATGGCGCGAACCTGCCGGGATGACTGAACGGCAGGCTAGCAAGGGATCGTTACAGTCTGTAGTGAGCGGGCTTGTCCCGCGCTGGGTGGCGAAGCCGCCCTAATGGGAGCCACCGCATTTTCTCAGATGATACGCGCCGTCTGGTTTTGGGGCGGCTTCGCCACCCAGCGCGGGACAAGCCCGCTCACTACAAATCACGCACCCGGCACAAAATGCTTCTGCGCCGTACCCCGTGCGATCAGACGGGAGATGTAATCGAGCTTCTGCGCGTCCTGGTCGATGAACCGGAAGGTCAGTTGCAGCCAATCGCTGTCAGGCTTGGGTTCGAAGGCGACGATAGCGTGCAAGTAGCCGTTGAGACGGGCCACTTCGGCGTTGTCGCCTTGTTCCAGGTCGAGCACGGCGCTTTCCAGTACCTGGGGCAGGACTTCGCTACGACGTACTACCAGCAGCGCTTCCTTGATGCTCAGCGCCTTGATCACGCATTGCTGGGTGCCACTGGACAGGCGCAATTGACCTTGACCACGGCCACCGGCAGGGGATGCAGCTGCAGGCGCCTGAACCGGCGGGCTGTTGAGCAGGCCTCGGCTCGGTGCAGGGGCAGCCGCCGCCACAGGAGCCGACTTGAGTGCTTCGGGCTTGCCGCCGGTCAGGGCGCTGAGTGAATCGTTGCCAAAGGCCGAGTTCATTTTGGTCGGCGCGCTGGCGACCAGCGCGTCGAGCCGACCGATCTTGTGCAGGGCCTGCTTGACCTTGTTCAGCAACTGCTCGTTGGTGAACGGCTTGCTGACATAGCCCGAAACCCCGGCCTGGATGGCCTGGACCACGTTTTCCTTGTCGCCACGGCTGGTCACCATCACGAACGGCATGGCTTTGAGGTGAGGCTGCTCACGGCACCAGGTCAACAGTTCAAGGCCAGACATCTCCGGCATTTCCCAGTCGCACAGCACCAGGTCGAAGCTCTCGCGCATCAGGATGGCCTGGGCCTTTTTGCCGTTCACCGCGTCTTCAAGCTTGATCCCGGGGAAGTAGTTGCGCAGGCACTTCTTCACCAGGTCGCGGATAAACGAGGCGTCATCCACCACCAATACACTGACTTTACTCATCGACCCTTCATCCTATTAACACTTCGGCACGCAAGACGCCTGACTGATGGCATTTTGCCAAAACTCGGTGGTCACGTTGGGAATTTATCTCGCTCAACGTGTAAAAAATTCAGTGGCCACAAACAAAAACGCCCGACCAAAGGCCGGGCGTTAATTTCTCGGGCAACCTTACTTATCGTCAGTTTGGCCCGGAACATTAGGGATAAGATCGGCCGAACCTTCAACTTCGGCCTTCATGCGCTTGAGGCCCATGTGCCGTACGTCGGTGCCGCGCACCAGGTAAATCACCAGTTCCGAGATATTACGCGCGTGGTCGCCGATACGCTCCAGCGAACGCAGCACCCAGATAATGCTCAAGACCCGCGAGATAGAGCGTGGGTCTTCCATCATGTAAGTCGCCAGCTCACGCAGCGCGGTCTTGTATTCGCGGTCGATGATCTTGTCGTACTGGGCCACCGACAGTGCCAGCTCAGCATCGAAGCGAGCAAAGGCGTCGAGGGCATCGCGCACCATGTTGCGCACCTGGTCGCCGATGTGGCGCACTTCCACGTAACCGCGTGGCGCTTCGCCTTCTTCGCACAGTTGGATGGCGCGGCGGGCGATCTTGGTGGCTTCGTCGCCGATGCGCTCCAGGTCGATCACCGACTTGGAGATGCTGATGATCAAACGCAGGTCGGACGCCGCCGGCTGGCGGCGGGCCAGAATGCGCAAGCATTCTTCGTCGATGTTGCGTTCCATCTGGTTGATCTGGTCATCGATCTCACGCACTTGCTGGGCCAAGCCCGAGTCGGCCTCGATCAGCGCGGTGACGGCGTCGTTGACTTGCTTCTCCACCAGCCCGCCCATCGCCAGGAGGTGGCTGCGCACTTCCTCAAGCTCGGCGTTGAACTGCGCGGAGATGTGGTGGGTAAGGCCTTCTTTGCTAATCATGTTGGCGTCCTTGGAGCGTCCGGTAAGGTGCGGAAAACCGCAGCGTCAGTGCGAGGAAAATCCCGGCATCCTAGCCGTAGCGACCGGTAATGTAGTCTTCGGTCTGCTTCTTCGCCGGATTGGTGAACAGGGTATCGGTGTCGCCGAACTCCACCAGTTTGCCCATGTACATGAACGCGGTGTAGTCGGAAACCCGCGCCGCCTGTTGCATGTTGTGGGTCACGATAACGATGGTGAACTTGGACTTGAGCTCGTAGATCAGCTCTTCGACTTTCAGCGTGGAGATCGGGTCGAGTGCCGAGCAAGGTTCGTCGAGCAGCAGTACTTCCGGCTCGACGGCGATGGTGCGGGCAATGACCAGACGCTGCTGCTGACCGCCAGACAGGCCGAGGGCCGATTCGTGTAGACGGTCCTTCACTTCGTCCCACAGCGCCGCGCCTTTCAAGGCCCACTCGACTGCTTCGTCGAGGATGCGTTTCTTGTTGATGCCCTGGATGCGCAGGCCGTAGACCACGTTTTCGTAGATGGTCTTGGGGAACGGGTTGGGCTTCTGGAACACCATGCCCACGCGGCGACGCAGCTCGGCCACGTCTTCGCCCTTGCGGTAGATGTTGGTGCCGTAGAGGTTGATCGCACCGTCTACGCGGCAGCCGTCCACCAGGTCATTCATGCGGTTGAACGTGCGCAGCAGCGTGGACTTGCCGCAGCCCGACGGGCCGATGAAGGCGGTCACGCGCTGCTTGGGGATGTTCATGCTGACGTCAAACAGCGCCTGTTTTTCACCGTAGTACAGGCTCAGGCCCGGCACTTCGATGGCCACGGTTTCCTGGGCCAGGCTCAGGCTCTGCTTGTCGCGACCCAGGGCAGACATGTTGATGCCGTGGGTGTGGGTGTCTTGTTGCATGGGATGCTCCCTGTGCTACCAATTCGTTGTGTTGAACCGCAGGCATCGGGCCTGCGGCAAGCAATATTCAGATCAGCTATCCAACGCTTTGTATTTTTCGCGCAGGTGGTTACGAATCCACACCGCCGACAAGTTGAGCGTGGCGATCACCAGCACCAGCAGCAACGCGGTGGCGTACACCAGCGGCCGTGCGGCTTCGACGTTGGGGCTCTGGAAGCCGACGTCATAAATATGGAAGCCCAGGTGCATGATCTTCTGGTCCAGGTGCAGGTACGGGTAGTTGCCATCCAGCGGCAGTGACGGCGCCAGTTTCACCACGCCGACCAGCATCAGCGGCGCCACTTCACCGGCGGCGCGGGCCACGGCGAGGATCATGCCGGTCATCATCGCCGGGCTGGCCATCGGCAGCACGATCTTCCACAGCGTTTCCGCCTTGGTCGCGCCCAGTGCCAGGGAGCCTTCACGTACGGTGCGAGGAATCCGCGCCAGGCCTTCTTCGGTGGCCACGATCACCACCGGCACCGCCAGCAGCGCCAGGGTCAGCGAGGCCCACAACAGGCCCGGCGTACCGAAGGTCGGGGCCGGCAGGGCTTCGGCGAAGAACAGGCGGTCAACCGAACCGCCCAATACATACACGAAGAAGCCCAGGCCGAACACGCCGTAGACGATGGCCGGTACACCGGCCAGGTTGTTCACGGCGATACGGATGACGCGGGTCAGGGTGTTCTGCTTGGCGTATTCACGCAGGTACACCGCCGCCAGCACGCCAAACGGAGTGACGATCATCGCCATGATCAGGGTCATCATCACGGTGCCGAAGATAGCCGGGAAGATCCCGCCTTCGGTGTTGGCTTCCCGTGGGTCATCGCTGAGGAATTCCCAGACCTTGCTGAAGTAGAAGCCGATCTTGGTAATCGTACCCATGGCGTTCGGCTGGTAGGCGTGCACCACTTTGCCGATGCCGATTTCGATTTCCTTGCCGTTGCCGTCGCGAGCGGTCAGCGCGTCGCGGTTGAACTGGGCGTGCAGGTCGGCCAGGCGGGCTTCGATGTCTTGGTAACGGGCATTCAGCTCGGCGCGGTCGGCATCCATGTCGGCCTGGGCGGCGGCGTCGAGCTTGCCTTCCAGCTCCAGTTTGCGGCCGTGCAGGCGGATGCGCTCCAAACCGGCGTTGATCGCGCCGATGTCGGATTTTTCCAGGGTTTTGAGTTGAGCGGCCAGCTTGTTGACGCGATCCACACGGGCCTGCAGCTCCGGCCATGCGGCCTCGCCTTCGGCGATGACTTTACCGTCCTGCTTAACGTTGACCAGGGTGCCGTAGAAATTACCCCACTCACGGCGCTCGATGGTCATCAGGTTCGCCGGCGTGGTCTGGTCCTTGAGCCACTCGCCGACGATCCAGGTGAAGTCGTTGCCGTTCAGGTCACGGTTGCCGACCTTGATCAGCTCGCGGGTCATGAACTCCGGACCTTGGTCCGGCACCGGCAGGCCAGCGCTTTTCAGGCGCTCGCGGGGTACTTCTTCCTTCTGCACCACTTCGCCGATGACGATATGGTTTGCCTGGCCCGGCACGTTGTAGTTGGCCTGGATCAGGTCGGCCGGCCAGAAGTGGCCCAAGCCACGCACGGCGATCACCGCCAGCAAACCAATGGTCATGATGACCGCGATGGACACCGCGCCACCACTGATCCAGACGCCGGGGGCGCCGCTCTTGAACCATCCATTCAGGGAGTTCTGTTTCACAGACTTCTACCTTTCTTAAAGCGACGAGTATTTCTTGCGCAGACGCTGACGAATCAGCTCCGCGAGGGTGTTCATGATGAAGGTGAACAGCAGCAGCACCAGTGCCGAGAGGAACAGCACGCGGTAGTGACTGCCGCCCACTTCCGACTCGGGCATTTCCACTGCGACGTTGGCCGCCAAGGTGCGCAAGCCTTCGAACAGGTTCATCTCCATCACCGGGGTGTTACCGGTGGCCATCAACACAATCATGGTCTCGCCGACAGCGCGGCCCATACCGATCATCAATGCCGAGAAAATGCCCGGGCTGGCGGTCAGGATCACCACGCGTGTCATGGTCTGCCACGGCGTGGCGCCCAAGGCCAGCGAGCCCAGTGTCAGGCCGCGTGGCACGCTGAACACGGCATCTTCGGCGATGGAATAGATGTTCGGGATCACTGCGAAGCCCATGGCCAAACCCACTACCAGAGCGTTGCGCTGGTCGTAGGTGATGCCCAGGTCGTGGGAGATCCACATGCGCATATCGCCGCCGAAGAACCAGGTTTCCAGGTACGGGCTCATGTACAGCGAGAGCCAGCCCACGAACAGGATCACCGGGATCAGGATCGCGCTTTCCCAGCCATCGGGAACGCGCAGACGCAGGGATTCAGGCAAGCGGCTGAAGATGAAGCCGGCGACAAGGATGCCAATCGGCAACAGCATCAACAGACTGAAAATGCCCGGCAGATGCCCTTCCACATACGGCGCCAGGAACAGGCCGGCGAAGAAGCCAAGGATCACCGTCGGCATCGCCTCCATCAGCTCGATCACCGGCTTGACCTTGCGGCGCAGGCTCGGGGCCATGAAGTAGGCGGTGTAGATCGCTGCCGCAACAGCCAGTGGCGCAGCCAGCAGCATGGCGTAGAACGCCGCCTTCAAGGTGCCGAAGGTCAGCGGGGCCAGGCTCATCTTGGGTTCGAAGTCGGTGTTGGCGGCGGTCGATTGCCAGACGTATTTAGGCTCGTCGTAGTTTTCGTACCAAACCTTGCTCCACAGTGCGCTCCACGATACTTCCGGGTGCGGGTTGTCGAGCATCAGCGGTTGCAGCTTGCCGCCGGCTTCCACGATCACGCGGTTGGCCCGTGGCGACATGCCATACACGCCTTGGCCGTCGACTACAGGGTCGACCAACAGGGTGCGGTGTGCAGTGCTGTGGAACACGCCGAAGTTGCCGGCAGCGTCGAGGGCGGTGAAGCCTTTGCGGCGCTCTTCGGCGGAAATTTCCACGATCGGCGTAGTGCCCATCTGGAAGGTGCGGATCTGCTTGAAGCGCTGCTCGCCATCCGGGTCGCGAGCCATGAACCACTGGGCCAGGCCGCCCTTGGAGTTGCCGACGATCAGCGAGATACCGCCCACCAGCTGCGTGCTGGCGGTGACTTCAGCGTTGCCGTCTTCGAGCAATTTGTAGCGACCGTTGAGGCTATTGTCGCGCAGGCTAAACACGTCGGCCAGGGCGCGGCCGTTGATCACGTACAACCATTGCTGACGTGGGTCGATGAAGATCGCTTTCACCGGTTCGGTCATCTGCGGCAGTTCGATGCGCTTCTGCTCGCTGGTGACTTCGCCGGTCATCATGTTTTCTTCGCGGCTCAGGGACAGCACGTTCAAGTGCGAACCGGCGGAACCCGCAACCACCAAGGTTGAATCGGTGGCGTTAAGGGCGACATGCTCCAGCGGGCGACCGGCGTCATCCAGCACGATCGGCGTTTCACCGTAGGGGTATTCGACCGCAGGCGTAATGGTTTTCTTGCCGTCCGGGTAGGACACCTTATAGGTGTGGCGGAACACCATGGACTGGCCATTGGACAGACCGAGAATCACCAACGGGCTACCGGGCTGGTCTTCACCGATAGAAGCAACGCTGGTGCCGGCAGGCAGTGGCAGGTCGACACGCTTGAGTTCGGCGCCGGTTTCCACATTAAAGAACAACGCCTGGCCCTTGTCGGAAACCCGCATGGCGACTTGGTTCTGTTCTTCGAGGGAGATCATCAGCGGCTTGCCCGCGTCCTGGATCCAGGCCGGGGCCAGGGCGTCTTCCTTGGTCAATGAGGCACCTTGGAACAGCGGCGCGACGACATAAGCAAGAAAGAAGAAAATCAGGGTGATAGCGCCGAGGACGGCGAGGCCGCCGACCAGCACATACCAACGGGTCAGGCGATCCTTGAGCGCGCGAATGCGGCGCTTGCGTTGCAGCTCAGGCGTATTGAAGTCAATGCGCTTGGGGGGAGAAGTCGTCGTCATGGTGGAATTGGCCAGATCATTCATGCGCACACCCTAGCGATCCTGTATGACAGAAAGATGACAGTGCAGTGACGCAACAAAGCCGCCGCGAAGCAAGGCTGGCAGCGGACTAGAAAATTCGGATGCGGGGCCGATACTCCGGCCCCGCAGAGGCAATCAGTTGCCTTCTTTCAGACCCAGGTCAGCCAGGGCCTTGGCGGCGACTTTGGCTGGCAGTGGGATGTAGCCGTCTTTCACCACAACTTCCTGGCCCTGCTTGGACAGAACCAGCTTCACGAACTCAGCTTCCAGCGGGGCCAGAGGCTTGTTCGGGGCTTTGTTGACGTACACGTAGAGGAAACGCGACAGCGGGTATTTGCCGTTCAGGGCGTTTTCTTCACTGTCTTCGATGAAGTCAGTGCTGCCTTTCTTGGCCAGGGCCACGGTTTTCACGCTGGCGGTCTTGTAGCCAATGCCCGAGTAACCGATGCCGTTCAGCGACGAGCTGATCGACTGCACGACCGAAGCCGAGCCCGGTTGTTCGTTCACGTTTGGCTTGTAGTCGCCTTTGCACAGGGCTTCTTCTTTGAAGTAGCCGTAGGTGCCGGATACCGAGTTACGACCGAACAGTTGAACCGGCTTGTTGGCCAGGTCGCCGGTCACACCCAGGTCACCCCAGGTTTTCACGTCGGCTTTGCCACCGCACAGACGAGTCGAGGAGAAGATCGCGTCGACTTGTTCCATGGTCAGGTGCTGGATCGGGTTGTCCTTGTGCACGAACACGGCCAGGGCATCCACGGCAACCGGGATAGCGGTTGGCTTGTAGCCGTACTTCTGCTCGAAGGCCGCCAGTTCGGTGTCCTTCATCTTGCGGCTCATCGGGCCCAGGTTGGAGGTGCCTTCAGTCAGCGCAGGTGGTGCGGTAGCGGAGCCAGCAGCTTGAATCTGGATGTTGACGTTCGGGTATTCCTTTTTGTAACCCTCGGCCCACAGGGTCATCAGGTTAGCCAGGGTATCGGAACCGACGCTGGACAAGTTGCCCGACACACCAGTGGTCTTAACGTAAGCCGGAATTGCCGGATCAACACCAGCGGCCACCGCGTTGGCGGTCGCAACGCCAGCAGCGACAAAAGTCATTGCCGCCATCAAACGTTTCAGTTTCATGCCTTGCTCCTAGCAGATAGGGATAGTTGGATCGGGGCCAAGTATCGGGAGGCCGTGTGAACACTCTATGTCTGCAATGTGACAGTTAGATGAAAGGCCACTATTGAGCGAGAAACTGCCATGACGTGGGGAGCATTGAGAAAGGTTTCTCAAGATCCAACTCGGATTTTTCCGACAGCCCTTTAAGGTTGCCGCTCGGAAGTGCGGCTCCTAACCTGCCAGGGCATCCAGGCTTGAGCCGCAATATCTCACCTCAGGTTGACAAAAATATAGTTAGGCATAGCCTTGTCAACCCAAGGAGAATTTTTATGATTAATGACCGAATTCGCCGCGCAAGGCTGCTACGAGGCCTGTCACTCGAGGCTCTGGCGCTTCAGCTAGGCGATATCACCAAACAAGGCTTGAGCAAATATGAGAAAGGGTTAAGCACTCCCAACTCCAGGCGCCTCCTGCAATTGGCCAAGGCACTGGAAGTAAGCCCGGAGTATTTTTTTCGTCCTGAAGCCTTGCCTCTGGCTCCACTGGAGTTTCGCAAACTGGCCAAAATGCCTCAGTACCGCCAAGTGCAAGTCGAGGAACAGGTCCGCGAGCACCTGGAGCGCTACATCGCCCTTGAAGAATGCTTCGAGCCGTTGGATATCCAGACCGCTAGAACCCCAGCGTACTTATTACCCGTGTCTTCCATAGAAGAAGCCGAGATAGCGGCTGACGAACTACGCAAGTATTGGGGGATAGGCGGCGATCCGATAGCCCACCTGACCGAACAACTGGAAGAACATGGGATCAAGGTGGTGATGCTGGATGGCCCGGATGATTTTGACGGCGCCTGCGTCGCCACCCGTGACGGCGAACATGTCCTGATTGCCTTGAATACCCAGCGTCCGGGTGAACGCATTCGTTTTACCGCGGCTCATGAGTTGGGACATTGGGTCATGCAACTGCCCGAAGAAATGCCAGAGCGCGAAAAAGAGAATTGCTGTCATCGTTTCGCCGGCGCCTTTCTTTATCCAGCTGACGCCGTTACCCGCGATTTTGGTAGCCGCCCTCGCTCGAGAATTCATACTCAGGAACTACTGATCGCCAAGCGTCAGTACGGAATTTCAATGCATGCCGCATTGCGCCGCCTCAAAGATCTCGGTCTGGTAGGTGATACCGGCTACAAACTGCTCACCATCCAATTCAGCACTCATGGTTGGCGCAAGGCTGAACCCGAGCCAATCCCCTGCAAACCACCGCAGCGCTTTGAATCCTTGGTGTTCTGGGCACTGGCGGAAGAGTTGATAACCAGGTCTCGGGCCGCGGAATTACTGCGAAGACCTCTGAAGGCACTGGAGAGTGCATGAGCCTGATCTATATCAGCGATACGAATATCTGGATCGACTTCAGAAATGCCGGACTGCTGGAACAGATGTTCAAACTGCCCTTTACCCTCTGCTCTACCGACTTTGTTTTATATGAGCTGGAAGACATCTTCCACGACGAGTTGCTCGCCCAGGGCCTTTTGGTTGAGTCGTTCGATGAAAGAGGCGTACAAAAATTAGTCAATTTGAAAATTGAGCATGGCAACAGCTCAATGGCTGATGTGTCCTGCTATTTATTGGCTCATACCACGGGTAGGCCATTGCTGACAGGTGATGGGAAACTGCGTCGCCAGGCGCAGAAAGAGGGCATCCAAGTACGTGGCGCCCTCTGGCTACTGGACCTCATGACCGAGCACCACACAATCACCTCATCAGTCGCCGCGCAAGCCCTGGAAAATATGCTTTAGTACGGCGCGAGATTGCCAGGAGCGGAATGCGAAAGCAGGCTCTCACGTTGGCGAGAGCCTGATCAGGATTAGCGTGCGCGCTTCCACAGATACCCGCCCACCAACATGCCCATCACACACAAGACGGCAACGTAGTAGGCCGGCCCCATCGGGCTTTCCTTCATCAGCAGCGACACCGCCAACGGCGTCAGGCCGCCGAAAATGGCGTAGGCCACGTTGTAGGAGAACGACAACCCGCTGAAACGCACCACCGGCGGGAAGGCCTTGACCATGACGTAAGGCACTACGCCAATAGTGCCGACGAACAGGCCGGTCAGCGTGTACAGCGGGAACAGCCAGTCCGGGTGAGCGATGAGGCTGTGATAGAGGGTCCAGGAGGTTGCCAGCAACAGCGCGCAACCGACGATCAGCACGCGGCCAGCACCGAAGCGGTCCGCCAGGGCACCCGAGGCAATGCAGCCCAGGCTCAAGGCGACGATGGCCAGGCTGTTGGCCTGCAGCGCAACGGTGGCGCTGAAGTGATAGACCGTTTGCAGCACGGTCGGGGTCATCAGGATGACAACGACGATACCGGCCGACAGCAGCCAGGTCAGCAGCATCGACAGCACGATGGCACCCCGGTGATCACGCAGTACCGCACGCAATGGCAGCTCGGCAGCCAGGGTCTTGCGTTGCTGCATCTCGGCGAAGATCGGTGTTTCATGCAGCCAGCGGCGCAGGTACACCGATAACAGGCCGAACACGCCGCCCAGCAGGAACGGGATGCGCCAGGCGAAATCCGAGACCTGCTCCGGGCTATAAAGAGTGTTGATCGCGGTGGCCACCAGCGAACCCAGCAGAATGCCGGCAGTCAGGCCGCTGGTCAGGGTGCCGCAGGCGTAGCCGATATGGCGCGGCGGTACGTGTTCGGAGACGAACACCCAGGCGCCTGGCACTTCACCACCAATCGCAGCGCCCTGGATGATGCGCATCAGCAGCAACAGCACCGGTGCCCACAGGCCGATCTGCGCGTAGGTTGGCAGCAGGCCCATGATCAGGGTCGGCACGGCCATCATGAAGATGCTCAGGGTGAACATCTTCTTGCGGCCAAGCAGGTCCCCGAAGTGCGCCATGATGATGCCGCCCAGGGGGCGGGCCAGGTAACCGGCGGCGAAGATGCCAAAGGTCTGCATCATGCGCAGCCATTCGGGCATGTCCACGGGGAAGAACAGTTTCCCGACCACGGTGGCGAAAAACACGAAAATGATGAAGTCATAAAACTCCAGCGCCCCGCCCAAGGCAGACAGCGACAGGGTTTTGTAGTCGTTGCGGGTCAGCGGGCGCGAAGGTTGCGCACTGCTTGCGGGCACGGAGGACATGGCAAGGCTTCTCTTATAGTAATCAGGACGGCAAGCGGGACTTGCGGCAGGTTTGGCAAGATAGCAAATCGCTAGAAAAAGCACAGCGTTGAGCGAATAACAGTTCAAAGGCGCGGAATATTCCCGTTTCCTGCTCTTTATCTGCGCCCAGAAGCACAGTTGCCGGAAAAAGCCGCGATACAGCCGCTAAATGCCGACCAAATGAGCCTCCAGAGGTCGTCGTGGCGTCAGGGTCTCGATATACTCGGCCCTTGCAAGCGCAAGAACCGCAGTCTTGAGGGGCTGCTGTGCCAAGACGTCGTTGGGTGCCATCCAGCCGATTTGGCAGAGTTTCCCTTTAGTACGCCTTACGAGAAACGCATCACGCGGTGTATGTTGGTGCTGAAACGTTTTTTTCGAAGACGGCTATCCACTTGAAATACCCATGAAGCGTTACGGGTCAGAGGCCCTCGGCATGATCGAACTCGAACAAGAAGATCCTATCCCGCAAGGCGATCTCGCCCTGCAAATCACCGCACTCCCGCGTGAAACCAACGGTTTTGGCGACATCTTCGGCGGCTGGCTGGTCGCGCAGATGGACCTGGCCGGCACGGCCATGGCCAGCAAGGTCGCAGGTGGGCGTGTGGCAACCGTGGCCATTGATCGCATGGCGTTCCTGGTACCGGTCGCGGTGGGCGCGCAGCTCTCCTTTTATACCCAGGCCCTGGAAATCGGCCGCAGCTCGATCCAGATGATGGTCGAAGTGTGGAGCGACGACCCGCTGTCCAGCGAATGGCGCAAAGTGACCGAGGCGGTATTTGTATTCGTCGCCATCGACGGCAGCGGTCGCACGCGCTCGGTTCCGTCGCGCGCACGTTAAACCTCGCCGGGATTTGACGGTCAATTGCCCCATTGCCTGCCATGAAGAGTGCTTTGTTATGCCGACGCCCCACGTTGAAACCGTGAAAATCGACGAGCTGGACTGCTGGCGCATTCGCCACAACGGCGCCGAACTGATGGTGGCCCAGCAGGGCGCGCACATCTTCAGTTACGGACGCGATGGCGAACAGCCACTGATCTGGCCGAACCCTGAAGCGGTGTTCAAGAAGGGCAAGGGCATTCGGACCGGCGTGCCGGTGTGCTGGCCGTGGTTTGGTGTATTCGACCGCAACCCGCAGAGCGTCAAGGCGATGCGTCAGAGTGACCAGCCCGCCGGCGCCCACGGTTTCGTGCGCACCGCGTTGTGGGAATTGGCCGCAACCGAGCTTGGAGGTGAAGCGCTCCGCGTGGATCTGGTGCTGCCAACCCCGGCAGGCGGTTTTCCTGGCTGGCCCCATCAGGTCGACCTGACACTGAGCCTGCTGCTGGATGAGCAACTGCATATCCGCCTGACCAGCCATAACCGTGGCACCGACACCGTAACCCTCAGCCAGGCGCTGCATACCTACTTCGCCGTCAGCGATGTGCGCAATGTGCAGGTCGAAGGCCTGGACGGGCGTGCCTATATCGACACCGCCGATGGCTGGACCGAGAAGACACAATCGGGCCTGCTGCACTTCACCGCCGAGACCGATCGCATCTACCTCGACACGCCGTCGCAACTGAACATCGTCGACAAAGACTGGCAGCGCCGTATTCAGCTCACTGCCGAGGGCTCGAAGTCGACGGTGATCTGGAACCCCTGGACCGAGCGCGCCAAGGCTTTCGACGACATGGCCGACGATGGCTGGCCAGGCATGTTGTGCATCGAGACGGCGAATGTGCTGGATGACGTGGTGGTGTTGGCACCAAGTGAAAGGCACACGCTGCAGGTGAGCATCACAGCGATACCTGCGGGTTAATCGCTGCGCTGCGCGGTGGACGGGGACATTACTTATATAGGACCGCGTGTCTGAACGGCCTCGCTAGAGTGCGAAATCGCATCTAATAGCAGAGGCAACACGATGATCCCCACTCCCCAGGAAGTAACGCAACAGTCTCCCGCCGACGTGGCCGAACTCATGGCCACGTGCAATAACACACTTATCGCGACCCTCAGCGCTCAGCCCTCACTGACCTTTTGCGCCAATAAGCAGGTGTTGGAAGAAATCAACGGATTGTTTGATCGGTATTCAACCCAGCACATCTACCTCAAAACTCCAGAAGACACTTTGACAGGCCCGCCCACCGAACAGGACCGCGCACTGATAACCCTAGTGAACAATGCATTGCATCAATGCCGGATTCCGGATTATTACAGCCCGCGTCATGACGTCTATATCTATAAAAACAACACCTTCACTCGGCTCGACGACACAAGCCAGCTAACCATCAGAACCCTGATAAATACCTTGCTGGAACCTGACCATTATCTGAATAGCCTCAACCAATACTGGAACGCCAATCACAGCGCAACCGAGCAAACCAATCAAAGCTTCATCGCTAAAACCGTCGCGCTGCTGATTCAGTGCGAGGCATCATTGAGATTCGAAACAGCCTCACTTGAGCCCGCCAGCGTTGCGCTGGTGCGGCAGCTGAGTACCCCCACCTCGCCAGAACCGCTGAATTTATTTCACCTCGGCTTTCAAGATACGGCGCATACCGACGAAATCGCGCTGGTCGGTGCATTTGCCATCAGCACGTGGGCACCGAACGAGCACCCAACCGCCAACCCCACAGTGCTCTACCTGCCAGGCCAGCGCTTGGCTGAATTTGCCAGCCCGACGGCGCTGAAAACACATCTGACAACGCTTCTGAAAAGCGTGCGTGGGCGTGAGCAATTGCTGATCAGCGTTGCACATCGTCAACATTCGGCGTTAGAAAGCCTGACGCAAAGAGCCAGCCAGGATGGGAGCGTCAACCTGGTTCCTGTCACTGCCGTCGAGCATTTTTTCGAGCATCAGATCAGCCTGCTCATCACCAAGCAACGCCAGGATATCGAACATCACTGGTCCGTCAGCCGCAGCGCCCAGGGCGGCGTCACTGAACGGATCAACCGGTCGGCGAACCTTGCACCGTTGCTGGATTTCAGCGAGGCCATCGAACGACACGCCCGCCCACTCTTAACCCTCAGCACACAACGCAGGGAGGCGACGCGCGCCGCTCAGCAACGGCTGATACAGCAACAAACCGACCGATCAATTGATTTCATTGGCTTGCTCGCACAGTTGAAAAGCCTCCAGGCACAGACTGCACCGCAGCCATTGGCGCATCAGTTCTTTACACCTCATCGCCAATCTCCGCTGTACAAAGCCTGCGCGCAGGCCGTGACCGTCTTGCAGAAGCTGAAGAATGACACCGACTTTACAACCTGGCTGAGCACATGGCCGAGCAAGACCGAGGCCGGTTTTGGCGCCTGGTCCATACTCGCAAAGCTCATCAGTAACCAGCCAGCTATTGTGGATTCGCCGCTGACTCGCTTTACCATTCAGGGCAAGCCGCTGCCCCTGAGCGAAGTGCCCACTTACTGGAGAAATGATGTTCACACTCTGATAGCGGCGCGGCGAGACATTGGTGGTATTCGAGAGGACGGTACTGTCCAGTTTGATCTTGCACTCAAGTTCTACGGTGTCCATATCGCCACCGATAGCCCGCTCCAACTTGTAATTGAGCGACTGCAGGAGCGCGCCGCCGCGCTATCGCTAGAGATAGATGACGACAGGCTGCCTTTTGATGAACTCATTGACGAGCAAGGAGATGCCAGCCTGCAACGGCGGTTTTTTGAACGTCAATCGATAGGTAAGAAACCGATATTCGAACAACTGACCGAAGGTTTTCTGACGCCACAACGCGAAGCACAAGCGTTGAAGACGCCCACGGTGGTACTCGAACAATGGCTCAATACCCCGCAATGCCTTGAGTTTGGAAGCCAGCTGGTCAAGGCATTGGATTGGTATACCGTCAAAGATGAAACACCACCGGTAAAAGTGCTGCGCGACTTGGTCTGGCGGGCACTATGGCTGAATTTTGAACGCCCTGCAGACCGCGCTCGAGTGACCGTCGCCGGAGAAGAAATAGCAACGCCACGTCACTGGGGCCACAGCTATCACTATATTCGTCAACAAATTGAGCGGTCCCTGAGCGCCAAACACCAACTCACTCCCGCAGGTGTGCAACTGGCCATGCGCCTGCTGCAACGGGGTTCTGCTGCAGAAATCTGGGTGAGAGGCATTCCCGACGATTTGCGTTACGCCAGCTCCATCGCCTGGGTGAATTTCAAGGCTGGCGTGATGCTTGCGCAAGCCATTGCACCCGATGCTGCGCAACACATGACCTTCCAACAATTGCTCGAGTTACTCGCGACAGCAAGCCGGGATGCGACGCCCGAGCAAAAAATGGTCATCTCGATAGCCAGGTTGGGGCCAACGCTGGAATGGGCCCAAGCCAATGGCGTACTGACGTCGGCAAAAACTGACTTTACCCCTGAACAAGTCCAATTGGCCGTAGAAGCCTTGGAGCAACACGAACAGGAAATGATTCAGGCAACCGAAACGATTTCTCAAGCACCACCTGGCCGCTGGCGCTTCATCACGGATGACGCCTTCGACGTGGGGTTTAGTGATTACCTGAGCGGTGTCAAAGCAGCCTACCAAACCTTGATCAGGGCCTTGCTACCCAACCTGTCATTGCTTGATCGCACCGCGATCGAAAACGGCGAGGTAACGTTGTATGCCCTGCGCCAAGAGATTCGCGGCCTGCAGGTTGGGCAAGAAAACGCGCAGAACATCGCTGCCGCCAGAGGCCGCCACGGCTTCATCATCCGGGCCCAAGTGAAGCACCGCACCACTTATTATGAGGTGTTCCCTCGGGCGGCAATCATCCGTGCACGCCCGGATATTAAAACGCTGACGATCAATGGCAATGTTGTCGTGGAAACAACAGGCGGCTCAAGCCGTTCGGGCAAAGGAACCTTTCGGCGCGCGACCGCCATGCCGTTCGACTGGGAAGCCTACCAACACAGCCGTCGTCCTCGAGACGGTGAGTCCAGCCTGGTGATCGCCGAGCAGATCGGCCAGGTGTTACCCGCCACCGCGCCCGCCCCTTCGGAAACTATGTGGGAAGCACAATCATTGTCTTCAGTGCGCAGTCGAGCACTGGCAGCCATCGTTGCCAATGATCTATTTCACACTGACGAATCTCAGCTCAAATTGACCGCCAAGCGTAACGTTGACGTGCTTGATACCGCGCAACAAACCGTTGACGACTTTCTCTACTACGCCAAGATGCTGGTGCCCTTCTGGGGCGGCGTCGAGGACATCGCCTCGGGCGATCCGCAACGCGTGGAGAGAGGGGCGTTGTCATTGTTCACCGACTTGATCTCCTTCGCGGCTCCCATTGGTAAATACGTCGGCGGTTCGGCACGCTTAATTGCACAAGCCGGGAGAATCAGTTTTCAGGCAGCGCTACCGAAGTTCGCAACCCTCACCAAAACGTTTTTACTGGGCGCCATCAGAGAGCTAAACCCGCTCGAAGCGGTGCCAGCTCTGCTCAAACTCGGAGGCTTGGGTGGGTTGCGGCTCAGCGCTGCAGTTGGGCGTCAGGTAGATGCAGGCCTGACGTTGTTCAGAAAAGCGCTGGGCAAACCAACGATCACACCCACTGGCCGAACGCTACAGTCGGTAGACCCGCGAGTCTGGAAACCCCTTGAAACGCAGGACAGTCTGTTTACCGTGGCAGGCGTCGATCATATTCCCATGCGCAGTGTCGGCACCGATCTGTTGCCCGAATATCGCCTGATCGATCCACTGACCAATGCAGTCTTCGGCCCCCGGTACATCCCATGGGGCGAATGGGGCCTGCAACAAATCCCGGATCTTGACGACTACATCGCGCGCGTCTCGCATGAGCAAGCCATGGAATTCAGCCGTCGGGCCAACGGCATCTACGATGGAAAAAATCAGCAGAGCTATGTGCGTGCCCGCGGACAGTGGTACGTCGTCGACACCCGCCACAGCCTCACAGGTGAGGTCGAGTTCTATATCGTTCACCCGCGCAACAAGACACGCCCTGCTTACCGCGTCGTCAACAAGGACGGGGGTTGGGTCCCGGTCGACCAAAGTGGACATGCCGGGGGAAGGCTAGAGGAGCTTAGAAAAGCCAATGCCAAACAGGATGCGCACTACGAACAAATGTTCGTGAAGGTTGAGGCCTCTACAATCCTGCTGGACCAGGCGATTCGATCAACCGAATTCAATACGATACATTTGCTGTTTGATAAAGCGTTCCTACACTTGGAGACCGCTCAAGAATTGGGCCTGGTATACGCAAAGCACGGTAGCTTTCCAGTATTCAAACCCAAGGAATTCGTTACCACACCGGACCTTGGCAGGGCTCGGCTGATCGATTCCATTGAAAAAGCTGACAATCTTGGTCCGCGTTATGCGGCAATCATTGATAACCTGGAAGGCTATTTGGAGGCCCAGCAAAAAAGTCTTCAACGGTTGATAGAGGCCAACATATTCGATAAGCAAGATGCCGTACTTAAACAGCTTACCGATTTTCTCGACGCTAAACGGAAGGTCGTTAACACCATAATCCAGCAGACCAAGGTGTTAAAGTCGTTGCTGGACAAAGAGTTGGAAAACATGCTCGACGTTCTGGAAAAACTCCCGGTGAAAAAACTCCCGGTGAATACAGCCGGGCCATCACGCGTCCCCTCCGTACCGCCTGGCACGCCGAAACCACCGTCCACCACCCCTCTGCCGCCGGCGCCCCCAAATGCTGAGCCGAAAAATCGCATCTCAATACTGATTGCCGGCGACGACCCCCTCACAACCATAACCGTACTCGCCAAGCCCAGAGCCGGGAACAGTGACATCGCAGACGTCCTCGACAGTCGTGGTCAGCGCCTCAACACCTATATCAGGGTCGGCGAAGACAAGCTCTGGCTCAAATCCAACATCCAGATCAAAGAGCCGAGTGCGCCAGCATCTTCCAACCAAACAACTATCACGCAGGAACTGAACGCTGCCGCCAGGAAAATGCAATATTTGATTGAAGAGTATGATGACCTCATCGTGTTTTACAGGAAAAGCACGTCGGCCGAACCAGCGGGTGCCGAAGCGCTCATCATGTCCGGCGCGACCAAGCTCAATCAAGGCGCCGATGACCTTCAGGCGGCCTGCAGTGCCATCACCGATGAGGCAACCCGACAAGGTCTGCTGGCGCAAGCGACCCGCTTCAGGGAGAACGCCACCCGCTATAACCTCATGGCGAAAGCGTTGCGTCTGGAGCTGATTTCCAAGCAAGCCCCCAATGGCAACGCCCTGGCGTTCTTGCACAGTCAACCGGGTGTGCTGAGCCTCCGTAAAACCCTGGACCGAGTAGCAGGCACCCGACAGATACAAAAGCCGGGCGGCCGAACCTGGATAAAAGTTCCAGACTTCCTGGACGAGTTTGAGATTCGCGTGAGAGACAAGCCCTGGGCCTACGCTCACATGCACTTTGAACAGGCCTCCCACACCGTCCCCGGCAAAATCCATCTAAAGACACCGGCACAGCGATCACTGGGGGCAAACGCTCAAACCAATGCTGCTCGCGAAGGCTCGCGCCTGGATATTCATCGTGCAGAGATCTATTGGCCACAGGCCAGGCGGGTGTTTTACCCAGCGTTGCCAGAATGACTCGACACACTTGTGATCCGCACAAGCAGGGTGGTCGACAATGGGTTAAAGATCCGACTCCTTGACCGCCCGCACTTTCACCGCATCCAGGGCATAGGCCGCATCGGCCAGGTCATTGTTGACCTTCTCGACTTTGAGGGTGCCCGTGACCCACAGCGGTGTGTAGATATCATCCAGCGTCAATCCCTTGGGATAACGCACCAGCACCAGTTGGTTAGGCGGCGGCGGTGGCACGTGGATGCATGCACCTGGGTACGGCACCAGGAAGAACAAGGTGCTGCGGCCCTTAGCGTCGGTTTCCAGCGGCACCGGGTAACCGCCGATGCGGATGCTCTTGCCGTTCATGGCGGCCACAGTCTTGGTGGAATACATCACCGCCGGTAAGCCTTTGCTCTGCTTCAGGCCACCTTTGTCAGTGAAGGTGCCCTGGGCTTCGGGGGAGTTGTGGTCGATCTCGGGCATGGCTTCGAGGGCTTTCTGGTCGGAAAGCGGCATCAGGTCCAGCCAGTCGGTTTCCGGCAATTCGCCAGCGTGCGCAAGGCCGGAGCCCAGCAAAAGAAGAGTCAACAGAAGACGGCGCATGGAGAGGCTCGGCAAGTACAAGTGCCGAGTATTCTAGCCCTCTGCGCCTGCGCAGCGCAGAGGGCTTTGTCGCTTAACTCATTTCTTTTTCAGCAGACCGTAGATCACCAGCAGCACGATGGCACCGATCAGCGCACCGATAAAGCCGGCGCCCTGGCCCGCCTGGTAGATGCCCAGGGCCTGACCACCGTAGGTCGCGGCCAGGGAGCCGGCGATACCCAGCAGGATGGTCATGATCCAGCCCATGCTGTCGTCGCCTGGCTTCAGGAAACGCGCGAGCAGGCCGACGATCAAGCCGATAAAGATGGTTCCGATGATACCCATGGCATTTCCCTCTGATTGAATGTGAGTCATGGCAAAGCCTAGTCAGGCTTTGCCATCCTGCAATCAGAGAGACGGCGGCAACCAATGGTTCCCGCCGACCCGAGGCTTTATTGCTCGGCGATCAGCGCTTCAACCTTGAGGATCTGCGCTTCCAGCGTTGCGCGGTCCTTGCAACGCAGGTTGGCGTGGCCGACCTTGCGCCCGGCCTTGAAGGCCTTGCCGTAGTGGTGCAGGTGGCAGTCGTCGATGGCGATGACTTTTTCCACCGCAGGCACGGTGCCGATGAAGTTGAGCATGGCGCTCTCGCCGACCTTGGCCGTGGAGCCCAGTGGCAAGCCCGCTACCGCCCGCAGGTGGTTTTCGAACTGGCTGCACTCGGCGCCTTCGGTGGTCCAGTGCCCGGAGTTGTGCACGCGCGGAGCGATTTCGTTGGCCTTGAGGCCACCGTCGACTTCAAAGAACTCGAACGCCATCACGCCGACGTAATCCAGCTGCTTGAGCACACGGCTGGAATAATCTTCCGCCAGGGCCTGCAACGGGTGGTCGGTGCTGGCCACGGACAGCTTGAGGATGCCGCTGTCGTGGGTGTTGTGCACCAACGGGTAGAAGCGGGTTTCGCCATCACGAGCACGCACGGCGATCAGCGAGACTTCGCCAGTGAACGGCACGAAGCCTTCCAGCAGGCAGGCAACGCTGCCCAGCTCGGCAAAGGTGCCCACCACATCAGCGGCGGTGCGCAGAACTTTCTGGCCCTTGCCGTCGTAACCCAGGGTGCGGGTTTTCAACACGGCCGGCAGGCCGATGCTGGCAACGGCAGCGTCCAGGTCTGCCTGGGACTGGATGTCGGCGAAGGCTGGGGTCGGAATGCCCAGATCCTTGAACATGCTTTTCTCGAACCAGCGGTCGCGAGCGATGCGCAGGGCTTCGGCGCTCGGGTACACCGGCACGAACTGCGACAGGAAGGCCACGGTTTCAGCCGGGACGCTTTCGAACTCAAAAGTCACCAGGTCGACTTCGTCGGCCAGTTGGCGCAGGTGGTCCGGGTCGCTGTAGTCAGCCCGCAGGTGTTCACCCAACGCGGCCGCGCAGGCGTCCGGGGCCGGGTCCAGGAAAGCGAAGTTCATCCCCAGCGGGGTTCCCGCCAGGGCCAGCATGCGGCCCAGTTGGCCGCCACCGATTACACCGATTTTCATCGTCAACAACCTCAGGCAATGCGTGGGTCTGGATTGTCCAGCACGCTGTCTGTCTGCTCAGCACGGAATTTTTTCAGCACCGCATGGAATTGCGGGTGCTTGGCGCCCAGGATGCTGGCGGACAACAGCGCGGCGTTGATCGCGCCCGCTTTGCCGATAGCCAGCGTGGCCACCGGGATCCCGGCCGGCATCTGCACGATGGACAACAGCGAATCCACGCCCGAGAGCATCGCCGACTGCACCGGTACACCGAGTACGGGCAGGTGGGTCTTGGCCGCACACATGCCGGGCAGATGCGCTGCACCGCCGGCACCGGCGATGATCACCTCGATGCCACGGGATTCTGCTTCATCGGCATACTGGAACAGCAAATCCGGAGTGCGGTGGGCGGAGACCACTTTCACTTCGTAGGGAATGCCGAGTTTTTCCAGCATATCGGCGGTGTGGCTAAGGGTGGACCAATCGGACTTGGAGCCCATGATCACGCCAACCAATGCACTCATCGTCGTGCCTCTTCTCTCTGGGCGCCCGCAGGCGCGTCAAAAAACAACAAGCCACGCGGGAAATCCGGCGTGGCTTGGTGTACGAATTAAGGCCGGTTGGACCGGCCGAAGGCCGCGCAGTATACCGTAATAATGCAGATAAACAGCCCCTTGAATGACCATCTGTCCAGTGGCGCAAAGCGGCGGTTTTATTGACTTTCAGGTCAGCGAAAGCACCCCACTCCTTGTAGGAGCCGGCTTGCCGGCGAAAGCGGTGTGCCAGCCACTATAAGGCTCGCCGACCCACTGTGATCGCTGGCAAGCCGGCTCCTACAGTCAGGCGCGTTCGGCAGCGGCCCCACCTTCCAACTTGCGCCACAACAATCGCACATTTGCCTTACGCACCAAGGCACAGCGATACAGGCGAATTTCCAGCGGAACATGCCATTGCGGGCCGCCGCACACCACCAGCTCACCGCGCGCCAACTCCGCCCGTACGCTCAGTTGCGGCACCCAGGCGATGCCCAGCCCTTCCAAAGCCATGCTCTTGAGGCTGTCAGCCATGGCGGTTTCATACACGGTGGTGAAGCGTAGGGCGCGCTGGCGCAACAGCAGGTGCACCGAACGGCCAAGAAACGCACCGGCGCTATAGGCCAACAACGGCACGCTGCCCTCGCCTTCCAGGTCGAACAGCGGCTTGCCATCGGCATCGGCGGCGCATACCGGCAGCATTTCAGTGTTGCCCAGGTGCAGGGAGGGGAAGATTTCCGAGTCCATCTGCATCGCCGCATCCGGATCGTAGAACGCCAGCATCAGGTCACAACCGCCTTCGCGCAGGGCATGCACGGCATCACCGACGTTAGTGGCGACCAAACGCGTGGCAATGTTCAAGCCTTCGTTACGCAATTGCGCAATCCAGCGTGGGAAGAAACCCAGCGCCAAGGAGTGAGCCGCCGCCACTTGCATGACTTCGCCCTGCCCGCCTTCCAAGTGATGCAAATGGCGCAGCACTTCACCGAGCTGCTCGACCACTGTGCGCGCAGTGACCAAGAACAACTGCCCTGCCGCCGTCAGCTCCACCGGCGTGCGCGAGCGGTTGACCAGGGTCAGGCCCAACGCCGCTTCAAGGCTGCGGATACGGCGGCTGAACGCCGGCTGGGTCACGAAGCGTCGCTCTGCCGCCTGGGAAAAGCTGCGGGTGGCCGCCAAGGCGCTGAAGTCTTCCAGCCATTTGCTCTCAAGGTTCATTGCTGCCTCCCGTGGATACGCACCATTTTGGCACACACGCCCGCCATGATAACCGGGTCACACCTGCATTATGCCGTTTGTGCATAGGTCAGTGTTTAACAGCATTGGCCCAAAAACTTCCACAAGCCTAGCATTCGCAGCGTTCCGGCCAGTTCCGGGTCCCTATCGAGATGATTTCCGTCATGTCCTCTGCTGCATCATTCCGTACCGAAAAAGACCTGCTTGGCGTACTTGAAGTACCGGCTCAAGCGTATTACGGCATCCAGACCCTGCGAGCGGTGAACAACTTCCGCCTCTCGGGCGTTCCGATTTCGCATTACCCGAAATTGGTGGTCGGTCTGGCAATGGTCAAGCAAGCGGCGGCTGACGCCAACCGCGAGCTGGGTCAGCTCAGCGAAGCCAAGCACGCTGCCATCAGCGAAGCCTGTGCCCGTCTGATCCGCGGCGATTTCCATGAAGAGTTCGTGGTGGACATGATTCAAGGCGGCGCTGGCACTTCAACCAACATGAATGCCAACGAAGTCATCGCCAACATCGCGTTGGAGGCCATGGGCCACAACAAGGGCGAATACCAGTACCTGCATCCGAACAACGACGTGAACATGGCGCAGTCGACCAACGACGCCTACCCAACCGCGATCCGCCTGGGTCTGCTGCTGGGCCATGACGCGCTGCTGGCCAGCCTCGACAGCCTGATCCAAGCCTTCGCCGCCAAAGGCGTCGAGTTCGGCCATGTGCTGAAAATGGGCCGCACCCAATTGCAAGACGCCGTGCCGATGACCCTCGGCCAGGAATTCCGTGCCTTCGCCACCACCCTGAGCGAAGACCTGGCCCGTCTGAAAACCTTGGCACCAGAGCTGCTGACCGAAGTGAACCTGGGCGGCACCGCCATCGGCACCGGCATCAACGCCGACCCACGCTACCAGGCCCTGGCCGTACAACGCCTGGCCACCATCAGCGGCCAGCCGCTGGTGCCGGCAGCCGACCTGATCGAAGCCACCTCCGACATGGGCGCCTTCGTGCTGTTCTCCGGCATGCTCAAGCGTACCGCGGTGAAGCTGTCGAAGATCTGCAACGACTTGCGCCTGCTGTCCAGCGGCCCACGTACCGGCATCAACGAGATCAACCTGCCGGCCCGCCAGCCAGGCAGCTCGATCATGCCCGGCAAGGTCAACCCGGTGATCCCGGAAGCCGTGAACCAGGTTGCATTCCAGGTCATCGGTAACGACCTGGCCCTGACCATGGCAGCCGAAGGCGGCCAATTGCAGTTGAACGTGATGGAGCCGCTGATCGCCTTCAAGATCTTCGACTCGATCCGCCTGCTGCAACGCGCCATGGACATGCTGCGCGAGCACTGCATCGTCGGCATCACCGCCAACGAAGCACGCTGCCGCGAACTGGTCGAGCACTCCATCGGTCTGGTCACCGCGCTGAACCCGTACATCGGCTATGAAAACGCCACCCGCATCGCCCGTATCGCCCTCGAAAGCGGCCGCGGCGTGCTGGAACTGGTGCGTGAAGAAGGCTTGCTCGACGATGCCATGCTCGACGACATCCTGCGCCCCGAAAACATGATCGCTCCACGTTTGGTCCCGCTGAAGGCCTAAGCGTTTGTTGCACCGCTCACCAGGTTGAGGGACTAGACACCTCTCACCTTTTGAGGGCCTGAAGGCTCGTTCTTCAGGCCCTTTTTTTTGCTTGTAGGAGCGAGCTTGCTCGCGAAAAACGGCAAGACACCACGTCCATCCAGGAGGTACGCATTATCGTTAACGACCTTCGCGAGCAAGCTCGCTCCTACAAACCTTTAATCGCCTCGGGCAGACGGATCCCGTTAGCCTAGGTATAGTGCCGCCCCTCTTCGCGTCTGCGGCCGTCGGTAACGAGGCCCGGATACAGCGCGAAACCGCATGAATAACAACCCGCAAAAGGATTGGGGTCGAACTGCCGCGCACTGCCTGGTGCCATGCGGCGTGGTCGGACCGTCCTGCGTTTGCCATTAGAAAAATCAGCGAGGAACACTCCATGCTCGAAGTCATCAACGACTTCCTCTCAGGGAAAGTACTGATCGTGCTCATTGTCGGGCTCGGCGGTTATTTCACGATTCGCTCGCGTTTCGTTCAACTGCGTCACTTCTTCCACATGTTCTCGGTGTTCAAAGACAGCCTGAAGAGCAGCTCCGGTCAGCTCAGCTCCTTCCAGGCGCTGATGCTCAGCCTGGCCGGCCGTGTGGGTGCAGGCAACATTGCCGGCGTCGGCATTGCCGTGACCCTGGGTGGCCCCGGTGCCGTGTTCTGGATGTGGGTCACCGCGTTGGTGGGCATGTCTTCGAGCTTCATCGAGTGCTCCCTCGGCCAGTTGTACAAACGCACTGACGCCGAAGGCACCTTCCGTGGCGGCCCGGCCTACTACATCCAGCACGGCCTGCAGAAGCGCTGGCTGGGTATGGTCATGGCCTTCCTGCTGCTGGTGACCTTTGGTTTTGCGTTCAATGGCCTGCAAGCCCACGCCGTGACTCACTCGCTGAACAACGCCTTCGGCCTCGACACCACCTACACCGGCCTTGCGCTGGCTGTATTGCTGGGCCTGGTGTTCATCGGCGGGATCAAGCGTATTGCCTCGATTGCCGACCTGCTGGTGCCGGTCAAGACCTTGGTGTACATCGCCGTGACCCTGTATGTGATCGTGCTGCAATTCGACCACGTTCCGGCCATGCTCGCGACCATCGTCAAGAGTGCTTTCGGTCTCGACCAAGCCTTCGGTGGCCTGGTCGGCAGTGCAATTATCATGGGCGTAAAGCGCGGCGTATTCGCCAACGAAGCCGGTCTGGGCAGTGCGCCTAACGTGGCGGCGGTGGCTTCCGTGGAGCACCCGATCGCCCAGGGCGTGGTTCAGGCGTTCAGCGTGTTCCTCGACACCTTCGTGATCTGCACCTGTACTGCGCTGCTGATCCTGCTTTCCGGCTTCTACACGCCAGGCTTTGAAGGCGACGGCATTGCCCTGACCCAGAACTCCCTGGCCGCTGTGGTCGGCGACTGGGGCCGTATGTTCATCTCCGTGGCCCTGGCGTTGTTCGTGTTCACTTCGATCATGTACAACTACTACCTCGGCGAGAGCAACCTGCGCTTCCTGGTCGGTAACAACCGCAAGGTGCTGATGGGCTACCGCGCACTGGTGCTTGTGTTGATTTTCTGGGGTTCCATCGAGAACCTGAGCACCGTGTTCGCCTTCGCTGACATCACCATGACCATGCTCGCGTTCGTCAACCTGTTCGCCCTGGCGTTCCTGTTCAAGATCGCCATGCGCATCCTGAACGACTACGACAACCAGCGCGCAGCGGGCATCAAGACCCCGGTGTTCGATTCCAGTCAATTCCCTGACCTGGACCTGGACCGTAAGGCCTGGCCGGCCAATCCGGTAAAACCGGAAGCGGCGCCATCGGCAGAGCTGAACGCTCAAACGCAACGCTAAGCGTAGATAGATGACACGCCGCCTCGCCTTGGGCATGCTCTGGGCCCGGCGGCGTTTTTCGTTCAGGAGAATCTCAATGTCAGCATCCAACAACGTCATGGTGCTCTACACCGGCGGCACCATCGGCATGCAGGCCAGCGCCAATGGCCTGGCCCCCGCATCCGGCTTCGAAGCCCGCATGCGCGAACAGCTTGCCAACGAGCAACTGCCCAACTGGCGTTTTCGCGAAATGTCGCCACTGATCGATAGCGCCAACATGACCCCAGACTACTGGCAGCGTTTGCGCACGGCCGTGGTCGAGGCGGTGGATGAAGGCTGCGATGGCGTACTGATCCTGCATGGCACCGACACTCTGGCCTACAGCGCGGCGGCCATGAGCTTCCAATTACTCGGCCTGCCTGCGCCAGTGGTGTTTACCGGCTCGATGTTGCCCGCCGGCGTGCCTGACAGCGATGCCTGGGAAAACGTCAGCGGCGCGTTGATTGCCCTGGGGACAGGCCTGGCGCCCGGCGTTCACCTGTATTTCCATGGCGCGCTGATGGCGCCGACCCGCTGCGCGAAGATCCGCAGTTTTGGCCGTCATCCGTTTGCCGCATTGCAACGCAACGGCGGCGTGGCCCAGGCTGATGTAATCCCGGCGGCGCTGCATTTTCGCCAGCCGAAAGCATTGGCCAATGTCGGCGTGCTGCCGCTGGTGCCTGGCATTGCTGCCGCGCAACTGGATGCGCTGATCGACAGCGGCATCCAGGCACTGATCCTTGAATGCTTCGGCAGCGGCACCGGGCCAAGCGACAACCCCGCGTTCCTCGCCAGCCTGCAACGCGCGCAGACTGAAGGGATTGCGGTCGTAGCCATCACCCAGTGCCACGAAGGCGGCGTAGAGCTGGACGTCTACGAAGCCGGCAGTCGCCTGCGCGGCGTGGGCGTCTTGTCCGGCGGCGGCATGACCCGGGAAGCAGCGTTGGGCAAGCTCAATGCGCTGATCGGTGCCGGGCTCGCTACCCAGGAAGTCCGCCGCCTGGTGGAGCTGGACCTGTGCGGCGAGTTGCGCTGAGCGGCATGTAACTTGCTCCTCTTCCAGCCATCCCGTGGCTGGAAGACTCTATGTTGCACTCCCATCTCACCACCCTCAACGCCGTCTCGCTGGTCATTAATGCGTTCAAGGCCGAAGGCTTGCCCGCTGAAACGTTGCTCGCGGGCAGCGGCATTTGCGCCGCCGACTTGAGCCGCGCCGACGCCTGCATCACCACCAACCAGGAGATGCGTGTATGTACCAATGCAGTCGCGCTGCGGCGGGATATTGGCCTCGAATTGGGCCGCAAGATGCATGTGTCGTCCTACGGCATGCTCGGTTATGCCCTGCTCACCTGTGCCACCTTCGGTGACGCTTTGCGCCTGGCTCTGCGCTACCCGGCGCTGTTGGGAACACTTTTCGAGCTGAGCCTGGAAAACGACGGTGAGCGTATCTGGCTGACTGCCGCCGATTACCGGGAAACGCCCGCGCTGGAAATGTTCAACGTCGAATTCTGCCTGGTTTCGCTGAAACTCATCTGCGACGACCTGCTGGGCCAGCCGCTGCCGTTACTCGGTGCGTGTTTCGAATACAGCGCGCCGGACTATCACGCGCGCTACCACGAGTGCTTCGCGTGCTCGCTGCATTTTGAAGCCAGCGCCAACGCCTTCGCGTTTGATAAGCGCTGGCTCGACCAGCCGCTGCCATTGGCCGACGCCGTCACCCATCAAGCCGTGACCGATCGCTGTCGCAAGCAGAACCTGGAGTTCACCGGGCGTCAGGCCTGGCTGGGTCGAATCCGCCGTCTGCTCGCCGCCCAGCTCCACGCCGCGCCCGGCATCGAAGGTTTGGCTGAGCAGATGAACTGTTCCGCGCGAACCTTGCGTCGGCGTCTGCATGACTTGGGCAGCAGCTACCAAGAACTGCTCGACGAGCTGCGCTTCGACCGCGCCAAACAGTTGCTGGGGCAGGACGAGCTGCCAATCTACCGAATCGCCGAACAACTCGGTTTCAGTGAAACCGCCAGCTTTCGCCACGCATTTGTACGCTGGAGTGGTGTGGCCCCCAGTCAATTTCGCCCCTGACGCATCGCAATGGCGCGCCGATGCGCGCTAACGGGGCGAATTGCGGACACACAATTTGGCCGTATTTATCCCCTTTTGGCCGCTCTTGCCGTTTTCTTAAAAGCGCCCCACCGCAAGACTGCATTGACTGACACAGCTTGCGGAGAACAACAAATGCTGACGATCTACTCAGACGATCACCACCTGCACCACGGCCGTTGTGAACTGATGGACGGGCAACTGATGCCCTGCTTCGAAATGCCCTCGCGGGCCGATCACGTGCTGCAACGGGTAAAAGACCGCGAACTGGGCCCGGTCCACGCCCCGCAGGACTTTGGCTTGGCACCGCTGCAACGCATCCACAGCCGCGACTACCTCGACTTCTTCCAAGGCGCCTGGCAACGCTGGACCGCCTACGGCCAGGACGGCGACCTGTTGCCCTATACCTGGCCCGCTCGCACCTTGCGCCGTGTGTTGCCCACCAGCCTGCACGGCCAACTCGGTTACTACAGTTTCGACGGCGGCGCGCCGATCACCGCCGGCACCTGGCAAGCAGCTTATAGCGCGGCGCAAGTGGCGCTCACGGCGCAACAGGCGATCCAGCAAGGCGCGCACAGTGCTTTCGCGCTGTGTCGCCCGCCAGGCCATCACGCTGCCAGCGATTTGATGGGCGGTTATTGCTACCTCAACAACGCCGCCATCGCCGCCCAGGCCTTTCTCGATCACGGCCACCAGAAGGTCGCGATCCTCGACGTCGACTACCACCACGGCAACGGCACGCAGTCGATTTTCTATGCGCGCAGCGACGTGCTGTTCACCTCGATCCACGGCCACCCGGAAGCAGAGTTCCCGTTTTTTCTCGGTTATGCCGATGAGTTGGGAGAAGGTGCAGGTGAAGGCTTCAACTTCAATTACCCGCTGCCGGCAGGTTCCGGCTGGGACCAGTGGAGCACAGCGCTTGAAGAGGCCTGCGCCGAGATTGAACGCTATGGCGCCGACATCATCGTCGTATCCCTGGGCGTGGACACCTTCAAGGACGACCCTATCTCGCAGTTCAAACTCGACAGCCCGGACTACCTGGCGATGGGCGCACGTATCGCCCGCCTGGGCAAACCCACGCTGTTCGTGATGGAAGGCGGCTACGCCGTCGAAGAAATCGGCATCAACGCCGTTAACGTCCTCGAAGGTTTCGAACAAGGATCAGCACCATGAAGATGCTCAAGTACGTTGCCCTCTGCGCTGCCGTTCTCGGCGGCGCGGCCCACGCCGAAGAGAAAACCCTGCGGGTCTACAACTGGTTCGACTACATCACGCCCAAAGCGCTCGAAGACTTCAAGACACAAAACCCCACGGTCAAATTGGTGTACGACATCTTCGATACCAACGAAGCCCTGGAAGCCAAACTGCTCACCGGAAACTCCGGCTATGACGTGGTAGTGCCGTCCAATGTGTTCCTGGCCAAGCAAATCGAGGCCGGAGTTTTCCAACCGCTGGACCGCAGCCAACTGCCCAACTGGAACCACCTCGACCCCAAGCTGATGAAGCTGATCGAAGCCAATGACCCGGGCAACAAATTCGCCGTGCCCTACATGTACGGCACTATCCTGATCGGCTTCAACCCCGACAAGGTCAAGGCAGCGTTGGGCAGCGACGCACCGGTCGACAGCTGGGACCTGATTTTCAAGGAAGAGAACATCAGCAAGCTCAAGCAATGTGGTGTCGCCCTGCTGGACTCGCCTTCGGAAATCCTGCCCCTGGCCCTGCAACACTTGGGCCTGGACCCCAACAGCAGCAACCCCAAAGATTATGAGAAAGCCGAAGCGCTGCTAATGAAAATCCGCCCGTACATCACCTATTTCCACTCGTCCAAGTACATGGCCGACATCGCCAACGGTGACATCTGCGTGGCCGTCGGCTATTCCGGCAGCTTCTCCCAGGCCGCCAACCGGGCCAAGGAGGCCAAGAACGGCGTGACCGTAGACATGCGCCTGCCCAAAGAAGGCGCGCCAATCTGGTTCGACATGCTCGCCATTCCCAAAGGTGCGAAAAACCCGCAGGACGCCTACACCTTTATTAACTACCTGCTGCAACCGCAGGTGATCGCCCCAATCAGCGATTTCGTCGGCTACCCCAACCCGAACAAGGACGCTACCGAGCAGGTCGATGCAGCAATCCGCAACAACCCCAACCTGTACCCCACCGAGGCGGCGATGGCCACGCTGTATACCTTGAAGCCTCTGGGCCGAGATGCGGAACGCGCCAGGACGCGGGCCTGGACCAAGATCAAGTCGGGCACGTAACGAGCGTCGCCTCTCAAGCCACGGGGCTCCCCAGGAAAATCTCGCGAGCCGCCGCATTGGCGAGGGGCCCGCGATAAACCCTTTGGCCGGTATTGTTTTCATACTCGCGGCCCAGCCTGCGCTGGGCCGCCGTTTTCAGGTGAGCGGCAGTCGGTTGCTGGTCAGGGGCTTGCAGGCTGGCATAGTGAAAATGCGCATACCACAGAGGCTTGTTGCCCGCGCTGAGGTCCTGAACCTCGTACTCCTGCAAGTAATCCGTCTTACCCTCAATCGTTTCGGGGACCTTAGGCGCCGCGAGCACAATGCCCCGGCTATCAACGCCAAGGTAGAGGGCCATCCTTTCGGTATGTCGGTAGGTAGTTGACTCGCGTACTTCGGTCACAGACGTAGCGGTTCCTCAACGCTATACCGCCTAAGCCCGTCGCCTAACCTGTCCAGGCCTCGCGCAATCGACCCAACGCCTGGCTGATCGCCGCCTCCGGCACTGCGGCAAACCCCAGCACCAGCCCGGCACGCTGATCGGGCGGGGTGCTGGAGTCGGGTAGCCAATAGCTGCTCAGGCCATTGACCTCCACCTCCACGGCGCGGGCCTGCTCCACCAATTGGTGCTCACGGGCCAGGCTGTCCACCCGCACGGTAAGGTGCAACCCAGCGGCCGTATTTGGCAGGTTGTCCACGCCCGGCAGCTCGCTTGGCCAGCCGTTCAGCAATGCGTTACGCCGACTGAGTGCGGCTCGGCGCATACGCCGGATGTGCCGCTGGAAATGCCCGGCCGCCATGAACTCGGCCATCACCGCCTGGGTACTCACTTCGGAATGGCGCATGTCCACCGCACGCCGCCGGGAGAATGCATCCACCAGTCCCACCGGCAAAACCAGATAGCCCAGGCGCAACGCGGGAAACGCCACCTTGCCGAAAGTACCGACGTAGAGCACCCTCCCGCTACGATCCAGGGCCGCCAGGGGCGACAACGGTGCGCCGCTGTAACGGTACTCGCCGTCGTAGTCATCCTCGATGATCCAGCCACCCGTGCGCTCGGCCCAGGCGAGCAATTCCAGGCGTCGCGCCAGGCTCATCACCACCCCCAACGGATACTGATGGGACGGCGTGACATAAGCCACCCGGCAGCCCTGCAGGGTGTTGAGCACCTGGCAATCAATGCCCTCGCCATCCACCGGCACGCCGTGCAACTTTCCGCCCGCCAGGGCGAACGCATGCCCGGCTGCGCGATAGCCAGGGTTTTCCACCGCCACGCCGTCACCGCGCTCTACCAGCAACTGTGCACAAAGGCTGATCGCCTGCTGCGCGCCACTGGTGATCACTATTTGTTCAGCCGTGCACTGCATGCCCCGTGAGCTACGCAGGTAGGCGGCGATCAAACCGCGCAAGCGACCGTCGCCCGCCGGGTCGCCGTAACAGAGTTGTTCCAGGTCCGGCTTGCGCCAAAACGCCCCGTTCAGCTTGGCCCATACCTCAAATGGGAACAGATCGAACGCCGGTACGCCTACCCGAAATGCCCGTGGCGGTCCCGCTGGAGGCTGGGGCAGATGGTTGGTTTTTATCTGCGCCAAGCCCCCGCTGTGGATAACTTCACTGTCCAGATCCTGCGGTAAATTGGCCCATTTTGTGGATAAGGCTGGGGATAAGCCTGTCGATAACCCTGTGGATACTTTTGTGGATAGTTTTTTAGCCGTGGGCAATTGGGCGACGTAAGTGCCGTCACCGACCCGACTCTCAATAAACCCCTCCGCATACAACTGGTCATAGGCGCGCACCACGCTGTTACGGGAAATCGACAACGCTGCCGCCAAGTCACGGGTAGCCGGCAAGCGCGTGCCGCTGACCAGCCGCCCGTCCAGCACGCGCTGGCGCAGGGCTTCATACAGCTGGCGCGTCAGCCCTTGGCGGCGGTCCAGCTCAATACCGGCGGGGTTGAACGACAAGGGCGGTGAGACAGGCGACATATTGGACCTATGAAATGGCTGCCAGATGGATCTTTAAACCAGCCATTAGCCTGCCTAGGATGCAAGCATTCGCCAAGGAATATTTGCATGTACACACCGCGCGCCTTTGCCCTCGATGATTTGCCCGAAATCCAGCAACTGATCCAGCACACTCGCCTGGCACAGCTTGTGACCGTTGGTGAGCAAGGCTTGCTGGCCAGCCACTTACCGCTGTTGCTTAACCCCGATGAGGGCGCGAACGGCACGCTGTACGGGCACCTGGCCAAAGCCAATCCTCAGTGGAGGGATTTGCAGAACGGTAGCGAAGCCCTGGTCATTTTTGCCGGTGCCGAGGCCTATATCAGCCCGGCGTTTTACCCGGCCAAGGCCGAGCACGGCAAAGTGGTGCCCACCTGGAACTACATCGCGGTGCACGCCTATGGCACGCCTGAGGTGTTCAGCGACGCCGAGCGCTTGCTCAGCGTGGTCACGGCGCTGACGGATCGCCATGAAGAAGGGCGCGCCCAGCCCTGGAAAGTCAGCGACGCCCCGGCTGACTACATTGACGGCATGCTCAAGGCCATCGTCGGCTTCGCCCTGCCGGTGGAGCGCCTGATCGGCAAACGCAAACTCAGCCAGAACCGCAGCCCGGCCGACATGGCTGGCGTACGCGAAGGCCTGGCCGCCAGCCCCGACGTGCGCGACCAGACCCTCGCCCGCTTTATTCCCCAAGGAGCTTCTGAATGAGCCCGATCGACATCCGCCCCGTCACCGCCGCCGACCACGCCGCGTGGTTGCCGTTGTGGCAGGCATATTTGACGTTCTACAACACCGAACTGCCGGACGCTGTGAGCCAAAGCACGTGGCAACGCCTGATCGACGCCAACGAGCCGACCCATTCGGCGCTGGCCTGGCAGGATGGCAAGGCGGTGGGCATGGTCAACTTCATCTACCATCGTTCCAACTGGAGCATCGAAAACTCCTGCTACCTGCAGGATCTGTTGGTGGACCCGGCCCAACGCGGCACCGGTGTCGGCCGCAAGCTGATCGAATTCGTCTACACCACCGCCAAGGCCGATGGATGTGCCAAGGTGCACTGGCTGACCCACGAAACCAACGCCACCGCGATCCAGCTGTACGAACGCATCGCCGAACGCCCGGGTTTCATCCAATTTCGCAAAGGCCTTTAAGGAGCGCAGCATGTCCACTTCTCTCGCCGACTGGAAAGGCGTCCCGGCACCGACCGTGCAACTGCTCGAAGGGCGTTTTATCCGCCTGGAAAAACTCGACCCCACGCGCCATGGCGATGATTTATTTCAAGCGCTGCAAGGTCCCAATGCCGACCCGAAACTGTGGGATTACTTGCCCTACGGCCCATTCCCGGAGCGCAGCGCCTTCAATGACTGGCTGAACAACCACGCGGCCCACAAAGACCCGTATTTCTTCAGTGTGATCGACCGCGTCACCGGCCAGGTTCAGGGTCTACTCAGCCTGATGTCCATCGTCCCCGAGCAAGGTCGCATTGAAATCGGCCACGTCACCTTTGGCGCGCCGATGCAGCGCTCGCCGAAAAGCACCGAGGCGGTATACCTGCTGGCCAAATACGCGTTCGACCAAGGCAACCGCCGCCTGGAGTGGAAGTGCAACAACGCCAATGGCCGTTCCAAATACGCAGCCGAGCGATTGGGGTTCAGCTTTGAGGGCGTGTTCCGCCAGCACACAGTGGTGAAAGGCAAGAACCGGGATACCGCGTGGTACTCGATCATCGATTCGGAGTGGCCGAAGATTGAGGCGGGTTTTAAGGAGTGGTTGTCGCAGGCCAATCAGAGCGGTGACGGGCAGGTGAAAAGCCTGGCGCAGTGCCGGGCCTGATGATGTAGAGGATTGTTCCCACAGGGGTGGGAACAGTCGCGTCAAAGATCGCGCCGAACCTTCACCACGCCCATCCTCAACCCGAACGGCCTGAACACCGCATTCAGCGACTTCAGGGTCTGATTGCCCTCGCCATGCTCGATATGCACCAAGGTCCGCACCGAGATTTTGCACATCCTGGCAAATTGGCTTTGGTGCAGGCCAGTGACTTCGGTGCGCAGACGGCGTACGGCGTCGCCTATCTCAAGCGAACCATTGGTTAGGCCTTGTTCAATACTCTCAATGACGCGCGCCCGCTGATCAATCGAAAGGCTCATCTCAACCCCCAGGTTTTCAAGCGCTGATCAAGGTCACGCAAGCCAATTTGTGGATGGTTCAAGGTGACTTCCGGTAGACCGCTGGCAACCAGGATGTCGGGTAGTGCTCGTAGGTGTTCTGCATCTTGGCGCAGGCGTTCAAAGGCCAGTGCAGGATCGACAAATTGCGAAAGGGCATCACAAACGCCACGCCAATCAACCTCACCTGCCAACTCCAATGAGCGCGGCCATTTGGTCGAGCGGCTGATGCCTGCGTCATCCATGACCATAGGCGCCAGATCGTAAATCGGAGCCAGACGCAGGCTGTCATCACCGCGGATGATCGAGATGTTGCGCCCGTGATTGTCTGAATTACCCAAAATCTTGTTCAGCAAATCGCGGCGCAAGTACTCGGCTACGAGGTCAGTCACCTGCTCATCCTGGCCCGCTGCGCGCCAAAACCCGACTAGCATTTCCAGCACACTCATATGGTTCATGCCAGCGACGTCAACTGCTATACCCGACAATGAGAATATCGACTCGACCGCTAAACGTTTGACCCCTTGGGCACCGACACCGCGGTCGAATCGATGCATCCATAAGCTCGGTTTAATCCCTTCGGCGTCCTCAAGCGTCAGGCCCTCGGCCGCGACGGTATCAATTCCAAGCGCCTGAATGGCCTTGTAATAGTGGTACTCACTTCGAAGGATGTCTTGGTCGCTTTGCAAACCCTTGTTTCGGGAAAACTTGACAAACCAGTGCTGGCTCACCTGCTCATCGGCCAGCACAGCATCGGGATACAGCAGTCCTTCACGGCTTTGCGCCAGCAACAATTTAGGCGCTTCCCCCCCCGCGCCGGTAGCACCGCCAATCGCGGCGCCCTCCTCGTAAGCGTACTCAAGAAAGCGATTGTCGCGCCCCACTACCTCTTTTCGCTCGAACCCTATCGCTCGCCGCCCATCTTCTGTCTGGAGGGCTTCCTTGACGCGCATATGGCCAACGGGCGCGGGTGTACTGCGCGCCAGCAGAAATAGATCCTCTCTGATTCCGTCAGGTTTATCCTGCCCAATTCGCGCCATAAGAAAGCGCTTTGCGTCGCCAGCGGGTGCGATGTCATACAGAAAGGCAGGGGCTTGTTTTAGCGCTCCCTGCTCCCAGTTCAACGGCACTCTTGCACTGACCGCCTTGGCAAACAGGGTTTCAATCTGCTCGTAATGGCTGACCAAATAGTCAGACTCGTAGCCAAAACGACACGGGCTGTCGAAGCCTTTTTGCGGCTCGGCAAAATCCAAGGTCATCGCATCCTGCCAACGGCCCGTTTCAAAAACCTGGAGGGTGAGCCTGAGAGGGGTGTCTATTGGCAATTTAATGCACCTGGAAGTCGAGGTTCGTCACTTAAACTGCAATATAGTGCATAGAATCAAAGAAAGCTGCCTAAAAAACGCAATAAAATGCAAATCCATCAACCGCTAAGCTCAAGGCGGCCAATAACAGATGCGTTTTAATCGCGCCGCACTAGAGACAACTCTCGCAAACCAGAGGTCGGTAGCCTGACAGTTATCGCCTCGCCATCTCGCTAAATTCCCGGCCTCATTCATCAGAGGTTGGGAATTCATGCCCTTTACACAGCACAGACTTGCATTTGTCATCGCCCTCGCCCTCAGCGCCGCCAGCCTTCAATCCGCGCAAGCGCGAGGCGATATCGAATACACGCCCTACATGTTTCAACCCTACGATGCGCTGCCAGATGAGTGGTTTGACGAGCCCGAAATCGAAGCCGCCCCACTCGATAGCTACCTCACCCAGAGAGCCACCTCGCACAATGGCTTGCAAGTGGCCAAGGTGCTGGAGCCCGCGCTGATAAGGTTACTTGAGTCCGGGGAGCTGACCTCCGAGGAAATCAAAGCCCTGGAAAAATTTGGCGATGCGCTGGATAAGCAACCCGGCGGGATCGGCGCAAGCCTTGAGCAATTGGCCGGTAGCCAGAACGCCAACCTCGCTGGCGCAACGCAAAACACCACGCAGCAACTGAGTAACCAATTGCTCTCGACGCTGCGCACGCTGCCCGCTGACGACAACGGTCACTTCTGGGTGCAGGGCGTGGGCAACGGCGGCAGCCTCGACAAACAAGGCGGCAGCGCCGGCCTGAAACACGATACCCACGGTCTGTTGTTGGGTGCCGACTGGGCACTGGATCATGCTTGGCGGGTTGGGGTCATGGGCGCCAAATCCAGCAGCAATCTCAATGCACAACGCTTCTCCGCCGACCTGGACAGCTGGCACCTGGGGGGTTATGCCGTGCGTACGGACGGGCCACTGGCCCTGCGCCTGGGAGCGATCTACAGCGACCATGCCGGCCGGAACAAACGTAACGTCAACCTGCTCGACTACAAGGAGCAGCTAAAGGGCAGCTACAACGCTCAAAGCCAAACCCTGTTCTCCGAGCTGGGCTATCAACTGGGCAGCACCGATGTCAGCGTCGAGCCCTTCGCTGGCATCGGCTTCCAACGCTACCACCGCGACAGTTTCAAGGAAACGGGAGGTTTGACGGCGTTGAACGTGGGCGCGCAAACCCAACAAAACCTGAGCAGCACCTTCGGCCTGCGCCTGGCAACGGTGTATCGGTTCGATAGGCAGATCAGCCTCACCCCTCACCTCAGCACAGGCTGGAAGCACCTCTACGGCGAAGTCGACAGCAAAGTCCGCCATTCCTACCGTGCCCTGCCAGGACTGATAGACGGCTTCACCGTCAAGGGCACCTCGCTCGACCGCAATAGCCTGGACCTGCAAGCCGGCCTGGACCTCGCGTTGTCGACACAACACACCTTAGGCCTGACCTACAGCGCCCAAGCCGGTACAAACAGCCGTAACCAAGGCTTGATGGGCCAATGGAGGATGAGCTTCTAACCCGGTCAAATTTCGGGCAAAAAAAAGGGGAGCACCTGCCCCCCCGAGGATTAAACGGTCGTGTCGAAGGCTGTATCAGCCTTCGATTTCAATCAGGATTTCGCCAGGGTTGACCCGGTCGCCCTTGGCCACATGAACGGCGGCCACCTTGCCGGCAATCGCTGCCTGCACTTCGGTTTCCATCTTCATGGCTTCGGTGATCAGCACGGCCTGGCCGGCCTTGACCACGTCGCCTTCCTTGACCAGCACGTCTACGATATTGCCCGGCATTGCGGTGCTGACATGACCCGGCGCAGTGGCGTGCTTGCGCTTGCTGCCGCCGGCGCTGACAAACTCGTTGAGCGGTTCGAACACCACTTCTTCCGGCATGCCGTCGATGGACAGGTAGAAGTGACGCTTGCCTTCAGCCTTCACGCCCACACCGGTGATGTCCACGCGGTAGCTTTCACCGTGCACGTCGATGACGAACTCGGTCGGCACGCCTTCGCCACCGGCACGGGCCACGCCGCCGGCTTCAGGAATCGGCAACAGCACTTCCGGCGTCAGGGTGCCGGCGTCGCGTTCTTCGAGGAACTTGCGCCCGATGTCCGGGAACATGGCGTAGGTCAGCACGTCTTCTTCGGACTTGGCCAACGCGCCGATTTCGCCGCGCAGCTTGGTCATTTCCGGCTTGAGCAGGTCGGCCGGGCGTACGTCGATCACTTCTTCACTGCCGATGGCCTGGCGACGCAACTTCTCGTTCACGGTGCCAGGCGCCTTGCCGTAGCCGCCTTGCAGGTAGAGCTTCACTTCGTTGGTGATGGTCTTGTAGCGCTCGCCGGCCAGCACGTTGAAGAACGCCTGGGTGCCGACGATCTGAGAGGTCGGCGTCACCAGAGGCGGGAAGCCGAGGTCTTCACGTACGCGCGGGATTTCGGCCAGCACTTCGCTCATGCGATTGAGTGCGCCCTGCTCTTTCAACTGGTTGGCGAGGTTGGAAATCATCCCACCCGGCACCTGGTTGACTTGCACACGGGTGTCGACGGCGGTGAATTCGCTTTCGAACTGGTGGTATTTCTTACGCACGGCGTAGAAGTACAGACCGATTTCCTGCAGCAGTTCCAGGCTCAGGCCGGTGTCGAATTCGCTGCCTTTAAGGGCGGCGACCATCGACTCGGTCCCTGGGTGGCTGGTGCCCCAGGCGAAGCTGGAAATGGCGGTGTCGATGTGGTCGGCACCGTTTTCGATGGCCTTGAGCTGGCACATCGCGGCCAAACCAGCCGTGTCATGGGAGTGGATGAAGATCGGCAGGGCCTGCTCGGCCTTCAGCGCCTTGACCAGTTCGCCGGTGGCATATGGCGTCAGCAGACCGGCCATGTCCTTGATCGCGATGGAATCGCAACCCATGGCTTCCAGTTGCTTGGCCTGGGCCACGAACGCTTCAACGGTGTGCACCGGGCTGGTGGTGTAGGCGATGGTGCCTTGGGCATGTTTGCCGGCGGCTTTCACCGCTTCGATGGCCACGCGCAGGTTACGCACGTCGTTCATGGCGTCGAAGATGCGGAATACGTCGATGCCATTAACGGCGGCCTTGGCCACGAATGCCTTGACCACGTCGTCACTATAGTGGCGGTAGCCCAGCAGGTTCTGGCCGCGCAGCAGCATTTGCAGGCGGGTGTTGGGCAACGCGGCGCGCAGTTTGCGCAGGCGCTCCCACGGGTCTTCTTTCAGGAAGCGCACGCAGGCGTCGAAGGTCGCGCCGCCCCAGACTTCCAGGGACCAGTAGCCGACTTTGTCGAGCTTGTCGCAGATCGGCAGCATGTCGTCGGTGCGCATGCGGGTCGCGAGCAACGATTGGTGGGCGTCGCGCAGGATGGTGTCGGTGACAAAGATTTTCTTGGACATTGTTGTATTCCTCACAGGCCTGCGTGGGCGGCGATGGCGGCGGCGATGGCCAGGGCCAGCTCTTCGGGTTTGCGCTTGATCGAGTAGTTGGTCAGTTCAGGGTGGGCTTCAACGAAGCTGGTGTTGAACTGGCCGCTGCGGAATTCCGGGTTGCGCAGGATTTCCTGGTAATAGGCGGCGGTGGTCTTCACGCCTTGCAGGCGCATGTCGTCCAGGGCACGCAGGCCACGGTCCATGGCTTCTTCCCAGGTTAACGCCCACACCACCAGTTTCAGGCACATGGAGTCGTAGAACGGCGGGATGGTGTAGCCGGTGTAGATCGCCGTGTCGGTGCGCACGCCAGGACCGCCGGGCGCGTAGTAACGGGTGATCTTGCCAAAGCTCGGGAGGAAGTTGTTTTTCGGGTCTTCGGCGTTGATACGGAACTGCAACGCGAAGCCACGGTGCTGGATGTCTTCCTGTTTCACCGACAGCGGCAGGCCCGAGGCGATGCGGATTTGTTCGCGGACGATGTCGATCCCGGTGATTTCTTCGGTGATGGTGTGTTCCACCTGCACGCGGGTGTTCATCTCCATGAAGTACACCTCGCCCTCGGCGAGCAGGAACTCCACGGTGCCGGCGTTCTCGTAGCCCACCGCCTTGGCGGCACGTACCGACAGGTCGCCGATGTAGGCGCGCTGTTCCGGTGTCAGTTGCGGGCTTGGAGCGATTTCAATGAGCTTCTGGTTACGACGCTGGATCGAGCAATCGCGCTCGAACAGGTGCACCACGTTGCCGAAGCTGTCACCGAGGATCTGCGCCTCGATGTGCTTGGGGTTGACGATGCACTTTTCCAGGAACACTTCCGCCGAACCGAAGGCCTTGGTGGCTTCGGAGATGACACGCGGGAAGGCTTGTTCAAGTTCTTCGCGGCTGTTGCAGCGACGGATACCACGGCCACCACCACCGGAGGTGGCCTTGAGCATCACCGGGTAACCGATGCGGTCGCCTTCGGTGAGTGCTTCGTGGATGTCCGCAACGTTACCTTCGGTGCCCGGCGTGACCGGCACACCGGCCTTGATCATGCTGCGTCGCGCTTCGGTCTTGTCGCCCATGCGGCGAATCACTTCCGCCGACGGGCCAATGAATTTGATGCCACGTTCGGCGCAGATGTCCGCCAGTTCGGCGTTCTCCGACAAAAAGCCGTAGCCGGGATGCAGCGCATCACAACCGGTTTCCACCGCCAGGTTCACCAGCTTGCGCGGGTTCAGGTAGCCAGCCAGCGGCTCTGCACCAATGCTATGGGCTTCGTCGGCACGCTTGACGTGCAACGCGTGGCGGTCGGCGTCGGAGTAGACCGCGACCGAGCGAATGCCCATCTCGGCGCAGGCACGCACGATTCGTACGGCAATTTCACCACGGTTGGCGATCAGGATCTTTTTTATCACTTGGAAATTCCCTTGAGCCGATTGCTGCGTTTTTTGACCCGCTGGATCCGGGTCGGCGCGTGACCAAATGTTTCATGACAGTCGCGAGACACACACTAAGCCCGCAGAGGGATTAACAAAAATCAATAATTATTGGGTCGTGCATAAGTAAAGACTTATAGTTGACCTCATCAGGTTCGACGGGAGTGTGCTAAAAATGCGTAAGTCATTGATGCGTATGACATTGCGTCAATTGCAAATCTTCAATGAAGTGTGCGATTTGCGCTCCTACAGCCGCGCTGCCGAGGAAATGTCCCTCACACAACCCGCCGTTAGCCTTCAAATTCGCCAGTTGGAAGAGCTGATCGGGCAGCCGCTGTTCGATTATGTCGGCAAAAAGCTCTACATGACCGAGGCCGCTGAAGCCTTGCAGCGGGCGAGTCGCGACATTTTCGGGCGCCTGGAAAACCTCGATATGCAGCTGTCGGACATGCAGGGTTCGCTGCAAGGCCAGTTGAAGCTGGCGATTGAGTCCAGCGCCAAGTACTTCGTGCCGCACCTGTTTGCCGCCTTCAAGCGCCAGCACCCGGAAGTGCAGTTACACCTCACGGTGGTGAACCGCGCCCAGGTGATCCGCAGGCTTTCGGACAATCGCGATGACTTGGTGATCATGTCCATGGTGCCTCAGGACATGGGCCTGGAATTCCTGCCGTTCCTCAACAACCCGATCGTCGCCGTGGCGCCACCCGATCACCCGCTGAGCCTGCAAGGGCCGCTGCGCCTGCAGGATCTGGAACCCTACACACTGCTAGTGCGCGAACCGGGTTCCGGTACGCGACTGGCGTGCGAGGAGTATTTCAAGGAGAAACGCGTGCACTTCACCCAGACGGTGGAAGTGGCCTCGGCCGAGGCGCAGCGTGAGTGTGTATGCGCGGGGTTGGGCGTGGCGCTGATGACGCGTCACGCGGTCAACATGGAACTGGCCACCGGCGGGCTCAAGGAGCTGCCGGTGGAAGAGCTGCCGCTGTACCGCAGTTGGTGCCTGGTACAGGCCAAGGCCAAGCGCCTGTCACCGGTAGCCCATGCGTTCCTGGGCTTTATCCGCAGCGAAAGGGTGCAGATCAGCGCGCTGGCTGAGCGTTTCGCTGGGCAGCCGCGGGTGCCTGCCAGTGGAGTTCCGGGTAGTCACTGATGCTCTGGAGCAACTGGCGCTCCTCGCAACGGTCTTCGATTGCGCGACGGAACGCCATGCGGCGTTGGTCTTCCTGCTGACGACGGGTTTTAACGGAGCTGTTGCTGTCTTCGTAGGGCCGGGCCATTTGGAGTCTCCCAATGCGAGTGCGGGGAGTTCAGGATGGCCCTGGGCGATGACGGTTTGGCGGCGCGGGGATTACAAACTGATGAAAGTTTGATCAATCATCCAATGCTTTGACGGACTTGGGCGACAGGCGAAGGCTACGCAAACTGCGCTTCACGCTCTTGAGGTGGTTGACCAGGCTCGGCCCACGCGCCATCGCCACGCCCATCGCCAGCACGTCGATCACCACCAGGTGGGCGATGCGCGAAGTCAGTGGCGTGTAGATCTCGGTGTCTTCGTGCACGTCAATCGCCAGGTTGACCGTAGACAGTTCCGCCAACGGCGTCTGGCTCGGGCACAGGGTGATCAACGACGCACCGCTTTCACGTACCAGGTTGGCGGTGATCAGCAGGTCTTTGGAGCGCCCCGACTGGGAAATGCAGATGGCCACGTCCGTAGGCTTCAAGGTCACCGCCGACATGGCTTGCATGTGCGGGTCGCTGTAGGCCGCGGCGGTGAGCAGCAAACGGAAGAATTTGTGCTGGGCATCGGCAGCCACCGCGCCCGAAGCGCCAAAGCCATAGAACTCGACACGCTGGGCCTGGGACATGGCGGTCACGGCCTTTTGCAACTCCACCGGGTCGAGCTTCTCGCGCACTTCCATCAGGGTGTGCAAGGTGGTGTCGAAGATTTTCAGGCTGTAGTCGGCGACGGAGTCGTCTTCATGGATCGCAAATTGGCCGAAGCTGGCGCCAGCGGCCAGGCTTTGCGCCAGCTTGAGTTTCAAGTCCTGGAACCCGGAGCAACCAATAGCGCGGCAGAAGCGCACGATGGTCGGTTCGCTGATGCCCACGCTGTGCGCCAGGTCGGCCATGGAACTGTGCATCACAGCCGCAGGGTCAAGCAGCACGTGATCGGCAACCTTGAGTTCCGATTTGCGTAACAGGTGGCGCGACTGGGCGATATGTTGCAACAGGTTCAAAGGGCAGGACTCTTGTTATGGGCAGGGCCAGGGATGTAGCAAGCTTGTAGTTATACTACAAGAATTGTCGTTTTGCCCGTCCGACGCGTCACTAAATCGCCCTGCTCCCCTTTGAATCTAGGGGCGGCCAAGTTGTAGCCACAGGGGCGCCCCAGGCATCACTGGGAAAAATCCGCATTTTTCCGTAACAAATCTGCCAGCCCTTCGGCCTGCATCGGCCGACTGATCAAATAGCCCTGCACTTCGTCACAACGCTCACCGCGCAGGAAATCCAACTGCTGCTGATCTTCCACGCCTTCAGCCACCACCTTGAGCGCAAGGCCGTGGGCCATAGCGATAATGGCGCGGGTGATAGCGGCGTCTTCACGCCCCTGGCCCAGCCCACGGATGAAGGTCTGGTCGATCTTCACGTAGTCCACGGGAATGCGCTTGAGGTAGCTGAGGGACGAATAACCGGTGCCGAAATCGTCGATCGCCAGCTTCACGCCCAGGTCCCGCAGTTGCTGGAAGGTCGCGATGATGTGTTCGACGCTGTCGAGCAATTGGCTTTCGGTCAGCTCCAACTCCAAGTACTGCGGATCCAGGCCGGTCTCTTCGAGCACCTGGCGCACCAGGCTGACCAGCTTGCCCTGGCGCAGCTGATGCACCGACAGGTTCACCGACACCCGGATCGGCGCCAGGCCCTGGCGCTGCCATTCACACGCCTGCCAGCAGGCCTCGCGCAGCACGAACTCGCCCAGCGGCACGATCAGGCCGGTCTCTTCGGCCAGGCCGATAAAGTCTCCCGGCGGCACCATGCCCCACTGCGGATGCTCCCAGCGGATCAACGCTTCAGCGGCATTCAACTTGCCGGTGGCCAGGCACAGTTTCGGCTGATAGAACACCGTGAGCTGGCGCTCCTCAATGGCTTTGCGCAAGTGGTTTTCCAGTTGCAAACGCTCCAGCGTGCTGGCTTGCAGGCTGTCGGTGTAGAACTGGAAGTTATTGCCGCCCAGGTGCTTGGCATGCTGCATGGCCATGTTGGATTGGCTGACCAGTGCGGAAATTTCCCGCGCATTGTCCGGCAACAGGCTGACGCCCATCGAGGCACTCACCACCAGCTCATGCCCTTCCACCGTCACCGGCACCCGCAGTTTGGCCAGCAGCCGCGTGGCGACCCGCGCCAGGCTCGACAGGTTGCCGTAGGCGTCGAACAGTACGGCGAACTCATCCCCGGACAGACGAGCAATAGTGTCAGCCTCGGGTAACGCATTGATCAGGCGACGCGCCATTTTTTGCAGCAGTTGGTCGGCGACTTCATGACCCAGGCTGTCATTGAGCAGCTTGAAGCGGTCGAGGTTGATGTGCAGCAGCGCCAGGCTACGCCCGCCCTGGCGGACCCGCTGGTGGGCCTCGCGCAGCCGTTCGCGGAACAGCGAGCGGTTGGCCAGGCCGGTCAATTCGTCGTAATGCGTGAGGTAGCGCATGCGCTCTTCGGACTCACGTCGCGCCGAGAGATCGGCGAAGAAGCCCACGATGTGGCTGACGTTTCCCCGGATATCGCGCACCACATTCAATTGCAGCCACTGCGGGTACAGCTCGCCGTTCTTGCGCGTTTCCACCAGCTCACCCTGCCAAGTGCCGTGGCTGAGCAACGCCTGGCGGATCACCGGGAAGTGGCGACGAGCATCGCGGCTGCTGGGCAGTTCGACCACATTGCGGCCGATCATGTCGTCGGTTTCAAAGCCGGTGACACGACTGAACGCCTGGTTCACGGCGATCAGCTTGTAGTCGGGGTCAAGGATCACGATGCCTTCGCTGGCGGCCTCGAATACCGTCGATGCCAAACGCTGCTGTTCTTCCAGGGCCTTGCCGGCAGTGATATCGCGGCGTGTACCGAGCATGCGCGTCACCCGCCCACTGGGCGTGCGCTCTACGGCGCGGCCACGGTCTTCGATCCACACCCAGTGCCCATCGCCGTGGCGCACGCGGTATTCCACCTGGTAGTCCTCGCTGCGGCCCTTGAGGTGTTCCACCAAGGCACGCTTGAGCAGCGGCAGGTCTTCGGGATGCAGGCGCGGCTTGAGGTGGCTGAGCATCGCCGTGACGTATTCCGGCTCCAGGCCGAACAGTTCCTTGAGCTGCGTGTGATGGACTTCGTCGGTTTGCAGGTTCCAGTCCCACAGGCCCAACTCACTGGCTTGCAGCGCCATGGCTAGGCGCGCTTCGCTTTTATTCAGGGCAAGGCTGGCAGCGTCAAGCTCCTGGCTGCGTTGGGCCACGCGGTCTTGCAGGCCGATCTGGGCTTCGCGCAGTTCTTGCTCGACCTGACGACGTTGTTCAACTTCGCGCACCAACTCCTGATTGAGCTGCTCGCTGCGCTGTTGTGCCTGTTGCAGATGCTCGATCAACGCCTGATTCTGAAAACGTCGCAACAGCCCGCGCTGGATCAGGCGATTGACCTGCCACGCCACCAGGCTCAAGGACGCCAGCAGGATCAGGCCAAGCACGCCCCAACCGCGCTGCTGCGGATCGCCCGTCCAGAACAAATAGACGATAGCCGGCACCAGGCACGGCAAGGCAAACGACAAGAACGCCGGCAAGCTCACGGCATAGGCCACGCTGGCCGACAGCGTCGCCGCGCCGATCAGGCCGAACACCCAGGCCTGTTGCATGAAGCTGTCCACCGGCACCAGCGCGATGGCGGCCGTAGCCAAGGTCAGGCCGCTGACGGCCGAGCCGAGCATGAACATACGCCGCCACACCGGTTGGGCCTGGCGACTGGGCATGGCCGAATCGAACGCCGCCACTTGGATCACGCGCATCGCCACCAGGGCCAGCAGCCAGACCAGCCAGATGCTGTCCAGCAGGTATTGCTTGGGGTTCCACAACAGCCAGGCGCAGACCAGGCCATTGACCAGCATCAACAGGGTCGGCAGCAGCGAGCCTTGATACAGCAGGCGCGTGCGCTCGACCGCCATCTCCGTGGCGTAGTGTTTGCGAAGAACCTGCGCGGGGGCCGCTGAGGGGCCGAGCAGGTCAGTGCTGAGGGTCATAGGCAGTGTTCTTATAATGGTGAGCCCGAAACGTCGACGGAGCATACACAAGCAAGCGCCTGGGCCAAACTGCTCTGCGTCATAAAAACTGCACGGTCGCGCAGCGCAAACTTCCGGGCCAGACGGCTTGAGCGAGACGCCGCGCGGGCTGTGGCCATTGACCGACCGGTCATCAGCCTGGCGGTTTTCCGTCGACCACCCGGCATTGGTATTTGCCCCACTCCCCCGGGCACCCTAGAATGCGCCGATGCGCGATGATCTCTCCCTTTTGCTGAACTCCCTCAACGATGCCCAACGCCAGGCCGTAGCGGCCCCCGTTGGCCGTCAGTTGGTCCTGGCCGGTGCTGGCTCCGGTAAAACCCGAGTGCTGGTGCACCGTATCGCCTGGTTGATCCAGGTCGAAAACGCGTCCCCGCATTCCATCCTGTCGGTGACCTTCACCAACAAGGCCGCTGCCGAGATGCGCCACCGCATCGAACAGTTGATGGGCATCAGCCCGGCCGGCATGTGGGTAGGCACCTTCCACGGCCTGGCGCACCGCCTGTTGCGGGCGCACTGGCAGGAGGCGGGCCTGGCCCAGACCTTCCAGATCCTCGACAGCGATGACCAACAGCGCCTGGTCAAGCGCGTGATCCGCGAGCTCGGCCTCGACGAACAGCGTTGGCCAGCGCGCCAGGCGCAATGGTTCATCAACGGCCAGAAAGACGAAGGCCTGCGCCCGCAACATATCCAGGCCAGCGGCGATTTGTTCCTGGCCACCATGCGCAGCATTTATGAAGCCTACGAGGCTGCCTGCGTGCGCGCCGGGGTCATCGACTTCTCCGAGCTGCTGCTGCGCGCCCTCGACCTGTGGCGCGACAACCCAGGCCTGTTGGCCCATTACCAGAAACGCTTCCGCCACATCCTGGTGGACGAGTTCCAAGACACCAACGCCGTGCAGTACGCCTGGTTGCGCCTGCTGGCCAAGGGCGGTGACAGCCTGATGGTGGTGGGCGACGACGACCAGTCGATCTACGGCTGGCGTGGCGCGAAAATCGAGAACATCTATCAGTATTCCGAAGACTTCCCGGACGCGGTGACCATCCGCCTGGAACAGAACTATCGCTCCACCGCCGGGATCCTCAAGGCCGCCAACGCCTTGATCGCCAATAACACCGGGCGCCTGGGCAAAGAGCTGTGGACCGACGGCGGCGAAGGCGAGGCGATCAACCTGTACGCCGCGTTCAACGAGCACGATGAAGCGCGTTACGTGGTGGAAACCATCGAAAGCGCGCTGAAGACCGGCCTGGCGCGCAGCGACATTGCGATTCTGTACCGTTCCAACGCCCAATCGCGGGTCTTGGAAGAAGCCTTGCTGCGCGAGCGCATTCCGTACCGCATCTATGGTGGCCAGCGCTTCTTCGAACGTGCGGAAATCAAGAACGCCATGGCTTACCTGCGCTTGCTGGAAGGCCGCGGCAACGATGCGGCGCTGGAGCGGGTGATCAACATCCCGGCGCGTGGCATCGGCGAGAAAACCGTCGAAGCGATTCGTGACCATGCGCGCCATGCCGATGTGTCGATGTGGGAAGCCATGCGCTTGCTCATCGTCAACAAAGGCCTGACCGGCCGCGCAGCCGGCGCTTTGGGCGTGTTTGTCGAGCTGATCGAGAACCTGGCGGCCAAGTGCGCGGAAATGCCGTTGCACCTGATGACCCAGACGGTGATCGAACAGTCCGGGCTGATCGCTTACCACGAAGCGGAAAAAGGCGAGAAAGGCCAGGCCAGGGTAGAAAACCTTGAAGAACTGGTGAGCGCCGCCCGTGCGTTCGAAAACACCGAGGAAGACGAGGAACTGACCCCGCTGGCCGCGTTCCTCGGCCATGCCTCGCTGGAAGCCGGCGATACTCAGGCGGATGAGCATGAAGACAGCATCCAGCTGATGACCTTGCACAGCGCCAAGGGCCTGGAATTCCCCTATGTATTCCTGGTGGGCATGGAAGAAGGCCTGTTCCCGCACAAGATGAGCCTGGAAGAACCCGGCCGGCTTGAGGAAGAACGCCGCCTGGCCTACGTGGGCATCACCCGCGCCATGCAGAACCTGGTGATGACCTACGCCGAGACCCGACGCCTGTACGGCAGCGAGACCTACAACAAGGTGTCGCGCTTCGTACGTGAAGTGCCGAAGGGTCTGATCCAGGAAGTGCGCCTGTCCAACAGTGTCAGCCGCCCGTTCGGTGGTGGCCAGCAGCAGAGCGCCAGCACCTTGTTTGCCGGTTCCGAGATTCCGGAAACCCAGTTCAGCCTTGGCCAGCAGGTAAGGCACTCAGTGTTTGGCGAAGGCGTGATCCTCAATTTCGAGGGCGCGGGCGCCCAGGCGCGAGTGCAGGTGAATTTCGCCGAAGGCAGCAAATGGCTGATGATGGGTTACGCGAAGCTCGAAGCCATCTGAAACACTGCACCTTTATTGTAGGAGCCCGGCTTGCCGGCGATAGCGGCCTTAAGATTGCTATCGCCGGCAAGCCGGGCTCCAAAAGGTGAAGAATCGCGCCCCTCCCTTGTTTTTTACCCGCTCGGGCCAATATCTGTAATTAGTCCTACAGACCCTTCTGAATCGATCTTACGCAAAAGCCCGAAACATTATGTCGCTAGCCACTGTCACTCCACCTGTGCAACATGGCGCGCGTGCAATCCACAAATGGGAATTCCCTTTATGAAACGTTTTCTTAGCATCGCCATGGCGTTGTGCATCGGCCTGACGATGAGCATCGACGCCAACGCCAAACGCTTCGGTGGCGGCAAAAGTTCCGGTGCGGCACCGACTCACCAGACCAGCCAAATGGCTCCATCCGCCGGCGGCATGGGCGGTGCAGCCGCGACCGCCGGCGCAGCCGGTGCTGCTGGCGCCGCTGCCAAGGCCGGCGGTGCTTCGCGCTGGTTGGGCCCCCTGGCCGGTATCGCCGCCGGTGGCCTGCTCGCTTCCATGTTCATGGGTGGCGGCTTCCAGGGCATGCAGATCTTCGACATGCTGATCCTGGCGGTCATCGCCTTTGTGATCTTTCGCTTTATCGCCGCTCGTCGCCGCAAGCAGCAGGAGCACCTGGCTCCAGCCGGCGCGCCGATGCAACGTGAAGTGTTCGAGCAAAAACCAGCCATGGGTTCGATCTTCGGTGGTTCGGCAGCACCTGCTGCGGCCCGTCCGGTGATCAACGCGCCGGCCTGGTTCAACGAAGAGCGTTTCGTCGAAGCGGCCCGTAGCCACTTCCAGTCCCTGCAGCAGCACTGGGACGCCAACGAAATGGACAAGATCGCCGAGTTCGTGACCCCGCAACTGCTGGAGTTCCTCAAGCGCGAACGTGCCGACATTGGCGATGCTTTCCAGTCGACCTACATCGACGACCTGCGCGTCCAGCTGGAAGGTGTGGATGACCGCGCCGACAAGACTATCGCCACCCTGACCTTCAGCGGTGTGTCGAAGACCTCGCGTTTCGACCAGGGCGAAGTGTTCAGCGAAAGCTGGAACATGGAACGTGCCCAGGGCGACAACCAGCCTTGGCTGGTCGCCGGTATCCGCCAGAACGGCTGATCCTTGCACGCGTGAGCAAGCAGTTACAAAAAACCCCGGACCTGTCCGGGGTTTTCTATTTCACGGTTGCACTTATAGCGAGCTACTGTATAAAACGCCCCTATAAACCGCGCCATCTAGCAAGAGGATCCCGGCCGTGGAAGAAATCATCGAACAATTGCGTGAAGCCAACGAACCGGTCCCGGTTCCTTTGGAGCTGCCTGACGAAGACCAACTGGTGGAAATCGAGGAACAACTGTTCATCGACATCCCGTTCGTCTTTCGTGAATTCCTGCTGACCGTCAGCGACGTGGTGTACGGCAGCCTGGAGCCGGTGACCGTCACCGACCCGCAATCCCACACCTACCTGCCGGACGTGGCCGCCAACGCCTGGGACGCCGGTGTTGATCGTAGCCTGATCCCGATCTGCCAGGACGGCGACGACTACTACTGCGTTGAGGAAGACGGCACTGTGGTGCTGTGGTCTGGCGAAGAAGAAATCGTCACCGAGGAAACCTGGGAATCGGTGTGGCACTGGGCGCGGGACGTCTGGCTGGAAAGCTGAGCCCTGCACCCATGGTGACCGGCTCGCTGTGGTGATCGGGCTTAGCGTGGTGAGCGGGCTCGCCCCGCGCTGGGCTGCGTAGCGGCCCCATGCCTCACATCGCCAAACCTGAAAGAACGCGTCGCCTGGACTGGGGCTGCTACGCAGCCCAGCGCGAGCAAGCTCGCTCACCACAGTAAGTGGCCCGCTTACCTCAGTGTTCGGGCGTATCCTTGTGGTTATCCAGCGTCTCCAACAAGGCGACCTGCATCCGCGTATGCACGCGGATGAACCACCGCCAAAGCACCGCCGCCACTGCAGCCGTGACCACGGCGATCAGCACCAGCAACTTGTTGGTCGGCAGAATACTGGCCGACAAGGCTGCCAATAGCAGGAAGATCACCAGCAGCGAAAGAATCGGGATCAACTCCGCGATCACCCGTCGTACGCGCTGGGTATGCCGCCCGGCCATTTCCGGCTTCACACTCATCTCCGCCAACAGCATCGACAGCGCCTTGAGCTTGCGATACGCCGCGATCAGGAATGGCAGCGACAATAGCAACGCCCCACCCCAGATCAACGCCTTCTGCCAGCTTGGATCACTGATCCAGCCTTCCAGATACCCACCGATACGCGCCGCGAAAAAGCTGCCGGCAAAGAAGATCGCCACCACCAGCGCCAGGTTCACCCCGACTTGCAGGATGATCTTGCGGATCATCGACGCCAGCATCGCGCCTTCGCCCTGGGGCTGGATACTGCGCAGCCATTCACCGTACATGCCGAACACCCGGCTCAATCGCTTGGGCATGACCGCTGCAATCTTCAAGGACAGTGGATCGGCACCACGAATCAGGTACGGCGTGAGCAGTGTGGTTATCGCTGAAACGGCTACGGCGACAGGGTAAAGGAAGTCGCTGGTCACCTGTAGCGTCATCCCCAACGCCGCAATGATGAAGGAAAACTCACCAATCTGTGACAGCCCCATGCCGACACGCAGTGAGGTACGCCCGTCATTGCCGGCGATAAACGCCCCCAGGCCACAGGACAGCATTTTGCCCAGCACCACGGCCACGGTGATCACCGCGATCGGCCAGGCGTATTGCAGCAGGATCTGCGGGTCGATCATCAAGCCGATGGCCACGAAGAAGATGGCGCTGAACATGTCGCGGACAGGCTCGATCAGTCGCTCGATCTTAATCAATTGCTTGGATTCGGCCATGATCGCACCGATCAGGAACGCGCCCAGCACCATGCTGTACTCCAGCTTGACCACCAGCAGGCAGAAACCGAAACACAGGCCCAATACGGTGATCAGCAGCATCTCGTTGCTGTCGAACTTGGCCACGTAGGCCAGCAAACGCGGCACCAGCAAAATGCCGATGACCAACGCAACAATCATGAACAACGACAGTTTGCCGACCGTGGAAAACACCTCGCCGGAGCTGACCGTGCCGCTGACGGCAATGCTCGACAGCAAGGCGATGATGCCGATGCCGAGGATGTCCTCGACGATCAGCACGCCGAAAATAAGCTGGGCAAAGCGCTGGTTCTTCATCTTCAGGTCATTGAGCGCCTTGACGATGATGGTGGTGGAGGAAATCGCCAGGATCGCGCCGAGGAACAGTGAGTCCATGGTGCTCCAGTCAAACCAGCGGCCGATCTCGTAGCCGATCCAGATCATCAAGATGATTTCCAGGAAGGCCGCGATAAACGCAGTGGCGCCAACCTTGAACAACTTGCGCAGGCTGAACTCTAGGCCCAGGCAGAACATCAGGAAGATCACCCCCAACTCGGCGAGGGTCTTGATGGTGTCTTCGTCGTGGATCAGGCCGAATGGCGGGGTGTGGGGGCCGATGATGAACCCGGCGACGATGTAGCCCAGGACCACCGGCTGTTTGAGGCGGTGAAACAGAATGGTGACAACCCCAGCCACCAGCATGATCACGGCCAGGTCCTGGATAAAGCTGATGGCGTGCATGGCGAGGGGCTCCTTGAGGGTACTGGCGCTTTTCCCACTTCCGCCCGCGCCTTTGAAATGTCGCAAAGAGCGAAAGGAAAAGTCTGCCTTGATCGTAAGAAATGCCCTGAGGTGGGCTTTTGAAGGTTAACACCGCGACTTCCGGCAGAAAGCCGGTGCAATATATGGAAACAGATCGGTGCACGCGTGACGGCAAGCCGCCTACCGGCGTCCCGTTAAGGAAGGCGCAGCAAAGAGTCCAGCACCCGCAGAGGTGTCCCCCAACCAAATGCCTACAACCCGTGAGTGTGCTATGGAACCCGGAAACGCCCAGCTGTCGATGACGGTATTGATGACCCCTGATATGGCCAACTTTTCAGGCAATGTCCACGGCGGCACCCTGCTCAAGTACCTCGACGAAGTGGCCTACGCCTGTGCGAGCCGTTATGCCGGCCGCTATGTCGTGACGTTGTCGGTGGACCAGGTGATTTTCCGCGAACCGATCCATGTCGGCGAGCTGGTGACCTTCCTCGCGTCGGTCAACTACACCGGCAACACCTCGATGGAGGTGGGCATCAAGGTGGTGACCGAGAACATCCGCGAACGCTCGGTGCGCCACACCAACAGCTGCTTCTTCACCATGGTGGCCGTGGACGACCAGCGCAAACCGGCCGCCGTGCCGCCGTTGCAGCCGCAGAACAGCGAAGATAAGCGCCGGTTCGTTCAGGCACAGCAGCGCCGGCAGATCCGCCAGGAGCTGGAGAAGCGGTATCAGGAAATCAAAGGCTGAAGCGCCGTAGATCTCAAACTGTAAACCCAATCAAACTGTGGGAGCGGGCTTGCTCGCGAAGGCAGTGTGTCAGCCGGCTCATCAGGGTCTGGTGCACCGCATTCGCGAGCAAGCCCGCTCCCACATGGAGTTTTGTGTACTTATAGATCTATAGGGGTGGCTTCAAACCGTACACGCGGATGGGCGATACGGTCCTGAGCACGCACCAACTCCAGTTCATAACTAGCGCAAGCCTGGGTTTCCAGCAGCACTTCATGCACCGCTGCAGCAGTGAACTCGAACGCCGCCAACAGGCTGTCGCCCAACAGTACCCGCGCCAGGAACAACCCCGAGGTCAGGTCGCCCACGCCCACGGGCTGACGCGGAAACGCCAGCAGCGGCCGGCGCAGGTGCCAACTGCCATCGGCGGTCACCAGCAGCATCTCAAAACCGTCCGGCAGCTTGCCGGGGTAATCCAGGTGCTTAACCAATACCGCCTTCGGCCCGCGCGCCAGCAACGCCTTGGCCATGGCCAGGCAGTCGAACAGCGATTGCGGCTTGCGCCCGGCAAAGCTGTCCAGCTCCAGCTGGTTGGGGCACAGGAAGTCAGCCATGGCCGCGGCTTCGTCCAGCAGAAAATCGCTGACTTCCTGGGGCACGATGCAGCCCTTTTCCGGATGGCCCATCACCGGGTCGCACAAATACAGGGCCTTGGGGTTGATGGCCTTGATGCGCGCCACACCGCTGAGAATCGCACGGCCCTGGTCTGCACTGCCCAGGTAACCGGACAGCACCGCATCGCAGTTGCCCAGCTCGCCAATAGCGGCGATGCCTTCTACCAGCGCCGGAATCTGTTGCGGCGCCAGCACTTCGCCCGCCCATTGGCCATACTGGGTGTGGTTGGAGAACTGCACCGTGTTCAACGGCCAGACGTTCACCCCGACGCGCTGCATGGGGAATACGGCGGCGCTGTTTCCGGCGTGGCCAAAGACCACATGAGACTGGATCGCAAGCAGATGAGGTGTGCGTTTCATGCGCGGGATTTCCGTAAAGCCATTGAAATTCTGGCCGCGCAGTATGCGACTAAACGCAGCCTGTACGACAGACCGGCGACACAGTTAAGCTGCTCTCACTTTGTTGGAGTCTTTCGCATGCTGACCCTGGGAAACATCTTCGTGTTGATGCTGCTGGCGACCGGTGCCGCCTGGGTGTGGCACAACCACGGCCTGCGCGAGCGGGCGCTGGAGCGGGTCAAGCAGCATTGCGCCAAGCTCGACATCGAACTGTTGGACGGCGCAGTGGCGCTCAAGCGCATCGGGTTTGTAAGGGATGCCAATGGTCGGCGGCGCCTGGCGCGTATCTACAACTTTGAATTCACCGTGACCGGCGAAACCCGCCACCCGGGCACCATCACCCAATTTGGCGCCCACAGTGCGCAGATCGAACTGGCGCCCTACCCGTTCGAGATCAAAACGCCGCTGCCCAGCGCCGAGGTGATCGAGCTGAGCCAGTGGCGCCAGGACCACGCCAAGAACCGTCAGTAACGGCAGGCCTTTAGTGCAGCCTGCAAGGCAGCCAGGTCCTGTGGCTCGCTGAAAATCAATTCGATACGTGAATCGCGGCGCCACTCGCTGGCCTGCCAAGTCAGCTCGCTGTTATCCACCGCGTTGGTCGAAACCCACCCTTCGGCGCTGTGGATAACCAGTTTGGCGCGGCGCCATTCAAGGCTTGTCAGCCACTGGTCGAGGCGGCGGGTATCGAACTGCTGGCTCGGGTGCCAGCGCCAGCCGACACTCCAACCACCCTCTTGGGCCTGACTCAGGCAGATCGGTTGAGTGGGATCGCTCCACACCGCCGGCATTTGCGCGAGGCCTTCGGGCACTTCGATGTTATCCACAGCGGCTGAAGCCTGCGCGTTCAGGCCGGGTAATTGTTGCAAGGGCAATTGCGCCTGACGGGTCCAGTAGAGCGGGCATTCTGGCAACTGCAGTTCGATCGCTCGGCGCTGCCCAGCGTCCACCCCTTCATCCTTGTTCAACACCAGCAACCCGGCACTCGTCAGAGCCTCTTGCTGCGCTGGCGGTAATGGTTTCCCTGCGGCCAGCGCCTGGGCATCCAATACCAGCACGCAAGGCTGGACGGCCAGCACGCCCTGCCAGGGCGCCTGTCGCAACTGCTTGAGCAATTGCGCCGGATGGCCCAGGCCCGACGGTTCGATAAACAGCCGGTCGGGCTTGGCCTTGCGCAACAGACGACCCAGTCCTACCTGAAACGGTGCACCGTTCACACAACACAGACAGCCTCCGGCGACTTCGCCCAGGGCAATGCCGTCGTCATCCTGAGTGAGCAAGGCCGCGTCCAGGCCAATCTGCCCGAACTCGTTGATCAGCACGGCCCAGCGCTCGTTGGCCGGACGCTGGGCGAGCAGGTGCTTGATGAGGCTGGTCTTGCCGGCGCCCAAGGGCCCGGCAATCACGTGGGTGGGAATGTTCTGCAGCATGAAGGGCATCGTTCGGACCGTGTAGAGCGTTTGATCCTACGCGGTTATGCGAGCCAATCCAGTGTCAGGATCAATCGGCGCTCGTCGGCCTTGAGTGCCGGTGACCGGTGGATCAAGCCGTAATTCTCATTACCGTGCCATTTGGTGCCCTTGAGCAGGGCGACTTCGCCGCAGTGAATCTGTTCGACACGCTCGCTGGGCTCGGCCTCCGGCTGGCTCAGTCTACGCCGGTCCATCACGCCTTCGCGCAACCACTGGCTGCCGACCCCCGCATAGGTGGTGATCAGCCGCACTGGAACATGGTCGACGTGAAAACGTGGGCACATCGCCTTATCCAGCAACCTCAAACGCACACCAATACGCTTGGCGCCCAGCAAGCAGGCGAATGCGCTGACCAGCCATGACACATCGGCAACAAAGCCTTCGTAGCCTTCAAGATCACGGCAACTGGACGCCAGACCCTGCAAGTCAGGCACGGCGTCTTCGTTGTTAAGGTCGATCACCATGGAATCGGCCAACGGCTCGTTGAGCGCCACCAGCAAGGCGCCGAACTCGGCGATGTGCAACGGCAACTGCCGCTCCCACACAGCCAGGTTGACGCCATCTTCCAGGATGTCGGACAGCGCCAGCGGGGTTTCGCCACGGGTCTGGCGAATCACGGGACGCAGGGGAATCACCGGGGCCAGCATCAGGCGGCTGCCTCCTCATACCAAGGGCCAAAAGGATCGGCCAGCAGGCGCCAACCGTCGACGCCCAAGGCCATTTCTTCATCGTTTAGCAGGCATGCGTCCAGCTCGGCACGCAGTTGGGTGAAGTCGATGTTCTGCCCGATGAACACCAGTTCCTGGCGGCAATCACCGGTGCTCAGTTGCCAGTTGCCCATGATCACCGCGATGCTTTCTTCGTCCTGAGGCCACTGGCTTTTTGGCACAAAGCGCCACCAGCGTCCGGCAAAACCATGGCGCATCAAACCGCCGGCCTGGGACCAGCTGCCCGCATCTTGGTGCTTGCTGGCCAGCCAGAAAAAACCCTTGGAGCGCAGCAGTTTGCCGTTGACCCACGGGCGGTCGATGAAGTCGAAGAAACGCTGTGGATGGAAGGGACGGCGCGCACGGTAAGCGGTGGAAGCAATACCGTATTCCTCGGTTTCCGGTACATGTTCACCACGCAACTCCTGCAACCAGCCCGGCGCTTGCGCGGCGCGTTCGAAGTCGAAACGGCCAGTGTTGAGAATCTTGTTCAGCGGTACTTCACCCATGACCATCGGGATGATTTCCGCCTGGGCGTTGAGGCGTTCAAGGATCGCCATCAACTCTTCGCGTTCGCGGCTGCTGATCAGGTCGATTTTGCTGATGAGGATCACGTCAGCGAATTCGATCTGCTCGATCAGCAGGTCGGTGATGGAGCGCTCGTCTTCTTCACCGAGGGTTTCACCACGTGACGCCAGGCTTTCGGCGGCCTGGTAGTCGAGCAGGAAGTTCATGCCGTCGACCACGGTGACCATGGTGTCCAGGCGTGCGATGTCGGCCAGGCTTTGCTCGTTTTCGTCGCGGAAGGTGAAGGTTTCGGCCACGGGCAAGGGTTCGGAGATGCCGGTAGACTCGATCAGCAGGTAATCGAAACGACCTTCCTTGGCGAGTTTTCCGACTTCTTCGAGCAAGTCTTCCCGCAAGGTGCAGCAGATGCAGCCGTTGCTCATCTCCACCAGTTTTTCTTCGGCGCGATTGAGCGTGACGTCGCGCTGGACTTCACTGCCGTCGATGTTGATTTCACTCATGTCGTTGACGATCACCGCCACCCGCAGGTTTTCGCGGTTGCGCAGGACATAGTTGAGCAGCGTGCTTTTACCGGCGCCGAGAAATCCGGACAACACAGTAACGGGGAGACGATTGGGCATCAGGTATTCCTCATCAGGGTTGGCCGGTCAAATCGCCCGTTTGTGGCGTTCGCGCAGCTCTTCACGTTCTTTGGCTTCGATACACAGGGTGGCGGTAGGACGCAGCAACAAGCGCTGTAGGCCGATGGGCTCGCCGGTTTCGCGGCACCAGCCGTATTCCCCGCGCGCGAGCAATTCGAGGGCGTCGTCGATCTTGTCCAACAGCTTCTTTTCCCGCTCCAGCAGGCGCAGTTGCCATTGGCGCTGTTCTTCGGCGCTGCCGACATCGGCGGGGTCGCTGTTGGTTTCCTGCTCGCGCAGTAACAGGAACTCGGCGTCGATGCGGGCTTGCAGCTCATTGCGCTGGGCCAGCAGCAACTCACGGAAGAACCCTTGCTGGGCTTCATTCATGTAGTTGGCGGAAGGCTGGGCCAGGAGGTCTTGTTCGGTCATGGGGAGCGGTTCACGGGTCAGGCTGTTTTTTAATGTTATAGTATAACAATACAAATAAGCCAATCCTCTCTTGCTCGCCACGACGAGGGGCGCAATGCTTGAATACTTCCCGACCTCGAGAAACCCGATGAAACGCTTGGTGTGCGCCCTGTTATTGATTGCCGCAGGACCTGTCTGCGCCCAGGTGCCGAGCCTGCTGGCCAACTGCACGCGCAGCGCCAACCTGCTTGCTTGCGTTGACCCTTCAGGCAACGCCTACAGCGTGGCGACGGTCGGCAGCACCACGTATTTGCGCGGGTACGAGGTGATCGGCAAACGCTATTGGGCACAGACCAACAGCCGCTACGGGCAACTGACGTTCTTTACCGGGTTGGCGTCGGATGGTGAGGCGTGGGTCGGCTACACACGGCGCGTGGGCTGGACCACCCTCAACCGGTTTTCCAGTTCAGGCGGCGCCAGCGCCAAGTTCACCTGTAGCCGTATAACCGGCTGTTAGACCTGGCCGTTCTTCTGTTCCTGCACCCACGCCATGTAACTGTTCATCGGTGGGTTCTTCTGGAAGTATTTCTTCAGGCCTTCGAACAGGCCATCGGCAACCGCCTGTTGATGACGCGCGGTGACCAGCCGCGCACTGTCCCGCGCGTTGGAAATAAACCCGGTTTCCACCAGGATCGACGGCACGTCCGGTGACTTGAGCACGGCGAATCCGGCTTGTTCCACGCGCTTCTGATGCAGGCTGGTGATGCCTTCCAGGCTGCCCAGGATCGAGCTGCCCAGTTGCAGGCTGGACGCGATGGTGGCGTTCATCGACATATCCAGGATCACCCCGGCGAGCATCGGGTCCTTATCTTTCAGATTGAGCAGACTGGTGGCACCGAGCAGATCGGCGCCGTTCTCACGTTGCGCCATGAATCGCGCCGTAGCGGAAGTGGCGCCGCCTTCGGACAGGGCATACACCGAAGCGCCCGACGCCGTGATACGCGGCGCCGCGTCCGCATGCACCGAAATAAACATATCGGCATTGTGCTTGTGGGCGATTTCCACGCGCTTGCGCAGCGGTACGAAGAAATCGTCGTTGCGCACCAACTTCACGTCGAAACCTTTCTCGCGCTTCAAGCGCTTAGCCAGCAGTTGGGCGATGGACAGCACCACATCTTTTTCGCGCTGGCCTTTGGAGCCGACGGCGCCTGGGTCCTTGCCGCCATGGCCGGGGTCGACAACCACGATGATGTCGCGTTTGGGGTGGGCCTTGTCCACCAAAGGCTTGGGCTCGGCCGCAATCTGGCGAGGCGCCTGGGTGGCGCTGGTCAGGTCCAACACCAGGCGATGGCCTTGGCCATCCTGGGGCGGCAATAGAAAGCTGTTGAGCTGCATCGGTGCGGCAAGGTCCAGCACGATGCGCGTATCGCCTTTGCCGAAATGCCCGGAGCGGATCGAGGTGATCCCGCTGTTTTTCAGCGCCAACTGAGAAAAATCACCACTGAGCCCGGCGCCGCTGAGGTCGATGATCAAGCGTTCCGGCGCGCTTAAGGTGAAGGTCTTGTACTGGACCGGACCGCTGAGATCGAACACCAGCCGCAGCTTGTCGTCCGAGCGCCACAGGCGGGCGTTGCTGATCTGCGTGGCGTGGGCGGTAAACGGCAAGGTGAACAGCGGGCTGGCCAGAAGCAAGTTTAGGAGCTGACGTCTGTGCATGAAAAATACCGCAAATAAAGGAGCGTCCCTACTCGACATGACTGAAAAAAGGCTGGAGCAGAAAAATCATCGTCGACCCAATAGTTATAATATAACATGTCTTTTTATTTCCAACGATGGACCTGCTCATGAATGCGCTGACTCTGCCGGATATCGCCGCGCAGGCTTCACGCCAAGCCTTGCCACTCGACTGGGTGGGCATGTGCGGTATCGCCCTACCGATTCTTATCGACGGCCAGCGCTTGGCCGCAACCGCCGATGCCGGCGTGAGCCTGGACGATGGCGCCGCCCGTGGCATTCATATGTCTCGCCTGTACCTGGCGCTGGAGATGCTCGACCAGCAACCGCTTACGCCCGCACTTCTGCGTACTGTACTGCAGCGTTTTCTCGACAGTCATGAAGGTTTATCTAATAACGCCTACCTACGCATCCACACCGATTTGCTGCTCAAACGCCCGGCGCTGGTCAGCCCGCTGGCCGGCTGGAAAGGCTACCCGGTGAGCATTGAAGCGCGCCTGGAAAACCAGATGTTCCACGTGGAACTAAAAATTGACGTTACTTATTCCTCAACGTGCCCATGCTCCGCTGCCCTCGCCAGGCAGTTGATTCAGCAACAATTTCTCGACGACTTCGCCAACACACCGTTGCAGCATGAAGACGTGTTGACCTGGCTTGGCAGCGCCAATGGCATCGTCGCCACGCCTCATAGCCAGCGCAGCAGTGCGCAGTTGCATGTCCAGTTAAATGGCGAGCAACTGCCGCTTACGGAGTTGATCGACACCGTCGAAGCAGCCCTGGGCACCGCCGTACAAACCGCCGTAAAGCGCGCGGACGAACAAGCATTCGCCCTGGCCAACGGGCAGAACCTGATGTTCTGCGAAGACGCCGCCCGCCGCCTGAACCTCGCCTTGAAACGCTCGGATGCCGTCAAAGCCTTCCACCTGAAAGTGGTCCATGCCGAAAGCCTGCACGCGCACGATGCCGTGGCTGAAAGCCGCTGGACGAGACACCCTGCATGATCACCTGCACCGCTTTACGCTGGGGCGCACCCGGCCAGCCGCTGACGCCCGCCATCAACCTCACCCTGGAAAAAGGCAGCCTCACCGGCATCATCGGCGCCAATGGCACCGGCAAAAGCAGCCTGCTTAAAGTCATCGCCGGCCTGCAGAAACCCCTGGCGGGTAAAGTCACGGTGGATGTTCCACGCCGTGGCGGGCTGTCGTTTCTGCCCCAGCAGCAACACTTGGACCGACAGTTTCCCATCAGCTTGCAGGAACTGGTCGCTGCCGGTTTCTGGGGGACGCAACTTTCCCCGCAACAACGCAGCCAGCGCCTGGAAGCGGTATTGGAAGACTGGTGCCTTGGCGGCCTCGAACACCGCCCCTTGATGGCGCTGTCCGGTGGCGAACTGCAACGCGCCCTGCTCGCCCGCATGAGCCTGGCCGAAGCGCCGGTTCTGCTACTTGACGAGCCCCACGCCGCCCTCGATGAAGAAGGCCAGGCGCTGTGCTGGAAGCATATCCACGCGTGGCATGAGCAAGGTCGCACGTTGATCGTGGTCTGCCATGACCTCGCCTCCGTGCGCCACCACACCCCGCAAGTGGTGCAGATCAAAAGCAGCGGCTGCGTGTTCGGCCCGAGCAAAGAGCTGATACGCCCGCAGCCACAGATGCAGGTGGCCTGATGCATTTCGCCGCCCACCTGTGGATGCCTTTTGTTGATTTCGTCTTTATGCGCCGCGCCCTCATCGGCGGGTTGGTGCTCGCCTGCAGCACCGCGCCACTGGGCGTGTTCCTGATCCTGCGACGCATGAGCCTGATCGGTGACGCCGTCGCCCACGGCATCCTGCCCGGCGCAGCCCTCGGCTTCTGGTTCGCCGGCCTCAGCCTGCCCGCCCTGACCATCGGCGGCCTCGGCGCGGGCCTGAGCATGGCAGGCCTGTCCGCGTGGATCACTCGTCGTACCGGCCTGCGCGAAGACGCCAGTCTCGCGGCCATCTACCCCATCTCCCTCGCCGCCGGCGTACTGATCCTGGGCCTCGCCGGCAAACGACTCGACCTGCTACACCTGCTGTTCGGCTCAGCCCTGGCGGTGGACGAAACCACCCTCACCGGCATGCTGTGGGTGTCCAGTTTCAGCCTGATCGCCATGGCCGTGATCTACAAACCCCTGCTGCTGGACACCCTCGACCCGTTGTTCCTGCAAACCGTCAGCCGCCTCGGTCCGCTGGCCCATGGTTTGTTCCTGACTTTGGTGGTGCTGAACCTGGTGATCGGCTTCCAGGCCATCGGCGCCTTGATGGTGGTGGGCCTGATGATGTTGCCGGCCATCGCTTCACGTTTCTGGAGCCGGCGCCTGCCGGTGTTGATCGCGGTATCGGCAGTGCTGGGATGCCTGTCGGTGTGGCTGGGTTTGTTGCTGTCGTTCTACTACTCGTTGCCCAGCGGCCCGGCGATCGTGCTGGTGGCGGGCGCCGGGTATCTGCTGTCCGTGGTCTTCGGTCCGGTGCACGGCTTGCTGCGCCGCCCGCCCTTGCTGTCATCCCAATGAGGTGTTTACCGATGCGCGCTCTACTCGTGCTGTTCAGTCTCGTCCTGTCGTTGTCGACGGCCCAGGCCGCCGACAAGCTTCAGGTGGTTACCAGCTTCAGTATCCTCGATGACATCACCCACCAGATTGGTGGTGATCACATCCAGATCAGCAACATGGTCGGCCCCGACGCTGACGCCCACACCTACGAGCCTACCCCGGACGATGCCAAGGCATTGCTCAAGGCCAAGGTGATCATCAAGAACGGCCTGGGCTTCGAACCCTGGCTGGACCGTCTGGTGACCAGCACCGAAACCAAAGCCACGGTGGTGACCGCCAGCAAAGGCGTGATCTCCCACACCATGGACGAAGACGGCGAAACCATCCCCGACCCGCACGCCTGGCACAACCTGGCGAACGCTGAAATCTACGTGAATAACATCACCAAGGCGCTGATCGCTGCCGACCCGGCCAACAAGGCCGACTACCAGCACAACAGCCAAACCTACCTGAAAGAAATCTATCGCCTGCTGGCCGAAGCCAAGACCAAGTTCGGCGCTCTACCCGCCGGTAACCGTCGCATCGTCACCTCCCACGACGCCTTCGGTTACCTGGGCCAGGCGTACGGCATCGAGTTCCTTGCGCCACAGGGCCTGTCCACCGAACGCGAGCCGTCCGCAGCCGAAGTGGCCGCACTGATCACCCAGATCCGCAAAGACAAAGTCAAAGCCGTGTTCATGGAAAACATCAAGGATTCGCGCCTGCTCAAGCAGATCGCTGACGAAAGCGGCGCGCAGATCGGCGGCACGCTTTACTCCGACGCCCTTGCCGCTGAAGGCCCGGCCAGCACCTTCACCGGGCTGTTCGAATACAACCTCAACACACTGTGCGCGGCCCTAAGCTCACCTGAAAAAGCCAAGCCATGACCTTGAGCATGCTCGACCTGGAAGGGGCTGCCGTCGGCAGCCGCTTTCCCCTCGAACCCGTGCTCGATGCCCTGCCGTGGAACAGCGATGGCCTGATCGCCGCCATCGCCCAGCAACATGGCAGCGGCGAGGTGTTGATGCTGGCCTGGATGAACCGCCAGGCCCTCAAGGAAACCCTGGGCACCGGGCAGGTCTGCTACTGGTCGCGCTCACGTCAGCGGTTGTGGCGCAAGGGCGAAAGCTCCGGTCACTGGCAACAACTGGTGGAAGCACGCCTGGATTGCGACGGCGACGCGGTCTTGCTGATCGTCGACCAGCAAGGTCCGGCCTGCCACACCGGTCGGCCGACCTGCTTCTACAACGCCATCGACGGCAACTACGTCCACATCATTACGGAGCCCTTAGCATGATCCGCAAAAACCCGTCCGGCGATCTGCCCGTGATTGCCGAGTCAGCCTACGTCGACAAGACCGCCATCATCTGCGGCAAGGTCATCATTGGCGAAAACGTTTTCGTCGGCCCCTACGCCGTGATCCGCGCCGACGAAGTCGACGCCAGCGGCGGCATGGACCCGATCATCATCGGCGCCAACTCCAATATCCAGGACGGCGTGGTCATCCACTCCAAATCCGGCGCGGCGGTGACCATCGGAGAATTCACCTCCATTGCGCACCGCTCCATCGTCCACGGCCCCTGCACCGTCGGCGACCGCGTGTTCATCGGTTTCAACAGCGTGCTGTTCAACTGCGCCGTGGGCGACGGCTGCGTGGTGCGCCACAACTCGGTGGTCGACGGCCGTGATTTGCCTGCGGCGTTCTATGTGCCCTCCACCACCCGCATCGGACCCAACACCGACCTCTCGCAATTCCCGCCGGTGAGCGTGAGTGCCTCGGAGTTTTCCGAAGACGTGGCGCGCACCAACGTTGATCTGGTGCGCGGCTACAAAGCCCTGCAAAACGAGTTCTGAACCATGAGCCGCCTGCTGATCCGCAACGCCCGCCTGGTGAACGAAGGCCAGGAATTCGACGCCGATGTATTGGTCGCCAATGGTCGTATCGAAAAGATCGCCAGCAGCATCCAGGACAGCAACGCGCCCGTCGCCATTGACGCCCAAGGTCACTGGCTGCTGCCCGGCATGATCGATGACCAAGTACATTTTCGCGAACCTGGCGCGCCAGACAAAGGCAGTTTCTACAGCGAATCCCGCGCAGCGGTAGCCGGTGGTATCACCAGCTTCATGGACATGCCCAACACCCACCCGGCCACCCTCGACCTGGACGCCCTGGCCGACAAGAAACGCCGCGCCGCCCTGCACTCGGTGGCCAACTATGGCTTTCATTTCGGCGTGAGCAACGACAACCTCGACACCGTCGCCGCCCTCGACCCGCGCGAGGTGGCCGGAGTCAAAGTGTTCATGGGCGCTTCAACCGGCAATATGCTGGTGGACGACCCTCGGATCCTGGAACGCCTGTTCGCCGAAGTGCCCACCATCCTGCTGGCCCATTGCGAACACACGCCGAGCATCCAGGCCAACGAGCTGCGCCTGCGCGAGCGTTTCGGCGAGCACATCCCCGCCGTCGCGCACCCGCTGATCCGAGATGCCGAGGCGTGCTATCGCTCGTCATCCTTTGCCGTGGAATTGGCCAAGCGCCATGGCACCCGTCTGCATGTGCTGCACCTGACCAGCGCCCGCGAACTGGCGCTGTTCGAAGACAAGCCCCTTGCCGAAAAACGCATCACCGCCGAGGTCTGCCTGCACCACCTGCTGTTCGATGATCGTGACTATCATCGCCTCGGCCACCAGATCAAATGCAATCCGGCGATCAAGACCCGCGCCGACCGTGACGCCCTGCGCCTGGCGTTGCTGAGCGACCGCCTGGACGTGATCGGCAGCGACCACGCGCCGCATACCTGGGCGCAAAAACAGTTGGCTTATCGCGAGGCGCCGTCGGGATTGCCCCTGGTGCAGCACGCGCTGCCGGCGCTGCTGGAGCTGGTGGCCGATGGGCTGCTGCCGCTGACCACGCTGGTCGCAAAAACCAGCCACCGCGTCGCCGACCTGTTCGCCATCCCCGATCGCGGCTATCTGCGTGAAGGTTATTGGGCCGACCTGGTGCTGATCAAACCCGAGCCCGAGGGCAAGCCGGTCAGCAGCCAACCGATCCTGGCCCGCTGCGGCTGGACGCCCTTCGCCGACCGCAGTTTTCGTCACAGTGTCAGCACCACCCTGGTTTCCGGCCACTTGGCTTTTCATAACGGTCAGGTAATCGACAGCTGCCAAGGATTACCTTTGCATTTCCTGCGTTAGAGACGACGGCGATGATCCGCATCACCTTGCCAGACGGCACGCAACGCGAGTACGACGAGGCGCTGTCGGTTTACGAAGTTGCTGCCAGCATCGGCGTGGGGCTGGCCAAGACGTCGGTCGCCGGCCGCGTTGACGGTGTGCTGGTGGGCTGCGAACACCTACTAGAGCAGGACGCCCGGCTCCAGATCATCACCACCCAGGATCCCGAGGGGCTGGAGATTCTGCGACGCTCCTGCGCGAGTCTGTTGGCGATGGCCACTCAGCAACTGTTTCCTATCGCTCAACTGACAGCCGGGTCGCCCATCGACGATGGTTTCTTCTACGACTTGGCCTACGAACGCGCCTTCACACCGGTCGACCTTGAACAGATCGAAGCACGCATGCGCCATTTGGCGAACACCAATCATTCGGTGCGGCGCCTGGGCGATTTTGAAGCCCTATGTCACGGTCTTCATGTGCCCAGCACCGGTGTGATCCGAGCCTTCAAGCTGACCAAGGTCACCATCAACGCGTCGCAGCAACGCATTTACGGCACCTGTTGGGCCAGCCAGCAGGCGGCGGTGCTCACCCTGAGTGAAAGCCAGGCTGACTTCGGCCAGCAGGTCTGTGAAGCATTGAGACGTGTGGGTATACGGGCGGTGGTGGACCGACGCAACGAGAAGGTCAGCTACAAGATGCGCGAGCACAGCCTGCATGAAGTGCCGTATCTGGTGATTGTTGGCGAGAGGGAAGAAGCCGGCGGCTACGTCAGCCTGCGTAGCCGCCTGGGGGAAGACCTCGGTCAGATGAGTGTCGAAGCCCTGTGCGAAAGGCTCAAGCGCGAGGCTTGACCGTCCCGCAATCGTTGCCCAGCCATTGGGCATGGCTGTCCAGGCTGCCCTTCTGCTGAATGCCGGTGGCATTGAAGGTGCCGTTGACGGTGGTGGTGAATTCTTTCTGGCTCTGGAAAGTTGCTACGCCAGTGCCTTGGGCTTTCGGGCAACTGAAACGGAATTTCCACTGGTTGCCGGTCTTGTCCGTCACTTCCTGCTTGCAGCCCGATTGCGGGTCGGTCAGCGGGATCGAATCGGAGGCGACCTGCGCCGGAGTCAGGCACACCTGCACACCTTTACCGGCCATAGTGATGCCTTGTTTTTCGAGCATGGCGCGTTGTTCCGGGGTCATCTGTTGCTTGAGCTGACCGAGGATCAGCGACAGGTCCGGCAGGTCCTGGTTATCGACTTTCATATTGCTGGTGGTCAGTTCCCACAAGCCCGGCGCCAGCATCTGCGCCTGCGCCGCCACCGGCAGCGACACACCAATCATCATGGCCAAAGACAGCAGACGAGCATTCATCGGGTAACTCCAGGGTAATGTTGGGCGTTAGACGCCGCAAAGGTGCCAGGGTTGCACGGCAAATAAAATAGCGACATTCCTGACCAGACATGGTCTGTTAGGCACTTGGATTGCCTGGAGTAACGTCGTCCATGGATTTCTTTGGCCCGCACCTGCTCGCCTACTTAATCGCCACGCTGCATTTTCTCGGGACCCTCGCCGCGATCCACGCGGTGCTGACCGTCAGGACCGCCCAAGGCTCAATCGCCTGGGCCTTGTCGCTGATGTTCATGCCCTACCTCACGCTGATCCCGTACCTGATCTTCGGCCGCAGCACGTTCGACGCCTACATCCAGGCCCGTCGCCAGGCCAACCAGGAAATGCACACCGCCATCACCGAGCTGAACTGGCGCCCATGGGTCGAAGAAGCCTTGGCGGCACGCAACTCCAGCGCCTACGCTTCGCTGCGCGCCATGCCCAAGCTGGGCCGCATGCCGTGCCTGGCCAACAACGAAGTGCGTTTACTGATCAATGGCGACGCTACCTTCAGTGCGATCTTCGCGGCAATCCGCAGCGCCAAGACGGCGGCGCTGTTCCAGTTCTTCATCATTCATGACGACGAACTTGGCAGGCAGTTGCACGCCCTGTTGAAGGAAAAGGCCGCAGAAGGCGTCTCCATCTACGTGCTGTATGACCGCATCGGCAGCCATGCCCTGCCCCATCGTTATGTGCAATCGCTGCGCGACGCCGGGGTGAACGTCAAAGCCTTCGCCACCCGCAGCGGCTGGCTCAATCGCTTTCAGGTCAACTTCCGCAACCATCGCAAGATCGTGGTGGTGGACGGTATTACCGGATTTGTCGGCGGGCATAACGTCGGCGATGAATACCTGGGCAAGAAACCACCACTGGCACCATGGCGCGATACCCATGTGCAGGTGACCGGCCCGGTTGTGGCGTGCTTGCAGGAATCGTTTGCCGAAGACTGGTTTTGGGCCGCGCGCGAACTACCGCCGCTGATATTGCCGGACGCCTACCCGGAAGACGGCGTGCTCTGCCAATTGCTCGCCAGCGGTCCGGCCGACCCCTATGAAACCTGCTCACTGTTCTTCGTCGAAGCCATCCACGCAGCGACGGAGCGGGTATGGATCACCAGCCCCTACTTCATCCCCGACGAAGCGGTGTTCTCGGCCCTGCGCCTGGCCGTGCTGCGCGGTGTCGACGTGCGTCTGCTGCTGCCTTCACGGCCCGATCACCGCATCGTCTACGCCGCGTCCAGCCTGTACGCAATCGAAGCCGTGCGCGCCGGCGTGCGGGTGTTCCGCTATATGCCGGGCTTCCTGCATCAGAAGGTGGTGTTGGTAGACGACGAAATCGCCGCTATCGGCAGTGCGAACATGGACAACCGTTCGTTCCGGTTGAATTTCGAAGTGATGTTGCTGACGGTCGACGAGGCCTTCGCCAAGGAAGTCGAGCACATGCTGCTGGGCGACTTCGCCCTGGCCCATGAAGTCAGCCAAGAAGAAAGCCGCGAAACCCGTCGCCTTCAGCAACTGGGCATGCGGGTTGCGCGGCTTATTTCACCGATTCTCTAACAAACAACCCAATACCCACTGTAGGAGCTGGCTTGCCAGCGATGGCGGTGTATCAGTACCGAATCAGTCGGCTGACACCACGCAATCGCCGGCAAGCCAGCTCCTACAGTGTTTTCAATAATCAGCGGTAGATATCTTCCCGTGTCCACGGCAGGTCATGGCTGCCATCGGCATGGGGTTTCACCGCCAGAATCTGGTGCAGGTTGATCCAGCCCCGGGCAAACGCATACGCGCAACCCGCCAAGTACAGCCGCCAGATGCGCAACGCTTGCTCCGGCACCATTTTCGCCGCCGCTTCCAGGTTGTCTTCCAGGCGCTCGCTCCAATGGTCCAGGGTGCGCGCGTAGTGCAGGCGCAGGCTTTCGACGTCGACCACTTCCAGCCCGACTTCGCTGATCTCGGCCGTCATCATCGCCAGGTGTGGCAGCTCGCCGTTGGGGAACACGTAACGCTCGATGAACTCCCCGGCGCCACGGCCCACAGGGCGACCATCGGTGTGCTTGGCGGTGATGCCGTGGTTCATCACCAGGCCGCCTTCGCGCACAGCGCCGAACAGGGTCTTGCAGTACTCCGCCAGGTTAGCGTGGCCGACGTGTTCGAACATGCCCACGCTGACAATTTTATCGAAACGGCCGTCTTGCGGCAGGTCACGGTAGTCGAGCAGTTGCAGGTCCACCTGGTCTTCCAGGCCTTCAGCTTTTACGCGTTCCCGGGCCAGCGCCAACTGCTCCTTGCTCAGGGTGATGCCAAACACCTTGACCCCGAACTCCCGCGCGGCAAACCGCGCCAACCCGCCCCAACCACAACCGACATCCAGCAGATACTCGCCCGGCTGCAGCCGCAGCTTGCGGCACAGGTGGCGGAATTTGTCTTGTTGGGCCTGGTCGATGGATTCGCTGCCGGTTTCGAAATAACCGCAGGAGTACACCATGTCCTGGTCCAGCCACAGCTGGTAGAAATCGTTGGACAGGTCGTAATGGTAGGAAATGGCCGCTGCGTCGGTGGCCTTGTCGTGGATCGAGCGCACCGGACGACTCCCCTCGTCATCCTCGATCAGGGCGTGACTCAATTCGTCACATACCCGGATGACCTCGGAAATGGAGCCTTCCAGCTCCAATTTGCCCTCGACGAAGGCTTCGCCCAGTGAGTTGAGCGTGGGATGGGTCAGTTGGCTGACAACCGTGGGGTCCTTGACCACGATGGTCACACTGGGCTCGGGGCCCAAGTTGAATTCATGGCCGTCCCAGAGTCGAAGACGCAGCGGTAGCTGAAGATTCTGTAAGGCCGGTGGAAGTTGCGCGAGCATGAGTAGTCCCCCCTTGTTTCAGACGTCTGCTGAGAGGTTAGACCATCCAAAGACAAAGTAGGAGGCTATCGATTTGATAGCGCTCCTCTATGGGGCTCGACGTTCGAGCAACCCGTCCTGGACCCACTGCTTCAGCCATGTGACGGCCTGCAGTGGCGCACCCTCTGCATGAGTGACTGCCAACTCGGCGCACAGTTCGGCAAAGCTCCAACCGGTGGTCGCCATTCCTGTCAAGGCAGAGGCTTCGGCGGGCTCCAGGCTACGGTAATGGCAGACATTCTGATGGCGCCACACCAGGCACGTCTGCGCCGGGGCCAGTGCCTGGCTGTCGGGAAAGTCGGATTCGTCCTTACTGGCGCGCCAGATCGCTACGCTGTTGAACTGGCACAGCAGCGGTTGCACCGTCGGCGCCAGGGAAACCTGCAACACCGGCCACGCCTCCGGCGGTAACGACGCCATGTCGTTCAGCGTCAGCGGTTCGCCCTGCGGCGCATCAAATGCCAGGGTAAACGCCCATTCCAAACGCGCTAGCTCCGCCAATGGCGCACTCTGCTCCGCCACCAGATGCTCAAGGATAAACGCCGGAAAACGCTCGCCCAGCCAGCGCAGGCTGTAATGAGCCGAGGGGTAGCGGCGCAGGTAGGCCTCGGTCAACGCGGCAAACTCGTCATCACCCAGCCAATAAAGGACGGCACTGAAGTCATGCCGCAAGACTTCTTGCAACCGTGAGAGGTAGGCGTTGTGGTAAATCGCCAGGCCCGTGTCCACATCCAGCGTCGGTCCGCCCAGCAACGTGGCGGCGAAGTCACTGCGGGCACTCGGTGTGTCGGCTAATAGATGTTGTTCGAAGGCCAACTGCCAATCGGTCAGGCGCATAACGGCCTCCTGGCCAGGACCGTCGCGCCCAGTTCACGGGCCTTGCTCAGCTCGGTGAGCAGCTCTTCAAAGGGTGGGAAATGGTCGTCCCGCTCCAGTAGCGTCGACACAGGTCCCAGGTACTCAAGCGTCTGTTGATAAAGCGCCCACACCGGATCACACACGGGATGGTCATGGGTGTCGACTACGTAGTCGCCGTAGTCCATATGCCCCGCCAAGTGTAGCTGTCGAATGCTTTCCGATGGCAGGTTGCGAATAAACGTCCAGGCGTCAAAACCATGATTGCGCGAGCTGACATACACATTGTTAACGTCCAGCAACAGCTGGCAGCCCGACAGGTGGGCCAGGGCATTGAGGAATTCCCATTCGGTGAATTCGTCCGCTTTCGAACGCACGTAACTGGAGACGTTTTCCAGCACCAATGGGCGTTGCAGCACGTCCTGCACTTGGCGCACACGGGCGGCCACGTGGTAGAGGCTTTCTTCGGTGTAAGGCAGCGGCAGCAGGTCATGCAACTGGTGGGCGCTGCCGCGGCTCCAGCACAGGTGATCGGAAACCCACGCCGGCTGGATACGCTCGGCGAGCTGTTTGATCTGCTTCAGGTAATCGGTATCAAGGGCATGCGGCCCGCCGATGGACAGGGAGACACCGTGCATGACCAAGGGGTAACGCTCGGCTATCGCATCCAGGTAATACAAGGCTTTACCGCCCTGGACCAGGTAATTCTCGGAGATCACTTCGAACCAATCCACCGCAGGGGATTGCGCAAGGATCTGCTCATAGTATTCGTTGCGTAAACCCAGGCCGTAACCCAGAGAGGAGAAAGAGGTAGGCATGTGGACTCCTGGAAAGTGTCCGCAGCGGCTTGAAGGTCCGCTGCGGTTGCACTCGGCTAGCGATTACTCGCCGACTTTTCCGCCAGCAGCATCGCAGGCAGCCTTGGTCATCGCCTTGAAGCCATGCCCCTTGCAGACAGCCTGACCTTTGCAGGCGTTCTCGGCGGTCTTGCAGTCGTTCATGCCTTTGCAGGAGGTCACGCCGTAGCAATGAACAGTAGCGTCGGCGGCCTGTACCTGGGTGGCGACACCGGCAAACATGGTGGCGGCAGCGATGGCCAGAGCAGCACCGGAAACGGCGTTTTTGATGTTCATTTTTGTAGTCCTCAGAGATCAGTAAGGGTGTCGGTCTGAACGGATTGTTCAGTCTCGACACACCACTAGAGTGAGGTCCCTCATGCGCGTTACAGCGCTGTACAAAAATTTCTGAAAATTATTCCTCAAGCTTCAAAAGCGGTTCCTGAAAACGCAGTAATCGCCCGGCGTTGCCCAGTACCAGCAAGGTGCTGAGGTTATGCAACACCGCTGCAATCATGGCGCCCGCCGCACCCAACCAGCCAAACGCGGCAAACACGACAATGGCCAAGGTCCAACCCAGGCCGATGATCACGTTGACCTGCAAGGTCTGCCGGCACTGGCGACTCAAGCGCACACAGGTGCCCAGGCGCCGCAGGTCGCTGCCGATCAGCACCACGTCCGCCGACGCCAAGGCAATATCCGCCCCGCCCGCGCCCATGGCCACGCCGACCACACCGGCCTTGAGCGCCAGGGAATCGTTGATGCCGTCGCCTACCACCATCGGACGGAAGCCGCTGCCGATCTCACCCAACACGCGGTTGAGCTTGTCCTCCGGCAGGGCCTGGGCTTCGACATCGCTGATGCCTACCTCCAGCGCCAGGCTGTTGGCCACGCTTTGACGATCGCCGGTAAGCAGCAGTTGGCGACCGAGACCGAGGTCACGCAGTTCTTGCAGGGCCTGGCGAGCCTCCGGCTTCACGCTGTCGGCCAGCAGCAACCAGGCGAGGAACTGCCCATTCAGCGCCAGCCCGGCGATGGGGCCATCGTGGTTCGGTACAACGGTGGTGACGATGCCCAGTTGCTCGAACAACTCCGGCCGACCCAAGGCCGCTTCGCCCTGATCGGTCTGCGCCACGACGCCCAGCCCCTGGCGCTCACGAATATCCGTCAACGCCAGCAGTTGTTCCTGCGTTGCCAACCCCGCCAACGCGCGGCTGACCGGATGGCTGCTCGCCGAGCCCAGGCTGGCTGCCAGATTGAGCAGCACTTGCCGATCCGGCGCGGTGGTTTCGATGGATTGCAGGCGCAGGGTGCCGAAGGTCAGCGTCCCGGTCTTGTCGACCACCAACGAGGTCAGGTCCGCCAGCTCCTCCAGAAACGCCGAGCTGCGAATCAGAATCCCATGCCGCGCCGCCACCGCGATCCCGGCAATCGCCGTGGCCGGTGCCGACAGCACCAACGCGCACGGGCACGCCGCCACCAGCACCGCGAGCATCGCCTGGGCGTCGTTGGTTACAAACCAGGTCACCGCCGCCAGCAACAACACCAGCACCATATAGCTGCCCGCATAGCGTTCCAGCAGCCGCGTGATCGGCGGTTTTGACCGCTCGGCGTTCTGCATCAGCGCAATCACCTTGCCCAAGGTGGACTCATTGCCCGTGCGCGTCACTTGCAGGCGCAGCAAGCCATCCAGGTTGATCGCCCCGCCAAACACCTGCACACCCACACTGGCTTCCAACGGCACCGACTCACCGGTAATCGGCGCCGTGTCCAGGCTCGCCTGGCCCGACAACACCACGCCATCGGCGGGCACCCGGTCACCGGCCCGCACCTCGACCACATCACCGGTATTCAGCGTGCCGTTATCCACTTCAACAATGCTGCCGTCGGCCTGCACCAACCGCGCATGGCTGCGCGTCAGTTTGCCCAACGCATGGATCGCTTCCTGCGAACCGATCACGCTGCGCTCTTCCAGCACATGGCCGAAGATCATGATGATCGGCAGCAACGCCGCCGTCAGCAGGTCCCCTGTCGCCCAGGCACCGAGCATCGCCAGGGCGATCAGTTGATCGGTGATGCCATGCAGGCTCGGAAACCGCAGGCTGTACCAGGCCGAACGCATCACCGGCACCGCCACCAGCAACGACGCGACGCCCAGCAGCAGTTGGCTCACGCCGGTCTGGTCCGGCGCCAGCCAGCGCCATACCAGGCCCAGCACCAGCAAACCCAAGGCCAGCATGGCAAGGGTCAATTGCCGGGCAGCGCTGCGCTGTTCGGCGGAGGTCAGCATGGGTGCGCTCATTGTTCGGCTCCCTGGATGATCAAACGGGAGTCGTCTTTAGGATCGACCGTGGTCACGGAACCGGCCTGGCCGAGAATTTTCGGCAAGCGCTCGCGGTACAGACGCAGCAGCAAACCCGGGTCTTTAACTTGGGCCAGGCTGGCAACGGTTGCGGTTTGCGCCTGGGCGTTGGCCAGGCGTTCGCTGGCCTGGGCGTGGGCGACTTGCACCAGGCGGTCGGCCTGCTGGGTCGCGGTCTGGGTGAGTTTTTCCGCGTCGGTACGCGCGTTGGCCACGGCCTTGTCGGCTTGTTGGCTGGCCGTCAGCACGGCGTTGAAGGCATTGACTGCCGGGCCCGGCAGGCTCGATTGCACATCGACACGGGTCACTTGGATACCCAATCCCAAGCCTGTGGAAGCCAATTCCACCAGGCGCTTGTTGATGCCTTGCACCAAGTCGCCACGCAACCGCTCACGGCGCTCGGCGGCGCCATTGTCGGTGCCGATCAGTTCAGGTCGCGCCACCAGAATCGTGTCCAAGTCCCGCGCCGCGGTGAGGGCTACCGCGCTGCGCGTCACCAGTCGATCCAGGGCCGGCAGCACATGATCGCCCTGCAACACAAAGGCATAGGGGTCAGTGACTTTGTAGAACACCCGCACATCCAGTTGCACCACGCCGGCATCGCCGGTCAGCAGGTAACCGGAACCGGCCAGCGCATCACTCAAGGGCGTGGCGAAGCTGGCTACACGGTCGGCCTGGAGCGCCGCGTCGGAGCGCAGCAGGTTCTCCACCCGGCGTTCGATCACGCGATCAGCTGCCGGTAGCAGCACCACCTGCTCGAACGGCTGCGGCCATGCCAGCAAGAGTCCGGCATTCTGGATACGGTCTAGTGCGCCAAAATGCAGGACCACCGCACGGTTCTGCGGGTCGATCTGGCGCACATTGGAAAACGCCCAGGCCAACGCCGCCAATACCGTCACCGCGTACAACGCCAGGAAGGTCAGGCGCCCGGCCTGGATCCAGGGGCTGTCCGGGCTGTCACGCTCGGTCATGGCTGGACGTCCTTCGGCCCGTCCACCAAGGCGCGGAACGGCGCCGCGTCGGTGCGCAGGATGATCTTGGTGCCTGGCGTGACCACAGTGCCCAAGGTATCCAGAGAGCGCAGCAGGTTGTATAGCTGTGGATTACCCGCGTAGGCGCGGCCATAAATCTGCGCCGCTTCGACCCGCGACTGGGCCTCGATATCGGCAGCCTTCACCGTGGCATCGGCCTGCACGATGCGCGCATCACGCTCGGCGGCGGAGCGGATCTGCGCGGCTTCACGCTTGCCCACGGCGGTTCGTTCGGTGGCGATGGTTTCACGCTCAGCGCGCATACGGTCGACGGTGGCCGTGAGGGTGACGGATGGCAAGGTCAGGCGTTCAACGCCGATCTGGGCCACGCGCACGCCATAGGTGGTGAGCAATTGTTGATCAATCTGCTGGCGCAACTGCGCTTCGAAATCAGCGATGCGCACCTGGCTGGCATCGGTGTTGATCAGGCTGGACAGGTCGAAGCTGGCGGCCGTGGTTTCCAGCGCCGAACCCACGAAGGTACGAATCTGCCGCGCCGCTTCATCCGGCTGGTTCTGCACAGCGCGCATGAAACGCTGCACGTTGTCTGCGTCGCCCTGCACCTGCCAGGCCACATAGGCCTGCACGATAATCCGCAGGCCATCGCGGGTGCCCACATCCTGCAAACCACTGGAGGTGGTGCGCAGGCGCAAATCCACCGGGATCGCCGCTTCGAACGGCGCCGGCCAACGCCAGCCCAAGCCCGGTTCCAACAACACCCGCGACGGGTTACCGAAACGGGTAATCACCGTGGCCTCGCCGGAACGCACCTGCACCAGGCTGGCGGCAGCGACCGCAAACAGCACCAGCAACAGCGCCCAGGCCATACGCCGCCAGGGGAACGGGCCGGCCGCTTGTTCGTCACCGTGATGATGGTGGTGGTGATGGCCGTGATGATGACCGTGATCGTGAGAATGAGCGCTCAACAGACAGACTCCTTATTGAACGGCTTTACGCGGCACCGAAGGATCGGCCGGCAAGGTAAAAGAACGCAGATCGATCGTCGGCGCGCCGTCGGCACCCAGGCGATGATCCAGAATCAGCAGCTTGGCGTGGGCCAGGCCCTGGCTGAGTTGGCCGAGGTACTGTTCCAGCACGAATGCCTGCCCGGCGGTGGCGTAGGCCTTTTGTTCGGCGGTGAAGCGCAGGTTGGCCGCTTGCGCGCCCGCGTTCACTTCGCGGGCCGTGGCCGTGGCCTGGTCGCGGGCGGTGCTGGCTTGCAGCAACGCCTGGTTGGTTTGCTCACTGGCCGCGCCGCGTTCGCGGGAGATCAGGGCCTGGGCGCCGATCTGTGCAGCCTGCACACCGTGGTAAGCGTTGGCGGCACCGGCCGGCGGGTGGATCGCCTCTACCACCGTGGCGAGGATTTCCACGCCGCTGTCGAGCTTTTGCAGGTCGGCCTGCACGGCGCGGCCGATTTCCTCGGCCAGGCGGGTGCGTTGTTCGCCGAGCAATTCGTCGAGGGTGCGCGAGGCGAAGTCATGCACAAGGATGCGGCTGGCGGTGCTGCGGATCAGCGTCGGCACGTCCGCGCTGTTATAGGTGGCGGCGAGCGCGGCCTGGTCGGTGAGGCCGATGCGGTAGACGAACCGCACATCCATATTGACGATCTGGAAGCTCTGTTTGTCGCCGCTGCTGCTGGCGATCACCTGGGATTTGTCATTCACATGGCTGGCGTCCCACAAACGGTTGGCGATCAGCGGGGCCGGGCCTTCGGCAGGCGCCAGCTCCGGTGTAGCGGCTTCGCTGACGCTGGTGGCCAGTTCATGCACCACGCCGTTTTCCACACTGATCACGCGTCCCAATGGCCATGGCAATCCCGCATGCAAGCCAGGGCCGAAGACCTGCACCGGCTTGCCGAAACGTTCATAGATCCCACGGCCTTGCAGGGGCACTTCGTGCACGCCAGTGAGCGCCCAGCCTACCGCCAGTACCACCAGCAACACCGGCAGGAACGCCCGGCGCATGTAGGTAAATGCCCAGATCTGGCGCAAGTCGATGCCGAAGCGGTTGTGCAATTCATGCTGCAGCGCGAGCAAGGGTTGCGGCGGCCAGCGTAACAATCCGGCGATAAAGCTTTGCGCCATCAGGCGAGGCTCGAGGCGTGGCTGGCGTGGGCTGAACAGGGACAGCACGGCTCTTAATAAAAATTCGAGCGAGACCAAGGCCGGCAGCAAACCGATCAACACAGCCAACCTCAGTGGCCAGACTGAGTTAGCCCCGGCAAACAGCAGACACACCGCACTGACCACCAGGCAAATAATCGCTACTCGGCTCAACTGCGCCAGTTGCGAGGCTTCCGGCCATTGCGCGGCGGTCTCCTGGGCCAGACGGCGTTCAAACACCAGCAAACCAAACGCCAATCCCAACGCCAGCGCGGTGCCGATGCTTGCCGATTGACCGACCGGTGCGGCGGGCAGCGCCAGGTTCCAGAACTCGACAATGCTGACCAGCGCCAGCAACGACCAGCCGCCGAGCCACAACACCGGCGTACCGATCTGTTTGCCAAAACGCTCCACAAGGCGCGTGTACCGGCTTGCGTCTTCAACCGGCGCATCAGCCGACGGTTCTTCCAACGCCTGGGCACGCCAATCCGCCACCCACCACGCCGATTGCAAGCCGGCCACCAACAACAGCAACGCCGAGGCACAGTTGATCAGCACCACCGGCCAGATCGACAGCGGCGCAAACAGCGCGACAAACAGCGCCAGCACCCAGCCGGCAACCGCCAACACCGTCAGGCTGGTACCGGCCTGGCGCAATCGGCGGGCATGGAACAGCCCCTGTTGAAAACGCGGAAGGCCTTCCACCGAAGCGCCGTCAGCTTCCAGATCCACTTGCATCCACTTACGTCCGCTCGAACACAATTAGTTACGATATAACACAAGGCGTGAAATTTTTGTTCGCTTAGAAGCAGACCGTGACTAAACCCCCAGAAACACGCGCCATCACTGGTGCAGGCCACGAAGAATCGGGCACACTCCAGAACAGTTTTTCGCGGGTCCACGGACAAGGAAGCGTCACTCCCCATGATTTCGATCTATCAGCTCAAGCCGCGTTTTCAAAACTTGCTGCGCCCTCTTGTGCAGCGCCTCTATGACAATGGCACCACCGCCAACCAAATCACCGTGCTGGCCGGCGTGATTTCCTTGCTGGTCGGCCTGTTGATTGCCAGCTTCGCCCAACACCTGTGGCTGTTTGCGCTGATCCCGCTGTGGATGATCCTGCGCATGGCGCTCAACGCTATCGACGGCATGCTTGCCCGTGAATTCGGCCAACAGTCGCGCCTGGGCGCCTACCTGAATGAACTGTGTGATGTGATCGCCGACAGTGCGTTGATCCTGCCGTTTGCACTGATCCCCGGCGTGGGCCTGGCGCCGGTGCTGCTGGTGGCGCTACTGGCGGTGTTCAGCGAATACGCCGGCGTGCTGGGGCCGATGGTGGGCGCATCGCGACGCTATGACGGGCCGATGGGCAAAAGCGATCGCGCGTTCGTGCTCGGCGTACTGGCCACCGGCGTGGCGCTGGGGTGGCTGGGCGCGGGTTGGGTCGACGCGGTGATGTGGCTGGTGGCCGCCCTGCTCGCCTACACCTTGGTCAACCGAGTGCGTCAGGGCCTCAAAGAACAACAAGAAACCTCACCGATTGCATAAGGATTTTTGCGATGCGCGAACAGCAACAGCACACCTTCAGTACCCACGACGGCGTCGAGCTTTTCTACCGGCACTGGCCGGCCACGGAGACCACCGGGCCGCGCAAGGCAATCGTGTTGTTCCATCGCGGCCATGAGCATTCGGGACGTATCGCCCACCTCGTGGATGAGCTGAACCTGCCGCAGTTTGATTGCTTCGCCTGGGACGCGCGTGGGCATGGCCAGTCTCCCGGCGAGCGCGGTGACAGCCCCAGCTTCGCCACCAGCGCCCGCGATGTGCAGACTTTCTGCGACCACATCGGCGCCACCTATGGCATCGAGGAAGACAACTTCGCCGTCATTGCGCAAAGCGTGGGCGCGGTGATTGCCGCGACATGGGTGCACGACTACGCGCCGAAGATTCGCGCGCTGGTGCTCGCGTCCCCCGCGTTCAAGGTCAAGCTCTACGTGCCATTTGCCCGGCCAGGCCTGGCGCTGATGCGCAAGTTCCGTGGCAACTTTTTCGTCAACAGTTACGTCAAGGCCAAGTTCCTCAGCCATGACCCGGAGCGCGTGGCGTCCTACGACAGCGATCCGCTGATTACCAAGGCCATTTCGGTGAATGTGCTGCTCGGCCTGTACGAAGCGGCCGACCGGGTTGTCGCCGATGCCCAGGCGATCCAAGTGCCGACGCAACTGCTGATCTCGGGTTCGGACTTTGTGGTGCACCGCAAACCCCAGCAGCAATTTTTCGACCGCCTCGGCAGCCTGAAAAAAGAGCTGCACATTCTCCCCGGTTTCTTCCACGACACCCTCGGCGAACGCGACCGCGCCACTGCGGTGAGCAGCGCCCGGCGTTTCATCCTGCAGAACTTCGAACACCCGCTGGACCGCGTGTCACTGCTGGACGCCGACAAGCTGGGCGCCACCTGCGCCGAGTCCGAAGCCCTCGCCGCGCCACTACCGCGCAACTCCTTGCGCGACCTGTACTGGCGCATGACCCGCGCCAGCATGGGCCTGGGCAAGAACCTGTCGGACGGCGTGAAGCTGGGCTTCGACACCGGTTTCGACTCCGGCAGCACCCTGGACTATGTGTACCGCAACACGCCCACCGGCAAGGGCGGGCTGGGGCGGATGATCGACACCAACTACCTCAACTCCATCGGCTGGCGCGGCATTCGCCAGCGCAAGCTGAATGTGGAGGAACTCCTGCGCCTGGCGATGGCCAAGTTGCGTGGAGAAGATCGCGAAGTGCGTATCGTGGATATCGCCGCCGGTCATGGCCGCTACATCCTGGAAGCCTTGCAGGGTGTGTCGCCGCTGCCGGAATCGATCCTGCTGCGCGACTACAGCGACATCAACGTGCGCGACGGTGGCGCGCTGATTCGCGAGAAAGGCCTGGGGGATATTGCGCAGTTCGTCAAAGGTGACGCATTCGACCGTCTGGACCTGGCGGCACTGGACCCCAAGCCGACGCTGGCGGTGGTGTCCGGGTTGTATGAGCTGTTTGCCGATAACGGCATGGTCGGCGGTTCGCTGGCGGGCCTCGCTGAGGCCGTAGAGCCCGGCGGCTATCTGGTCTACACCGGCCAGCCATGGCACCCGCAACTGGAGCTGATCGCCCGTGCGCTGACCAGCCACCGCCAGGGCCAGGCTTGGGTGATGCGCCGCCGCAGCCAGGCGGAAATGGATCAACTGGTGGAAGCCGCCGGCTTTCGCAAGATCACCCAGCGAGTGGATGAGTGGGGCATTTTCACCGTGTCCCTGGCACAGAAGATCTGAGCATGCGCGAACCCGGCTTATTGAAACCTGCGTTCCTGTGGCTACTGCTGTTGGCGCCGCTGTTTTTTAGCACCTATGGCTTTGCCACCTGGGTCACCAGCCAGCGCAGCGACGTCGGCACGCTGGTGTTCGATTGGGAAACCCATATGCCGTTCTGGGCCTGGACCATCGTGCCCTATTGGTCCATCGACCTGCTCTACGGGTTTTCCCTGTTGCTGCCCAACACCCGGCATGAGTTGAAGCAACATGCGCTGCGTTTGCTGAGCGCCCAGGTGATCGCCGTGAGCTGCTTCCTGATCTGGCCGCTGCGCTTCACCTTCGAGCGGCCGGAGCTGGACGGCGTGTTTGGCTGGCTGTTTGCGGTGCTGGCGGGGTTCGACAAGCCGTTCAACCAGGCGCCGTCCCTGCATATCGCGTTGCTGGTGATCCTGTGGGTCATGTACCAACGCCATACCCAGGGAATCTGGCGTTGGCTGGTGCATGGCTGGTTCGCGTTGATCGGCATTTCGGTGCTGACCACTTATCAACATCACTTTATCGACTTACCCACAGGCGCCCTCGCCGGTTGGCTGTGTGTGTGGTTGTGGCCGGTGGAACATCCGAGCCCACTGTTGAATGCACGGCTCACGCGGGACCCCAAGCGCTGGCGGTTGGGTGTGCGCTATGGCGTTGGGGCCTTGCTGGTGGCGATTCTCGCGTTTGTACTGGGCGGTGGCTGGTTGTGGATACTTTGGCCTGCGGTTTCCCTCGCCTTGATCAAGGCCAATTACTTCGTGCTCGGCGCTGCGGGCTTCCAGAAACGCGCTGACGGACAACTGACGCCCGCCGCGCGTTGGCTTTATGCACCCTATCTGGCCGCCGCCTGGGTCAACTCGCGCCTGTGGACACGCAAGCATCCACAACCCGACCTGATTGTGGATAACGTCTGGCTTGGGCGTATTCCTACAACGAGCGAGCAAGAACCCTTCAAGGCCATCGTCGATCTCTGTGCCGAATTGCCGATTAATCCACAGGGCCGCGCTTACCAATTGATTCCCGTGCTGGACCTGATTGCCCCGAGCCCCACCGAATGCCTGCAAGCCGCGCAAGCCATCGAGCACTTGCGCGCAAGTGGCCCATTGCTGGTGTGCTGCGCTCTCGGCTACTCGCGCAGCGCCACCGCCGTCGCGGCCTGGCTACTGCACACCGGGCGCGCCGCGACGATAGAGGATGCGCTGACTATCATTCGTACAGCGCGGGCCGATGTGGTCCTGCACCCCGCACACCGTGAAGCTTTGGAGGGTTTACCCCATGCCCGCTGATATGGAACTGCAGGTTGTCGCCAGCTTGCTGCGTCGTGGTCGCTCGCTGGATCAGTTATCCACAGGCCTGACCCTGGTTGGCGTCGCGTTCGGCCTGGCTCAACTGCTGATGGCGAGTATTGCGCCGATCTGCCTGCTGCTGAGCCTGTGGATGATTATCCTCGGGCTGCTGCAAAAATACTGGGCGCTGCGCGTGGCCTTCGACGCCGACCTGTTCACCCTGCTGGCCCGCGACATCGACCGCACCCCGGACCTCGACCAGGCCTTGCAGACTCTTGGCCTGCAATCGGCCAAGCGCATTGGCCGGCCCTGGACCGAGCGCCGTCGTGGCGCGCTCAAACTGTTGCGCAAACAAGCCTGGCTGCTGGGCGCGCAAGCGCTGCTGACCCTGGGCGTGATCCTCGCCAGCCCTTGGCTGCCTTTCGCCGGATAAGGAATCCCCATGTTCGAACCCGTGGTCGCCACGTTGATTACCTCCATGGCCCGCACCGTCACCGGTGCCCGCAGCCTGTGGCTGGGGTGCGCGCCGGTGCCGGTGCAACGCATCTACTTCGCCAACCACAGCAGCCACGGCGACTTCGTGTTGCTGTGGGCCTCGCTGCCGCAGAACCTGCGCAAATTCACGCGCCCGGTCGCCGGCAGCGATTACTGGACTAAAAGCGCCTTGCGCCGCTACATCATCAACCGCGTGTTCAACGGCGTGCTGATCGACCGCGAACGCAAGGACCCTGTGGATAACCCTTTGCAACCCATGCTCAACGCTCTGGAAGGCGGTGATTCGCTGATCATCTTCCCCGAAGGCACACGCAACCTTGAAGACGGCCTGCTGCCGTTCAAAAGTGGCTTGTATCACCTGGCGAAAAGTTACCCACAGGCCGAATTGGTCCCGGTGTGGATCGCCAATCTCAACCGGGTCATGCCCAAGGGCCGCGTCCTGCCGCTGCCCCTGCTGTGCACCACCAGCTTCGGCGCGCCGCTGCAACTGGAAGAAGGCGAAGACAAAACTGCCTTTCTCACCCGCACCCGCGATGCCCTGCTCGCCCTTGCCCCGGAGCATGTCTGACATGGATAGCCAAACCCTGATGCTGTTCGGCGGCATCGGCGCCATCCTGGTGCTCGCCTCGCTGATCGGCCTGATCCTCAAGCTGCGCACCCGTGGCAGCCCAAATGCCGTCATCGACAACCTCAACGCCCGCATCAACGCCTGGTGGGTGATGGTGGTGGTGATCGGCATTGCCTTCTGGCTCGGCACTGGCGCGGTGATCCTGCTGTTCTACGCGGTATCGTTCTACGCCCTGCGCGAATTCCTCACCCTCACACCTACCCGCCGCAGCGACTACCCGGCGCTGGTTGCCGCGTTCTACCTGGCGCTGCCGCTGCAATACCTGCTGATCTACTCGGACTGGTACGGGCTGTTCTCGATTTTCATCCCGGTGTACGTGTTCCTGCTACTGCCGATCCTCGCCTCCCTGGGTGGCGACAGCACGCACTTCCTGGAACGCGCGTCGAAAGTGCAGTGGGGCTTGATGATCGCAGTGTTCTGCGTGTCCTTCGTGCCGGCATTGCTGACGTTGGACATCCCCGGCTACGAAGGCCGCAACCTGCTGCTGATTGCCTACCTGGTGATCGTGGTGCAACTGTCGGACGTATTGCAGTACGTGTGTGGGAAGTTGTTCGGCAAGCACAAGATCGCGCCGAACCTGTCACCGTCGAAAACCGTGGAAGGCTTTGTCGGCGGCATCCTGTTGTCGTCCCTGATCGGCGCGGCACTGTGGTGGACCACTCCGTTCAACCCGTGGCAGTCGTTCTTGATTGCGCTGCTGATCAACCTGCTCGGGTTTGCCGGCGGCATCGTGATGTCGGCGATCAAACGTGATCGGGGCGTGAAGGACTGGGGCCATATGATCGAAGGGCACGGTGGGATGCTGGATCGGTTGGATTCGGTGTGCTTCGCCGCGCCCATCTTCTTCCACCTCGTGCGCTACTGGTGGACCTGAACAAGCCCCCTGTAGGAGACGGCTTGCCGGCGATGGCGACCCTGAACGTTCATAAAATTCACGGGCCTCATCGCCGGCAAGCTGGCTCCTACAGCCATTAGCCTGGCAAATGCCCCAGCGGCAATGCGCCTGGGGTTTTCACGGTCTGGATCGCGAAGTTGCTGCGGATATCCCTCACGCCCGGCAGCTTCAGCAAACTACCAGTGACGAACCGCTCATAGCCGCGCAAATCCGGAACCACCACCTGCAACAGAAAGTCCGACTCCCCCGACACCAGGAACGCCGAGATCACTTCCGGCAGCGCCGTCACTGCCTCGCGAAAGGCGTTGGCCTCGGTATCGTTATGCCGCTCCACCTTCACGCCCACGAACACCATCATCCCCAGGCCCACTTCATCGCGATCCAGTGTGGCCTGGTAGCCGCGAATCACACCGGCTTCTTCCAGCAACCGCACGCGTCGCAGGCAGGGTGAAGCAGACAGCCCGATCTCGTCCGCCAACTGCACATTGCTCAGGCGGCCGTCGCGTTGCAGGGCTTCGAGAATCTTGCGGTCAAAAGCATCGAGTTTCAGATTTGGCATAAGTGGATGGCTTACAGAGCAATAAGTGGCAGATAGTGCCAAGAATAGACGCTTTTCTGACTGACTACGCAAGCACCTGTCCCGCCCTTCGGCCCTAGAATTGGCAGACACACAAGGGGGTGGAACATGGCGGAACTCTGGTTGTTTCTGGTGGCTCTTTCGGTGGCGTATCTGCTGCCAGGGCCGGACATGATCCTGCTGCTGCAGACCGGCGCGCGCCAAGGCAAAGCCTTGGCGCTGACCACCGCGATTGGCCTGGGACTGGCCCGCGCCTGCCATGTGGCCCTGGCAGGCATGGGCTTGGCGACCTTGTTCAAAGTGGCACCCTGGACCTTTGATGTGGTGCGGCTGGGTGGCGCGGCCTATCTGTTGTGGCTGGGCGTGCAGTGCCTGCGGGCAAATAGTCTGCCGACGCTCGATACGGCCAACGCCACCCTGAAAACCCACGCCTGGCGTGCCGCACTGCAACGCGGCTTGCTGACCAATCTGCTCAATCCCAAGGCGCTGCTGTTCTGCTCGGTGCTGCTGCCGCAATTCATCGACCCGCAAGCTGGCCCAGTGGCGGCGCAATTCGCGTTGCTGGGCGTGATCCTGGTCGCGGTCGGTTTCGCCTTCGACTGTTGCTACGCCCTGGCCGGCGCGTGCATCGGCCAGTGGCTGGCACGCAATCGCTCGGCGCAGCGTGTGCAGCAGTGGCTATTCGGCAGTCTTTTGATCGGTTTTGCGGTGCGCCTCACTTTTGTGCAACACGCCTAGCAGTGCGGCGTATCGGCGTCATCTTTTGTATCAAAGACGCGTGTAAGATACGCCGCACTTAGCCAGGGATGCTCACCATGTTCGATTCGTTCAAAGCGATCAGCCGCCGTATTGTCGGTGCGTTATTGACTGTGGTGGGGGCCATCTTTGGCCAATGGCATCCGCCGTTCTGGCTGCGCGCCACCGGCCGTGGACTGGCGAACCTGGGCAGCAAGGCGCGCGCTTATCCGCGTCAAACCGGTGCCGGCTTAGTGGGCCTGGTGTTGCTGGCCGCCGCTGGTTTCTACGGCTGGCACTGGTATTCCAACCTGCCACAGCCGCATACCGCGAGCTACTCGCTGCATAAACCCAACCTCACCGACTACACCCAGCAAACCCCGGTTGTGGATAACTTGCAGGTGCGTTTCGGTGAATCCGTGGCTCCGTTGTCGGCCATCGGCAAACCGGTCACCGAAGGCATCACCCTCAAACCTGCGGTGGCGGGCACCTGGCGCTGGGCGGATGACCGCAGCCTGTTGTTCGTGCCGGAAAAAGACTGGCCCATCGACGCCCATTACACCTTGGATATGGCGAAGAAAAACCTGTTGGCGGATGGCGTGTTGCTGGACCAATACAGCACGCAGTTTTCCACCCAACCGTTCCGCGCCACCCTGGCGCAAAACGAGCTGTATCAGGACCCGTCCAACCCGACACTGAAACAGTTGGTGGCGACCTTCCATTTTTCCCACCCGGTGGATGAAGACAACCTACGCAAGCGCGTCACGGTAACCCTCGGCAAAGGCCTGGCTTACCGCGACGCCCAGTTGCCCAACCGCCCGGAAATCACCTTCGACGAGAAAAAACTCAACGCCTACGTGCGCTCCGCCGCCCTGGCCACGCCACTGGAAAGCACGCCAGTCAGCGCCAAGCTCGACGAAGGCATCAAGGCCCGCGATGGTGGCAACGCCAGCACCGCGCCGCTGGTGTCGGAAGTCACCGTGCCCGGGCGCTATCGCCTGACCTTTACCGGCGCCGAAGTGAGTTTTGTCGACAACGAACGTGGTGAGCCGGAACCCGTGCTGATGTTCAGCAGCTCCAGCGCCGTGGCTGACGAAACCATCGCCGGCAAGGTCCAGGCCTGGCTGTTACCGGAAAAAGCCCAGGACGACACGCGCCCCTACAGCAGCAACGAGATCGACGACGCCCTGCTCGCCCGCAGCACCAAGCTCAACCTGACCCACGTGCCCAGCGTCGAGCCGCTGAACACCCTGCATGCCTTCAAATTCAAGGCCCCAGCCGGTCGGGCCGTGTATGTGCGCGTACCTGCCAACCTAGAAGCCATCGGCGGCTACCTGGCGAAGAATCCTACGCCGTCGCTGATCAGCATGCCGGCTTACCCACGCACCCTGCAGTTCCTGTCTGACGGCGCCTTGCTCAGCCTCAACGGCGAAAAACGCCTGGGCTTCATGGCCCGCGGTGTGCCTGGCGCCCATGTGGAAATCGCTCGCCTGCTGCCCAACCAATTGCAACACCTGGTGGACCAAAGCAGCGGCAGCTTTGCCCGGCCGAACTTCGGCAACGAATACTTCGATCGCATGGTCGAGCGTCAATCGCTGGATATCCCGCTGTCATCCAATGACCCGGCGAAAACCGTCTACGACAACGTGGATCTCAGCCACTACCTCACCGCCAACGGCGGGCGGCGCGGCATTTTCGTGCTCAAGCAGAGCCCGCAGGATGATCCGGCCCAGCGCACCTTCGAGTACGACCGCAGCAGCACCAGCGACCTGCGTTTTATCGTGGTGACGGACCTGGGCATCATCGCCAAGCGCTCCAGCGATGGCAGCCATGACGTGTATGTGCAGTCCATCGGCAATGGTTCGCCGGTGTCCGATGCACAAGTCGACATCATTGGGCGTAACGGTCTGCCGGTGAGCAGTGGCCGCACCGACGCCGAAGGTCACGCGCACTTCGCCAAGCTGGATGAGTTGCGCCGTGAGAAAACGCCGCTGATGTATGTCGTCACTCGCGGCAATGACCAGTCATTTTTGCCGATCGCCCGTCAGTCCCAGCAACTGGATCTGTCGCGCTTCGATGTAGGCGGTTTGGAAGAAGACGGTGCGATTGATCGCCTCAGCGCCTACCTGTTTACCGACCGCGGCCTGTACCGTCCGGGCGAAACCGCGCACTTGGGCATGATCGTGCGCAGCGGCAACTGGAAAGGCGCCCTGCTGGGCCTGCCGGTGGAACTGCAAATCACCGACCCCCGTGGCCTGGAAGTGATTCGCCAACCGTTGAAGCTGTCCGCCAGCGGTTTTGAAAGTTTTGATTTCCCCAGCAGCGAAGTCGCCCCCGCCGGGGAATACACCGCGACCTTGCAGTTGATCGGCCAGAAGCAGACCCGCACCGACCTGGGCAGCGTGAGCTTCAAGGTCCGTGACTTCGAACCGGACCGCATGAAGGTCAGCCTGAGCCTGCACGACACGCCGGTGCAGGGCTGGATCCCACCGGATCAGGTGGTCGCCAAGGTCACCGCGATGCATCTGTTTGGCGCCCCGGCGTCCGGCCGTCGTGTGACCGCCAAAATGTCCCTGAGCCCAACACTCGCTGCGTTTGATCGTTACCCGGATTACCGTTTCCGTCTCAACGACTCCCTGGAAGACGCCACCACTGAAGACCTGGCCGAAACCACCGTCGACGATAACGGCCAGGCCGTGCTCGACCTCAACCTGCAACGCTTCGCCAACAGCACCTATCGCCTGCAGGTGATGAGCCAGGTGTTCGAAGCCGAAGGCGGGCGCAATGTGGCGGCGCAAAGTGCCTTGCTGGTGTCGTCCGCACCCTACCTTGTGGGTGTGAAAAGTCAGGACTCGCTGTCGTACGTCGCCAAGGATGCGCCGCGCCAAGTGCAATGGCTGGCCGTCGCGCCGGACCTTTCGCCCCAGGCGGTGGACGGCCTGACTACAGAGGTGGTCGAGCACCGTTATGTGTCGGTGCTGGTGAAACAATCCAACGGCACCTACAAGTACGAGTCGCGCATCAAGAACATCAGCCAGCCGGCCTCACCGCTGCTGATGACCAAGGAGGGCGCCAAGCAGGCCTTGAACACCGGCACACCGGGCGATTTCACCGTGCAACTCAAGGACGCCAACGGCAATCTGCTCAACCAGATCGACTACAGCGTGGCCGGGCGTGGCAACACTTCGCGCTCCCTGGAACGCAATGCCGAGTTGCAACTGCGCCTGGATAAACGCAGCTACGCCACCGGTGATGAAATCGCCATCAGCATCCGCGCGCCGTATACCGGCGCCGGCTTGATCACCATCGAGCGGGACAAGGTCTACACCCAGCAATGGTTCAAGGCCGACAGCACCAACAGCGTGCAACATATCCGCGTGCCTGATGGGCTTGAAGGCAATGCCTACGTCAACGTGCAGTTTGTGCGCGATATGGGTTCGGCCGAGGTGTACATGAGCCCTCTGTCCTATGGCGTGGTGCCCTTCAGCATCAACCTGGATGCGCGGCGCATGGCGCTGGCGGTTGAAGGCCCGGCGAAGATCGAGCCGGGGCAGATGCTCGACATCAAGGTCAACGCCGACCGCCCAGGCCGCGCGGTGGTGTACGCGGTGGACGAAGGCATCCTGCAAGTGGCGCGCTACCAGACGCCGGACCCGCTGGGCTTTTTCTTCCAGAAACGTGCGCTGGAAGTCGGCACCAGTCAGATCCTTGACCTGATCCTGCCGGAGTTCAGCCGTCTGCTCAGTGGGGCAGCGCCCGGTGGCGATACGGAAGGCGCCCTGGCCAATCACCTCAACCCGTTCAAGCGTAAACACCAGCCGCCCGTGGCTTGGTGGTCTGGACTGGTCGACCTGCCAGCTGGCGAAACCGTGCTGCATTACCAGGTGCCGGACAGCTTCAACGGCAAGCTTCACCTGTTTGCAGTGGCGGTAGACAGCGACAGCGTGGGCGTCAGCGAAGCCAATACCGAAGTCCGCGGTCCGATCGTGATCACGCCAAACGTGCCGGCGTTTGTGGCGCCGGGGGATGTGTTCAACGTCAGCGCCGGGGTGTTCAGCAACCTCGACGCGGCGGCAGAGGTGAAGTTTGAACTGCAGACCAGCGATGGCCTGAAGGTACAGGGCGACAAGGGCAGCACCTTGTCCCTGCAACCGCGCAAGGAAGGCACCGCCGAGTTCAAGATCAAGGTCGGTGAAACCCTGGGGTCGGCGGACCTGCGTTTTGTCGCAGTGCTGCCGGACGGCAAACGTATCCAGGTGGCCGAAACCACTTCGATCCGCCCACTGAGCGAACATCGCGTCGCCCTGAGCCTGGGTCGCTTTGAGAGCGCCAGCAAAGAGCTCAAGCCGACCCGCGAGCTGTTCAGCCAATTGCGCGACGTACAGTTGGGTGTGGCGGCCTCGCCACTGGTATGGGCCAACGGCCTCAAGCATTACCTGGACGACTACGGCTACGCCTGCACCGAGCAACTGGTGTCCAAGGCTATGCCGGCGTTGATCTGGGGCGGCAACGCACCTGAAGCCGAACAGGTCTTCGGCAGTGCGGTGCGCATGCTGCGCCAGCGCCAGAACCAGGCCGGGGGCTTCGGCTTGTGGGCCGCCAACCCGGACGTAGCGCCGTACGCCAGCCTGTACGCCACCGACTTCTTGATCGAAGCCAAGGAGCGCGGCTTGCCGGTGCCGGAAGACCTGTTGGTGCGCTCGAATGCGTATCTGACCGACCTGGCCAATGGCCCCAGCGAAGGCCTGTCGGAATTGCGCAACCGCGCCTACGCCAGTTACCTGCTAAGCCGTCAGGGGATTCTGGTAAGCGGCGCCTTGAGCGATATCCGCGAGCGCTACGAGGGCTACTTCAAGGATAGCTGGCAGGACGACTTGGGCGCCGCTTACCTGGCGGCCAGCTACAAGCTGCTCAAGCAGGATCGCCAGGCTGACACACTGTTCCGCAAAATCCCCTGGCGTTCGCTTGTGGATAAGTGGGACAGCGACGGTTTGTACTACGACCCGATGGTGCACGACGCCGAACACCTGCACCTGCTGGCCCGACATTTCCCAGAACTGATGGACGCTGTGCCTACAGCGCTGCTGGATAAACTCGGTAAGCGCCTCAACGAGCAGCGCTACAACTCGCTGTCGGCGGCCCTGTTGCTGCGCGCCCTGGACAACTATGGCCAGCGTGCGCAAAGCGACATGACCCTTAAGGCCACCGCCTGGCTGGGGGACAAGCAGCAGCAATTGCTGGAGATGGCCGGCCAGCCACCCCGCGCCGCCGTGCCGGGCGCTACGCAGAAGCTGGTGATGGAAAAATCCGACGGCCCGGCAGCGTTCTTCATGCTCAGCGAAGCCGGTTTCGACAAGGGCGCCAAGCTCAAGCCGATCAACAATGGCCTGGAAATCATCCACGAATACCTCGACCTCAAGGGCGAGCCGGTGAGCAAGGTCGCGGTAGGCGATGAGTTCCTGGTGCGCCTGCGTCTGCGCGCGACCGACCGTGACCAGGTGCAGCAAGTGGCCGTGGTCGACCTGCTGCCGGGTGGCGTCGAGCCTGTGTATAACTTGCCGCCGGAGCCAGAAGCCGCGAGCAGCGAGGAAGGCGAAGAGTCCGAGTACGTGGAAGAGGACAGCCAGGAAGAAGAAAGCTGGCAAGCCCCCATCGGCGAAACCGAGCTGAGCAACTGGCAGCCGGAGTACGTCGATGTGCGCGATGATCGAGTGGTGCTGTACGGTACCGCGCTGCGCGATGTAGGCACTTTCGTCTACCGCGTGCGCGCTACCAACGCGGGCACCTTCAATACGCCACCGGCCTACGCCGAGGGCATGTACGAAACCACCCTGCAAGGGCGCGGCAAAGTAGGCCAGCTTGAAATTACCAAGCCTTAAGCGCCTGACACTGCCGCTGTTCGCAGCGGCGGTGGTCCTGGTGGGGCTGCGGGTGTGGCCCCATGCTCCGCTGGAAAAGGCCGTGACCTCATCGCGGGTGGTGTTGGCCGATGACGGCGCGCTGCTGCGCATGACCTTGGCGGATGACGGGCAATACCGTCTTTGGCTACCGTTGGAGCGGATTTCTCCTTCATTGGTCGAAGCCTTGCTGCTCAAGGAAGACCGCAATTTCTACTGGCACCCGGGGATCAATCCCCCGGCGTTGCTTCGCGCGGCCATGGCCACCTACAGCGGTGGCCAGCGCCAGGGCGGCTCGACCTTGAGCATGCAATTGGCACGGCGCCTGTGGGACTTGAACACCCGCCAGGTGCCGGGCAAGTTGCAACAGATGGCCTTGGCACTGTGGCTGGAGGCGCGCTACAGCAAGCACGACATCCTTGAGGCCTATCTGAACCTGGCGCCCATGGGGGGCAATATCGAAGGTGCCGAAGCGGCCAGCCGTATCTACTTCGGCAAGTCGGCGGCGCAGCTGTCATTGTCCGAAGCCCTGGCGCTGGCGGTGATCCCGCAACAGCCAGGGCGGCGGGCGCGCTTCGGGCCGTCGCTGCAAAACGCCCGGCTGCGCTTGATGAACGACTGGCGCGAGACTTATCCACAGGACCCGCGTAACGACAGTTTGCTGGAGTTGCCCCTCGAAGCACGCGACCGCCAGCACATTCCGTTCCTGGCGCCGCATTTGAGTGAGCAACTGCTGGCATCCCAGCCCGGCACTGAGCTGAACAGCACCCTCAACCTGCCGCTGCAACAATTGCTCGAACGCCTGATTACCGGCTTTATCGCCGAACGGCGCAGTACAGGTGTGGAAAACGCCACGGCGATCTTGATCGACAGTCGCGACCAGAGCGTCAAGGCATTGGTCGGGTCGGCGGATTACTTATCCACAAGCCTTCACGGCCAGGTCAATGGCGTGCTGTCGCGGCGCTCGCCAGGGTCGACACTCAAGCCGTTCCTGTACGGGCTGGCGCTGGACCAAGGGGTGATCCACCCCATGAGCATCCTCAAGGACCTGCCGAGTAACTTCGGCTACTTCCAACCGGAAAATTTCGACGGCAGTTTTGTCGGGCCACTGACAGCGCGGGATGCGCTGATCCGTAGTCGCAACATCCCGGCGGTGTGGCTCGCCAGCCAGGTCAAGTCACCCTCTTTGTATGGACTGTTGCAACGCGCCGGGATCAAAGGCCTGCGAGACGAAAGCCATTACGGCCTGGCCCTGGCCCTCGGTGGGGGTGAAATGACCCCGGAAGAGCTGGCGCGGCTGTATGTGATGCTGGCCGGTGATGGGCATCTGCGGCCGTTGCGCTATTTGCAGGAACAGCCCCGGACCACCGGCGCCCAACTGCTGACGCCCCAGGCAGCGTTCATGGTGCGCGACATGCTGCGTCGTAACCCACGCCCGGATGGCCTGCCTGGACGTCACTGGCGCACCGCCTGGAAAACCGGCACCTCCTGGGGTTTTCACGATGCGTGGAGTGCAGGACTGGTCGGCCCCTACGTGCTGGTGGTGTGGGTGGGCAACTTCGATGGTCGTCCAAACCCAGCCTTCATCGGGGCCAAGACCGCCGCGCCGTTGTTCTTCCGCATCGCCGACGCCCTGCCTTTGGCCTTGCCCAACGTGGTGATCAAAGCCGACAAACCGCCCGCCGGATTAGTGCGCATTGATGTCTGCGCCGCGTCCGGCGAGTTGCCCAACCGCTGGTGCCCGCAAACCCGCAAGACCTGGTACATCCCAGGCGTATCGCCGATTCGCGTGTCGAACCTGCACCGCCCGGTGCTGATCGACACCCGCACCGGCAAGGCCGCCTGCCCGCCGTTTGACGCGCAATACACCCGCGAAGAAGTCTTCGAATTCTGGCCGAGCGACGTGCAACGCCTGTACCGCGCCGCCGGCCTGCCGCGACGTACCCCGCCAACCGTGATGAAAAACTGCCAGCCCAACCGCCTCAGCGACCAGAGCGAAGCCCCGCAGATCCGCTCGCCACTGACCCAGGTGAGCTATCAACTGCGCCTTTCCCAGCCCCAGGAAAGCATCCCGCTGAATGCCAACGCCGCCAGCGATGCAACGACGCTGTACTGGTTTGCCGATCAAACCCTGATCGGCCAGGGGCCACCGCAAACCACGTTGAATTGGCGGCCGGGCAAGTCGGGGGAGTATCGGTTGCGGGTCAGTGATGATCAGGGGCGCAGTGCGAGCCGGGGGTTGCGGGTGGAGTTTGTGCCTTAGGAGTGGTTGTCGCACTCAGCAAGCTCAACGTAGCTTGACTCCCCGCCTCCCGTCGCCCCCGACAACCAACCCCAGACAAAACTCAGCGTGGTAACCCCGGCAACATCCAAACCGACCGTGCCACGCGACCAACCGGACAGCAGCTCACCGTCCAAGGTCAGGCACTGAAACAGCAATTCGATAGTGTCCGGGCCTGTCACTCGTCCCACTTGCGTGCCCAGGCGAATGCGCCCGCCTTGGTAAGTGCTGGAGATGGCATCACCCTCGACAAGGTAATGAAACACCGTGCCCGAGCCGGAAAGCCCCTGGGCATTGTTGGCGACGGTGAAGCGACGGTTGTTCAAGCGTTGGTGAAGCTGGGAGGGGGTTTGCATTGAGGGCGCGTCCTTTCGCGGGAGCCTGGAGACCCGGGCGGGCCTCCAGGGTGTGGCGGATTACTCCACGGTCACCGACTTCGCCAGGTTACGCGGCTGGTCGACGTCAGTACCCTTGAGCACGGCGACGTAGTACGAGAGCAACTGCAGCGGGATGGTGTAGAGGATCGGCGACAGGGTGTCGTTGATGTGCGGCATGTTGATGACGTGGGTGCCTTCACCGTTGGTCATGCCGGCTTTTTCGTCGGCGAACACCACCAGTTGGCCGCCACGGGCGCGGACTTCCTGCAGGTTGGACTTGAGCTTCTCCAGCAGTTCGTTGTTCGGCGCCACGGTAACCACCGGCATGTCGTCATCCACCAGGGCCAATGGGCCATGCTTGAGTTCACCGGCCGGGTAGGCTTCGGCGTGGATGTATGAGATTTCCTTGAGCTTGAGCGAACCCTCCATCGCCACCGGGTATTGCGCTCCACGGCCGAGGAACAGGGTGTGGTTCTTGTCGGCGAACAGCTCGGCGACTTTTTCCACGGTGCTGTCCATGGCCAGGGCTTCGCCCAGACGGGTCGGCAGGCGGCGCAATTCTTCGACCAGCGTGGCTTCAACGCCTTCGGCCAGGGTGCCGCGCACTTGACCCAGGGACAGGGTCAGCAGCAACAGACCCACCAGCTGGGTGGTGAAGGCTTTGGTGGACGCCACGCCAATTTCACGACCGGCCTGGGTCAGCAGGGTCAGGTCGGACTCACGCACCAGGGAGCTGATGCTGACGTTGCAGATCGCCAGGCTGGCCAGGAAGCCCAGCTCCTTGGCATTGCGCAGGGCGGCCAGGGTGTCGGCGGTTTCGCCGGACTGGGAGATGGTCACGAACAGGGTGTCGGGCTGCACCACCACCTTGCGGTAGCGGAATTCGCTGGCGACTTCGACCTGGCACGGGATGCCGGCCAGTTCTTCCAGCCAGTAACGCGCAACCATGCCAGCGTGGTAGCTGGTGCCACAGGCAACGATCTGCACGTTGCGTACTCGGGCGAACAGCTCGGCGGCTTGTGGGCCGAAGGCATTGACCAGCACTTGGTTCTGGCTCAGGCGACCTTCCAGGGTGCGTTGCACCACCGCTGGCTGCTCGTGGATTTCCTTGAGCATGAAGTGGCGGTATTCACCTTTGTCGGCCGCTTCGGCGCCGTCGCGGTATTGCACGGCTTCGCGCTCGACGGATTGACCGTTAACGTCCCAGATCGCCACGCTTTCACGACGGATGTCAGCAATATCGCCTTCTTCCAGGTACATGAAGCGGTCGGTGACCTGGCGCAGGGCCAGTTGGTCTGAGGCGAGGAAGTTTTCGCCCAGGCCCAGGCCGATCACCAGCGGGCTGCCACTGCGAGCAGCGACTACGCGGTCCGGTTGGCTGGCACTGACCACGGCTAGGCCGTAGGCGCCGTGAAGCTCTTTGACAGTGGCCTTGAGGGCAACGGTCAGGTCGCCCAGGTCCTTGAGTTTATGGTTGAGCAGGTGGGCGATGACTTCAGTGTCGGTGTCCGAAGTGAACACGTAGCCCAGACCCTTGAGTTGTTCACGCAGCACTTCGTGGTTTTCGATAATGCCGTTGTGCACCACGGCCAGGTCGCCCGAAAAGTGCGGGTGGGCGTTGCGTTCGCAGGGCGCACCGTGAGTCGCCCAACGGGTGTGGGCAATACCCAGGCGGCCAACCAGCGGCTCGCCGGCCAGGGCCTGCTCCAACTCGCTGACCTTGCCCGGACGGCGCATGCGCTCCAGCTTGCCGGCGTTGGTGAAGACCGCCACACCAGCGCTGTCATAGCCGCGGTATTCCAGGCGCTTGAGGCCTTCGAGCAGGATCGGGGTGATGTTGCGTTCAGCGACTGCGCCTACGATGCCACACATGATGTTTCTCCTAGATGATTGCCGCGCATATCAGCGTAATGCCGCGGGCTTGGATCTGGTCGCGGGCCTCAAGCGGCAGGCGATCATCGGTGATAAGGGTATGGACGCTGCTCCAGGGCAGTTCCAGGTTGGGAATCTTGCGGCCGATCTTGTCGGATTCGACCATCACCACCACTTCACGGGCGACCTCGGCCATGACGCGGCTCAGGCCCAGCAATTCGTTGAAGGTGGTGGTGCCGCGTTCCAAGTCGATGCCGTCGGCACCGATGAACAGTTGATCGAAGTCGTAAGAACGCAGCACCTGCTCGGCAACCTGGCCCTGGAACGAGTCCGAATGCGGATCCCAGGTGCCGCCGGTCATCAACAGCACCGGCTCGTGTTCCAGTTCGCTCAAGGCGCGGGCCACGTGCAGGGAGTTGGTCATCACCACCAGGCCTGGCTGGTGGCCCAGTTCGGGGATCATGGCGGCGGTGGTGCTGCCACTGTCGATGATGATGCGAGCGTGTTCACGCAGGCGCATCACGGCGGCACGGGCGATGGCGCGCTTGTACACCGAGATGGGCTGGGCAGCGTCGCCCACCAACTCCTGGGGCATGGTGATGGCGCCCCCGTAGCGACGCAGCAGCAGGCCGTTGCTTTCGAGTGCGGCCAGGTCCTTACGGATCGTAACTTCCGACGTCTCGAAACGCTTGGCCAATTCGTCCACGCTGACTTCGCCCTGTTCATTGAGCAAGGTCAGGATGTTGTGGCGTCGTTGGGGTGTATTTCGTTTCGACATTTTGACTTTAAGTTTCGTTTCGAAAGATAACGAAGGCAATCAAAACCTATTGCCGAAAGATCGTCAAGCGGGAGACACAAAAAAACCTGTAGGAGCCGGCTTGCCGGCGATAGCGTCGCTTTGTTCGGCGGTGAACATTCGGGCGCTATCGCCGGCAAGCCGGCTCCTACAGGTTGTGCGGGTTGTGGATAACTCAAGTCTTTTTGATTTTGACCGGGCGCTTCCAGCCGTCGATGTTGCGTTGGCGGGCGCGGGCTACCGCCAGTTGAGACTTATCCACATCCTGGTTGATGGTTGAGCCCGCTGCGGTGTTCGAGCCATCTCCGATAGAAACGGGGGCGATCAGCGAGTTGTTGGAGCCGATAAATACGTCTTCACCAATGGTAGTCTGGTACTTGTTCGCGCCGTCGTAATTACAGGTAATGGCACCAGCGCCAATGTTGCTGCGAGCCCCAATCACCGCATCACCGAGGTAGGCCAAGTGGCCGGCCTTCGCATCGTCACCCATTTTGGCGTTTTTCAGCTCTACGAAATTGCCCACGTGCGCCCTGGCGCCCATGACGGTTCCGGGGCGCAGTCGCGCAAACGGACCCGCATCGCTGCCCTCCCCCATCACCGCACCGTCCAAGTGACTGTTGGCCTTGACCACCACGCCTTTGCGCAGGGTGCTGTCCTTGATCACGCAGTTAGGGCCAATCACCACGTCGTCCTCGATGATCACGCGGCCTTCGAGGATCACGTTGATGTCGATCAGCACATCGCGGCCGACGGTCACTTCACCGCGTACATCGAAGCGTGCCGGGTCACGCAAGGTCACGCCTTGGGCCATCAGGCGACGGCCTTCGCGCAATTGGTAGTGACGTTCCAGTTCGGCGAGTTGCTTGCGGTCGTTGGCGCCCTGCACTTCCATCGGGTCGTGGGGCTGCTCGGTGGCGACCAGCAGGCCATCGCTTACTGCCATCTCGATGACGTCGGTGAGGTAGTACTCGCCCTGGGCGTTGTTATTGGACAGGCGGCTCATCCAGTCGCCGAGCTTATCGGCGGGGACCGCCAGGATCCCGGTGTTGCCCTCGGTAATGGCGCGCTGGGCTTCGCTGGCATCTTTGTGCTCGACAATAGCGGCAACCTTGCCATCGGCGTTACGCACGATGCGCCCGTAACCGGTGGGATCATCCAGTTCAACCGTCAGCAGGCCCATCTGGCCAGGCACGACGTGCTTGAGCAGGCGTTGCAGGGTTTGGACTTCGATCAGCGGTACGTCGCCGTAGAGGATCAGCACAGTGTCGGCGGTGATGAACGGCACGGCTTGGGCGGTGGCATGGCCGGTGCCCAGTTGTTTGTCTTGCAATACGAAATTCAGATCGTCCGCGGCGAGGCGCTCACGTACCACATCGGCGCCATGGCCGATCACTACATGAATGCGTTGCGGATCGAGTTGCCGGGCGCTGTGGATAACATGGCCCAGCATGGAATTGCCGGCAACCGGGTGCAGCACCTTGGGCAGGGCCGAACGCATGCGGGTGCCCTGGCCTGCGGCGAGAATGACGATTTCAAGAGACATGAGTGGCTACCAATCCTGGGCGGTCCGGCTTCAGACCAAAGAAGTGTTTTGCTGAAAAAGAAAAAGGGTAGCCGAGGCTACCCTTTTTAATCAATCGCGCATGAAGCATGACGGCGTGGCCGGTTACTTCTTGCGGATCTGCTGGAGCGTGCGCAGCTGAGCTGCAGCCTCGGCCAGACGTACAGCAGCAGCGCTGTAGTCGAAGTCCGCACCCTTTTCGTTCAGGGCCTTCTCAGCAGCCTTGACGGCTTCCTGAGCGGAGGCTTCATCCAGGTCGCCAGCACGTTGCACGGTGTCGGCAAGAACCTTGACCATGTTCGGCTGAACCTCGAGGAAACCACCAGAGATGTAAAACACCTCTTTTTCCCCGCCTTGCTTGGTCAGAGTGATCGGACCTGGCTTCAAGCTGGTGATCAACGGCGCGTGACCCATGGCAATACCAAGGTCACCGAGTTCGCCGTGTGCAATCACCATCTCTACCAGACCGGAGAAGATTTCCCCTTCCGCGCTGACGATATCGCAATGGACTGTCATAGCCATCTGATTGCCTCAACCTGATGAGCGCCCGTTTCCGGGCGCCTGGATTACAGTTTCTTGGCTTTCTCGATCGCTTCTTCGATGCCGCCGACCATGTAGAACGCTTGTTCTGGCAGGTGGTCGTAGTCACCGTTGAGGATGCCTTTGAAGCCAGCAATGGTGTCTTTCAGGGAAACGTATTTACCCGATGCACCGGTGAAGACTTCAGCCACGAAGAACGGCTGCGACAAGAAACGCTGGATCTTACGAGCACGGTTTACCAACTGCTTGTCGGCTTCCGACAGCTCGTCCATACCCAGGATCGCAATGATGTCCTTCAGTTCTTTGTAACGCTGCAGCACGTACTGAACGCCGCGAGCGGTGTCGTAGTGCTCCTGGCCGATCACGTTCGGGTCCAGCTGGCGCGAAGTCGAGTCGAGTGGATCGACCGCTGGGTAGATACCCAGGGAAGCGATGTCACGGGACAGAACGACGGTGGCGTCCAAGTGGGCGAAGGTGGTCGCTGGCGACGGGTCGGTCAAGTCATCCGCAGGTACGTATACCGCTTGGATCGAAGTGATCGAACCTTCCTTGGTCGAAGTGATACGTTCTTGCAGAACGCCCATCTCTTCAGCCAGGGTCGGCTGGTAACCTACT
>Ga0209070_100065_pt1 | contig 159462 bp, 128 predicted proteins | sample SynthPrep_5_END__FD_187205 | JGI IMG/M metagenome (GOLD analysis project Ga0209070, IMG submission 187205) | Synthetic microbial communities from Ohio, USA - SynthPrep_5_END_DS10_MetaG (SPAdes) (version 2) | ecosystem: Engineered > Bioreactor > Aerobic > Activated sludge | place: USA: Ohio... | reverse complement strand
GGGTAGGGCGGGTGGGTCTCAGTGGACCTTGGTTCGGCTGATGGCGCGGGCTTTCACTTCCTTGGCATAGAGTTGCAGCCGTTCCTCATCGCTTTGCAGTACCTCACAGGATCTCAGCACGCTTTGCGCATCTGCCTCGTTACCTGATTTGCGCAGTTGTTCCGCGATACGTTTCAGGTCGACCGCCGACCATCTCAAGTCCGATGCAACGCTTTGCAGGTCGCGTTGAAGTTCGTGTTCGTATTCATTGAGCCGCATGATCACCTCCAGAACATTCTCGGTAGAAAAGAGTAGTCGCATTTTTCGTCGATGGGCAAAGCCTGTTCGTCAGCACGCTGAACGGTTGTGAAAAGTTGCGCAGATTGCGCCAAGGGCGCGGTGCCACGATGGATGTAGCGCCGCTTACACGCTACATTCACTTTTTTCAGATCAGGAATACACCATGCGGATATGGATCGGGAGTCTGGCGTTGACCCTGTTGGCAGGTTGCTCGTTGCCGGCATCGCTGGTGCCGGGTGAGCCGAATATCAGCAAGACCAGCGCCAAGTCGCCCAAGGACTATGCTGCGTGTTTATTACCGTTGTGGCAGAAGGATGTGGCCAAGACTTCGCAGACATCGATTTCCAACGGCTACCGCATCACGGCGCCAAGCATCATCACGGCGGACGAGATCCTCGATATCGTCAAGTATAAGGATGGCAGCCGGGTTTCGTTGTATCAGGGGCCGCCGTGGGCCAAGTCCGGGTCGTTGCGCCAATCGGTGCGTGATTGCCTGTAACGACGCCTGCATAGACAAAAAAGCAGAAGCCGTATCGTCGGTTTCTGCTTTTTTTTGCCTGCCTGGAGACTGATAAGGTGGGATCTGATTCGCGAAATGAGCGGTGACAGTTGCGCACGAAGGGTTTCCTCCGTGTGCACTAGGCTTTTGCTGGGCGGTCGATAGTCAGATCGGCCGGTCTTTCAAGGAGCCTCGGATCATGGATGATCTGGTCAAAGAAGTTATTCCGTTGTTGCAGTACCTGATTCCCGGTTTTTTGTCGGCGTGGATTTTTTATTCGCTGACGGCATTCAAGCGACCCGATACGTTTGGGCAGATCGTGCAGGCGTTGATTTTTACGTTTGTGATTCAGGGCGCGGTATTGGGGATTGGGGCAATTTGTCTGTGGGTGGGTTCGAAAGGCTTTTCTTTAGGGAAATGGGATGCTCGGGCGGAAGCATTGTGGGCATTTATTGTTTCAGTATGTCTCGCCGGGCTTTTCTGTTATTTGGCTTCAAACGGGATGTTGCATGTGTGGCTACGCAAGCGACACCTGACACGCAAAAGCTCCCATCCTAGCGAGTGGTACAGCGCTTTTGAACGACAGGATCGCCTTGTCACTTTGCAACTGAATGACGAGAGGCGATTGTTTGGCTGGCCTTTGGAGTGGCCTTCCAGTCCCTCGGAGGGGCGATTTATCTTGCTGAATCCACAATGGCTTGGCGATGGTGGCGAGGTGTTTACTTTTGGCGCCGAATTAATGGTGATAGATTCCTCAAAAGTTCAGTGGGTCGAATTCAATTCTGTCGAGGAGGTTGTTTCATGAGCGCAAAAGCACCCAATCCCATGCCACCTCACGTGGCACGTCTCTTCGTGGGCCCAGACGGCAAGCCATTGGCAAAACCGCTGGTCAAAGGGCCGAGCGCACCCCCTCCACCAAAGCGCTGATCAGCACCGTCAGCCTTTCACCCCCAACCCTCAGCCACCGCCCGGCGAATCGCTTCCAGCAACATCGCAAACGCCGGGTTGTCGTTGTTCTCGCGCCAGATCAGATGCAGCTCGCTCTGCACCCCTTCGCCCAGATCGATATCGCGAAATACCACATTCCTGAACACCACACTGGTGGCGCAACGCGGTACCAGCGCCAGGCCCATCCCGGCATTCACCAGTGCCAGAATCGTCAACGATGAGCCCAGCCACTGCACGTAATCCGGTGCAACCCGGGCCGAGCGCAGCATGCCGGTCAGCAGTTCGTTGAACGGCGGATAAGCGGCGTGGGAATACATCAGAAATGGCTGCTTATCCAGATCGCTTACGGCCACTTCAGCCGCGCTCGCCAATGGATGACCGCTCGGTACTGCCAGTACAAACGGCTCGCGCACCAGACATTCAGTCGCGTAGCCAGGCTCCAAAAGGGGCGCGCGGGCGATGCCCAAATCGATGCGTCGCGCGCGCAGGGCTTCGTGCTGCTGGTAAGTGTTCATCTCCGACAGATCGATTTTCACCTGCGGTTGTTTCAGGCGCGCCTCGGCAATCACCTTAGGCAGAAATTCATACACCGCGCTGCCGACAAAACTGATGTTCACCGTACCGATGTCGCCCTCTGCGAACCGTCGGGCAGTGACGGCTGCTTGCTGTGCGCGCTCCAGCAGGTTCTGTGCTTCGATGAAGAATGCTCGGCCCGCTGCGGTGAGAGCGACGCTACGAGTGCTGCGGGTAAACAGTTCGACACCGAGGTGATGCTCAAGCAACTGAATCTGCCTGCTCAGTGGCGGCTGGGTCATGTTCAGTCGCTCAGCGGCGCGGCGAAAGTTGAGTTCGGTGGCGACGGTGGTGAAGCAGCGTAGCTGGGTCAGTTCGAACATTGATCTAATCCGGGTATCAATCGAATGCCAAGTTAGATTAGACGGGATCAATGATCGCCGTCCATGATCGGCCCATCGCTTTACGCCATCCCTAAAAAAACAAGATCGGGAGTCGCCCCTTGAAAACCCTCCAGAGTCCGCTGGACGTCACGGTTCTCGCCCGTGCCGCCGCCAAGGTCAAGCGCCACGTGCTGCCGCTGTTCGTGGTGATGTTCATCGTCAACTACATCGATCGGGTCAACATCGGTTTTGTGCGCAGTCACATGGAAACCGATCTGGGCATCGGTGCGGCGGCTTACGGCCTCGGTGCCGGTTTGTTCTTCGTTGGCTATGCGCTGTTCGAAGTGCCGTCCAACATGCTCCTGCAACGTTACGGGGCACGGGTCTGGCTGACGCGGATCATGTTCACCTGGGGCGCAGCGGCCATGGCCATGGCCTTCGTCAGAGGGGAGACCAGTTTCTATGTGTTGCGCTTTATTCTCGGTGCGGCGGAGGCGGGGTTCTTTCCGGGGATCATTTATTACTTCACCCAATGGCTGCCGGCCTCCGAGCGCGGCAAGACCATGGCGGTGTTTCTCAGCGGTTCGGCCATTGCCTCGGTGATCTCCGGCCCGGTCTCCGGTGCGTTGCTGCACATCAACGGCCTCGGCCTGCATGGCTGGCAGTGGATGTTTTTGATTGAGGGCGCGGCTTCAGTGGTGCTCTGCGCATTCGTCTGGTTCTGGCTGCAATCGCATCCGCGTCAGGCCAAGTGGCTGAGCGAAGAAGAGCGCGAAGCGCTGGTGGCGGCGATTGCCGAGGAGCAGCGCGCTCGTGAGGCGTCGCAGGTGGCCAAACCGTCGATGTTCAAGTTGTTGGCGGATCGGCAGATTGCGCTGTTCTGTTTCATCTACTTCTCCATTGCCCTGACCATTTACGGCGCGACGTTCTGGCTGCCGAGCATGATCAAGAAGATGGGCAACCTCGGTGACTTCCAGGTCGGCCTGCTCAATTCGATTCCGTGGATCATTTCGATTGTTGCCATGTACGGTTTTGCGGCGATGGCCGGCAAGTGGAAGTTTCAGCAAGCCTGGGTCGCGCTGACGCTGGTGATCGCGGCGATCGGGATGTTCATGTCGACCACTGGCGGGCCGATCTTCGCCTTCGTTGCGATCTGTTTCGCCGCCATCGGCTTCAAGGCTGCGTCGGCGTTGTTCTGGCCGATTCCGCAAAGCTATCTGGATGCGCGCATTGCCGCTGCAGTGATCGCGTTGATCAACTCCATCGGCAACCTCGGCGGCTTCGTTGCGCCGACGGCGTTCGGCATCCTCGAAGAAACCACTGGCTCCATTGAGGGCGGTCTTTATGGCCTGGCGGCGACGTCGCTGGTCGCGGCGGTGGTGATCTTTTTCGCCCGCACGGCGCCGGGTGCCAAAGGTAAAACCCCGGCAAAGCCGCATGACGAGACCGCCGTTGTCGTGACGGCCAGCCCGGCCGCGAGCCATTGAATTGATTGTCGATCTGTCAGGAGCGTTATCTTGAAAATCACCCGCGTAACTGTGACTCCGATTGCCTTTCGTGATCCGCCGCTGCTCAACGCCAGCGGCATCCACGAACCCTTTGCCCTGCGCTCGATCATCGAGATCGAAAGCGATAACGGCTACATCGGCCTCGGCGAAAGCTATGGCGATGCCCCGGCGCTGGCGATCCAGCAGCAGTTGCAGGCGCAACTGATCGGTCTCGATCCGTTCAACCTCAACCAGTTGCGCGCGATCGTGCAGGCCACCGTTGCCGCGAACAAACCCGCCACTATTGCCGGTGCCGAACTCGCGCCCGGTTCTCATGCCAGCAAAGCGGTGAGCAATGCTTATTCGGCGTTCGAAGTAGCCTTCCTCGATTTGCAGGCGCATTACCTGAATGTGCCGCTGGTGGACCTGCTCGGTGGCGCGATTCGCGATCAGGTGCCGTTCAGCGCCTATCTGTTCTTCAAGTACGCGCAGCATGTCGATTCGCCGTACAAGCCGGACAACTGGGGCGAGGCACTCAGCGAGCAGCAGATCGTTGCGCAGGCCGCGCGGATGATCGAGGCGTACGGTTTCAAAAGCATCAAACTCAAGGCCGGGACGTTGCCGCCGGAGCATGAAGTGGCGTGCATCAAGGCGTTGAAAAAGGCCTTCCCCGGCTACCCGTTGCGCATCGATCCGAACGGCAACTGGTCGCTGGAAACCTCGATTCGCATGGCCGAATTGCTCGGCGATGATTTGCAGTATTACGAAGACCCGACCCCGGGCCTCGACGGCATGGCCGAACTGCACAAGCGCACTGGTCTGCCGCTGGCGACCAACATGGTGGTCACCGATTTCGACGAGTTCCGTCGCAGCGTTGCGCAGAACAGTGTGCAGATCGTGCTTGCCGATCACCATTACTGGGGCGGCCTGCGCGACACGCAAACGCTGGCGAAGATGTGCGATGTGTTCGGCGTTGGCGTGTCGATGCATTCCAACTCGCACCTGGGTATCAGCCTGATGGCAATGGCCCATGTGGCGGCGGCGGTGCCGAATCTGGATTACGCCTGCGACACCCATTACCCGTGGCAGGAGCCGGATGAGGAAGTGATCAAGGGTGGCAAACTGCCGATTGTCGATGGCTGCGTGAAGATCACCCGCGCGCCGGGGCTTGGGCTGGAGCTGGATCATGAGCAGTTGGGCAAGCTGCATGATCAGTACCTGACGTGCGGGATTCGTCAGCGTGATGATGTGCGGCAGATGCAGCGCTACAAGCCGGACTGGAAGGCGGTCAAGCCACGGTTTTGAGGTGTTTGATTTGACGCCATCGCGAGCAGGCTCACTCCTACAGTTGGAATGCGCTTCCCTGTAGGAGTGAGCCTGCTCGCGATTGGCGTCCTCATGTTCACAACGTTTTTACCAGCCAATCCCGAAACGCTTTCAGCGACGGCAAATTCTCATTGCGCGGCGGATACACCAGGTAATAGCTGCGCCGACTGGTAATCGGCTCGCCCAGTTGCAACAACTCACCACTCAACAACTCATCCTCAACCAGAATCCGCGGCACCAAACCCACACCAATATTGGCCCGCACTGCCTGAATCAAGTGCGAAGTCATTTCAAAGCTCGGCCCGATGCGCATGCTGCGGTGCGGCAGACCTTGATGGCTGAACCACTCCGCCCACGCCTGCGCATTGCTGCTGACATTGAGCAGCAGTTGCCCGGCGATGTGTTGTTCGGCGTCGTCGCGTTCGGCGTCGGACAACTGCGCACTGGCGATCACCACCAGTTCCTCGGTGTGCAAGGGCAGGGCGGTCAACCCCGGCCAGTCCCCGCCGCCGACGCAGATCGCCGCATCGATTTCGCTGGTATCGAAATCGATCGCTTCGATCCGCGAATGTAAATGCACGGTCATACCCGGGTGCGCGGTGTAGAAATCCTTGAGTCGCGGCAATAGCCACTTCGAACCGAAAGTCGGCAGCGTTGCCAGGCGCAAGCTGTGAATGCCCGAGCCAAATGCCATGGCCTGCAAGGTCGCGCTGCGAATCTGCCCAAGCGCTTCGGCGAGTTCGCGCTGATACATGCGCCCGACATCGGTCAGCACCACTTGCCTGCCTTCGCGCGTGAACAAACGCATGCCGAGCATCTTCTCGAGAATCTGCACCTGACGGCTGACCGCACTCTGCGTCAGCGACAGTTCGTGGGCGGCGCGGGTGTAGCTTTCATGGCGCGCGGCGGCCTCGAAAGCCAGCAATAACGACATGGAAGGAGTGAGCGTGCGCGGATTCATTCGTAAAAGTCATCAATAGCGGGTCGAATTTACGGTTGTCCCGGCGTTCGCCAGCAATGAACATGGGCACCATTAGATGGCGGAGCCTGACGCAATCATTCGTTGCGTACAACTGTTCACCGCCACACGGCCCGATTTGACCGAGATACCCTGACCGATGATTGCCCAGCTGTCCCCCGCCAAAGCCCTGGCCAACGATTACCAGCAGTTCCTCACAGCCCTGAAAGCCAGCGGCTTTCGCGGTGAAATCAGCGCCGATTACGCCAGCCGTGTGGTGCTGGCGACCGACAACTCGATCTATCAGCGCCTGCCGCAAGCGGCGGTGTTTCCGCTGGACGCTGATGACGTGGCACGGGTGGCGCGGCTGATCGCCGAACCGGCCTATCAACAAGTGGTGATCACCCCTCGCGGTGGCGGCACCGGCACCAACGGCCAATCGCTGACGGACGGCATCGTCGTCGACCTGTCGCGGCACATGAACCGCATTCTGGAAATCAACGTCGAGCAGCGCTGGGTGCGCGTGCAGGCCGGAGTGGTCAAGGATCAGCTCAACGCCGCGCTGAAATCCGCCGGGCTGTTTTTTGCCCCGGAACTGTCGACCTCCAACCGCGCCACCGTCGGCGGCATGATCAATACCGACGCCAGTGGTCAGGGCAGTTGCACCTATGGCAAGACCCGCGACCATGTGCTCGAACTCGACATGATCTTGCGCGGCGGTGAGCGTCTGCACGGTCTGCCTCTTGAGGAAAGCGAACTCGAAGCCCAGTGCGCCCGCGAAGATCGCGTCGGTGAAGTCTACCGCTGCGCGCGGCAGATCATTGATGAGCAGGGCGAGCTGATCAAAGAGCGTTTCCCCGATCTCAACCGCTGCCTGACCGGTTATGACCTGGCGCACCTGCGTGAGGCGGATAACCGTTTCAACCTCAACAGCGTGCTGTGCGGTGCTGAAGGCTCGTTGGGTTTTGTCGTTGAGGCGCGGTTGAATGTGTTGCCGATCCCCAAACACACGATGTTGGTGAACATCCGCTACGCCGGGTTCATGGACGCCTTGCGTGATGCGCGGGCCTTGATGGCGCTCAAGCCGCTGTCGATCGAAACCGTCGACTCGAAAGTCTTGCTGCTGGCGATGCAGGACATCGTCTGGCACGGCGTCGCCGAGTATTTCCCGGAAAGCGCCGAGCGGCCGACCTTGGGCATCAATCTGGTGGAGTTCTGCGGCGACGATCCGGAGGATTTGCAGCACCGGGTCGAAGCATTCGTCGAGCACTTGAGCAGCGACCGTACGGTTGAGCGTTTGGGCCATACGCTGGCGGTCGGTCATGCGGCGGTAAACAAGGTCTACGGCATGCGCAAACGTGCGGTAGGCCTGCTCGGCAACGTCGCCGGTGAAGCGCGGCCGCAACCGTTTGTAGAAGACACCGCGGTGCCACCGCAGCACCTGGCCGAGTACATCGCCGAGTTGCGCGAGCTGCTCGACAGCCACGGTTTGCAGTACGGCATGTTCGGCCACGTCGATGCAGGCGTGCTGCACGTGCGGCCGATCCTCGACATGAAAGACCCGCAGCAAGCGGCGCTGGTGCGCCCGGTGTCCGATGGCGTCGCGGCGCTGACCCAGCGTTACGGTGGCCTGTTGTGGGGCGAGCACGGCAAAGGCCTGCGCTCGGAATACGCACCGGCCTTCTTCGGTGAACTCTACCCGGCGCTGCAAGCCTTGAAGGCCGCGTTTGACCCGTTCAACCAGTTCAACCCAGGCAAGATCGCTACCCCAGCGAACACCGGCGCGGCGCTGCTGAAAATCGACGAAGTGACTTTGCGCGGTGAACTCGATCGACAGATCGACGAAAAGGTCTGGCAGAGCTACGGCGCGGCCATGCACTGCAACGGCAACGGCGCCTGCTACAACTTTGACCCCGACGACGCCATGTGCCCGTCGTGGAAAGCCACCCGCGAGCGCGCTCAGTCGCCCAAGGGCCGTGCCTCGTTGATCCGCGAGTGGCTGCGTTTGCAGGGCGAGGCGGGCGTTGATGTGTTGTCCGACGCCATTCGCAAACCAGCGTTTTTCAGCTCATTGTGGCAGCGCTGGCGCAACAGTCGTGCGCAGGCCGAAGACTTCTCCCACGAAGTCTACGACGCCATGGCCGGTTGCCTGGCGTGCAAATCCTGTGCGGGACAGTGCCCGGTCAAGGTCAATGTGCCGGAGTTTCGTTCGCGTTTTCTTGAGCTGTATCACAGCCGTTATCTGCGCCCGGCGCGGGATTACCTGATCGCCTCGCTGGAATACAGCATCCCCTACATGGCGCGGATTCCGGCGCTGTACAACGGGTTGATGGGCGCTGAATTTGTTCGCAGCCTGTTGGAACGGGTCGGTGGCATGATCGATGTGCCGTTGCTCAGTCGCTTTGATTTCCATGCGGCGATGCGCCGCTGGCAGGTGCAAGCGGCGACGGCGTCGACCTTGGCGACGCTGACTCCAGCGCAACGTGAACGCAGTGTGGTCATCGTGCAGGATGCCTTCACGCGCTACTTCGAAGCGCCGCTGTTGGCTGATCTGGTCGAGCTGATTTCGCGTCTGGGTTATCAGGTGTATCTGGCGCCGTTCAGCGCCAATGGCAAACCGCTGCACGTGCAGGGCTTCCTCTCGGCGTTCAACCGCGCGGCGCTGCGCAATGCCCGGCAGTTGCGCGAATTGGCGGACATCGGTGTGCCGTTGCTGGGCCTCGATCCGGCGATGACGCTGGTGTATCGCCAGGAATACCTGAAAGTCCCGGGCATGCAGCAATGCCCGGAGGTGGCACTGGTGCAGGAATGGTTGCTCAAGGTCATGCCGGAGCAGGCGCCGCAGGATAAAAACGCCTCGTTCCGACTGCTCGCCCATTGCACCGAGAAAACCAACGCTCCGGCCGCGACTCGGCAGTGGGAGCAAGTGTTCGAGCGCGCAGGGTTGAAACTGGCCACGCAAGCCACCGGTTGCTGCGGCATGTCCGGCACGTATGGCCACGAGGCGCGCAATCGTGAAACTTCAGCGGTGATCTACGAGCAGTCGTGGGCCCGTCAGGTGGCGGCGCCGGCAGAGCAGGGCGAAGCGTTGGCCACGGGGTATTCCTGCCGCAGTCAGGTCAAGCGCCAGTCGGATCAGGCACTGCGCCATCCGTTGCAGGTGTTGCTCACGGCTCTGCGTCGCTGAGTGGTTCATCGTCTGGAGCGTTGTCCCAGATCAGCCGAGGGTCGAAGCTCATTGCCGAGAGCATGGTCAGCACCACGACCATGCCGAAGAACAGGATGCCCGGTCGCGGTTCGATATCGCCCAGTGTCTGGAACTTCACCAACGCGGCGACCAGTGCGACCACCAGCACATCGAGCATTGACCAGTAGCCGATCAGCTCGACGAAGCGGAACATTTTCGAGCGCTCCCGGCGTGCCCAGCCACTGTCGCGTTGCACAGTGATCAACAACAGCGACAGGGCGACGAACTTGACGCCCGGCACGGCGATACTGGCGATAAAGATGATCAGTGCGATGTCCCACGCGCCATGCTGCCAGAACTCCAGCACGCCGCTCATGATCGTGCTGTCGGCGCCGCTGCCAAGCATGGTGGTGTTCATCACCGGCAGCAGATTGGCCGGCACGTAAAACGCCAGCGCCGCGAGCATATAGGCCCAGGTGCGCGCCAGTGAATTAGTCTTGCGCCGATGCAGCGGCGCGTCGCAACGGGGGCATTCATGTGGCTCGTCGGTCATGTCGCAGGCCAGGCCACAGCTGTGGCACAGGCACAGGTTGAGTTCGCTGGCAGTCGCGGGTCGGTTCATGGAATGTCCCATAGGTCGCGGATATCGCGGCCGGCAATCCTGATCATCATCAAACTCAGCACGGCCAATGCGAACAGGCCGATGCCGGGCAACACGTCGAGCAATCCCGCCAGTTTGAACACCGCGACCATCGCCCCCAGCAGGCACACTTCGAGCATGCTCCACGGCCGCAGGGTTTCCAGCCAGCGCATGCACACCTTGAAGCCCGGTGCGCGTCGCGATGACAGGGCGAAGCTAAGCACCCAGGTCAGCAGGACCAGTTGAAATGCCGGGGCAATAATGATCGAAATTGCCGCGACCATCGCTATGAAGGTGATCGGCCCCTGACTCAGCGCCAGCACCGAATCCCACAGCGTCGCACTGTTTTTCAGGCCTTTGAGGCTGATGCTCATCACCGGATAGAAATTGGCAAACAGCCACAGCATCGCCGCCGTGAAGGTCAGTGCCAGGCGCTGTTCGACGGTCAAACCGTTGAAACGCTGGAGCACACCGCCGCAACGCACGCACGAGGTTTTCTGGTGTTTGCCCAGCACGGCTTTTTCGTAAACGCAGTCGCAGTGCTCGCAGATGATCAGGTGTTCGGTGTTGACCATGGACAACGCTCGACAACAGGCCGCAAGGGCAGGGGACTTGATCACTATAGAAGCCTGAGGCCATTGGGCAACCTGGACGGTGTGATCGGCTGCGGTTTTCTGAGAATTGCTATCGATTGGGCTTTGGATTTTGCTTTTTAGTGTTATAAGGTAACGCAAAATTTTCAGGGCAGTCCTTGTCGGCGCCCGCTGTTAACCCTTCGATTGCGAAACGCTCATGACAATTGCGCTCCCCCGTTCTGCCACGCCCACTGGCCGGCTGCTGTCCATTGACGCCCTCAGAGGCTTGGTCATTCTGTTCATGCTGCTGGACCACGTGCGTGAAACCTTTTTGCTGCATCGCCAGGTCAGCGACCCGATGGACATTGCCAGCACTGAACCGGCGCTGTTTTTCAGTCGCACCCTGGCGCATCTGTGCGCACCGGTATTTGTACTGCTGACGGGATTGTCGGCGTGGTTGTTCGGCGAAAAGTACGCAGGCAAGGCCGATGTCAGTGCGTTTCTGTTCAAGCGCGGTCTGTTTCTGGTGGTGCTGGAGTTCACGCTGGTGAACTTCGCGTGGACCTTCCAACTGCCACCGAGCGTGATTTATCTGCAAGTGATCTGGGCGATCGGTTTGAGCATGATCGCCTTGTCATTGCTGGTGTGGCTGCCGCGCTGGTTGTTGCTGGCGTTGAGCCTGATGATCATCGCCGGACACAACCTGCTCGACGCGGTGCATTTCCCGGTGGAGTCGGCGCTGCATGTGCCGTGGGCGATTTTGCATGATCGCGGCTGGATCGAAGTCAGCGAAAATCTGCGCCTGCGCACCTCCTATCCGTTACTGCCGTGGATCGGTGTGATCGGTCTGGGTTATGCGCTCGGGCCGTGGTTTGCTCGTGGCGTTGAAGCAGGTTTGCGTCAGTGCAACCTGCTGATCGCGGGTAGCGCGGGGCTGCTGTGTTTTGTCGGGTTGCGGCTGATCAACGGCTATGGCGAAAAACCATGGGCCGTGGGTGACACGTCGGTGCAAACCCTGATGGGTTTTTTCAACATCACCAAGTACCCGCCATCGTTGTTGTTTATCGCGCTGACCGTGAGCGTCGGGCTGTTGCTGCTGCTGGCCTTCGAGCGTGTGCAGGATCGCCGCTGGATTCGCTGGCTGACTGTGTTCGGTTCGGCGCCGATGTTTTTCTATCTGCTGCATCTGTACGCGTTGAAGGTGTTGTACCTGATCGGTGTGGCCCTGTTCGGGCTGAATCAGGGCAGCTATTTCGGCTTTTCGTCGGTGGCGGCGATCTGGCTGGCGGCAGCGCTTCTGTCGATTGCGCTGTACCCGGCCGTGCGCTGGTTCTCGGAATTGAAGGCGCGTCGCCGCGACATTGCCTGGTTGAAATACCTGTAAATGCCTAACGCCGGTGGCGCACGAAATCGATAAACGCCTTTAGCGGCGCCGGTACGTGGCGCCGGCTCGGGTAGTACAGGTGCAGACCCGGATAGTAGGGGCACCAGTCTGCCAGCACTTGCACCAGACGCCCGCTGGCAAGATGTGCGCTGACCATGTCTTCAAACACATAAGCCAGGCCCAGTCCCTGCAGCGCGGGCCCGACCATCAGGCTGACATCGCCGAGGGTCAGCGGTCCGTTGACTTCGATTTCCTGGGCGATGCCGCCGCGTTCGAGTTCCCAGCGGTACATCGAGCCGCTGGGAAAGCGGTGGCGGATGCACGGCAGTCCGTGCAGGTCCTCGGGTTTTTGCGGCGCTGTGTGGCGTGCAAAAAATGCCGGTGAACCGACGACCACTGAACGCATTGTCGGGCCGATCGGCAGCGACACCATGTCAGCCTCAAGGCGATCGCCGAAGCGCACGCCGGCATCGAACCCGCTGGCGACGATATCCAGCAGCGCATCGCTCTCGACCACTTCCAGACGGATGTCTGGATAGGCCAGCAAAAACTCGCTGGCAATCGGCAGCAGCACCAGTTCACAGGCTTGCCGTCCGCAGGTGATGCGCAGGTTGCCCGAGGGTTTATCGCGGAAATGGTTGAGGTCTTCCAGCGCATCGTCGATATCACGAAAGGCCGGTTTCAACCGTGCGTACAGGCGTTCGCCAGCCTCGGTCAATGCCACGCTGCGAGTGGTGCGATTGAACAGGCGCACGCCAAGACGATTCTCTAGTGCCTTTACCGAATGGCTTAACGCGGACGGCGTCAGGCCTAGCTCGATTGCCGCTTTGCTGAAATTCAACTGCTGAGCGGTGCAGAGGAATACCGAAAGATCTGCCGCTGAAGGGGTTTTCATCTGTGAATGCCTTTCACAAAGTCATGCAAATTTGTTGGGATTATCACATCAGTAACACGGCCTTAAAGTCGCTTCAACTCATCAAGAAGACCCCGGCACCACCGCTAGGGTCGCAGACAGGAGGGGTTGATATGCGTACCTGGTTCATTACTGGCGCTTCCCGTGGTTTTGGTAGCCTCATTGCAGAACGCGCCCTGCATGCCGGCGATGCGGTGATCGCCACTGCACGTAACCCGCAAGACATCACTGACCGTCTCGGCGAGCAACCGAACCTGCTGGCGGTGCGTCTCGACGTCACCCGTGAAGACGAAGCTCACCAAGCGGTTGCTGAAGGCATCAAGCGGTTTGGCCGTATCGATGTGCTGATCAACAACGCCGGGTTTGGCGTACTCGGCGCGGTGGAAGAAACCAGTGCCAGCGAGACAGAGCGCCTGTTCGCCACCAACGTGTTCGGCCTGCTCAACGTCACCCGCGCGGTGTTGCCGCATATGCGGGCGCAACGCAGTGGCCGGGTGATCAACATCTCGTCGATCGGCGGCTACCAGGCTTATATGGGCTGGGGTGTTTACGGCTCGACCAAATTTGCCGTCGAAGGCATCACCGAGGCGTTGCACCAGGAACTGGCGCCGCTGGGCATTCAAGCCACGGTGGTCGAGCCGGGCTTCTTCCGCACGGATTTCCTTGATGAACAGTCGCTGATCAAAACCCGGCTTGAGCTGGCGGACTATGACGAAACCGTTGGCAAGATGCGTGCGTTCGCCGAGGCGGCCAACCATGCGCAACCGGGTGATCCGCAGAAGTTTGCCGAGGCGATGCTGGCGCTGGTCAATGCACCGAATCCGCCGCAACGCCTGGCGCTGGGCAGTGACACGGTGGCGCGGATCGAGGCGAAGAATCGGTTGGTGGCGCAAGAACTGGCCGAGTGGAATGAGCTGGCGCTGTCTACCGATTTCGCCAACTGAACGCCGGAGCTGTGAGAGCGAGGTTGCTCGCTCTCATCTTTTTCGTGCGCAAACTTCGGTGGAATTTTCTGCGGTTTTCGCGCCTTATTCGCTGCGTTATGCAGCACTGTGATTGCTCAAGGGATGGAATGATGAACGCTATGACTCCGCCGCACGGAACGCGCGACAAGTTGCTCATACTGGCGGCCGTGTGTCTCTCGGCGCTGGTTCTGCCGTTAAGTTTTACCGGAGGCGCGGTGGCGACGCCGGCCATTGGCCGCGATCTGGGCGGCAGTCCGGTGGCGCTGACCTGGATCACCAATGCGTTCATGTTGTCGTTCGGCAGTTTGCTGATGGCCGCCGGCGCATTGGCTGACGTGTACGGACGCAAACGCCTGTTTACCTTCGGCATGTTGCTGTTTACCGCCGCGTCGATCGCGCAGAGTCTGGCGCCTTCGGTGTTCTGGCTGGATGTGTTGCGCGCGGTTCAAGGAGTGGCGGGAGCGGCGGCGCTGGCCAGCGGCTCGGCGGCGCTGGCGCAAGAATTCGAAGGCCATGCCCGGACCCGGGCGTACAGCGTGCTCGGCACTACGTTCGGCATTGGTCTGGCTTTCGGTCCGCTGGTGGCCGGCGCGTTGATCGAGGCCTTCAACTGGCGGGCGATTTTTGTCTTTACCGCGTTGATTGGAATCATCGCGCTGGTTTTCGGTGTGCCGCGCATGCGTGAAACCCGCGACCCGCATGCCAAAGGGCTGGACTGGCCGGGCACGCTGCTGTTCAGCGCAATGCTGGCGCTGTTTACGTTTGGCCTGATCCAGGCGCCGGACAGTGGTTGGGACAGTCCACTTGTGCTCGGTTTGCTGTGCGCTTCGGCGGTGCTGCTGGCCGCCTTCGTGATCGTCGAAATGCGTGTCGAACGGCCGATGCTTGATCTGACCCTGTTCCGTTATCCGCGATTCATTGGCGTGCAGATGCTGCCGATCGGCACCTGTTTCTGCTACATCGTGCTGGTGGTGATGTTGCCGCTGCGCTTCATCGGCGTTGAGGGCTTGAGCGAGATCGACGCCGGTCTGCTGTTACTGGCGTTGTCGGCGCCGATGCTGGTGGTGCCGATGCTGGCCGCATCGCTGGCGCGCTTCGTTTCCGCCGGCATCTTGTCCGGTGCCGGATTCCTGATGGCCGCTGTGGGCTTGCATTGGCTGAGTCTGTACAACGTCGGTGAGCCGAAAATCGCCTTGGTGGTGCCGATGCTGCTGATCGGCATGGGCGCCGGTTTACCGTGGGGGCTGATGGATGGTTTGTCGGTCAGTGTCGTGCCGAAAGAGCGCGCAGGCATGGCGGCGGGCATTTTCAGCACTGTGCGAGTGGCGGGTGAGGGGATTGCATTGGCGATTGTCGCGGCGGTGCTGGCGTCATTGCTGCACGCCGATCTGTCGAGTGCCGTGCACGCGGTGACGGGTAGCGCCGAGGCCTCGTTGATTGCCGAGACCGCGCACCGGGTGACCACCGGCGATATGGCGCATGCGATCAACACCGTGCCAGGTCTGGCCAATGAACGTTTGGTGCAAGGTTATGCGGCGGCGTTTCAGTATCTGCTGCACATCCTGACGGTGATCACCCTCGCATCGGCGGCGGTGGTGCTGGGATTGTTGAGCAAAGATCGCAGCGTCGTCGAGCCACAACAGGCTGCCGCATAAAGCCAATGTGGGAGCGAGCCTGCTCGCGAAAGCGGAGTATCAGTTGGCATAAATGTCGACTGATGCACCGCTATCGCTGGCAAGCCAGCTCCCACAGGGTTCCAGGGTGTCTGCAGCATCAGTGGTTACACCGCAGTCATTGTGGGAGCTGGCTTGCCAGCGATGGGGCCGGTGCATTCAGCATCTTCATCGCTTGATGTACCGCTATCGCGAGCAGGCTCACTCCCACAGGGTTTTCCGGTGTCTGGATTATTTACGATCCAGCCACACGGTCTGCGCGTTGCAGAACTCGCGTACGCCGAAGTGCGACAGTTCACGTCCGAAACCGCTCTTCTTCACGCCGCCAAAGGTCACGCGCGGATCGCTCGCGGAGTAGCCGTTGATGAACACGCCGCCGGTGTCCAGTTCGCTGGTCAGTTGCTGGGCCAGTGCCACGTTGGCGGTGTAAATGGTCGCGGTCAGGCCGAACTCGCTGTCGTTGGCCAGGGCCACGGCATGCGCGCAATCGCGGGCGGTGATAATCGAAGCGACCGGGCCGAACAGTTCCTGTTTGAACGAGGTCATGCGGTCGGTGACATCGGCCAGCACGGTCGGCTCGTAGTAGTTGCCCGGGCCTTCGGACTTGCCGCCGCCGAGCAGCAGGGTGGCGCCTTCTTCCAGGGTGTCGCGCACTTGCTGGTCGAGCTCATCACGCAGGTCGAAGCGTGCCATCGGACCGATGTAGGTCTCGGCGGACAGCGGATCACCGACCTTCAACTTGCGCGTGGCTTCGACGAATTTACGCGTGAATTCTTCGACCACGCCTTCTTCGATGATCAGCCGTTTGGCTGCTGCGCAGACCTGACCGGAGTTCTGATAGCGACCGATCACCGCCGCTTGCACGGCTTCATCCAGATCGGCGTCGTTGAGCACGATAAACGGATCGGAACCGCCGAGTTCCAGCACGCATTTCTTCAGCGCGGCACCGGCCTGAGCGCCGATGGCCATACCGGCACGTACGCTGCCGGTCAGGGTCACGGCGGCAATGCGCGAATCGGCAATCGCGGTGGAAACGCCTTCCGGGGTGACATTGATCACTTCAAACACACCATCAGCGAAACCGGCGCGAGTAAACGCGTCGCGCAACAGGTAGGCGCTGCCCATCACGTTCGGCGCATGTTTGAGCACGTACGTGTTGCCGGCGATCAGCGCCGGTACGGCGCCGCGCAGCACTTGCCAGATCGGGAAGTTCCACGGCATCACTGCGAGGATCGGGCCGAGCGGACGGTATTCGATGCGCGCCTTGCCGCCTTCAACTTGCGTTGGTTCGGCGTCGAGCATGGCCGGGCCGTGTTCGGCGTACCACTCGCAAAGCTTGGCGCATTTCTCGATTTCGCCACGGGCCTGAGCAATTGGCTTGCCCATTTCCTGAGTGATCATGGTGGCCATGGCTTCGCTGGTTTCGCGCAGCGCACCGGCGAGGGCGGTCAACAAACGCGAGCGATCCTGCAACGGCTTGCGCTTCCATTTGCCGAAGCCATAAGCGGCGCGGGTCAGTGCGGCGTCGAGCGCTTGCGCGGATTCAAACGCGTAGTGACCGATCTGCTCGCCGGTGGCGGGGTTGATCGAGATGGCGTGGGTCTGGCTGGAAATCTGGCTCATGGCATCGTCCTGCATGTTCGTCGGATGGGCCTAGAGTAGGGTGGTGTTTGTTTTCTGGAAACTGAATAATAAAGATCGTTTCTTTCACGATTGGAGAATGACTGTGGATCTGGTGCAGCTGGAAATCTTCAAAGCCGTTGCCGAGCACGGCAGCATCAGCGCCGCCGCCGCGCAGATTCATCGCGTGCCGTCGAACCTGACCACGCGGATCAAGCAGCTTGAGCAGGATCTGGGCGTTGATCTGTTTATCCGCGAGAAAAGCCGTTTGCGCCTGTCGCCGGCCGGGTGGAGTTTTCTTGAATACGCGCGACGGATTCTCGACCTGGTGCAAGAGGCCCGGGCGACGGTGGCGGGGGAGGAACCGCAGGGCGCATTTCCGTTGGGTTCGCTGGAAAGTACAGCAGCGGTGCGCATTCCCGAATTGCTCGCGGCTTACAACCAATTGCACCCCAAGGTCGATCTCGACCTCTCGACCGGCCCCTCGGGCACGATGATCGACGGCGTGCTGTCCGGGCGTCTGGCTGCAGCGTTTGTCGACGGCCCGGTGCTGCATCCAACGCTGGAAGGCGTGCCGGCGTTCGAGGAAGAAATGGTCATCATCGCCCCGATCAGCCACGCGCCCGTCAAGCGCGCGGCGGATGTCAACGGCGAGAATATTTATGCCTTCCGTTCCAACTGTTCCTACCGTCACCACTTTGAAAAATGGTTCAGCACCGACGCCGCTGTACCGGGCAAGATCTTCGAAATGGAGTCCTATCACGGCATGCTCGCCTGCGTCAGCGCCGGTGCAGGTCTGGCGCTGATGCCGCGCAAAATGCTGCAGAGCATGCCCGGCAGTGCCACGGTCAGCGTCTGGCCATTGGCCGCGGACTTTCGTTATCTGACCACGTGGCTGGTATGGCGACGGGGCACGGTATCGCGCAGTCTGAGCATGTTTGTGCGCTTGCTGGAAGAGCGCGGGGTGGTGCGCGCAGATGCATGATCGCGTCCGCCGCGCACTGGATCGCTGTTATTGCCCGTCGACGCTACGTGGCAGTTGCAGCGGATTGCCCTCGCGCAACGGCTGTGGCAACAACTCATCCGGAAAACCCTGATAAGTCACGGGCCGCAAGAAGCGTTCGATCGAGGTCATGCCGACCGAGGTGAAACGGCTGTCCGACGTCGCCGGAAACGGCCCGCCGTGCACCGTGGCGTACGTCACTTCCTGTGGATGCGCGAAGGCGTTGGCCACGATGCGTCCGGTGCGGCGTTCGAGGATCGGCAGCAGGCGCCGCGCGAGTTCCAGGTCCACCTCTTCAAGGTGGATGGCAGCGCTGAGCTGTCCCCTGAACGAGCGGGCGACCGCCAGCAGTTCCTCGGCATCAGTGACCGCCACCAGCAGCGCCGACGGGCCGAACACTTCGTGGGCCAATCCCGGTTCACTGAGCAATTGGTGTCCCTCGACTTGCAGCAACGCAGCACGTCCGGCGAACGTGGCATCGGCCGGCGTGCCTGTCGCGATCACCTGCGCGCCGGCACCTTCCATCGCCATCAGACCCTCGACGTAGGCACCATGAATGCCCGGCGTCAGCATCGTCCGCGCCGGTGCCGCGCTGACCCGTTTGCGCATGGCGCTGCGCAGCTCTTCAAACCCGGCACCACGGATGGCAATCAGGATCGACGGACACAAACAGGCCTGACCGACGTTGACCAGCATGCGCTCGATAAAGCCGTCGCCGATCTCGGTGCCGCGAGCCGCCATGGCCTCGGGCAGGATGAAGGTCGGGTTGACGCTGGTCATTTCGGTGAATACCGGGATCGGCTCGGGGCGCAATTGCGCGCGGCGATAGAGCGCCATGCCGCCCTGTTCAGATCCGGTAAACGTCACAGCCTTGATCAGCGGATGATCGACCAGCGCTTCGCCAATGGCATTGCCGCCACCACGCACCATCGAGAAAACACCTTCGGGCAAGCCATGCGCCTGCACGGCTTTACGAATGGCGCGGGCCTGGATTTCCGAGGCGCCGGGATGCGCGTTGTGTGCCTTGAGAATCACCGGTGCCCCGGCCGCGAGTGCCGACGCGGTATCGCCACCTGCCACCGAATAGGAAATCGGGAAGTTGCTCGCGCCGAAAATCGCCACCGGGCCGATGGCGATTTTTTGCAAGCGATGATCCATCCGTGGGCGCGGCTGACGCTGGGGTTGCGCCGGGTCGATGGCCAATTGCAGAAAGCGGCCTCGGCGCACCACATCGGCGAACTGGCGGAACTGGATCGCGGCTCTCAAAGCTTCGCCCTCAAGCTGTGCTTCGGGCAGTCCGGTTTCCAGTGCCGCGCGTGCCGCCAGTTCGCTACGAACCTCATCGAGGTTGTCAGCGATGCTCTCGAGAAACGCGGCACGCTCGGCCAGCGAGGTGTGGCTGTAGTGGTCGAACGCGGCATCGGCGAGTGTTGCAGCCTGATCAACCTGTGCCGCACCGCCGAAAGCGAAGTCCGGTTCTATCCGTTGATCGGTGGCCGGGTTCAGCGCTTTCATCGTGCCTTCGGTGGCGGCGACATCCGCCGCGCCGATCAGCAAATGGCCGGTCAGATTCATTGCGCTTCACCCTGGGATTGGAGGTTGGCAATTAGTTCGTCAGTGCTGGCAATCACGTGAGCGAATGTCGGGCCGTTGAGTTCGTGAGCGGCGTGCATCATTTCCGCTTTGAAGGCCGCTGTTGCATCGCGTACCAGGGTGACGTGGTAGCCCAGTTCCGAGGCATAGCGCGCGGTGGCTTCGATGCAGGTATTGGCCAGCAGGCCGACGATGATTACGTGGGTGACGCCTTGCTGCTTCAGGCGAAAATCCAGGTCGGTGTTGGCGAATCCACTGGAACCCCAATGTTCCTGAACCACGATATCGCCATCCTTCGGGGCGAAATCCGGGTGCCATTCGCCGCCCCATTCGCCCCGGGCAAAATGATGCATGTGCATGATTTTGCATTGCGTCGGGGTCGGGTGGTCCCAGGTTTCGTAGTCGCCTTTTTCCCAGCGATGATGGGGTACGATGACCACCGGAATGTTCAGGTCGCGCACCGTGCGATCGAGTTTGCGCAGGTTGTCGAGCAGGCCGTTCTGCTCGGCCATGGGTTTGATCAAAGGGAAAATCTTGCCGCCCTCCGAGAGAAAATCGTTGTACGGATCGACCAACAGGTAGGCGGTTCTGTCCAGCGGATAGGGGGTATTCGACATGGCTGCTTGCTCCGGCAATGGGATTATCGGTGCACAGGGCTTGTCCCGGCATCGTTTAGATATGATAATCATAGTAACTGTAAAAGAGGCAAGCCCTGATGGCAGTAAACGATAGTCTTCCCGATACGCTGTGCCCGATTTCCCGGGCCGAGACGATCGTCGGCGACCGCTGGACCGTGCTGGTTTTGCGCGAGTTGTTCATGGCCAATCATCGCTATGACGAGATCCAGGCGCAGACCGGCGGTACGCCGCAGATGGTTGCCGCGCGTCTGAAATGCCTGGAAGCGGAGGGGCTGGTTGAGCGCCGGTTGTACAACGAACGGCCGAAACGCTACGAGTACCACCTCACGGCGAAAGGTGAGGCGTTCTACCCGGTGATCATCGCGTTGCGGGCGTGGGGAGAGACCTGGTGCAAGGCTCCGGAGGAGGGGCTGGCGGTGAACATGACCCATAAGAACTGCAACCACAGCGCCGGCCTCGGGCCGCTGTGCGAGCACTGCGGCGAAGCGTTGCGTCGGCAAGATCTGATCAGCCAGCCACAAGCAGCCTATGCCGCCGAGCGACAGGCGCGGCGTGAGGCGTTCAAAAGCAAATAACCGCGATCACGGCGTGCCGTTGCGACCGTGCAGCACGTAGCCGGGGCGCAGGTTCAAGCGATTGTAATAGGCTTTCACTGCGCCAAAATCCGGGTGAGCCAGTGGGGTTTCGAACCAGCGGTTCACCGACAGCCCGATGGGAATGTCCGCCAGGGAAAACTGTTCGCCGCTGACGTAGGCGCCGGTCTTCTCCAGTTGCCGGTCGAGGATTGCCATGTTCTTCGACCATTGCTCAATCCCGACCGCCAGTGCGGCGCTGTCCTGATGCTCAGGCGACTGTCGCACCAGAGACAGAAAGGCGTACGACCACGAGCGATTCAGCTCCGACGCTTGCCAGTCGATCCACTGATCAATCCGCGCCCGTGTTTGCGCGTCAGTCGGGTAGAGGTGCGAACCGTCGTAGCGCGACACCAGATAACGAATGATCGTGTTCGATTCCCACAACGTGAAGTCGCCGTCCTGAATCACCGGCACCATGGCACAGGGATTGAGCGCGAGAAACTGCGCATCGTGCGTCGATCTGAATCCCGAACCCCAGTCTTCACGCTCGAAAGGAATCTGCAGTTCAGCGCAACTCCACAGGACTTTGCGCACGTTGATCGATGAGGCTTTACCCAGTATTCGCAGCATTGGATTTCCCTTACCCAATAATCGTCAGGCCTGAAGTAATACCACACCGCAATAGACAAGGCCCGCACTGGGCGGGCCTTGGTTGTTCATCAGGTCAAAATCACAGACTGCTCGCCAGTTTCCCGCCCATCATCCGCCGCCGATAGGACGTGTCGCGGTTAGCCAGCCAGAAGTACAACGGCGAGGTCACCAGCAGCCCCACCAGCCAGGACAGGTCCGCGCCGTTGATGTGCGCCGACACCGGGCCGACGTAAAGCGGCGTGTTCATGAACGGGATCTGCACGGCGATGCCGATCGCGTAAGCCAGCAACGCCTGCGGGTTGTAGCGGCCGTAGATGCCGCCGTCGACCTGGAAGATCGACTGGATGTCGTACTGACCTTTGTGGATTGCGTAGAAGTCGATCAGGTTGATCGCCGTCCACGGCACCAACACCACCAGCAACACCAGCACCATGTCGACGAAGTGGCCGATAAAGTCTTTCGAGGCGCCGACAGCGGCAAAGCAGCAGGCCAGCAACACGATGATCGAGATCACCGCACGGCTTTTGGCGGTAGGAATCCAGCGATAGGCGAAGGTTTGCACCAGGGTGATCAGCGACAGCACCGCGCCGTAGAGGTTGAGGGCGTTGTGGCTGATTACGCTGAGCAGAAACAGCACCAGCATCAGCGGGCCAATGGAACCGGTGGCGAGTTTCACCGCGTCCATGGTGTCCATGCCGACGGGCGTTGCCAGCACCGCGACGGCACCGAAGATGAACGCCAGACTCGACCCCAGCGCTGAACCCAGATACGTGGTCCAGAACGTCGACGAGACTTTAACGTCCGCCGGCAAGTAACGCGAATAATCAGACACGTAAGGCGCAAACGCGATCTGCCACAACGCCGCCAACGACACAGTGGCCAGCCAGCCGGACAGGTTGAAGCTGCCGCGAGTGAGGAAGTCGTCAGTCTGAATATGGGTGAAAATGTAGCCGAAACCGACAACGATGCCGATCCCCAACACCCACGTGCCGATGCGGTTGAGCACGTGGATGAAGCGGTAACCAATGATGCCGATAATCCCAGAACCGACTGCGCCGATGACGATGCCGACCGGCACCGGAACGCTGTCGACCACGCCATGCAGCGACTTGCCGGCCAGCACGATGTTGGAGGCGAAAAAGCCGATGTACATGACGCCGGCAATCAACACCACCAGCAACGCGCCGAGGGAGCCGAACTGCGCACGGCTCTGGATCATCTGCGGGATGCCCATCTGTGGGCCTTGCGCCGAGTGCAGCGCCATCAACACGCCGCCGACCAAATGGCCGACGAGAATCGCGACGATGCCCCAGAGCAGATTCAAGTGAAACAACTGCACGCCCAGTGCACCGGTGACGATGGGCAACGGCGCGATATTGCCGCCGAACCACAGCGTGAACAGATCCCTGACCTTTCCGTGGCGATCTTCGGGGGGCACGTATCCTATCGTGTGTTTTTCAATCAGCGGAGCGGAAGTTGCTGCAGGGATAGCCATGACGAACTCCAAGGCAAGGATGAGTACGTGGACGTACTTCGGCAAGCGCCGGCATGGGCGGCGCATTTCTTGTTGAAGTGATCATGTGCAAAGCGTCGGGATTGATAAATTAGTAAGTTTGTTGCTACAGACCTTAAAAAAAATATGCTTCGGCTGGCGCCCGCGTCCGGTATGTTCAAGCTTGATCGTGCGCCAGGGAAACAGGGCGAACACTCGCGCTCTTCGGGAGACTCACATGGCTGCCTATAACCTGCGACAGCTCAAATACTTCGTCACCACGGCCGACTGCGGCAGCGTCGCCGAGGCCTCGCGCAAGCTCTACATCGCGCAGCCGTCGGTCTCCACCGCGATCAAGCATCTGGAAGAAAGCTTCGGCGTGCAGTTATTCATCCGTCACCACGCCCAAGGCGTCTCGCTGACGCCCAGTGGCTCGCGCTTTTATCGCAAGGCGCTGGAGCTGCTGCGGGTGGCTCACGAGTTTGAACAAAACGCGCTGGCCGATAATGACGTGGTCGCAGGGCAGATCGATATCGGCTGTTTCGAAACCGTCGCACCGCTGTACTTGCCGCGCTTGATCGCCGGCTTCAAGGCGCGCTGGCCAGGGGTGGAAATCCGCATTCGTGATGGCGAACAACAAGAGTTGGTACAGGCCCTGACCGCCGGCAGCATCGACGTGGCGATGATGTTTGAACACGACTTGGACAGCACCATCGAAACCACGCCGCTGATGCCACCGCAGCAGCCTTATGCGTTGCTGCCGGCCAGCCACCGCTTTGCGCAACAGGCAAAGGTCTCGCTGGATGATCTGGTGCTGGAACCGATGATCCTGCTCGACGTGGTGCCGAGCCGCACCTACTTCGTGAGCATCTTCGAGGAACGCGGACTGACGCCGAACATCGTCTTCAGCTCACCGTCGATCGAGATGGTGCGCGGTATGGTCGGCAACGGTTTCGGCTTTTCGATTCTGGTGACCAAACCGTTCAGCGACTACACCTACGACGGCCAGCAAGTGGTGTGCGTGCCGCTGGCGGAAAACGTCACCGGTTCGGGATTGTCGGCGGCCTGGCTGCGCCGGGTGCAACTGACCAAACCGGCGCAGTTGTTTGTCGATCATTGCCGCGAAGAACTGGCCCGAGTGCACCCGTGAGGGCGGTCGGGCCGGGGTTCAATCACTGATAAACGCAAGCATGCGCTGAAGCATCTGATCGCACGCCTGCAACTGATCGAGGCTGACAAACTCATCGGGCTTGTGACCCTGATCCATGCTGCCGGGGCCACACACCACGGTGGGAATGCCTACTGCATCAAACAACCCGCCTTCAGTGCCGAAGGCCACGGTGCCGAAATCCGTTGAACCGCAGAACGCAGAGATCAACTCAGCGGCCTGACTTTGCGCATCGGTGGCCAGCCCCGGATACGCCGACAAGGCGCTGAAGCGAATATCACTCTGCGCACTGACCGCGCGCATACGCGGCAGCACTTCGCGCTCGGCGTAGGCTTGCAGCGCTTCGGCGACGAGGGCCGGATCCTGCGAGGGCAGGGCGCGGATCTCGAAATCGAAACGGCAATCGGCGGGCACGATGTTCAAGGCCTTGCCGCCGCTGATCACACCGGTCTGCACCGTGCTGTAGGGCGGGTCGAAGCGCGCATCGTGATGCTCCGGCGCTTTCAGTTGCTGGCCGAGGCGACCCAGTTCGCCGATCAGTTCGGCGGCGTATTCAATCGCGTTGACCCCGAGCGGCGCATAGGCCGAATGGCAAGGATGGCCCTGCACATCGCAGCGCATTGCCAGTTTGCCCTTGTGGCCGAGCACCGGTTTCAATTCGGTCGGTTCGCCGATGATGCACAGCAACGGTTTGATCGGGCGTTGCTGCAAGACCTTGAGCAACGAACGCACGCCGAGGCAGCCGACTTCTTCGTCATAGGACAAGGCAATGTGCACCGGCAGGCGCAGCGGCGTTTTAACCAGCAACGGCACCAAGGCCAGCACGCAGGCGATATACCCCTTCATGTCCGCGGTACCGCGCCCAAACACCTTGCCGTCGCGTTCCGTCAGTTCGAACGGCGGCAGCGTCCACGGCTGACCATCGACCGGCACCACATCGGTGTGCCCGGACAGCACGATGCCCGGTTGATCCACCGGGCCGATCGTGGCGAACAGGTTGGCTTTGCTGCGCTCATCGTTGTAGATCAGCACGCAGGGTACGTCGAAGCTTGCGAGGTAATCGCGGACGAATTCGATCAGTTGCAGGTTGGATTCACGGCTGGTGGTATCGAACGCCACCAGCGCCTTGAGCAACTCGACGCTGTTCATCGGTCATCACCGGCCACGCCATAACCCGGCGCCTTGGCCGGATCGAGGGCGCGGTCGATGTAGTCCTGAAGCTGAGGCTCGTAAGCGTTCCAGAGTTTTTGCAACTGACCGATCGGGTCTTCATCAGCCCAGTCGACGCGCAGGTTGACGATCGGCCAGGTCTGCTCGCCGACCACCACAACAGCGGCGGAGTGCACCGGGCCGGCTTCGCCACCGAGCGCTTGTGCGGCGTGCAGGGCTTTGAGCAGACGATCAGCGAGTTGACCTTCGCCGTCCTCGAAGGCGCTGACCATGGCTTCGATCACCGAACGCCCGGCAAGCATGTTGCCGGCGGCGACGCACTGTTCGCCGCTGACGGCGTTGTGCACACCGAGGGTTTGCGCACCGCTGAAATGTGCGGTCTGGCCGAGGTGGTTGATCGCGGTGATCTGGCGGTACTGGCTGTAGCCGTTGCGGGTCAGGACTTTGTCCAGCGCATCATCGGGGGCCAGGCCTTGCTCCATCAGCGCAAGGACTTCCGGGCCGAGAGACGGCAGGGTGATGTTCTGGCTCGACACCGCGCCAACACCCGGCAGCAGCCACGGGCAACGGGCACCGACGGCGATGCTGGAGGAACTGATGGCGACACCGAACTGACCGGTTTCGGCGCAGCGGGCTGTGATTGAAAAGGTCATCTGCTTACTCCTTACTAGGAAGATGTTGTCCTTGAGGGCCTCATCGCTGGCAAGCCAGCTCCCACAGGTTTGGGGTCGATCAAAAAACCTTCAAACAACTCCAAACCCTGTGGGAGCTGGCTTGCCAGCGATAGCCGCGACTCGGTGTGATGCCTTACTCAGGAATCACCGCAATCACATCAATCTCCATCAGCCACTGCGGCTGCCCCAGCGCCGACACCACCAGTCCGGTCGAGATCGGAAACACACCCTTGAGCCACTTGCCGACTTCGCCATACACCGCCTCGCGATAACGTGGGTCGATCAGGTATGTGGTGGTCTTGACGATATGACTCATGTCGCTGCCAGCCTCTTCGAGCAGTTGCTTGACGTTGCGCATGGCCTGTTCTGCCTGCGCGCGCGGATCACCCAGACCGATCAGATTGCCGTCGAAATCAGTGCCGACCTGACCGCGTACATACACGGTGTTGCCGGCGCGCACGGCCTGGCACAGGTCGTTGTCCAGCGTCTGGTTCGGGTAGGTGTCCTTGGTGTTGAACATGCGGATGCGAGTGTGGGTGGGCTGGCTCATGAACGGCTCCTGAAGAAGGTATGCCCGGCGCAATCGGCGCCGGGGCGAAAAGGGCTATCAAGCGTCGACGGTGTCGGCGGCTTTGCTGTGGCTGTCCTGGTGCAACTCGGCCTCGCGCTGTTCGGCATCGCGGTAGTCGAGGTACTTGCGCTGGGTGGCGATGTGGTCGGCGACATGTTTGGCGTCGTGCCAAACGCCCCAGATAAATGACGAGCCACGGCGCGACTGCCACGGCAGACCGAGGAAATACACCCCCGGCTCACTCGACACGCCGCGCTGATGCACAGGCTTGCCCTTGTCATCGAACGCTGCGACCTGCAACCACGAGTAATCCACGGCAAACCCGGTGGCCCAGATGATCGCGGTGACGCCAGCCTTGGCCAGATCCAGATCGGCTAGCGGATTTTTCACGCACTCGGGGTCGGGATAGGTTTCGCGCGCTTCTGGTTCTTCCGGCAGATCGAGGCCGTTGCGCTCGATGTAGGCATCGGCGGCATCCAGCAACGCCAGATAATTCTCGTCGCCGCGAGTGAGGTTGCCGACCAGGTCCTGCTTGAAAGTCACCACGCCGTTATTGAACGATTCGGTGACGCCGACCAGGGTCATGCCGCGATGGGCCAGACCACGGAAATCGATGGTGCGACCGCCATGAGCGCCGCTGACTGCGATGGTCACGTGCTCACGACCGGGTTTCATCGCCGCTTGATCCCACTCGCCGAGCACGCCGAGCCACCAGCAGAAATCCCGGTTGCGATAAGCGCGAGGCGGGCGGTCATGGGCGCCGACCGACAGGTAAACCTGTTTGCCGGAACGTTGCAGCTCATCGGCGATCTGCACGCCGGAAGAACCGGCACCGACCACCAGCACTGAGCCTGCCGGCAGTTGCTGCGGGTTGCGGTAGTCAGCGGAATGGATCTGCAACAGACGTTCGTCTTGCGGGGCAATCGCCGGGATCACCGGTTTCTGAAACGGCCCGGTAGCGGCGACAACACGGTTGGCTTCGATCACACCTTCGGAGGTCTCGACAGTGAAACCCGGGCGACCGACATTGCGCACCACGCTTTTCACCTCAACGCCGGTACGGATCGGCGCATTGAATTTCTTCGCATAGGCTTCGAAATAGTCAGCCACACGTTCTTTCGGGGCGAAACCGTCGGGATCGACGTCATCGAATTCTAGCCCCGGGAAGCGGTCGTGCCACGCCGGGCCGTTGGCCACCAGCGAGTCCCAGCGCCCGGTGCGCCAGCGTTCGGCAATGCGATTGCGCTCCAGCACCAGGTGCGGCACGCCGAGTTTGCTCAGGTGCTCGCTCATGGCGACGCCTGCCTGGCCGGCACCCACGATCAGCGTGTCTGTTTTTATTATTTCAGGGGTCATCTCTACATCCTTCCTAGCAAGGCAGTGGGATTCGGGCCGCTGTTGGCTTGTCCGTTTGGCTTGAGGTCAGACTAGGGAGGAGGGGGATATCGGTAAAATATTATTAAGCTGGGATGTGAAGATAAAATTCTGATGCAGAAGGGCGAAAGCCTTTGAATACGCGGCTTTCAGTTGTTGGAGCGAGGGAGAGAGGGGCGAGCGTGGCCCCTATATTTCGCGCGAACCTTTGTGCGCTGGTTTGTCGCCGGTCAGGAGTTTTTTCGCTGTTTCGGGTTCATCCGGCAATTGGCCGCTGAGATCCCAGATTTCGAGCATTTTTGCGTATTCAAAAGCGTGGCGCGGGTCGAGCTGGATCCAGTGCTGGAAAGCCTGACGTTCAGCCAGCGGGCAATTGTTATCGTGCAGGCGCATGCACCAGTCAGCGGCTTGGTTAGCGATGTCTTCGTCTATTTCGTTGCAGTCGGAAGGGGGCATGGGCAGGTTCCTGTTTGGCCGGATAACGCACCCTACGAAGCGGACTGGGAAAAAAATGTCAAAACGGCGTAATGATCGTCTGGGTGCGTTTGCAGCGGACCTTCACGCAGTCCGTGCGGTTGCCATTATCGGCAAAACGCAAGCAAATGCCGACTCCCTTTTACTCGGTAATGCCCCGACGATAGATCGTCTCGGTCGAGACGCAGAGCCGCAAAAAGTCCGTCAAAGTGATCTGACGGACTTGTTCGTGGGGTTTTTCAGCGCTGGAGGAATGCCAGCAGATCCTCATTCAAGGCCTGTGCATGCGTCACCGCAAAACCGTGTGGCGCCCCGGCGTAAACCTTCAGTTCAGCGCCCTTGATCTGCGCCGCCGCCTGCTTGCCGGTGGTTTCGAACGGTACGATCTGGTCGCCGTCGCCATGGATCACCAGCGTCGGCACGTCGATCTTGGCCATGTCCGGGCGGAAGTCGGTTTCCGAGAACGCAGTGACGCAATCCACGGTGCCTTTGAGCGAGGCAAGCAGGGCGATATTCAGGGTTTGCGTGAGCACGCCGTCAGAGACTTTCTGGCCTTGGTTGGTGCCGTAGAACGGCGCGGCGAAATCGGCGATGAACTGCGCACGATCCTGCAGCAGGCCGGCCTTGATGCCGTCAAACACTGAAGTATCGACGCCTTGCGGGAAGTCGGCTTTCTTGCCGAACAGCGGTGTCACCGCGCCCAACAACACCAGACCGGCAACGCGCTCGCTGCCATGCCGGGCGATGTAACGGCTGACGTCGCCACCGCCCATCGAGAAGCCCACGAGTGTCACGTCGCGCAGGTCCAGGTGGTTGATCAGTTGCGCGATGTCGTCGGCGAAGGTGTCGTAGTCGTAACCAGTCCACGGCTGATCCGAACGGCCGAAACCACGGCGATCGAACGCGATGGTGCGATAGCCACGGCTGCTCAGGTATTCCATCTGGTATTCCCACATGTCGGCATCCAGTGGCCAGCCATGGCTGAACAGCACGGGTTTACCGCTGCCCCAGTCCTTGTAATAGATCTCTGTGCCGTCTTGCGTGGTGAAGGTGCTCATGGAAACTCCTGCTTCAGGGTTCGCGATAGTGCCGAAATGGCGGTATTCACTATCAGCGCAAAGCGATCTGGCTACTTGTATGCAGGTGCTGGTTTTACGCCGGCACAGTCGTGGATCTGCTGCAGAGTTGTATGATGCAACCCAAAGCCACACGTTCGGCCACTGAAAGGGAGTACGTTTACGTGAAACGCAAAAGTTTGCAGGGCAATGCCTGCCCGGTCGCCCGCACGCTGGATCTGATCGGTGACTGGTGGTCGTTGTTGATCATTCGTGATGCGCTGGACGGGATTCGGCGTTTCAATGACTTTCAAAAGAGTTTGGATATCGCCAAGAACATGCTCAGCGCGCGCCTCAAAGGTCTGGTGGAGCAGGGGATTTTGCAAGCGCTGCCAGCCGCCGACGGCGGCGCTTATAAGGAATACGTGCTGACTGAGCGCGGCAAAGCCTTGCAGACCGTGATCGTCGCGCTGTCGCAGTGGGGCGGTGAATTCATGTACGCGCCGGGTGAGCCGGGGTCGGTGATGGTTGATGCAAAGGATCGTCAGCCGATTCGCAAGCTGGCGTTGACCTCGGCCGATGGTCGCCTGCTTGCACCCGATGACGTAGCGACGCGACTGGGTGTTGAGCACTGACGAACAAAGGTTTGACGTCAAAATGATGGCCAACTAATATCGCGCCGCTATTCTGATGTCATCCTTGGCGCCAGTCCTTAATCGAGAAACTTCGTCCGTGAATAAACGCGCATTACTGCCTCTGGCTGTGATTTTCACGCTTGTAGGCTGCCATTCCACTGTTCGGGATTCCTCCCCGAGCCTGCTCAAAGACGGTGTTCAGTTGGGCCAGAACACCGTTGCCACGGATGACCAGCACGCCAAGGTCATCATGAAGGCCACGGGTGGCACCAATCCGGTGGAGTTTTCCATCCGGCGTGCGGATGACCCTGACCGTCGCATGGAGGTGCTTGGCACCGTCGTCGATTCAGGTCGGGGCCATGTTTTCGGCTGGATCGCCAAGCTCAATGAAGTGGCCAACAGCGCCACGGTCAAGCGCTTCCCACAAGTGGAGGCACAAGCGGATGCCGACAAGCCCTTTGAAATTTCGGGGTATTCGAACAGCCGGGTTACGGGGGGGATTTATACCTGTGGGCCGCTGACCACTGTTTTCACTCCCGAGCGTGGCAAGGTCTACCAGGTGGAGTTCCAGTTCAGCGGTGAGCATTGCGAACAGCATGTTTATGACGTTACTCAGCCCCGGCAGCGCACGCTCGTAAAGAGTTGAGTCGGCACGCACAGCGCACTGAATTTATCGAAAAAAAGGAAATACCCTGTGAAACGGAATCTCTCCCTGGCACTTATCATTCTGGCCGCCACATTGTCTGGCTGCGCCACTAATAAGCCGGTCGTTGACCCATCGCTGGTCGGTTCATGGAAAGGTCAGCGCGACGAAAACGGCAAATGCCAGTTCATGTCCTGGAAAAACCAGTTCAACGCCGACGGTACTTTCTCCATAACCTTTTTCCGCGACGCCAAGCAGACACAGAAGGTGCAAACCGAGCATGGCACCTGGACAGCTACCAATGGCAAGAGTGTGCTGAGAACCAATGGCGTCGCTGCGCCTGATGTTTACACCTACAAGCTTACTGATGCTGACACGGTGCATTACGTCAATGTGGAGAAAGGTCCTTCGGCGGATTGCCAGGAAGATTATGCCTTTGATGAGCACCGTATTCGCGGGTAAGCCAGTCAGAAGCATCGCGGGGCTGCAACGGCCCCGTTTGTTCAATTCTTGATACAAACCCGACAAAAGGTTTAAACGATAGTTTGACGTCAAAATGATGGCCATCTAATATCGCGCCACTATTTTGATGTCACTTTCGTATCGAGGGATCGAACATGTCCTCACCCGCCCTCGTGGCGAGGTTGTGCGTAGCGTTGCTGTGCCTGTCTCCACTCCAGATTGCCGTTGCCGCCCCTACACCCGGCGACACCGACCTCATCCGTGATCGCCAGAACCGCCTGCTCGAAGAGCAGCAGCGGCGCCTTGAAGAACTCAAGGATCTGCCCGGCAAAGACGCCAGATCTGCGCAACCGGCAGCCCCCACCGATACTCGGTGTTTCCCGATCAAAGACATCGAGCTCAAGGGCGCCGACAGCCTTTCCGAGCGCGACAAGACTCGCCTGCTCAAACCCTACATCGGCGAATGCCTGGGCGTACCTCAGCTCAACGAGCTGCTAAAGGTCATCACCGATCACTACATCGAGAAAGGCCTGGTCACCAGCCGCGCCTACTTGCCGCAGCAGGATCTGTCCACCGGGCACCTGCAAGTGCTGGTGGTCGAAGGCAAGCTCGAAGGCATGAAGGGCGCGGAAAACAGCCAGCTCTCGGAGCGCGAACTGGCCATGGCCTTTCCCGGCAAAACCGGTGACCTGGTCAACCTGCGCGAGATCGAGCAGATGGTCGATCAGCTCAATCGTCTGCCATCCAATCAGGCAAAAATGGAGCTGGCGCCCGGGCAGAATGTCGGTGGCAGTGCAGTGCTGGTCAACAACACCCCGCAGAAGCCATGGCGAGTCGGGCTGTCACGCAACAACGACGGCCAGCGCAGCACCGGTGAGCAGCAGTGGGGCACCACGTTTGACTGGGACAGCCCGCTTGGCCTGGCCGATCAGTTGAGCCTACGCGGTGGTCACGATGCGATGACTGACCATCAGCACACCTCGCGTAACGCCATGCTCAATTACAGTTTGCCGTGGGGCTGGTGGACGTTCAGCTACACCTACAGCCAGAGCGAATACCGCTCGCAAATCGCCGCCAACCTCTACAACTTCAAACAGACCGGTGACAGCGAAAACCATCAGTTGCGCGCCGAGCGGGTGATCCACCGCGACGCCGTCAGCAAGACCTCGCTCAGCGCCGGTCTGTCGTACCTGCGCACCAACAACTTCATCGAAGACAGCAAACTCAAACTGAGCAGCAACCGCATTAGCGAAGCGCAGTTTGGCTTCAACCACGGTCGTCGGGTCGGCAGTGCTTTCGTCAACTTTGACGCGGGCATGCAAGAAGGCATTGGCGCCTTCGACGCTCAAGGCAGTCATGATCCGGGCCCGGGTGAGCCAAATGCACGCTACCGCAAATACACCGCCACCCTGAGCTACCTGCAGCCGTTCAAGTTGTGGGGCGAGTCGTTCAGCTTCAGCAGCCTGATGACCGGCCAGCGCAGTGAAGATGTGTTGTTCAGCCCGCAACGCACCAGCCTTGGTGGCTCGTCGTCGATTCGTGGTTACAAGGATCAGTCGCTGTCGGGCGACAGCGGTGGTTACTGGCGCAACGATCTGCGCTGGTCGCGCCCGGTGACCATCGAATGGCTGCAACCGGTGTTCGCTGAATACGGCACAAGCCTCGGTTACGACCAGGGCGTGATCCGTGGCGATCGCTACAACGGCAATCAGCATGGGCGTATGTCGAGCAACTCGCTGGACCTGTTTGCCCGTGGCAAATACCTGTCCGCCGGGGTGACGTTTGCTCATTCCCTGGAACGCCCGGATGCGCTGACCGAGCGTGAAGCACCGATCTACTTCCGCCTGGATTTCTTCCTCTAATACCGCCCGCCCCGAGATTCTGAAATGGACATTCGTCAACTGGCCCCTCTGGCCAGCCAGCCTGCTGCTGCCGAAAAAAACCGCGAACTCTTCCTCGGCATGCCGAAACGCGGGCTGGCGTTTCTGTTGGCGAACGTCATGTTCTGGCAACCGATGTGGGCGCAGGCTGACGGCATTGTCGTCGCCAATCCGAATACCTCGCTGGATCGCGCCGGCAATGGCGTACCGATCATCAATATCGCCACGCCCAATGCCAGCGGCCTGTCGCACAACCAGTTCCACGATTACAACGTCGGTGCGCAGGGCGTAATTCTCAACAACGTCACGGCACGCACAGAGCAGTCGCAACTGGGCGGGATCATTCTCGGTAACCCGAACCTGCGCGGTGCAGCTGCACAAACCATCCTCAACGAAGTCAACGGCGGCAGCCCGAGTCAGCTGCGCGGTTATACCGAAGTGGCGGGGCAATCGGCGCGAGTGATCGTCGCCAACCCTTACGGCATCACCTGCAACGGTTGCGGGTTCATCAATGCGCCACGAGTGACGTTGACCACTGGTAGACCGGTACTCGACGACGGTCGGCTCGATCACTTTCAGGTTGATCAGGGCAGCGTTTCCATCGATGGCCAAGGCCTGGATGCCAGCACTGTCGACAGCTTCGAAATCATCACCCGCAGTACGCAAATCAACGCGCAGATTCACGCCAAACGCCTGAACATCACCACCGGGCGCAACGACGTCAACGCCGATACCCTCAACGCCACCGCGCGCGCCGATGATGGCAGCGCCAAACCGCAACTGGCCATCGACTCTTCGGCGCTCGGCGGGATGTATGCCGGGGCGATCAAACTGGTGGGGACCGAGCAGGGCGTCGGCGTGAAGCTGGCGGGTGATCTGGCGGCCAGCGCCGGTGACATCCAGATCGACGCCAATGGCCAGTTGAGCATTGCCAAGGTCACGGCCAGCAATGCCATCACCGTCAAAGCGAAAAGCCTCGATGCCCAGGGGCCGGTTTACGCCGGTACGCAGTTGGTCGTGCAAACCGCCGAACAACTGATCAACCGCCAAAGCCTGGCCGCCCGCGACAGCGTCAGCCTGAGCAGCGGCAGCAAGCTGACCAACCAAGGTGTGATTGAAGCCGGGGTCAACGCCGATAACAGCCGCAATGCCGCCGGTGATCTGTCGATCAACAGCGCCGCCGTGAGCAACACGGGTAGTGTCTTGGCCAGCCGCACCCTGAACGCCACCGCTGCGACCGTGTTCGACAATCAGAACGGCATCGTTCAGGCAAAAACCGTCACGCTCAACGCTGCGCGCCTGGTCAACCAAGGGCTGAATTCACGCATTTACGGTGAGACCCACCTGGCCTTGAGCGCTCCGGCCATCGTCAACCTCAACGGCCTGATCCGTTTTGCCGATGGGCAAGCGGCGAGCCTGATCGTCGACAGCCTGGACAACCGTCACGGGCGTATTGAAATCGCTGGTGGCAGTCTCAAGCTCAATGCCCGAGATGTGAAAAACACCGACGGCAAAATCATTGCCGGGCGCCTGGACATCGATGCCCGTCAACTCGACAACAGCAGCGGCCTGATCGGCGCCAGCCAGAGCGACGCCAAAGTGGTCGCCCGTGAGCGTCTGGACAACGGCAAAGGCAAGCTTCAGGCGAAAACCACACTGGCAGTGTCTGGTGGCGAATTGCTCAATCAGGCCGGTACGCTGGCGGCTGACCAGATCAAGGTCACCGCGGCGCGCCTCGATAACAGCGACAAAGGTGTCATCAGCTCCGAAAACGGTACAGCCGAACTGACGCTGACGCAGGATCTGAATAACCACGACGGTAAAGTGCAGGCGTCGGAACGCCTGACGGTGGCCGCGCAGAGCATCAACAACCGCAACGCCAGCCTGACCGGCAAGACCCTTGAGGTGACCAGCGTTGGCGCACTCGACAACGCCCAAGGCACGATTTCCTCCGCTGACACTTTGATCACCAGCGCAGACCTGGACAACAGCCAGGGTCTGATTCAAGGTACTGATCGCCTCAATCTGACCGCGCAGGATCTGCAAAACGCCAGCGGCAAACTGCTCGGTGGCGTGGTCGATGCAAACCTGCGCAATCTCACTGGCAACAATGACGGCACGATCAGCGCCGAAACCGCCCAGCTTACGCTAGTCGTCCAGCAACACCTGAACAGCGCCTTGGGTCGCTTGCAATCCAGTCAGGCTGACATCGACATTCAGGCCGGTTCGGTCGATAACCGTGGCGGTATCGTTGCCGCAAAACAGCTGTGGATGGTGGCGAAAGACGGCCACATCGACAACCGTGGCGGGCGCATGATCGCCGACGGTCTGGAACTGCACGCCGCCAGCCTCGATAACAGTGACAGCGGCCTTTTGGCGGCGGGTGCCGATGGCGCGCGATTGCTCCTCAAGCAAACCGCGCCGGGCCAATCGCAACTGCTCAACCACAAGGGCCGGATCCAGAGCGACGCCGACCTGCACATCGAAAGCGACGTCGTCGATAACAGCGCCGGCGTCCTGCTCGGCAAAACCATCGACATCCACGCCACGCAACTGAGCAACAACGACAAGGGCGGTATCGTCGGCAACGGCGGTGATGTTGTCCTCAACATTGCCGGTGTATTCAGCAACCTGACAGGTGTGGTCGATGCCGGCGATCAGCGTCTGCTGCTCGATCAGCTCACTTCGCTGGACAACCGTGGCGGCACCCTGCAAGGCAAGCGTCTGGACATCACCAGCGCGGCGATCAATAACAGCGCGGTCGGACAAATCATCGCTGGCAGCGATGGCCTGAAAATCACCGGCAAGACCCTGCTCAATCAGCAAGGCATCATCCTCGCCAACGGCAGCCACGCCGAAATGGCGCTGGGTACCGGCAGTCTGCAGAATCAGGGCGGCACCCTGCAAGCCGACTCGCTGGACATCACCAGTGCCGACCTCGACAACAGCGCAGTCAACGGTAAGGCCGGGCTGATTTCCAGCCTGATCGATGACCTGACGCTGACCGTAACCCGTCTGACCAACCGCGCCGGCAAACTGTTCGGCAAGGATCAGCTGATCTTCACCGGCACCAGCCTGGACAACACCGGCGGCGAGATCAGTGGCAATCAACTGGGCCTCGAAGCGGTCGGGCAGATTCTCAATCAGGGCGGCCTGATCGAATCGGCCAACAGCCTCAAACTCACTGCCGGCGGCTTGGATAACAGCGCTGGCGGCCAGATCCGTGCGTTAGGTGGCGCCGCAAGTCAGATCAAACTGATCGGGAACCTGAACAATCAGAGCGGCGTGATCGAAATCGGCAGCCAGGACTTGGTGCTGTCCGGCGCGCAACTGAATAACCTCAGCGGCAACGTGCGCCACGCGGCGCAGGGTCTGTTCGATCTGGACCTGAGCCAACTGATCGGCAGCCAGGGCAGCCTCACCGGTCTGGGCAAGGGCGTGTGGGATGTCGGCGCGGTCAATGGCGTTGGCACTTGGCAGCTCAACGGCGGGCTGACTTACACCAGCGCGCAGGACCTGATGCTCAACGCCGGCGACCGGATCGCCAGTGCTTCGACACTGAATCTGAATGTCGCCAACCTGAACAACGCCGGGCAATTGGCAAGCGATGGTGACCTGACGCTGAACCTGGGGGGTAACCTGCTCAACAGCGGAAAAGTCTCGACGCAGCAAAAGCTTACGATCAACGCCAACGACGTGATTCAACAGGACGGTCGACTGGTCAGCGGTGGCGATACCGTCATGACCCTGCGCGGCACGCTGGACAACCTCGGCCGCCTCATCGCCAACCAGAGCCTCATGGTGACGGCGGCGCAGATCAACAACAAAGGCACCCTCGGCGCCCAAGGTAACCTCGAATTCACTGCCGCCAACGGCATTTACAACGGCGCCGATACGCTGCTGTTCAGCGGCGGCACGATGAAGCTGCACGGCAACAGCCTGAACAACTTCTATGGCGACATCTACAGCCGCGGCAACCTGACATTCGATGCGGTCGGTGGTGGTCGTGCTGCAGTCTTCAGCAACCTGTCGGGCACCGTCGAAGGCGAGGGTGATATCGACATCAACGCGGTCTCGGTGGAAAACGCCAAGGCGGAATTCGAGATAACCTCAGGGCAGTCGTCCGGCAGCCTCAGCTGGGTCTGCGGTCAGCATTGCGGCGGCGGTGACGGCTGGAAACGCGGCTACATCACCATCACCACCGACTTCGACGACCGGGTCCTCAAAGACTCCCGTGCGGCGCGTTTCGTCGCCGGCAAGAACTTCACCATTCACGCCAATCAGGTGGAAAACCGTTACAGCCTGCTGGCTGCAAATGGTGATCTGAGCATTACGGCCGACAGCCTGCTGAACAAAGGCGCGGTGTCGCGTTCGGGCCATCGCGTGGTGCAGATCGGCACGCCGGGGCACATCGACAACAGCCTGTGGGATCAGATGGAGTTCATCGATATCCCGGCCTTCAACGCGGCGACTGCGGCGGGCAATTTCGATGAAGCTCGTTTCGAAGAACTGGTCAGCCGCTCCAGCGATTCGCGCTTTGCTCAAACCAGCGACGTCACCACCTGGAATGACAACGGCAACAACGTTTACGCGGCGGTGCTCCAGGCCGGGGGCAAGGTCAAGCTGGATGTGACCAACAGCATTCAGAACGGCACGTTGTACGAGAACACTTATGGCCAACTGACCGGCTCGTTGTCCAGCGACCAGACCGATGCGGTCGGTGGCATCAACATCAATCTGGGCAAGCGCAGCACCGATGCCAGTGTCCAGGCACCGACCGCCGTAACTCGCATTGAGCATGTCGATGCCGACGGCGTGAAGCAGATCAGCTTTGTTCCGGCCGACTTCAAAGGTGTGCCGTTTGCGGCGGTTGATCCGACGGCGTCTTCGACGTTCCGTTTGCCGAAAGGCCCATACGGCATGTTCGTGCAGAGCACCAATCCGCAGAGCCGTTACCTGATCGAAACCAACCCGGAGCTGACCCAGACCACGGCGTTCATGAGTTCCGACTACCTGCTCGGCAAACTCAATTTCAGCGCCGATGAAGCCGCACGCCGCCTCGGCGATGGTCGCTACGAATCGCGTCTGATCAGTGATGCGGTGATGGCCCAGACGGGCCAGCGTTTCCTCGCCAATGGCCTGGAGAACGACTACGAGCAATTCCGTTACCTGATGGATAACGCGCTCGCCAGCAAGAACGAACTGAACCTGGCGGTCGGCGTCAGCCTGACCTCCGCGCAAGTTGCCGCACTGACCCACGACATCGTCTGGATGGAAGAGCGCGTCGTCGATGGTCAGAAAGTGCTGGTGCCTGTGCTCTACCTGGCCCAGGCCGAATCGCGCAACGTGCGTGGCGGCAGCCTGATTCAGGGCCGCGATCTGGAACTGCTGGCCGGTAACGATCTGGTCAACGTCGGTACCTTGAGCGCGAGCAAAGACGTTTCTGTCGATGTGAAGGGCAGCCTCTATCAGGGCGGCCTGGTCGAAGCCAATGAGCGCATCAAGCTGATGGCCACCGACAGCATTCGCAACGCACTGGCCGGCGAAATCCGTGGCAACCAGGTCGAACTGACCAGCCTCAAGGGCGACATCGTCAACGATCGTACCGCCATCGCGGTGCGTGATGGCAACGGCATGCGCACCCTCGTCGATGAGGGCGGCAACATCACTGCGCGCGATAGCCTGACCATTAAGTCCGGCAATGATCTGGTCAATTCGTCCTCAATCAGCAGCGGCGGCGACGCCAGCCTGAGCGCCACCCGCGACATCAACCTGCTGGCGACGCGCAACGAAAACGAACTGCACGAAGTGTTCAATGGCGGCCATCGCTCCGTCATCACCACCACCGTGGAAAACCTTGCGTCGACGGTGAAAAGCGGTGGCAACCTGACTATGGACGCTGGACGTGACATTAATGTCATCGCCAGTACCGCTGAGGCCAAAGGCAATCTTATAGCCGACGCAATACGTGACCTGAATCTGGTTTCGGCCGGCGATGAACACAACGTCGAAACCCGCAGCAAGGACGGCAGGGCACGCGTCCACCAAGAGGACAACCACACCGTCCAGAAAGCCGCTGAATTCATCGCTGGCGGCGACGTAAAAACCAACTCCGGCCGCGACACCACACTGGTCGCGAGCAAGATCAGCGCGGGCAACGAAGCCTACGTCTACGCGGGCAACGACCTGAACCTGCTGGCCGCGCAGAACAAGGATTACACCCTTTACGATATGAAGGAGAAGGGTGGTTTCGGCGCAAATAAGATGCAGCGTGACGAAGTCACCCAGATCACTCATGTGGGTAGCGAGATCAAGACTGGGGGCAATCTCACGCTGGTTAGCGAGGGAGACCAGCGCTATCAGGTGGCGAAGCTCGACAGCGGCAAGGACCTCGTTCTCGACAGCGGCGGCTCCATCACCTTTGAAGGGGTGAAGGACCTGCATGACGAGAGTCATGTAAAGAGCAGCGATAACCTGGCGTGGACTTCCATGAAGGGGGAGGGCAGGACTGACGAAACGTTGCGTCAGAGTGCCCTGATTGCCAACGGATCGATCACCATCAAAGCGGTTGATGGACTGAAGATCGATATCAATAGGGTAAACGAACAAAGTGTCAGTCAGGCCGTGGATGCAATGGTCGCTGCCGATCCGAATCTTGCCTGGTTGAAACAGGCACAAGCACGAGGCGACATCGACTGGCATCAGGTAGAGGAAATACACAAGACCTTCAAATATGAACACTCCGGGCTTGGCGCAGGAGCACAATTGGTTTTGGCCATTCTTTTAGCGGCGATCACCGGAGGTGCAGGTGCTGCGCTAGTGGGAGCGGCCGAGGGCTCGTTGTTTGCCGGCATTGCCAACACCATGTTTGTGTCCCTGGAAACAACGGCTGCTAATAGCGCAATCAGCAACAAGGGGAAAATTGGGGCGGTCGTCAAAGACACTTTTAGCAAAGAAAGTTTGAGAAATGCCGCGATTGCCGGAGCCACCGCCGGCTTGACTCAAGGCTTTATCGATCCATACCTTGGCGGCCAAACGGTGCCGTTCAACAACCTCACCAAGGGCTTTAACCTTAATACGCTTGAAGGTATCGGTGGTTTTGCCATCCATGCGAGCGCTCAGGGGCTCGCTTCGGCCGGCATTAAAACGGTCATAGGCGGTGGTAGCTATAGCCAAAATCTGAAAGAGGGCCTGATCTTTCAGGCAGGAAATGTCGTTGCCGCTACCGCGTTCAACTTTGTAGGTGGTTACGCTCAGAAAAACTGGCAAATAGCGAAAAATGCCGGTGACTCGGTCGGCATGTCCATATGGGCCGAAGGTGGTGCCGCTCGCACCGCTCTGCACGCGTTGATGGGGGGCGCCGTCTCCAGCATTACTGGTGGTGACTTCAAAAGCGGAGCAATTGCCGCCGGCGCAAGCCAAGCCATGGCAGGCGCGCTTAACTCGACATTTAACGATCAGCCGAATTTACGCCAGGCGTTCTCCCAGATAGTTGGTTTGACCGCCGCTGGTTTGGCCGGCGCAGACATCAACAAGGCATCTTGGGTTGCTTTGATGGCTGACGAGTACAACCGCCAGCTTCATCAAAAAGAAGTCTTGGCGTTGGAAAAGCTGCAAGAAGAGAATCCCGAAAAAGCGTACCAACTCAAGGCGGCAGCTTGCGCGATAGTTCATTGCAGTGCCTCGGTTCACCCTGATGACCAAAAAAATTATGATGCGCTCACAAAGCTGGAAGCCGATGGCAGTGGCTTCAAGGATGCTCAAAGCGCGCTGTTCGCTACCGGAGCTTTTGACGAGTATTCGAAATGGGATCAGGTCAACGACGGCCTGCTGCGCAATGAAGAAAGTGCTCAACGCACAGGCAACGCCGGCCGAGCGATATTAGGAGCCGCGGGCGCTGTTGCAGGTTACAGCGGCGCGATAATCACAAGCCCGGCCTGCGTGACTCTTGTTGGTTGCGCCCTGCCTGGAATATCCGCAGCGGCGGGTGCAGCCTCCTTTTTGGAGAGCTGGGAAGCTACTGGAAAACTGTTTGCACCATACGAATACACCCAGGGCGACAGGGTGCTTGCGTCCTTCAGCAGTGAAACCTATCCGGGCGATGTGAACCCGCTTCGTGATTACGGTACGGAAGCTGCGAAAGCTGCAGTGGAAATGCTGCTGCTCAAGGGCGCCGGAAAATACCTGGAGGGAAGTGGGGAGCTTCTGTTGACTTCAGGTGGCAAGAAGGGAGGAAGTCTCCCAGGCAGCACCTCGGCAGTCGATAAAGTTGAATTCAATGCGACTCGCGATGCAGAAGGTTTTGGGTTGTCTGCCCAGCGTGACTTTGTCCCGGGGAAAGAGCATCGTGCGGAAAATATCAACGCTGGACAGGTAACGGATCGTGATGGTCTTCCGCGTGTTGATGGTGAGAAAACGGCGAATGATCTGTTATTGACTGAGCAGGCGGGAGGGGTAAAACCTCCATATTGGGGAACGCAACGCCCGGCGTGGAAGGAGGGGACGATCGTCACCGATAAGGTTGTGGATCAGCCACGAACGATGACCATGGTAATCGATCAAAGGCAGTACGACGCTATAAAGGGTAGTGAACGAAAGGAGCAAAACCCAGCATCTTTTTTAGGCGGATGGGCAACAGATTCTCCAGTGAACTCAATGGAAGACGTTAGAAATAAACTGGCTATTTCTACCGAATTTAAAACCGGAAATTTATACAGGGTCGAATTTACCGTGAAACCGGGTGTAGGCATTCGTGAAGGGACTGCGGGCGATATGTGGGATGCCGCGCAAGAGAAGCGTCTCGCTGGCGGAGCACATCAAGTTAATTTTATGGATAAAACTCCTCGTACGAATCCTGAGCTTTATAATGTTAATATTGATAGTTTGAGGTTGTTGAAATGATTGACCTTGTTGCGTGTATAAGGAATGAGGTGGTGCATGCTGATGGAACGATCTTTGAAAGTTTTTACGATTGGCAGGGGCGTAGAACTGATTTTGAAGTTGAAATGGCGCAAGTTAAGTATGTGCGTGTGAGTAAGGTTGTAGAGATAAGAAAATACATGGTTTCTGATGCCGGTTCGGAGGTTTTGTTTTCTGCAGCGGGCATCCCATGTATATTGCCAGATAGGACTGGAGTGCTGGTCGTTTTTAATGAAGAGCCATCCAGGTTTAACTCTTCTGAAGCACCTTGGTACTTCGGGTGTCCTCACAACGCTGCGATCTACAATGTTGATGGTGCATTGCGTTTTCAGTTGCACAATCCTTATGGGGAAGGCAGTTATATAGGCGCCATACATTCAGGTGCGATGCCCGAGCATCCAAATTCACTAGGTGTTTTGGTTGGAGCCGTAGGGCATGATCCAGAGTGGCTTTATTTGGTTGATCCAGATAGTCCGGAATTAATTTCTACAGGAAAGTGGATTCGCTATTAGTCTTAAATAAGGAGGGGGATAAATGGGGGCAGACCACGTTTAGATAGCTCTCTGAAAACGTGGTCTGTCCCCTTTTTACTCTTTTGCGGGTGGTGAAAAAGCTAGTGGTGGCGCTGCCGGAAAGGTAGACGAGTTTATTCCTCCAGGAATGGATCGCCCATTCCGTTCTGTTAACCCAGAGTTTCCGCCGAGCAAATCTGTTGTTGATGCAATGGAGAGCCCGCAAATTAAAAACATGGTGGGTTGTTCCAGGGCAGACTGTTCAGATATTGCAAGCAAGTTGTTTGATGCTTCAGGTGGTAAAGGGATGGTTATTGAGGTTCGCCCTGCGAGAGCTGGCGATTTAAATGTTTATGAGAATGGAGTTAAAGAGCCGGGTCAGTTTTATCACCAAGTCTATACTGATGGTCGATATGTTTATGATCCACGGCTATCGTCTAACCCTATTCCTAAAGGGGATTGGGAGCAGCATATTAAAAATATTAACCCGGGCGGAGTATCGATCTCTGATAGGTTAAAGGGGTTGAAGTAATGGGCGTGACTAGAATTTTAGACTCGGAAGGTGAGCTGCTTAACATTCTTCATGACTTGAATGCACTTGAGTGGAGAAAGTATGGGCAACGTAATCCAGAGGTCTGGATGGGGGATCATTTTGAAAGAGAGGATCGTTCGAGATTTCCTCCATATATAGCTTTTCGATTTGAAAAAGAAAGTGAGTATATTATCTCTATTTTGAATGAGGTGATTGGTTCATATAATGGCTTGATTTCTTGGGTGCTGATGGGTCGTGAGCGTTATGCGTCCTCTGGCATGAATTGGGTAATTGAGCCTGCATATATTAAGGAGGTAGAGGCTAAAGCCCAATCTTTAGGGCAGTCTTCTGGAAGCTATCTTGCCAAGTATGAGCCTGAGTTTGGCTCTATTGCCTTTGAAGACTTGGTTGGGTTAACTGAGTATATTCGTAAAAAATTCTCAGAATTGAATATCTCAGCCAATGAACTGTAGAAGTCTTGGCTTGGATAAATTGGGGGCAGACCCTGAGGGATGCCCACGAATCTACTCCAGGCTCTGCTCCTGATGGCGGATAAAATGGGGACAGACCACGTTTAGAAAACATTCCGAAAACGTGGTCTGTCCCCTTTTTATGATATGGACTCGCTGAGGTTGCTCAAGTGATGGATTTTGTTTATGAGGTTGTTACAAGGCGCGAGTTTGATGACGGGTTCGTTTCTGACCAGTTTGTTCGCTGGGATGGAGTAAGTAGCAGTTTTGAGGAAATAAAGCAGAATATTCTATATGTAGAAAAGCATAAGGTTGTTGCCCTGCGGCAGAGGTTGGTTTTGGATAGTGGTGCAGAGGTTGATATTCCGATCTTTGAAACCCTACATATTTTGCCTGACAGGACTGGAGTCTTAGTGATATTTGAAAAGGAGCCTTCTAGGTTCGGTGTCTCTCATGCACCTTGGTTTTTCAGTTTTCCTAATAATGCTGCAATTTATAATGTTGACGGGTCATTGCGCCATCAGCTGTGCAATCCGTATGGTAAAAATAGTTATATCGGTGCCATACACTCTGGAGCGATGCCCGATCATCCAGATAAGCTGGGAGTGCTAATCGGCACAGTTGGTCATGAGCCAGAATGGCTTTATTTGGTTGATCCGAATAGTCCGCAGTTGATTTCTACTGGAAAGTGGATTCGTTATTAGCTTGGATAAATGGGGCAGACCCGGATAAATGGGGGCACGGATAAAATGGGGACAGACCACGTTTAGAAAACATTCCGAAAACGTGGTCTGTCCCCTTTTTATTTTTATGTCCCTTTTCACCTTGTTAATAAGTTGAAGGAGTTAAGATGAACATTCCAGTGGCCAAAAATGAAGGTAGGCCTTTAATAGAGATAATAGAAGCGCTAGGCGAAACCGAGTGGCGTAAAGGCGCTTCTAGTGAGTTTGTTGCAAAGGATCGGGGCGAGTGGGTGCTGAAAGTGCAAAGTCAATTTCCCCCGACAGTATCTTTTCGATTTAAAAATAATTGCTCTGAAAATGTTGGTCGTTTAAGAGAAGCAGTGAGTAGCTACAGTGGAAAGATAAAGTGGATTCTAAGCGAATATAAAAGTGAGTTATCTATGAAGACGAGCTTCGTAATAGAGCCTTTTTTATTGCTGGAAATGAGTTCGGAGGCGGAAGCCTTGGGGTTATCTTCTAAACAGTATGTTGCAAAATTTTATTCAGAGTTTGGTGCTGTGGCTTTTGAGGATATTGCAGGTCTGAGGATGCATGTTCGTCAAGAATTTCAAGAGATTGAGTGGATAAATGGGGACAGGATGGTAAAGGGGGGCAGACCACGTTTAACGTAATTGACTGCAACAATAGGTAAAAATTTGCCGTTATTTATACCTTGCGGCCCGCTAAGCTTTCAGTTCGACCAATTGAAAGGATTCATCGATGCCGCGTAGACCCCGAGTTATGATATCAGGCGTACCATTGCACTTGATTCAACGAGGAAACAATAGATCTGTCTGTTTTTTTACCGAGGAAGATTACCTTTTTTATTTGGAGCTTTTGGTCGAGCACGCTTCTAAAAATGATTGTGATATTCATGCGTGGTGCTTAATGACCAATCATGTTCATTTGTTAGTCAGTCCTCATAATGCCAGCAGCGCAAGCCTGCTGATGAAAGGTGTCGGGCAGCGATACGTTCAATATATAAATCGTACGTATAGTCGCAGCGGAAGTTTGTGGGAAGGCCGGTTTCGTTCATGCCTTGTTGAGAGTGAACGATATTTGTTGTGCTGTTATCGATACATCGAAATGAATCCCGTCAGAGCGAAAATGGTAAATCATCCGGCAGAATATCGCTGGTCAAGTTACCGTGCTAACGCACAAACAGAGCGATCGCACATTGTTACCCCTCATGCTCAGTATTTGGCGCTTGGAGGGCAGGGCGGGCAGCCGGCAGACGCTTACCGCGAACTGTTCAAAAATGACTTAGAGTCAGAGTTGGTTGACCAGCTTCGTGACGCGACCAATGGAAATAATGTTTTTGGCGGTTCAAAGTTTGCTGTTGATGTCGAGGCAATGATCGGTCGTCGCGTGCAGCGAGGGAGCCCGGGACGGCCAAAAAAATCGACCATCTAGTGAAAATGTGGTCTGTCCCCATTTTTTCACTGTCGACCCATTCACGGGGAAAATTGTTACTGCTTCGAACGGTGCCGTTCCCACTATAATCGCGCCTGAATTGAGGGCCTATGCGGAGCGTTTAGGCGGATTGGGCGTAAAAACTGCTTGTGGAAATACTATAGGTCGTTGCGCTGAGTTTAGAGCTGCAAATGAGTTGCTTCTAAAAAATCCAGGACTGAAGCTTAGCGATATAAAATTCACTCCCGCGATCCGCCCAAGGACAGGGCAGGTAGTTCCTAGGTGTGATAACTGCACTAATATTTTCGGAGCCGAGTAATGGAAATGAACGACGAATTTCTAGAAATCAATGATCTTGATTGGTTTGCATCATGTCGAGGTGGGGTCATCGCTCATTTCGCTACAGGTGGACATGGGGTTGTGCCTGACGATGTCCGTCAGTCAATTTCCAGATATGAGGAAATTTATGACTACTTCTATTCAAGGCCTGAAGGCGTGGACGTTGAGATAGTAGAAGCCAATTTGGATGAATTTGCCGATGAAGCTCAGCGTGCGCGTTATTTAAAATCTTTTGTTGAAATGGCCGGCAGAGGGTTGTTCAGTCATGATGCTTCCGAGCAGGGTGGTTATAAATTAATTGCTAAACCAAAATCGGCCCTAAAGTTAGTGGATCTCCCGAAGTTGATGCAGTCTTCTATTTGTAAGCTACCATTGGAGCTCACTGACTGGATACGTTGCGACGATTTCACTAAAGATTAAATGGGAAAGAACACATAAAAAATGCTTTGAAACGGTAAATGGGCGGTAAATGGGGACAGACCACGTTTAATGTAATTGACTGCAACAATACGTAAAAATTTGCCGTCATTTGTACCTTGCGGCCCGCTAAGCTTTCAGTTCGACCAATTGAAAGGATTCATCGATGCCGCGTAGACCCCGAGTTTTGATACCAGGCGTACCATTGCACTTGATTCAGCGAGGAAACAATAGATCTGTCTGTTTTTTTGCCGAGGAAGACTACTTTTTTTTGGAGCTTTTGGTCGAGCAGGCTTCTAAAAATGATTGTGATATTCATGCGTGGTGCTTAATGACCAATCACGTTCATTTGTTACTCAGTCCTCATAATGCCAACAGCGCAAGCCTGCTGATGAAAGGTGTCGGGCAGCGATACGTCCAATATATAAATCGTACGTATAATCGCAGCGGAAGTTTATGGGAAGGCCGGTTTCGTTCATGTCTTGTTGAGAGTGAACGATATTTGTTGTGCTGTTACCGATACATCGAAATGAATCCCGTCAGAGCGAAAATGGTAAATCATCCGGCAGAATATCGCTGGTCAAGTTACCGTGTTAACGCACAATCAGAGCGATCACACACTGTTACTCCTCATGCTCAGTATTTGGCGCTTGGAGGGCAGGGCGGGCAGCCGGCAGATGCTTACCGCGAACTGTTCAAAAATGACTTAGAATCAGAATTGGTTGACCAGATTCGTGACGCGACCAATGGAAATAATGTTTTTGGCGGTTCAAAGTTTGCTGTTGATGTCGAGGCAATGATCGGTCGTCGCGTGCAGCGAGGGAGCCCGGGGCGGCCAAAAAATTGACCATCTAGTGAAAACGTGGTCTGTCCCCTTTTCTTGTCCTTTTCTTGTCCTTTTCTTTGTCCCCTTTTCTTTCTGTCGCTGTTCCTGCAGGTAAGAATTCGGTGCAATGGCTTCAAAAAAATCACGCGATAAAGTATGGTTGATTTCATGGCGTAAAAGTAAGTATAGGTTCGGTGAGGCAAATGAGTCAGTTGAATAATAAAGCTTGGGCTTACGTTAAGTTTAATAAGGATTTTATTTTCATTGAGACCTACTCCGGCTATTTTAATTGTCTGCCGGATCCTGAGGGGAAGAGGTCTTTGCTGTTGCACACCTGTGAAGATAGCGAGCTGGGAGAATGTGTTTTGGCGGCCTTGGCCGTTAGCCGAATGATTGACCCGAAGGAAAATCCAGAGTTTTTTGATTTTAGAGGTCGCGTGGTCACTCAATATAATGAGTGGATAGCTAATCTAATGAAGGAATTTGGCTACAAAACCAAACGTGCACTGTTTAAGGATATGAAAATCTGCTCACTGGACGCCGTTAATGGACTTGTAACAATTCGTCCCAGTCATCATGAGAAACTGGAGGCCTGGAGTGGCAAGGGGATAACTGACAAAGACTATGTCGTTATTTCCGCTACTAGTGCCTGTAACGAGGTTGGCGCGGCACTTCGTTTGGCATTTAGTCGTTGTTCATAAACTTGGATTCAGTTCGACAGGCTCTGTTCACGATTGAGTTGAAAATCTTAAAGGGTGTAAATGGGGACAGACCACGTTTAGATAGTATTCCGAAAATGTGGTCTGTCCCCAGTTCACCTAAAAGTGAGTTCTCTATGAAGGTGAACTTCGTAATAGAGCCTTTTTTATTGCTGGAAGTGAGATCGGAGGCGGAAGTCTTGGGGTTATCTTCAAACAGTATGTTGCAAAATTTTATTCAGAGTTTGGTGCTGTGGCTTTTGAGGATATTGCTGGTCTGGTGATGCATGTTCGTCAAGAATTTCAATAGATTGAGTGGGTGAATGAATATGAGGTGTACGTGGCTATTTATATAGAGATGGATAAGGTTGTAGAGACTGAAGCATATGTGGAATATACGTTTGGCCGGGGCGGTGACGTGGGTCTGATACAGCTAGATAAAATAAAGGAAACTATAAGCGTCATTAAAGAGTGCCCGTTGGATGGAAGCGGAAAATGGTCGGAAAGAGCGGGTATGAAGCTCGCTCAGCTTTTCGTAAAAGGCGCGTATCCTGAGAAAACCCAGTGGGCTTCTTGAGAAAGGATAGAGAGAAAATGGGGAAAGATTCTCGGGGATTCCCCGCGCTAATTGAGTTAAATCCCGGGTTTATTGCGTGTAGATCATAAATGATGAAGAATTTTTTCTATTATCAATCGCTTCCTGACTCGATGCCTGTAGAAGATGTGGCAAACGAGTTTCATGAACTGCTGATCGAGAAACCTTTTTCTGGAAAATCAAAGTTTGATTTTTTACAGGCTCTGTTAGAACTCAGCGATCGTCAGTGGCACACCTATGAACAGTTGTGCGAGTCACTAAAGACTCAAATAGAAAAAACCTTGATCAATGGGTGGGATGGGTTTGATTTTGATTTTGCTCAGGGGGCGATCGTCGTTGCGGCATACCTTGGATTGGCGGAACTGTTTGACTTTATATCAAGCCAGAATGTCAGTGAGCTTTCGTCAGAAGTGGCTATCGAGATCAAAGAGGCAATTGCTGAGCTGGGTAGTAATATCGCTGATCCGTATAGTGGTATGAAATTGATAGGTGGAGACTACGTTTAGCGAGCATTTGGAAATGTCAGCTAGCCCCGTTTTCCACCGTTTCGAAGTCAACGTAGCCTCATCGAAGTCTGAACCATTTGGAATGGAATGGGGACAGACCACATTTAGACAGCACTCCGAAAATGTGGTCCATTCCCGTTTTTCCTTTCGGATTATTGACCGTGGTAACCCATAATGAACGAATCCTATCCAACAGCATGCGAGCAGTGTAGAGGCGAATTAGTTGTCTTCAATGAGGGTAGCACTCAGGGAACACGCTGCGATCTGTGTGGCTGGTCGGTAGTTACCACCAATATGCCCGGCATCCAGCTGGATGAGTGCAGGTATGAGGTTCGCTGTCGCGGCGACTATTGGAATCAAGCACAGATAAGGGCGGTTTCCGAGGTGACAGGTCACAATTTTTTAATGTCGAGAGATATGCTCCAGCAAGGCTCTACTCTGGTGTTTAGCGGTCAGGCGAAGTCGGTCCTACGGGTTAGAAATATTCTTGTATCAGCTGGGGTCGCTTGTGAGATTACGCCTGATTTTTGCTGGATATAAATTGACTCTGGCGATGAAGGCCAATTTTTCGCAGGCGGCCATGAGTCAACAACAGGAGTTGATGATTGACCAGGTATAGAGGCGGATTTCACAAGATAGATTTTTTGAGTTTTGATTCTGCGGTGGGAATATCCCAAAAGAATATTTGCATGCTGAACTGAAAAGCCCCGAACTGCTCGGGGCTTTTTTATTTGGGACAAGCAATCAGCAGTGACTCAGCGAAACGCCGGCACCACATGCTTGATAAACAGCTCCAACGATTTCTTCTTCTCCTCATGCGGCAAGCTGTTGTCACACCAGAAACTGAACTCATCCACCCCCAATTCCTGGTAGTACTTGATCCGTGGAATGATCTCTTCCGGCGTACCAATCATCGCCGTCTTGTGCAAACTCTCCAGTTCAAACTCCGGGCGCCCAGCAAACTTCTCTTCCGGGCTCGGCGCAAGAAAACCATTGACCGGGGTCTGCTTGTTGCCAAACCACGCATCGAAGGTGCGATAGAAACGTGAGATCGCTTTTGCGCCAACTTTCCAGCCATCAGGATTGTCAGCGGTGTGCACGTGGGTGTGGCGCAGCACCATCAGTTGCGGGCGCGGTACACCGGGATTGTTATCAAGGGCGGTCTGGAATTTGTTCTTCAGGTCGAGGACTTCTTCGTCGCCCTTCATCAGCGGCGTGACCATCACGTTGCAGCCGTTGGCCACAGCGAAGTTGTGCGAATCCGGATCGCGGGCGGCGATCCACATTGGTGGGTTCGGCTGCTGGATTGGTTTTGGCACGCTGGTGGAGGTGGGGAATTTCCAGATGTCGCCGTCGTGGGCGTAGTCGCCTTGCCACAGGGCGCGGACCACCGGGACCATTTCGCGCAATGCCTGGCCGCCGGACGAGGCAGGCATGCCGCCGGCCATGCGGTCGAATTCAACCTGATAGGCGCCACGGGCCAGGCCGACTTCCATGCGACCGTTGCTGATGACGTCGAGCAACGCGCATTCACCGGCAACGCGTAGCGGATGCCAGAACGGCGCGATGATGGTGCCGGCGCCGAGGTGGATGGTGGTGGTTTTGGCGGCGAGGTAGGCGAGCAATGGCATCGGGCTCGGCGAGATGGTGTATTCCATGGCGTGGTGTTCGCCGATCCACACGGTGCTGAAACCGCCGGCCTCGGCCATCAGGGTCAGTTCGGTGAGGTCTTCGAACAGTTGGCGGTGGCTGACGCTTTCGTCCCAGCGTTCCATGTGGATGAACAGGGAAAATTTCATGACGCTTCCTCGGATCTTTTGTTGTTGAGGCTACAAAACTTGTAGGAGTGAGCCTGCTCGCGATGGCGGTGTGTCAGAAAAGACATCGACATCGGATAAATCGCTATCGCGAGCAGGCTCACTCCTACAGTTGAATTGTGCGGGGCTGACGATCAGGCCAGGACGGGCAGGGCGCCCATCTTGCCGTGGCAATACACCAGCGGCCCGGCGATTTGCTCGGGGACGATCAGGTTCTTCACCGCGCCGACCATGATGGCGTGGTCGCCGCCTTCGTATTCGCGCCACAGCTCACATTCGATGATAGCCGTCGCATTGGCGAGGATCGGGTTACCCAATTCGCTCAAGGTCCATTTGATGCCTTGCGCCTTGTCTTTGCCTTTGCGGGCGAAGGCGTAGGCTTCGCTTTGCTGGCCGCCGGACAGAACGTGGATGGCAAAGCGTTTGTTTTTGATCAGCACCGGGTAGGAATCAGAACTGTAGTTGGGGCAGAACAGCACCAGCGCCGGATCCATCGACAGCGAGCTGAATGCACTGGCCGTCAGGCCGACGATCTGACCGTCATCGTCCAGCGTGGTGATAACGGTTACGCCGGACGGGAACGAGCCCATGACTTGTTTGTAGATGGCGGCATCGATCATTGGTCGGTCCTCGGGTGATGTGTTGCTGTTTTTATGTGTTTGTTGGTCTGATGGTATACCAGTATTCGATCTTTGCAAGGCCTTTTAAGCTGAACCGATAAACGTGCCGCGTTCGTCGGAAACTCAGCATTTACGGGGCTTTCGGCTGGTCTGAAAGCCACGGTTTCAGCGAGGATGGCGTATCAGCTGGCGTCGTAAACTACGGATCAGTCTTGTGAATTGTTTGGAATACCATAATATGGTCTGCATCTGAGGGGCGGCCAGAGAGTCCCCCCGGTTTGGCTTCATACAACGATAAGAACAGACAAACTCGAGTTCATGCATATGTCCCAGATGTCCCGGCAAGATCCGTTGATCGAGAATCATACGGTCGACTACGTCCCACTCGCGGAACGCCACGGGAAGGCCCGCGACCTGTTCACTCTTTGGTTCAGCACCAACATTGCGCCACTGCCCATCGTCACCGGCGCCATGGTGGTTCAGGTGTTCCATCTCGATTTGCTCTGGGGGCTGCTGGCGATTGCGCTGGGGCACCTGATCGGCGGCGTGGTGATCGCGCTGGCCTCGGCGCAAGGCCCGCGCATGGGCATTCCGCAAATGGTTCAGAGTCGCGGCCAGTTCGGCCGTTACGGCGCGCTGCTGATCGTGTTCTTTGCCGCGCTGATCTACATCGGTTTCTTTATTTCCAACATCGTCCTGGCGGGTAAATCCATCGTCGGCATCGCGCCATCGGTGCCGGCGCCGCTGAGCATTCTGATCGGTGCACTGGCGGCCACGGCGATTGGCGTGATCGGCTACAACTTCATCCACACGCTGAACCGCATTGGCACCTGGGTGATGGGCGGCGCGTTGCTCGCCGGGTTCATCTATATCTTTGCCCATGACTTGCCGGCGGACTTCCTCACTCGCGGCAGTTTCAACCTGTCCGGCTGGCTGGCGACGGTATCGCTGGGGATTATCTGGCAGATCAGTTTCTCGCCGTACGTGTCCGATTACTCGCGATACTTGCCGGCGGATATCGGCATTGCCAAGCCGTTCTGGGCGACTTATCTGGGCGCGACGCTGGGGACGATTCTGTCGTTCAGCTTCGGTGCGGTTGCCGTACTGGCGACCCCGGAAGGCACCGAAGCGATGGTCGCGGTCAAGCAATCGACCGGTTGGCTCGGGCCGATTCTGATGGTGTTGTTTCTGCTGAATATCATCAGCCATAACGCGCTGAATCTGTATGGCGCGGTGCTGTCGATCATTACCTCGATTCAGACGTTTGCCAGCCAATGGACGCCCAGCATCAAGGTGCGCGTGGTGTTGTCGAGCGTGGTGCTGGCCGGTTGCTGCGTGGTTGCGTTGGGCGCGTCGGCGGACTTCATTTCCGAGTTCATCGGTTTGATTCTGGCGCTGCTGCTGGTGCTGGTACCGTGGGCGTCGATCAACCTGATCGACTTCTACCTGATCAAGCGCGGCTGCTACGACATCACCTCGATCTTCCACGCTGATGGCGGGGTTTACGGGCGCTTTAATCTGCACGCGATCATTGCCTACTTCATCGGCATTATTGTGCAGTTGCCGTTCGCCAACACCTCGCTATACGTCGGGCCGTACGCCAATCTGGTCGAGGGCGCGGACTTGTCCTGGCTGGTCGGCCTGGTGGTCACCGTTCCGCTGTATTACTGCCTGGCCACACGCAGCCAGACACAGCAGAGCAGGGCGGCGAGATTGGGTTACACCGACTGAGCTGATCCGTTACTCGACAATGCCCGGCCAAGTGCCGGGCATTGTTGTTTCCGCATCCCGACGGTCAATCAAATTGGCCACATCGATCCCCTTTTGGCCCATCCCCCACTGTGATCCGTCTACGCTGTCAGCAAGAATCAAAACCATAACCAGACGCTGAACCTTTTTTACCCTTGGCTACCTTTACAGCCGCTGCCGTGTACAGAACATAAAAACCATCGAACTCACGCTGCCTTTTGGGGAACAACCATGGTCACGATGAAACGCATTCTGGGTGCCACCGTATGTGGGCTGACGCTGTTGGCCAGCGCCGTCCAGGCCGAGCAACGCGAACTGCGGGTGTACAACTGGGCGGACTACATCCTGCCGTCCGTGCCCAAGGATTTCGCCGCAAAAAGCGGCATCAAAGTGACTTGGGACACCTTCGACACCAACGAATCCCTGGAAGCCAAACTGCTGACCGGCAACTCCGGTTACGACCTGGTAGTGCCGTCGAACCAGTTCCTTGAAACGCAGATCAAGGCCGGCGTGTTTCAGAAGCTGGATAAATCGAAACTGCCGAACTGGAGCCACCAGGACCCGGAACTGTTGAAACTGCTGGGCAAGAACGATCCGGGCAACCAGTACGGCGTGCCTTACATGGTCGGCACCGTGCTGATCGGTTTCAACCCGGCCAAGGTCAAGGCGGCACTGGGCGACAACGCGCCGGTGGACAGCTGGGATCTGGTGTTCAAACCGGAGAACATGGAAAAGCTCAAATCCTGCGGTGTAGCGATGCTTGATTCGCCGACGGAAATCCTGCCGCTGGCCCTGCATTACCTCGGTCTCGACCCGAATAGCCAGAACCCCGCCGACTATGAAAAGGCCAAGGAGTTGATGCTCAAGGTTCGTCCGTACGTGACCTATTTCAACTCGGCCAAATACATGACCGACATCGCCAACGGTGACATCTGCGTGGCCATCGGTTATTCCGGCAGCTTCTACCAGTTCGGCAACCGCGCCAAAGAAGCGGGCAACGGCGTAGTGGTCGACTGGCGCTTGCCGAAGGAGGGCGCGCCGATCTGGTTCGACACCTTCGCCATTCCGAAGAGCGCGAAGAACGTCGAGGAAGCGCATGAGTTCCTCAACAACCTGCTCGATCCGAAGGTGATCGCGCCGATCAGTGACTTCCTCGGCTACCCGAATGCGAACAAGGATTCGATACCGCTGATCAACAAGGAAATCACTGACAACCCGAACCTGACGCCAACGCCTGAAGCGCTGAAAAATCTCTACGTCGTGCAGCCGTTGCCGCAGAAGCTTGAGCGCGTGCGCACACGGGTGTGGACCAACATCAAGTCCGATAAGTAACCACCACCGCAATCCAAATGTGGGAGCGAGCCTGCTCGCGAAAGGGGAGTGTCATTCAACTTCGATGTTGACTGGTCCGACGCCTTCGCGAGCAGGCTCGCTCCCACAGGGTTTTGTGCGGTGTCATTCCGTGCTGCGTTCGGTTTCTCTGGTCATCACCAGACTCAGCAGGACTGAGCCAAGAATCACCCCACCCACCACCGCCAACGACCACTCCACCGGGATGTGCAACCACGGCATCAACACCATCTTGCCGCCGATAAACACCAGCACAATCGCCAGCCCGTACTTGAGCAGATGAAAGCGGTCCGCCATGTCCGCCAGCAGGAAATACAACGCGCGCAGGCCCATGATCGCGAAGATATTCGAGGTGAAGACGATGAACGGATCAGTCGTCACGGCGAAGATCGCCGGGATGCTGTCGACCGCAAACATCAAGTCACTGGCCTCGATCAGCACCAGCACCAGAAACATCGGCGTGGCCCAGCGCACGCCGTTCTGCAGGACGAAAAAGCGTTCGCCGTGAAAGCTGCTGGTGATGCGCATATGCCCGCGCACCCAGCGCAGCAGCGGATTCTTGTCCAGATCCGGCTGGTGGTCGGCAAACACCAGCATCTTGATCCCGGTAAAGATCAGGAACACCCCGAACGCATACAGCAGCCATTCGAACTGCGACACCAGCCACACCCCGGCAAAAATCATCACCGCGCGCATTACGATCGCCCCGAGCACGCCGTACAACAGCACTCGGCGCTGCAACTCGGGTGGCACGGCGAAGTAGCTGAAGATCATCACAAAGACGAACATGTTGTCGATCGACAGCGATTGCTCGATCAGATAACCGGTGAGGAATTCGAGGGTTTTCTGCCGGGCGATGTCAGCGCCGAACGCGCCGTGCAGATACCACCAGAGCAGCGCCGCGAAACTCAGTGCCAGCAGGCACCAGGCGATGACCCAGGACAAGGCTTCGCGAACCGACACCCGATGCGCCTTGCGCCCACCGAAGACAAACAGGTCCAATGCCAGCATGGCAAGCACGAAGACGATGAAGGCGCCCCACATCCATGGTTCGCCGATATTGATGTTTGTGGCAGGCATGTCACGCTCCCTGTCTATTCTTGGATTGGGGTCAGACGAGGCCATGCTAGCGACGAGTTTGCGGCAAAGAAAAATCGTTTATTTCTGCACAACAGTTCGATAAAAACGAACTATCTGCCCTCGTTATCAGCCCGGGCATTTTTTACGGAGCAATGTTTTCAGCGATGAATACCGACATTCTCGAACCTCAAGCGGTGTGCAGTCCGATCACCAGCAGCGCAATATTCATCGTCGCGACGCTGAATGCCGGGCCTGAAGCAGCGCAAACCGTCAAAGACTGGTGCGGCGATGTCGCCGGGCTGGTGCGCTCGGTTGGCAAGCGCGTACCGACCGGCAATCTGACCTGCATCTGCGGCTTTTCCTCGAACGCCTGGGATCGCCTGTTTGGCAATCCGCGCCCGGCGTCGCTGCACGATTTTCGCGAGTTTGGCGAGGAGGGGCGGCACGCTCCGGCAACCCCGGGCGATCTGCTGCTGCACATTCGCGCCGATCAAATGGACCTGTGTTTTGAACTGGCCACGCAAATCATGGCGGTTCTCGGCGATGCAGTGACGGTGGTCGACGAAGTGCAAGGTTTTCGCTATTTCGACATGCGCAGCATCATCGGTTTTGTCGACGGCACGGAAAACCCGGTCGGGCGCAAAGCGGTCAACTTCACCATTGTCGGTGACGAAGACCCCGACTTCAGCGGCGGCAGCTACGTGCTGGTGCAGAAATACCTGCACAACATGGCCGCGTGGAACGGCCTGAGCGTTGAAGCACAGGAGCGCGTTATCGGTCGCACCAAGCTCTCCGATATCGAACTGGACGACGCGGCCAAACCGAGCAACTCGCACAGCGCGCTGACCACCATTACCAACGCGGCCGGCGAGGAAGTGAAAATCCTCCGTGACAACATGCCGTTCGGCCGGCCGGGGGCAGCGGAGTTCGGCACCTTCTTCATCGGTTACGCGCGCTCGCCCGAGCCGATCGAGCAGATGCTGGAAAACATGTTCGTCGGCAAGCCACCGGGTAACTACGACAAGTTGCTGGATTTCAGCACGGCTGTTACTGGGAGCCTGTATTTCGTGCCGTCGGCGGATTTGCTGGAGGACTTGGCGGATCGCTGATCAGCGAAAAAACTCACCGGGCGTTTCCCCGAACTGTTGGCGAAACGCCGCAATAAACGCTGAGGTCGAGTCGTAACCACAGGCCAGCGCAACGTCGGTGACGCGTTCGCCTTTTTCCAGCGGTGTCAGCGCACCGAGCAGGCGCAAACGCTGGCGCCAGGCGCGGAAGGTCAGGCCGGTGTCACGTTGAAACAGGCGGGTGAGGGTCTTTTCGGTGACGCCGAACTTCTCGCTCCAGTGGCTCAGCGTGGTCTGCTGTTCCGGGTGTTGCTCCAGGCTCTGGTAGATCTGCTTCAAGCGGGCGTCTTGCGGCAACGGCAGCATCAGATCGATCTGCGGCGCCTCGGCCAATTGATCAAGGATGACCTGGGCCAGACGTCCGTGCGGGCCGCTTTGCTCGTATTCCACCGGAACCTCACTGAACGCGCGAATCAGTTCCCGGAGCAGGTCGCTGACGCCCAGCACATGGCAGCGCTCAAGCGCCCATCCGGCGACGCTGCAATCGATGTAGAGACTGCGCATTTCCGTGCGCGGCGAACTGAACACCCGATGCGGCACGCCCGCCGGGATCCACACGGCGCGCTCCGGCGGAGCGACAAAGCGGCCGGCGCTGGTCTGGATTTCCAGCACGCCCTGAATCGCGTAGGACAACTGTACCCACGGGTGGCTGTGGCGTCGGGTCAGGGCGCGATTGGGCAGCGATTCGGTGCGTCCGTAGAGTGGGCGCGGCAGGCTGGGCAGCCCGGGAATGCTGCGACGGACGCTTTTCTCATGTCCTTTAGGCGGCATCTTGTGGCCCTTCGGCGTTAGTCGGTAATTGGCCGTCACGTTAGAGTCGTCAGCACGCACTGGCAACCCCCGGATGAACCGACCATGACTCGCCCACGTTTTTTGCCCGACAACTTCACCCTGACGCTGATCGGCGTCGTGCTGCTGGCCAGTTTCCTGCCGGCCAGCGGCCAGGTCGCCGTCGGCTTTGGCTGGTTGACCAACATCGCCATCGCGCTGCTGTTTTTCCTGCATGGCGCGAAGCTTTCCCGCGAGTCGATCATTGCCGGTGCCGGTCACTGGCGTCTGCACTTGCTGGTGTTTGGCCTGACCTTTGTCCTTTTCCCGATTCTCGGGCTGGCGCTGAAACCGCTGTTGTCCCCGCTGATCGGCGACAAGTTGTACATGGGCATGCTTTACCTGTGCGCGTTGCCGGCCACGGTGCAATCGGCTATCGCTTTCACCTCGCTGGCGCGGGGGAATATTCCGGCGGCGATTTGCAGCGCGGCGGCATCGAGTCTGTTCGGGATTTTCCTCACGCCGCTGCTGGTGACGCTGCTGCTCGACGTACACGGTGATGGCGGTTCGACGCTGGACGCAATCCTGAAAATCAGCGTGCAATTGCTCCTGCCATTCATTGCCGGGCAGATCGCCCGGCGCTGGATCGGCGCGTGGGTCGGACGCAACAAGAACTGGCTGAAGTTCGTCGATCAGGGCTCGATTCTGTTGGTGGTTTACGGCGCGTTCAGCGAGGCCGTCAACGAAGGCATCTGGCATCAGATTCCGCTGTTCGAGTTGCTGGGGCTGGTGGTGGTCTGCTGCATTCTGCTGGCGCTGGTGCTGTTGGCGTCGACGCTGTTGGGCAAGGCGTTCGGCTTCAGCCAGGAAGACCGCATCACCATTCTGTTCTGCGGCTCGAAAAAGAGTCTGGCCACCGGCGTGCCGATGGCGCAGGTGTTGTTTGCCGGCAGCACGATTGGCGTGCTGATCCTGCCGCTGATGCTGTTCCATCAGATCCAGTTGATGGTCTGTGCGGTGCTCGCTCAGCGCTACGCCAAGCGCCCGGAATCGGTGCCAGAGCTGATGGCGCAAGTCGATCCATAACACACCCCACCGTGTAGGAGTTGCCGCAGGCTGCGATCTTTTGATCTTGTCTTTTAAAAAACAAAGATCGCAGCCTTCGGCAGCTCCTACAGGGGCGGGGAGATCAGACGATGTCGTCGATCAGGATATGCGATAGCCCTTTGCTGCACTGCTCGATGCGTGCTTCGACCTTGTAGACCTCGCGCAGCATCTGTTCGGTGATCACCTCATTGCTCGGGCCGCTGCCCTGACTGGTGCCATCGGCAATCACCAGCACCTGATCGGCGAAGCGCAACGCCTGATTCAGATCATGGATGGCAATGAACACAATCACCTCGCGTTTGCGCGCGAGGCTGCGCATGAAATTCAGCACTTGCACTTGTCGATGCATGTCGAGGGCGCTGGTCGGTTCGTCCATCAGCAGGATTTCCGGTTCGCGCACCAGCGTCTGGGCGATGGAGACCAACTGCTGCTGACCGCCGCTGAGTTCACCAAGGTTACGGAACGACAGCCCGGTGATGCCCAGCGCGGCGAGAATCTCGTCGACCAGTTTCAGCTCATCATCGTGGACCACCCAGCCCGGGGTCAGTTGCTTGCGCGCCAGCAGCACAGATTCGTACACCGTCAAACGCGCACTGGCGTTCAGGCCTTGAGGCATGTAGCTGATGCCGCTCGGGCCTTTTTTCGAGTCCTGCAAAATCACCTGCCCGGGGCCATCGATCAGCCCGGCCATGCGTTTGAACAGGGTCGATTTACCGGCCGCATTGGGCCCGACCACGGCAACCACCTGACCGCCAGAAAACGTTGCCGTCGAGACACCACGAATGATCTCGCGCTGGCCGTAGCGCGCGCCCAGATTGTCCAGTTGCAGCGTCACCATGAGTTTTTCTTCCCGCCGAGAATCAGTGAAATGAAGAACGGTACGCCGATCAGCGAGGTGACCACGCCGATAGGGAAAATCGCACCGGGGATCAGGGTCTTGCTGACCACCGAACTGGCCGAGAGAATCAACGAGCCGGTGAGCAAGGAGGCCGGCAAAAAGAAGCGCTGATCTTCACCGATCAGCATGCGCGCGATGTGCGGCCCGACCAGACCGATGAAGCCGATGGTGCCGACGAAGGCCACGGGAAACGAGGCGAGCAGGCTGACCATGATCAGCGTCTGAAAGCGCAGGCTGCGCACGTTGATGCCGAAACTGGCAGCCTTGTCGTCGCCCAGGCGCAGGGCGGTCAGGGCCCAGGCGCGTTTGGCGAAGATCGGCAGGGTGATCAGGATCACCAGGCAGATCACCCCGAGTTTCGGCCAAGTAGCTTTGGTCAGGCTGCCCATGGTCCAGAACACCACGGCGGCGACGGCTTGCTCGGTGGCGAAGAACTGCACCAGCGCCAGCAGCGCATTGAAAGTGAACACCAGCGCGATGCCGAGCAGCACGATGGTTTCGGCAGTGACGCCACGACGCATGCTCAGAAAGTGAATCAACAGCGCCGAGAGCATGGCCATGATGAAGGCGTTGAGCGGCACCATGAATTGCGCGGCCAGCGGGAACAACGCCACACCGAACGCCAGGCCCAGCGCCGCGCCGAAACTGGCGGCAGCGGAAATGCCCAAGGTGAACGGACTGGCCAACGGGTTGTTGAGGATCGTCTGCATCTGCGCGCCGGCCAGCGATAACGCCGCGCCGACCGCCACTGCCATCAACGCCACTGGCAGACGAATGTCCCACATCACCACGCGCACTTGTGGCGAGGCGCTGTCCGGCGAAAACAGGGCGCCGAGCACTTCGCTGAAACTGTAACTCGCCGGGCCCAGTGCCAGATCGAGCAGTACGCTGCACAGCAACAGAACGACCAGCCCGGCGAGGATAAGGCGTTTACGCAGCACCAGTCGCCGGTAGGTTTCGCGCTGCACCTCGACGGTGTCGGTCAAAGAACTCATGGTTTGACCTCAGGATTGCGCAGGCTGACGAAGTAGCCCGACTCATACGGCACGGGCAGAAAACGCTCGTGCAGTTCGCGGAAGGAGGCGTCCGGGTCGAGATCGGCAAACAGCTCCGGGTGAAACCATTTGGCCAACTGCTGAATGGCCACGAACTGGTAAGGGCTGTTGTAGAACTGATGCCAGATGGCGTGGAAGGCTTGTGTCTCCTGAGCCTTGATCCCGGCGTAGGCCGGACGCTGCGTATACCACGCGAGTTTTTTCCGCGCCTGGTTCATGTCGGCGCCGGGCCCGACACCGACCCAATGGCCACCGGGTGCAAAGGCTTCCCAGTTGGCCGTGGTGACCACCACGTGCGCCGGATTGGCGACGATGACCTGCTCGGGATTCAACTGGCCAAACGTGGTCGGGATAATCCCCCGGGCGATATTGTTGCCGCCGGCCATGTCGACAAACAGACCAAAGTTCTCGTTGCCGAAACTCAGGCAGCAATCGTCTGTGTAGCCGCCGATGCGCTCGATGAACACGCTTGGACGCGGTGGGTGCTGTTTCTCGATGACGTCGGTGACGCGGTGAATCTGCTGGTTGCGAAAATCAATGAAGGCTTCGGCGCGTTGCTCTTTACCGAACAGTTTGCCGAACAGGCGCATGGTCGGTTCGGTGTTCTGCATCGGGTTGTTGCGAAAATCGACGTACACCACCGGGATGCCCAAAGCGTCGAGCTTCTCGATATAGCGCGCATCTTCGGTGGCGTGCTGCGCTTCGATATTGAGGATGATCACGTCCGGTCGCTGCGAGATCGCTTGTTCGATATCAAAGGTGCCGTCTTCAAAGCCGCCGAAGGTGGGGATTTTGGCAATGCCGGGGAATTTTCGCAGGTAGGCATTGTAGGTGTCCGGGTCCGACTGGATCAGATCCTTGCGCCAGCCGACGATGCGTTCGATCGGGTTTTGTGTGTCCAGTGCAGCGACCAGATACAACTGCCGGCCTTCACCGAGGATGACCCGCCTGACCGGCAGATGCACCTTGACCTTGCGCCCGAGTAGATCGGTCACCTCGGTGCGCGCCGTATCCGCTTCGCTGGCGTTTGCATTGCGCGGCGCCAGCGCAGACAGGCTCAGCAGTCCTGCCAGTAACAGCGCAGCCATCGCGAGGCTGCGTCGATCGAAAATCACCATGGTCAAAGCCTTTGCAAAGGTCAGTTCGGCCAACGGCTCACACCGCTGGCCGGCTGAACGTTTCAGAAGTCGACAGTCGCCGACAGTAATAAGGTGCGCGGTGAGCCTTGGGAGAACGCGCCGTAGGAAGCGACGCCCGACCAGTACTCGTGATCGAACACGTTCTGCACGGTGGCGCGAAACGTGGTCGGTCGATCATCGATGCGCGTGTTGTAGCGGGCGCCGACATCGAAGCGGGTCCAGTCATCGAGTTTTTGTGTGTTGGCCTGGTTCACGTACTGGCTGCCGGTGTGGATCGCGCCTCCGGTCAGTGTCAGCCCCTCGACCCAAGAAGTGTCCCATTCGGCCCAGAGGTTGGCCTGAACCTCGGGCACGCCGACCGGTTTGTTGCCGCGGTTGGCGGCCACGCCGGTTTTCGTCAGTTCGGCATTGAGCAGGGTCACGCCGCCGAGCAGGCGAGTGCCCGGCGTGACTTCGCCGAACACGTTCAGCTCCAGCCCGCGATTGCGTTGTTCGCCCTGCACCGAGAACACCCCGGAGGCCAGTTCGCCGCTGGGTTTGGTGATCTGAAACAGGCTGATGGTGGAGGTGAACGTGCCGTAATCGGCTTTGACCCCGAGTTCGTGCTGGCGGGAAACATAAGGGGCAAAGATCTCGCCAGCGTTGGACGCGGTGGAAGGCGCGATGTCGCCCTTGCTCAGCCCTTCGAGGTAGTTGTAGTAGAACGAAACGTGATCCCAAGGCTTGATCACCGCGCCGAACAACGGGGTCGTCCGGCCGTCGTCGTAGGACGTGGTCACCACGCCGGCGGCGTTGTAGTTGTCGGATTTGATGTTCTGTTTGCGCAAGCCCAGGGTTACCTGCGCGCGGTCATCGAGAATCGACAGCGTGTCGGCGAGCGCCACGCCAGTCAGCTCGCTCTGCGAGACTTTCGGCGTATCCGGCTTGGGGATGTAAGGTTGCGGGCGATCCATCGGGTGATAAATGTTCGACAGGATCGGTGCGCCGGAAATGATCCCGCGCGCCAACACATCGCGATAGCGACTGACTTGCACGGTGGTGCGGTGACTGATCGGCCCGGTATCGAAGCGCAGCCGCGCACCGGCATCAACGGTGTAACGCTCGACTTCGAACTTGTAGTAGCCGGGGATCGACGAGGTGTCGCCAGCGGCATTGATAATGGTCGGCGTCTGGTCGGACATTCGCGCCACATCCGATTTGCCGCCGCCGGCATGGGCGAACACCGTCAATGCGTCGCTGAGGTCATATTCGCCGCTGAGCAGCGCCGATTTGTCACGGGTTTTCGACCAGCCCCAATCCTGACTGACGTTGCTGCGACCGTTGGCGGCGGAAGGAATGTCCACGCCCGAAGCAATGAGAAATGGTCGCGAGGCAGCGTCGAAGCTTTCTTTTTGGCTAAGCCAGTCGAAGGTCGTGCGCAGGCGCTCACCCTGATAATCGAGAGAGATCGCACCAATATCGACATGCCGCGATTGATCGTCGATCGCCGTGTTGCCCAGTTGCGTACTGCCGTTGAAGCGCACGCCAAAACGACGCTCTTCACCGAAGCGGCGACTGACATCGAGATGGCCACCGGCCTGAGCATCCATGGCGTAACTGGCGGTGAAACGGGTCAGGTCTTCATCGAGGGAGCGTTTCGGCACCACGTTGATCACGCCGCCCACTGCGTTGTTGGGTGACATGCCGTAGAGCAAGGCGCCGGGGCCTTTGACCAGTTCGATGCGCTCGGCGTATTCGGTGAAAACCCGATAGTTGGGCGCCACACCGTAAACGCCGTCGAAGGCCAGTTCACCGAGGTTGCCTTCGCCGACGGGAAAGCCACGGATGAAGAACGAGTCGACAATCCCTCCGGTCTGGCCAGTGGAACGCACCGAAGAATCACGTTCCAGCACATCGCCGACGGTGACGGCCTGTTGATCCTTGATCAGCGCCGAGGTGTAGGTGCTGACGCTGAATGGCGCGTCCATCACATCCGTATTGCCAAGAATGCCCAAGCGCCCGCCGTTGGCCACTTGTCCACCTGCATACACTTCTGGCAGGGAATCGGCGCGCTTTTCGGTGCCGATGATCGATGTTTCATCCAGCGTCACCCGGCGCTGCACCAATGCGTAGCTGCCGTCGCTGCGCAAGACCATGTCCAGGCCACTGCCGGCCAGCAAGCGATTGACCGCCTCCTGCGTCGAGTAATTGCCGATCAGCGCCGCGCTGGTCAGGCCTTCGGCCAGCGAGGGCTCGAACGACAGGGCAATGTTGGCGTCCACGGCGAAGCTCGACAGGGTCGCACCCAGCGGCCCGGCGGGAATGTTGTAGGCACGAACCGTGACAGCGTCCAGTTGCACTGGCACGGCGGCCAAGGCAAACGGGCAAACGGCACCGATCAGGACAAGGCTTAGCAACGCACTGCGAACAACGGGTTTGAGCTGACGTTCCGGGCGCAGATGGCGTGCGGCAAGCATGGATGAATGAGCCTATAAACAGGACGAAAATGTGCTTCTCCCCAATAGCCAGTCGAGATCGAAAAAAGTATCACCGCAGCGGCAATTATTTTTTTCACTCAGGCCGGGGAGAGCATGACCCAGTAGCCATTCAAATGGCCGCTGACGAGGATCGGGTAGGTTTGCGCCAGCATGTTCAAGGTGCGTTGACTGTCGCTGATCGGGTAGGCGCCGGAAATGCGCAGATCGGCAATCACCGGGTCGAGGCGCACGAAGCCGCGGCGATAGCGCGTGAGTTCGTCGACAAAATCGGCCAGACGCATCTTGTCAGCCATCAACATGCCTTGGCTCCAGGCGCCGACGTAGCGGTCGGCAACGCTGAGCTGGCCGAAGGTGTAGGAAGAGAAATCAGTGCGTTGACCGGCGTTGACGATCAGCGGCGTGGTCTGGCGATTGTCCGCGAGCTCGACTTTGACCGCGCCTTCCAGCACGGCGAGGTGGGTGCGCGGTTGCAGTTCGCGCACGGTGAAACGCGTGCCCAGCGCCTGCATCCGACCTTGACGGGTACTGACCAGAAACGGTCGCGCCAACGGTGAAATGTCCGGCGCGGTCTGCACCAGTATTTCGCCTTCGCGCAGGTGGATGAGGCGTTGATTGGCGTCGAACAGCACGTCGATGGCGGTGTCGGTGTTCAGGGTGATTTTCGAGCCGTCGGCCAGGGTCAGTTCGCGTTGCTGGCCAACGGCAGTGCGATAGTCGGCTGACCATTGCTGCGACTCTGCCAGCTTCCAGCTGCCCCAACCGGCCGGCAGGATCGCCAGAATCATCGCCAGTTTGCCCAGCGCCACACGGCGCTCCGGGCTGCTCGGGCGATCGAGCGCCGACATCGCCAGTGACGGTGGCAGGCCGCCGAGTTTGCTCTGCAACAACTGCGCCCGCGCCCAGGCACGACCGCGCTCGGGCGTGCTGGCTTTCCAGTATTCCCATTCGCCGCGTTCGCTGTCGCTGAGTTCGCCTTCACTCATGCGGATCAACCAGTCGGCGGCTTCTTCCAAGGCCTGGTGATCGAGATGCGGCTCATGGCGGCGGCTGAGCATTCACTCCACCAGCAACAGGCACTGCACGAAGGCTTGCTTCATGTAGCGTTTGACGGTGATCAGCGATACGCCCAACTGCTCGGCGATGTCGTCGTATTTCAGCCCGCTGATCTGCGACAACAGAAAGGCGCGTTTGACCAGTGGCGGCAGGGCGTCGAGCATCGCGTCGATTTCGTGCAGGGTTTCCAGCACCATGAAACGCAATTCTGGCGAAGGCACTTCCGGCGCCGGCACATGGGCGAGGGCTTCCAGATAGGCACGTTCCAGCGCCTTGCGTTGATACCAGTTGACCAGAATGCCTTTGGCCACGCAGCTCAGATACGCGCGTGGCTGCTCAATGACGGTGACTTGCGAGGCGAGGATGCGGGTGAAGGTGTCCTGCGCCAGATCCGCCGCATCCATGGCGTTTCCCAGTTTTTTTCTCAGCGTCGCGTACAGCCAGCCGTGATGGCCGCTGTACAGGGCTTCGATCGCGCGCAGGTGATTGGCATTATTCGCGGGAAGGGTTTCGCTCATGGCTGCAGATTTTCATGCAATTGAGAAGTATTCCCAATGCTAGTTTACAACCCCTCTTTGACGCAAGTGCCGATTGGCGTCCTGTTCAGACGCCCTGCAAACCGCGCAGTGCAGCAACCATTGTGTCGATTTCCGCCTCAGTGTTGTACGCATGCACCGACGCACGGCTGACCTCCAGCAAGTCCCTGTGCTGCATGTCGAGCAGGGTCGAGCGGAACGTCGAGGTGCTGACGTTGATGCGCTTTTCCTGGCCGGCCAGCCACTGCTGAACGTGCGTGGCGCTGCTGTCGCGATGAGTAAACGTGACGATGCCGGACTTCTGCACCCCGAGGTCTCGCGGCGTGATACCGGGGATATCTGTCAGTTGTCGGCGCAGGTAATCAGCCAGTTGCTGAATCCGCAGCCACATCGGTTCGATGCCTTGCGCCAGCGCGTATTCCACTGCCGCACCGAGGCCGAGTTTGGCGGTGACGTTGCATTCCCAGTTCTCGAAGCGTCGGGCATCGGCGCGGATCTTGAAAGTCTGGGCGTCCTGCAATGAGGCGGCATGCAAGTCGAGAAACGCTGGCTCAAGGTTCTGGCACAGAGACTTTTCGACATACAAAAAACCCATCCCGCGCGGCCCGCGCAGGTATTTGCGGCTGGTGGCCGCGAGCATGTGGCAGCCGATTTTCTGCACGTCGATCGGCATCTGCCCGACACCCTGACAGGCATCGAGCAGAAACAGCACGCCAGCCGAACGGGCGAGGGCGCCTATCTGCTCGATGGGTTGCACCGGGCCGCCATTGGTGGCGATCACCGGCAGCGAGATCAGCGCGACCCGATCATCGTCGAGCATGGCCGTTAGCGCCGACAGGGAAAACTGGCCGTGTTCATCATTGGGGATGACACGAATCTCGATACCGCGCCGCTGCTTCATTTGCAGATAGGGAATGTAGTTGCCGGCGTATTCGGTGGTCGACGTCAGCACCACATCGCCGGGTCGCAGCGGCAACGAATAGAACGCCATGTCCCAGGCGCGGGTCGCGTTCTCGATCACCGCAATTTCATCAGGCTGGGCGTTGATCAAACGGCCGATGGCGCCATACACGTTTTCCAGGTTGGCCGATTGCCGTCCGGCAGCTTCATAGCCGCCCAGATTCGCTTCAAGCTGAATATGACGGGTCATGGTTTCGATCACCGGCGCGGGCATCAGCGCCGCGCCGGCATTGTTGAAGTGGATCAGTTGCGCGACGGCGGGGGTGTCGGCGCGCAGTTGTTCAATGTTCAAAAGCAGACTCCTTGATCATTCCCCGTCTGGGGCTGGGCTCGGTTGCATCACCGCCGGCCAGTAGCGCAACGCGACGATCGGGATCAGTGCGACGACGTAAGCCAGGCAAACAAACAGATAGGTGTACTGCAAACCGTAGACCTGACTGAGCAGGCCGCCGGCGGAAATCCCCGCAATCGAAGCGAATTGCGCAGTGCCCTGAGCGATGCCCAGTACATGACCCTGTCGCGAGCTGTCGGCGGTTTTCGAGATCAGCGCCATCAACACGGGTGTAGTCGCACCGAGCAGCACGCCCCAGATGAAGTAGGCAATGACGAACACCACCGGGTTGTGGGTGACGCCTGCCACCGCAGTGAGGACGATGCAGCCGATGACCACGTAAGTCATGCGCTGCAAGGTGTCCTGCTGACCACGGTGTTCGAAATAACGCGACCACGCCGTCGCCGACAGAATGAAGCCCAGCGCCAGCAAGCCGTAGCAGAGGCCGACCACCGAATTGCTGACCTCGAACACCGAGCTGACATACAGCGAAAACGAGGTCTGCGGCAGCATCCGCGCCAGCAACAGAATGCCCATCACACCGAGTAGCGACAGCAATGGCGAGCCTTGCCAGAGGCTGCCGGAACGAGCCGGCGCAGTTTTGTCGGCGACCACGGCTTTTTTCACCGGCGGCACGTCCGGCAAGGTCACGGCGGCGATCACGGTACACACCGCACACAGCGCCGAAGCGATGATGTTGATCCAGAAGAACGTCGCGTAATCGAGGATCAAACCGCCGACCACCGCACCCAGCAGCGAGCCGACGTTGGTCGAGATTTGCAGGATGGCGAACAGCCGTGCGCGCCGCGACGGCGCTTCAATGCTGACACCGTAGGCCTGTGCCGGCGCGATATAGCCGGCAAACGCACCTTGCAGAAAACGCAGGATCAGAATGATCCAGATATCACTGAACAGGGCCAGCCCAAGCTGGGTCAACGACAAGCCGGCGAGGGCGCGGATCATCATCAACTTGTGGCCGTAGCGATCACCGATCCGGCCCCAGAATGCACTGGTGAGAATAATGCCCAGCATCGGCCCGACGTACACGGCGATGCTGGCGAAGCTGAAAAGCGACTCTGACGTCGTCAGCCCACGCAGGTGGACAGGCCAGAACGGCCCGCTCATTTCCATCGCGCCCATCGATACCAACTGGATCGCAAATAGAAGATAAATCAGGATTCTTACTCTCGAACCCTGGATGGCACCTGCTTGGGACATGAGTCAGCCTCGGTTAAACGCTAGCGAGCGGGTTGGTCAGGGTGTGTTGCAAACGATAGTTGCTGTACTGCATCAAGTGCATGCGCAACAGCGAACGGGTTGGCCATGGCTCTTCGACGAACGCCTTGTGCTCGGTTTCCCACACGTCTGCCGCGACCCGGTCACGCACCGCTTCGAAGGCGAGGTCGGTTTCTTCGCGCAAGATTTGCCATAGCCGTGTGTTGTTGAAAGCGTATTCCTTGGTCAGCCACAGGGCCATTTCATGCAGGTGCGTGAGGAACGCCGCGTCGAGCACAAACATGCGCACCGGCTCGATATCACCGGAGAACACCGTCGGCAGAATACCCGGCTGCACGTGCGGTTGCAGGCTGTAACCACGGCCCTCGAGCAACGGCGCGTAAGTGCGGCCATCGCCGAAATCGCGGATCAGCAGACTACGTGCTTTGCCGTCCGGGGAGAACAGCACCATGGTGTTTTGCTGGTGCGCCTCAAGGCCGATGCCGTACATCAAGTAGATTGCCACCACCGGGTGAGTCACCACTTTCGCGTACTCGCGAAACCAGTTCTCGACCTGCGCAGCATTGGCGCGCACGCCGTCGCGTTCAATCAGATCAGTGAACAGCGGACGACCGCTGCCGGGCAAACGGGTGAACAGTGAAGCCACGGTTATCGGCAGACATTCATCGTTGCGTTCAAACGCTGGCGCACTGGCGCGATAAACCACGGACAGATGACGGCCCGGGTGATCGTCCTGCGTCACCGCGTTTTTGTAACGCACACCGATTTCTTCCGGGAAGATTTCCAGGCGCTGATCGAAGCCGTTTTCCGTCTCGAGAATCTTGCTGATCACCGTGCTGATGCGCGGACCCATGTGAATCGACTTGGCTTGCAGGCTGCGCAGTTCGCTGGTCATCCATACCGCGATGGGCAGTTTGATCAGCGGCGCGGATTCGTCCAGTAGCGGCATCATCGTGCGATAGGACATGGTCGGCAGGGTTGGCAGGTCCGGGCCATCGGTGATCAGAATGCCGTCGGCGATTTCCTGCGCGAAGGTTTCCAGCACGTAGGCTTGTAAATGCCAGCTGTGGATCGGCAAGGGCAGCCACTGGTTTTCGTCCAGCCCCTTGCTGTTGAGCGAGGCTTTCCATTGCGCCCATTGCGTCGGGAAATGCTCGGCGAACCAGGCGCGGTAATCGATCACGTGCGGCATGCTTTCGCTTTTCGCGTTGTCGGCGCGCAGTGCGGCGATGCGCAGCGGCACCTGTGCGTTGAACTCGGGCGACAGTTGCTCGACCTCTTCATCGGTCAGGCCCGGGCGGGCTTTCCAGGTCGGGTAATACGGGTGGCCTTCCAGCGAACCCCACTGGTCGAGCAGGATCGCGGCGTCCTTGGTTTTGGCGTGCTGGCGCAAGTAATCAGTAAAGCTGTGCAGTCCTTGATCCTTGGCGGCTTGTGCCAGTCGGGCGTTCCAGTGCTGGCGATGCTGACGGGCGTGGGCGTCGTTGGTCAGGCTGTTTTCCATGTCGGACTTGAGCCCGGCCACGCCTTCGTCGGTCGGGGCGAAGTCGAAACTGTCGCGCAGCACATCGAGCATGTCCTGGTGGCTGGTGATCACCTGGCGCACGCCTTCATCGGTGACCAACACCACGTCGCCGTCGTTGACCACGGTATCGGCCGGGCCTTTGGCGATGTCGGAAAAAGCCAGGTGGGCGCGGCCGCCCTTGAGCGGATACGTGGCCTGGTGGCCCTCGACGGAAAAGCTCAGGGCCGCTCGGTCGAGGATGTTTTCCGCAAACAGGCAACGCACCAGACGGCGCATGGCGTTTTTGCGGGAGTAGGCGATCAGTGTCTTGAAGTCATCCATATCAGCGGTCTGCTCGTCGAAAATTGAATAAGAAGATCAAGCGGCGGCGCTTGTCGTGTGCGGCCATTGGCGCGGGAAATAGTCGAGTGCCGAGTCGCGCAGGCCTTCCATGTAGGCCACGCTCCACTGCAGGACTTCCTCGATGTAAGGCACCTTGAGGTCGAAACGCTTGGCCATTTCCACCAGCAGCACCAGGCCGTAGGCGACGTCTTCGTTGAAGGCACGGCTCTCGCGCTCGATCACGTAACCGGCGCGGTTGTCCGCGGCCGGTACCATCGGCGCAAGGATGTCGTTGTAGGCCTGATTGGTGCGCAGGATCGACAGCATGCTGCTCGGGTCGCGGATCTGCTCACCGTAAGCCTCGACAATTTCCTGTTTCAGCGATTTCACCGAAGACAGGTCGATGCCCAGTCGCTGACTGATCACCGCACACAGTTCCTGGCTTTCCTGATCCATGCGTTCAAGGAAGTACGCGCCGAGTTCCGGGCATTCGGTCCACCAGCACATGCGCTGCGGGAAGATCTTGCGGTGCCACTGGCCGTAGGGGCCGATGAGGCCGTAGATCACCGAGCTGTGCATGATCGGGTTGCCCGGCGTCAGGGTGATTTCCAGAAAATGCTCGAGCATCGTCACGCACGGGCCGTACAGCCGCGTGAGTATTTTTTCCAATTGGCGGCGCGCGGTTTGTGGCTCCCGGGCGTGGGTAGCGACGTACAACTGGCTTTTGCCGCCGCCCATTTTGATCGAGCGTCCCGGGGTCAATTCGAACGCCGTGTGCGGCACATCTTTCATGCCCCAGATCACCACATTCGGTCGATCGGGCAGGGTGGCTTCGGCCAGCCAGTCGAAACCGCAGAAACCTGGAATAGCGCCGATGAACACTGGTTTGCTGGTGGTCAGATGCGGCGCGATGTCTTTCAACGTTTGCGGACGCGCATGGGCCGGCACAGTGATGATGACGATGTCGGCATCTTCCACCGCGGCTTTCGCGTCGCTGGTCACCCGATCCAACCGGGCGCTCAGGGTCGAGCCGTCGGGCAGCAGCGCCTGCATCGGCGTCTGGCGAGCGTGTTGTTCGATGACCTCCTGATTATGGGTGTGCATCGAAACCTGAACATTGGGTAGCTGCTTGAACAGGATGGCGTTGAGATGGCCGGTCCTGCCGCCACCACAGATGGCGACTTTCAACAGATTCATCGAGAGGCGTTCCTGTGTGAGGGGTGGGTCATGCGACGCTCAGTTGCAGCGGCGCGGAAACGCTGTCCAGCCAGTGGGTCTTGCCCAGCCAGGCGTCCAGTTGCGGGGCGATGCTCGGGTCGATCAGATCGCGCTCCTGCAGCCACTTGTCATCGAACACGGTGTGCAGGTATTTCTCGCCACCGTCGGCAATCGGTACCACGACGTTGCCGCTCAGCACACCTTTGTGGATCAACTCCAGTGCCTTGAAAATCGCACCGCCAGTGGAGCCGCCGACTAGCAGGGCGAAGTTACGCGCGATGTAGCGGGCGGTTTCGAACGCCTGCGAGTCGCTGACTTGCACGCCCAGATCGATACAGCTGTAGTCGAGCACCAGACCCACGGTGTCGCCGGCCGGCGTACCGGTGCCGGATTGGTAGTACGGGTAGCCGGGGTGGCCGAAGACAATCGAACCGGCCGGTTCCACCGCGACGGTGACGGTGTCCGGGTTGTGCACTTTCAAGCCGCGTGCGATGCCGGTCATCGAACCGCCGGTGCCGACGCAGCCGACGTAAGCGCCGACCGCGCCTTCAGCCTGCACAATGGTTTCGCGGACGAAATCGCTGTAGCCGCCGGCATTGGCCGCATTGTCGGACTGGTTCATGAACACCGCGCCGGGAATCTCGCTGGCCAGTTCGGCGGCCATCTGTTGGCGCTCGACCACCGCGACTTCGTCTTCGCGATAGGTGCCTTTGACGAAACGAATGTCGGCACCGAGGGCCTTCATCACGGCGATCTTGTCTTGCGCGGCGTGGTGATCGACCACGGCAATGAAATGCAGGCCGAACTCGACTGCGGCCATGGCCAAGCCAATCCCGGTATTGCCCGACGACGATTCGACAACCACACCGCCGGGTTTCAGGCGACCGGACTTGAGCGCCGCCAGCACCATGTTGCGCGCCATGCGGTCTTTGATACTGCCGCCGGGATTGTTCTTTTCAATCTTCAATAACAAACGCGCGTTGGTATCCGGAACATCGATGCCCAACATCGGTGTATTACCAATAAGGTCAGAGACTTTATTCAAGATCATTGCAATTGTTCCCTTTAGTAGTCAGGTGAAAATGCATAGTTACCTTCCGTACAACAGGTCGCCGTCAACCGCCGGGGCAGGGGATGGCGATGAAACTCGTTTTCCAGCAAGTCCATCTGGTAACCAGCGGTATTGATATAAATCAATAAGTCACCGGCTTGCGGTGCCGTCGAAAAGTTGATCAGGCGATGGGTAATGACGTCATCGTCCAGGCAACTATGGCCGGCGATATAAGCTTGAATCGGGGGGTGTGGCTGGTGTGTGGTGCTGATAAGTATCGGATCTACCAGATATTCCGAGGCAAACCAGGTTTCGCAAGCGCTGAAACTGCTGCCCTCCACGAAGATCACGGTTTTATTGTCAGCCAATTGTTTGCTTCGCGTGACGCGAAATACTGACATGGCGGCTTGATCGACCAGACTTCGGCCGGGTTCGAGTGCGAGCGTTATATTCTGAGTCTGCAAGTAATTGGCAATCGACAAACCTTGCGAATGCTCGGCTTCGAGCAATAACGTCAGCCATTGTGTCGCGGTCAGTTCACTGCCGTAAGGATAATAAGTGGCGGGAACTTTCTGGTTGTAATAGTGGCTCGGGTTATTGTCATTTTGCAGGAACTGAGCGTAGGTCTCAGGTTCGACATAACGAATCGGTAAGCCACCACCGATGTCGATCATCTGCGGATTCAAGCCCATTTCCCTGGCCGCCTCGATAAATCCGCTGGCCTCACGGAAGGCCTGTGCGCGGGATTCGAATCCATAGCCGCCGAGGTGAAAATGGAAACCTTCAAAATGAAAAAGCTCAGGTTTTTCTGTCAACCGTTGCAGGCATTGCAACAGGTCTTGCGAGCCCATCCCGAATCGGCTGTTCTGACTGCTTTTCGGTCTGTAACGCAGTAGCACTCTGGTTTTCGTCGGACCCGGTTGTGTGGGGATCACGCTATGCAGGTGATCGAATTCCTCTAGCGAATCCACACAAATCAATGAACCGGCGCTGATCAGCGCTTGATGGAAAACGGCTGTTTTGGCCGGTCCTGTGGCGCAGATTTTGGTGCCCGGCACACCTGCGCGCAGGGCAGCATTCAACTCGTGAATGCTCGACACATCGACGCCGATCCCCGAATCCGCTGCAGCGCCGAGCATGCTTTGCGACTTGTTGGCCTTGGCCCCGTAGAAAATGGCATGGGGAACCAGGTATTGCTTCAACACGTTCAGCAGCGCTTGCGTGTTTAATTCAAACGCATGGGGCCAGACCAGATTTAACGGCGAGCCATGTTGTTCCACCAAGTCTGTAAGTTTGTTCGGGAACTTGTTGATAAACGTGGAAATAACCGGGTCGATCAGCGGCGTTAACATCTCCGGGTGATGAACTTTATACGGCTGCTCAACAGCAGATTTATTTGTTGTAGGCATAGTTAACCCCTGGCGTCGAAAGTTACGTCGCCATTGATAGTTCGATCACCGATCGTTATCGATGCAGGTCGTCTTTTTTGCTCGTCAGCGTCGAGGCTTTAAACAACTTGGAGGCGGATGCCAAGTGAAATCCGCTATTGGATCTGTAGCCCTGATCGTAATAAATGGTTCACAAAACAATTGCATGAGAACCCCATTCCATAAGGTTTGCGCGGATGTATTGAATGGCCATTAGTTGCTGGCCATTGCCCTGTAACAGCCTGTAGCTGATGTTTAAGTGACATCACTGACAGGTACTTTTGCAGATACCGAAGACTTGCTTTGAAACGAGAATAGTTCCTCTTGGCGGCGTGAACAATATTGCGAACAGGAACGATTATCAAGTAAGGTTTTCAAATATTTTTCAATACCGACCTGCTCAAGGCGAATCCATGAACGTGTATTTACACGCTCAAGGACTCGTTCGTCCCTAGATTAAAAAGTCTCTTAATTGCTTGATCAATAAGGCGTTAAGGGCTGTTGCGATAAGCCTCGGAACGGCAGGCAAATCTGCCGTTGAACGGGCCTGAAAATTTTCACAAACCACGACGGGTTCACGTCAAAGGAGCAACGCCATGCAATCCGATCGACTCAGCCGCAAAGCGCCACTCGCGATCAGCTACCTGTTCGTGCCGGGCAACCGTCCCGAGCGTTTCTCCAAAGCCTGCGAAGCAGGGCCGGACGCGATCATTCTCGACCTCGAGGATGCCGTTCATCCTGACAGCAAAGCCGCCGCCCGTGACGCCATCCAGGCGTGGCAGGAGAAAACGCCGAGCGTTGCTTGTGAGCGTTACATTCGCCTGAACAGCGTCAGCAGTTCGCTGTTTCGCCAGGACCTGAGCTGGCTCAGCGACATGCGTTACCCCGAGCGTTGCAGCGGGATTTTCCTGCCCAAGGCCGAATGTCCCGAGACGCTGGCGCGGGCGGTCGAGCGCTTGCTGGAGTGGCAACCGACGCTGGCGATCGTCGCGATCATCGAGACCGCCAAAGGTCTGCAGCAGGTCGAGTCGATCGCTGCGATTGCGGGCGTGGCGCGGCTGGCGTTTGGCTCGCTGGATTTCTCGCTCGATATCAACTGCAGCCAAGTGCCCGAGGCGTTTCTGTTTGCCCGCAACCGCATCGTGCTGGCGTCGCGCACGGCGGATCTGCCGTCGCCGATCGACGGCGTGACGCCGGCAATCAACGACTTGGCGGTGGTTGCCCAAGACGCGCAATACGCGCGTTCGCTGGGCTTCGGCGCCAAGCTGTGCATCCATCCCGGGCAACTGGCGACGGTGCAGCGCGCCTTCCTGCCGGACTCGCGCCAACTGGCGTGGGCCGATCGAGTGATGCGAGCGGTGGCCACGGGCAGTCACGCGGTGCAGGTGGACGGCGAGATGGTCGACTTGCCGCTGATCGAACACGCCCAACGCCTGCTCGATGTGGCCAGTCAGCATGCGCCATTGGCCCGCGCCGATGCCTGCTGAATCCCCGGCGAATCAGGAGATCACCATGGACCACGGTTATCAGATTGCGCTGCGGCCACTGTGCGAAGTGTTGCAGTCGGAGCAGGTCGACCCGGCCAACGTGACGCTGCTGCGCGAGTCGATTGTCCGCGCCGGGCATTGGCTGGAACCGATCATCGTCGAGCGTTCGCGCGGCATCGTGATGGACGGCAATCACCGTTTCACCGCCGCGTTGCAGCTGGGTTTGAAACGGGTGCCGTGCATCCAGCTCGACTACTCCGATCCGCGCGTCTGTGTGCGGCATTGGCAAACCGGACAAGCGTTCGAGGTGGCGCGGATTTTCACCACCATCGCTCGCGGCGAGATTTTTCCGTACAAGACCACCCGGCACGCGTTTGACCCCGCGCTGCCGCTGGTCGCGATTCCGCTGGAGCGCCTCTACGCCTGTCCCTGATCGGGCGACGGAAAAAAACTTTACTGCGGGTGATACTTTTTCGCAGATCGACTGGCAATAGGAGTGATTACCATTTTCCCTCGATGAAAAGGATCCTCACGTCATGCCTGTTGTCAGTCGTCCTTGCGGTGAGCGGGTGTTAGCACTCGCCGTGCGTACCGCCATGCTGAATTTCGTTTTGGTCGCAGGAAGCGCCAACGCTTGGGCCGCCAGCCCCGAGCAACCAGGCGTTGCCGCCGACCCGACTGCGAACGCCGCGCCGGACGCGCTGACCCTCGACACCACCAACGTCAACGCCCGTTACAACGGTGCGACTGCCTTGCCGGAAACCCTCGCCGGTGGTCAGGTGGCGCGCGGCGCACGGCTGGGCATGCTGGGCAACAAAGACGTGATGGACACGCCGTTCAGCGTCACCAGTTACACCGCCAAAACCCTCGCCGATCTGCAAACCGTGACCGTCGCCGATGCGCTGGAACGTGATCCTTCAGTGCGCTCGACCGGGCAGACTGGTGGTATCGTCGACTCGTTTTTCATCCGTGGCTTCCCGATTGGCGAAGGCAACCTTGGTGAGCTGGCGTTCGACGGCGTCTACGGTGTCGCGCCGAATTATCGGGTGTTCACCGACTACGCCGAGCGCGTTGAAGTGCTCAAGGGGCCGGGTGCGTTGATGTACGGCATCTCGCCGAACAGCGGCGTCGGCGGCGTGATCAACATCGTGCCCAAGCGTCCGCTGGATGAAGACCTGACCCGGTTCACCGGCACCTATGCCTCGGATTCTCAGGTCGGTGGGCATCTGGATCTGAGCCGGCGCTTCGGTTCGGAGAACCAGTTCGGCGTGCGTTTCAACGGCAACCTGCAGGGTGGCGATACCGCCGTCGATGATCAGCATCGCGACCTCGGTGTCGGCGCGATCGCCCTGGATTATCGCGGCGAGCGTCTGCGCCTGAACCTCGATTACATCAGCCAGAAAGAAAGCTGGGAGGGCGCTTCGCGGCCCTTCACCATTGCGCCGGGCGTTGATGTGCCGTCTGCGCCGAACGGCCGCACCAACCACTCGCAGGACTGGGGCTGGTCGGATACCAAAGAGCAGTCGGCGTTGCTCGGTGGCGAATATGACCTGACCGACAACGTCACCGTGTTCGCCCATGCCGGTGGCGGCAAGTCCGACGTCAAACGCCTGTCCGACCAGGTGCCGAGAATCCTCAACGACGCCGGTGATACCAGCAACATTCCCGGCTACTACAAATTCAACGTTGATCGCTCGACGGCTGACGTCGGTATGCGTGGTGTGTTTGCCACTGGCCCGATCACTCACACCACCACGGTCATGGCGACCCGGTATCAGGATGAGCTGTCACGCGGCATCAACAACGGCACGGCCATCCTGTCGAATATCTACCACCCGATCGACAGGCCGCAGCAGTACATCAACTCGCCAAAGGTGTTGCGCGTTTCCGAATCGGAGCTGTCCGGCGTGGCGTTGACCGACACAATGTCGATGCTCGATGACCGCTTCCAGTTGACCCTCGGCGTGCGTCGTCAGGACATCGAATCGCGTAACTACAACGCGGCCGGTGCGGTCAGTTCGAAATACAAGGACAACGCCACGAGCCCGCTGGTCGGCGTGGTGGTCAAGCCTTGGGAAGACGTTTCGCTCTACTACAATTATGTCGAAGGCTTGAGCAAGGGCGACATCGCCCCGGGCACGGCGTCCAATGCCGGCGAAACCTTCGCCCCGTACGAATCCAAGCAGCATGAGATTGGCGTCAAGTACGAGCACGGTACGTTCATGACCACGCTGGCGTTGTTCCAGATCGAGAAGCCGAGCGGTGAAGTCGGTGCCGACAACGTGTTCTCTGTGCAGGCTGAACAACGCAACCGTGGTGTCGAGTTGAGCATGTTCGGCGAAGTGGCGCCGGGCACTCGCCTGATGGGCGGCGTGACCGTGCTCGACGGCGAGCTGACCGATTCGGCGACCCAGGCCAACCGCGGCAACAAACCGGTTGGCGTGCCGGACGTGCAAGCCAACGTATGGGCCGAATGGGACACGCCATGGCTTGAAGGCTTCACCCTCACCGGCGGGGCGATCTACACCGACAGCCAGTACGTCAACCAGGCCAATACTCAGGAGCTGGATGCCTGGACCCGCGTCGACGCCGGCGCGCGTTATGCGACCAAAATCGAAGGCCGGCCAACGACGTTCCGCGCCACCGTGCAGAACGTCTTCGATCGTGAGTACTGGTCGGGCGTGGCGTCCTACGGCGCATTCTCTCCGGGCTATCCACGGACCTTGCAGTTGTCGGCCACGGTCGATTTCTGATGTGAACGGGCAGGGCGTAACGGTCGCCAACGGCGGTTACCGATTTTCCTTCTATATATAGTTTCACGATCACGTTAGCTGTCCGAGACGTGGTCCGGCATGCGGGCAGCAATTGCTGTCCGCCTGAACCTTTCAGAAAAGGAGTATTCGCCATGTTTAACCACCCAGGCGTGGGGGCGGTAAATGCACCGTTGGCTTTTCGGACAGCGAACAACCCATTGGCTTTTGAGTGTGATCGCAGCGCCAATGCGCATATTCGCGAACTGCTGCGCCACTTTGAGCTGCGCACCAGTCTGATCCGCTTCAAAGTCATCAATGCACTGGTGGTGGCCGGCCGTGATGGACATGGGATCGGGGTGAATGGTGTACATGCGTTTGTCGAGTCTTCATCGCCCGAGCTGTCGTTCGTCAGTGTGCGTGAAGTGCTCAAGCGTCTGGGGGAAGTGGGGCTGATCGTGCTTGGGAGTGACAAGACCTACCGATTTTCCTCTGGGGCCATGGAATTGCTGCAGCTACAGAGTCCCCGTGTATTTCACGGCGGCGGCTGCTCGCGAGGGCACGTTCAGCGTGCGTAATAAAGAAGACACATGAATCCGTACCGTGAACGGTGAGATCTCCAGTTCGCGGGCGATTTCCTTGTTGGTCTTGCCTTGGGCAATCAAGCGCAGTACGTCTTGCTGACGAGGCGTGAGAGCGGCGCCGGTTTCCAGCGGCAGCAGGCCTGACGGCGCGAACTTCACCAGTACATCACCTTCGCGAATTGCCAGAATTGCCTGACCGATTTCGTCCGGAGCGATGTTCTTGCCGATAAAACCGTCGATACCGGCGGCCATGACTTCGCTGATCAGCGACTCATCATCGACCATCGACACCACAATCAGCGTGGTGCGCGGCAAGCGCTGACGCAGCTCAGCGAGCTGGCTGAAACAGGTGAGTCCGGGGAAACGCAGGTCGAGAATCAAGGTGTCTGGTTCGTCACCCAAAGGCAGCAGCGCCAGCACCGCGTCGAGATCACCGGCTTCGTCGATAAGGGCTTCGGGCAACAACCGCTGAACCGTGCGCAGCATCGCCTCGCGAAACAGCGGGTGATCGTCGGCTATGATAATTCGGCATGTCATGGCGTGACCCTCCCTGGGTCAAGCGTTATTCAGGCTGCACCTTAGCACCGGGGGCGAAGGTTGCCTGTAGGCTGATTCGGAATCTGACGATTGCCGCACAAGGACGTTTACCATGAAGTTCGAGAAAAACACCGAACTCGACCAGGCCAACCTGCGCATTATCATTGCCAGTATCGCCGTGGTTTACATGTTCATACTGGGTTTTTTACCAGGCCAGCGCTTCGATACTTATCTGCCGGTTGTCACCTACATCATTCTGTTTTTGTTGGCCTCGATTGCCCTGCGTCAGGCGATTGCGCGCTGGCCGGGGCATTACCCGGCGCGGCGGATTTTTTCCATGGTCCACGATTACACCGGCACCTGTTTCGGTCTGGTGGTCGGTGGCGAGGCGGCGTTGCCGCTGTATGCGGTGATCATTTGGGTCAACCTTGGCAACGGCATGCGCTACGGCTCGCGCTATCTAGCGATTGCCACCGGGCTGGCGTTGCTCGCGCTGCTGTGTGTGTATCGCCTGACGCCGGTGTGGCAAGCGCAACCGTTCATGGTGTTGATGCTGATGCTCACCAGCACGGTGATTCCGTTCTATGCGCACTTGTTGCTGGAACGCACGCGCAAGGCCTCCGAAGAAGCAGTGGCGGCGAATCTTGAAAAGTCGCGGTTTCTCGCCCAGGCCAGTCATGATCTGCGCCAGCCGATTCATTCGATTGGGCTGTTTACCGCGTGCCTGCGGGAGTCGCGGTTGGGCGACGAGGAGCGGCGTCTGGTCGATAACATCGACCGATCGCTGCTCAACGTTTCGCAACTGTTCCGCTCGATTCTCGATCTGTACACCCTCGATAACGGCCGGGTTCTGCCCAAACTGCAAACCGTTAATTTAGGTGAGTGGCTCGCCGATATGATTCGCCAGAACGCTGAAGCAGCGCGTTGGGCCGGGGTCGAGCTGCGTTTGCGCCCCTGTGAATATTGGGTGCGCACCGATCCGGCGTTGCTCGCGACGATGGTGCAGAACGCGCTTTCCAACTGCTTCAAATACGGTGCGCACCGGCCGGTGTTGATCGGTGTGCGCCGGCGCGGGGCAGGGCTGGCCATCGTGATTTATGACCGCGGCAACGGTATTGCCGAAGAGCATCTGGCCAAGGTATTCGAGGAGTTTTATCGGGTACGGCAAGTGCGCGATAAAGACGTTGAGGGCGTGGGATTGGGGTTGTCGATCGTCAAGCGGTTGGGTGAATTGATCGGAGTCGGTGTTGCCCTGCGCTCGCGGCTCGGGCGGGGAACGGCGGTGACTTTGTACGGCTTGCCAATCACCGCGCCGCCGCAGGTAATGGCCAATCGTGATGACGCACGTCAGGTCGGTTTGCTCACCGGGTTGAAGGTATGTCTGGTGGAGGATGATCGCAACGTATTGCTCGCGACTTCGGCGCTATTGGAGCGTTGGGGCTGTGTAGTTCAAGCGGAACTGAGCGGGCAGGATTTGATGACCGACTGCGACATCATCGTCGCCGACTATGACCTCGGCACCCACGCCACTGGCATCGAGTGCATTGACGATGTCCGCAAGCGGAGAGGCTGGGCGGTTCCGGCAATGATCATCACCGGGCACGACGTCGAAAAAATCCAGGCGGCTTTGCAAGACCGCCAGATCGCCATTCTGTCCAAACCGGTACGCCCGGCCGAACTGCGCGCGACCCTACGAGCCCTGCGTGACTGCGAAACCCAAACCGTGTAGGAGCTGCGGCACGCTGCGATCTTTTGCTCTTCATTTTCAGGATAAAAATCAAAAGACCGCAGCCTCGTTGCACTCGACAGCTCTTACAAAGTTAGTGCTTGTTCAGCGCTTGCACAGGTAATCCTGGGTGATGGTGGTCTGCAGGCAGTTGTACTGGCCCATGGTCCGGCAGATGTTTTTTTCGGAGCCAGTGACTTCGGCGTTTTTGTAGCCCCAGGTCTTGCAGCGTTGTGCGGCGACGGTCAGGCCTTGTTCGGCGCTGGTCTGGCCGCTTTCGAATTGGCCCAGTTCATAGGAGACCTGGACGACGCCATCGTTTTTGCTGCCGCCAGTGGCTTCCCATTGTTTCGGCGTGGCGCAGCCAGTGAGGAACAGGGCGCTGAGGGTGAGTGTTGCGATCAGGGTTTTCATGGTGTTTCTTCCTTGGTGTTGTTCTGATTTCCAGGCACAACGATCCCGTACGCTGCGAACAGGCAACGTTGAGGAGCATCGAGGGGTGCGGAGGAATATAACGCCAGCGGAAAGGGCGGTCGATTAGCACAAATGTGCTAGTGCAGTGGGGGGGCGACGGCCGTTAGGCGCTTCTCTTCCTGCCCGATTCGGGCAAAGCTCGAATCAGTCTAAAAACACTGACCCGCGTCGGCGAGCCTTTGCTAGGCTCAAAGATGTAGGCGAAGACGCAGACTGATGCGCAATCGGATAGCAAGGGGGCGTGGGGCGCGCTCCGAAAGGTACACGGTTAGAAAGATCTCCGCGCTGAGATCCAGCCCTTATGCCGTGTGAAGCAGCCGAGGCACTAACTTTCAATTTGACCCGGTACTGTGGGAAGCCCGATAAACCTTGTAAGCCAGAGACCAGCACTGGCCGCCTACTCGAACACCAAAGCCCGCTTCGTGCGGGCTTTGTCGTTCCTGCAAGGTCAGATCGATTGCAGCGCCTGCGCCAGATCGGCACGCAGGTCTTCGACGTCTTCGACGCCCACCGACAGACGCACCAGGCCATCGCCAATCCCCAGTTTCGCCCGGGTATCAGCCGGAATGGTCGCGTGAGTCATGATCGCCGGATGCTCGATCAGGCTCTCCACACCGCCCAGACTTTCCGCCAACGCAAAGATCTTCACGTTCTCCAAAAACCGCCGCGCACCTGCCAGATCGCTGTTCAGATCAACAGAAATCATCCCGCCAAAACCACGCATCTGGCGCTTGGCTAACTCATGCTGCGGATGCGAGGCCAGTCCCGGGTAGTAGACGCGTTTGACCTGCGGCTGCTGCTCCAGCCACTGCGCCAGATCCAGTGCGTTGCTGCAATGACGTTCCATGCGCAGGGCCAAAGTCTTCACCCCGCGCAGGGTGAGAAATGCATCGAACGGCCCGGCAATCGCACCGACCGCGTTCTGCAAGAAGCCCAGCTTCTCGGCCAGTTCTTGGTTCTGGCCGACCACGGCGATGCCGCCGATTACATCGGAGTGACCGTTCAGGTACTTGGTGGTCGAGTGCAGCACGATGTCGAAACCCAGCTCCAGCGGCCGCTGGATATAAGGGCTGGCAAAGGTGTTGTCGGCCACGCTGATGATCCCGCGAGCGCGGCAGATACGGGCGATAGCGGCGAGGTCCGACAGGCTCAGCAGCGGGTTGGTCGGTGACTCGACAATCACCAGGCGGGTGTCGTCCTGCAGCGCCGCTTCGAACGCCGCCAGGTCAGTCAGATCGACGTAGCTGAAACGGTGTCCGGCACTGCGCTGACGGACCTTGTCGAACAGGCGGAACGTGCCGCCGTACAAGTCATTGCCGGAGATCACGTGCGAACCGGCATCGATCAGTTCGAGCACCGTGGAAATCGTTGCCAGCCCGGAGGCGAACGCGAACGCCTGGGTGCCGCCTTCCAGGTCCGCCACGCAACGCTCCAGGGCAAAACGCGTCGGGTTGTGCGAGCGCCCGTAATCGAAACCCTTGTGCACGCCGGGGCTGTCTTGCAGATAGGTGGAGTTGGCGTAGATCGGCGGCATCAGCGCGCCGGTGGTCGGGTCCGGTTCCTGCCCGGCGTGGATCACCCGGGTCGCGAAGCCTTGGGATTTATCGTCGTGCTGACTCATGCGAGGGATCTCCGTAATTGGTTGAGCATGTCGGTGCGGGTAATCAGGCCATGGAAGCCCGATGCATCGGCAATGATCGCGACGAGGCCACGGCTGAGCACCGCTTCCAGCTCAGCAAGGCTGGCGCCAGGGGCGAGGGTTTGCAGTTTGTCGGTCATCACGCTGGACACTGATTGGCTGAAGCGGGCGGCGTCTTCGTGCACCGCCAGCAGGATGTCCGACTCGTCGATCACGCCGACCAGTTGCTTGCCTTCCACCAGCACTGGCAATTGTGAGACATCCGCCAGGCGCATGCGCTGGAACGCGGTCAGCAGAGTGTCGTCGGGGCCGACACTGATCACGCGGCCGTCCTCGAAACGCCGGGCGATCAGGTCGCGCAAATCGCCGTAGCCCTTGCGCTGCAACAGGCCCTGATCGGTCATCCACTGGTCGTTGTAAACCTTCGACAGGTAGCGCGTGCCGGTGTCGCAAACGAAGCTGACCACACGTTTCGGCTCGGTCTGTTCGCGGCAGTAACGCAGCGCCGCAGCGAGCAGAGTGCCGGTCGACGAGCCGCCGAGAATGCCTTCGGCCTTGAGCAACTGGCGGGCGTGAGCGAAGCTTTCTTCATCGCTGATCGAATAGGCGTGGCGCACGCTGGAGAGGTCGGTGATCGACGGAATGAAGTCCTCGCCGATGCCTTCCACCGCCCATGAACCGGGCTTGGGCAGAGAGCCGTCGCGGCTGTATTGCGCCATCACCGAACCGACCGGGTCGGCTAGGACCATTTCCAGATCCGGCTGCACGCGTTTGAAGAAGCGGCTCAGGCCCGTCAGCGTACCGGCCGAACCGACACCGACGACGATCGCGTCCAGATCATGTTCGGTCTGCGCCCAGATCTCCGGCGCGGTGCTGCATTCGTGGGCCAGCGGGTTGGCCGGGTTGTTGAACTGGTCGGCGAAAAATGCGCCGGGAATATCTTTCGCCAAACGTGCGGCGACATCCTGGTAATACTCGGGATGACCCTTGCCGACGTCGGAGCGGGTGATGTGCACTTCGGCGCCCATGGCCTTCAAGTGCAGGACTTTCTCGGTGGACATTTTGTCCGGCACCACCAGCACCACGCGATAACCTTTGGCGCGGCCAACCAGTGCCAGGCCCAGGCCGGTGTTGCCGGCGGTGGCTTCGACGATGGTGCCGCCGGGTTGCAGACGACCATCACGCTCGGCAGCGTCGATCATGGCCAGACCGATACGGTCCTTGATCGAACCACCGGGGTTCTGCGATTCGAGCTTGAGAAACAGTGTGCACGGGCCAGTATCGAAACGAGTGACTTGAACCAGCGGAGTGTTGCCTATCAGCCCAAGTACGGCAGGGCGTGATTCCTTTGACATTTCTTCACCTCTTAATGGTGTTGATCGCGTTCCAATCGCGGGGAAAAGACTCGCGTGCAACATAGGCTCAGACATCCTCTGTCGCAACCTTTAGTCGGCCGCAAATGCTGCCATTTCGATCTAACGATAGATCGAAATCAGAGACCTGCCGGGGCGGGTTCGAGTGCGTTTACACAGAGGCGTCATTGAGTTTTCAAAGGGCGTCTTCATGGCGACGAACAGCTTGAATTGGCGAGAAATTCCCTGCCGCAAAAAACCGTTCAGCCTTCACGTACGCTCTCGGCTCCGGAGTGTTTACAAGTGACAAGCAGCAATATTTTGATCATGAGAGAAACTCGTGTTGATCACGATTAAAATGAGTTTGTCTCACTAGCGACCGATGCCGACAATGGCCGCCATCAACAGGACATTGGAGTTGTTTGTTATGGCACTGGCCCATTCCCTTGGATTTCCGCGCATCGGTCGCGACCGCGAACTGAAGAAAGCGCAAGAGGCGTTCTGGAAAGGAGAACTGAACGAGGCCGGCCTGCGAGATGTTGGCCGTGAGCTGCGCAAGGCCCACTGGGACTTGCAGAAAAACGCCGGTATCGAATTGCTGCCGGTCGGCGATTTCGCCTGGTACGACCAGGTCCTGACGCACTCGCTGATGTTTGGCGTGATCCCTGAGCGTTTCCGTCCACACGACGGCAAAGCCACTCTGCAAACCCTGTTTGGCATGGCCCGTGGCGTCAGCGACAGTTGCTGTGGCGGTGCGCACGCCCAGGAAATGACCAAGTGGTTCGACACCAACTACCACTACCTCGTCCCGGAATTCAGTGCTGATCAACAGTTCCAGCTGGGTTGGGATCAGTTGTTCGAAGAAGTCGAAGAAGCCCGTGCGCTGGGCCACAACGTCAAACCAGTGATTATCGGCCCACTGACGTATCTGTGGCTGGGCAAGGCCAAGGGCGCGGAATTCGACAAGCTGGAATTGCTCGATCGTTTGCTGCCGCTGTACGGCCAGATCTTCGCGCGCCTCGCCGCTCAAGGCGTGGAATGGGTGCAGATCGACGAGCCGATTCTGGTGCTTGATCTGCCGCAGGAATGGAAGAACGCGTTCGAGCGTGCCTACAACCAGATTCAGCGTGATCCACTGAAGAAACTGCTCGCTACTTACTTTGGTGGTCTGGAAGAAAATCTTGGTCTGGCGGCGAACCTGCCGGTCGATGGTCTGCACATTGATCTGGTGCGCGCACCGGAGCAGTACCCGACCATTCTCGATCGTCTGCCGGCCTACAAAGTGTTGTCCCTGGGCGTGGTCAACGGGCGGAATGTCTGGCGCTGCGATCTGGAAAATGCCTTGGCGACGTTGCGCCATGCTCATGAGCGTCTGGGTGAGCGTCTGTGGGTCGCGCCGTCCTGTTCGCTGCTGCACAGCCCGGTGGATCTGGGCCGTGAAGACAAACTCGATGCCGAGCTGAAAAGCTGGCTGGCCTTTGCCGTTCAGAAGTGTGAAGAAGTGGCTGTTCTGACGCATGCCGTCAACCAGCCGGAAGCGCCGAAAGTGCTGCGAGCATTGACTGAAAGCCGGTCGGTGCAGGCCGCTCGCGCTGCTTCGCCGCGCATTCACAAACCCGCGGTTCAGGCGCGGGTTGCGGCGATCACGGCCAAGGACAGCCAGCGTCAGTCGCTGTTTGCCCAGCGCATCGCCAAACAGCGCGCGGGTCTTGATCTACCACTGTTCCCGACCACGACGATCGGTTCGTTCCCGCAAACCGCGTCGATCCGCCTCGCTCGCCAGTCGTTCAAACAGGGCAAGCTGACCGAAGCTGAATACACTGAAGCCATGTACGGCGAGATCCGCCACGCAGTGGAAATCCAGGAGCGTCTGGGCCTCGATGTACTGGTACACGGTGAGGCCGAGCGTAACGACATGGTCGAGTACTTCGCCGAGCAACTGGATGGCTACGTGTTTACCCGTTTCGGCTGGGTGCAGAGCTACGGTTCGCGTTGCGTGAAACCGGCGGTGATCTTCGGCGACCTCAGCCGCCCGAAAGCCATGACGGTCGAGTGGATCCGCTACGCCCAAGGTCTGACCGACAAGGTCATGAAAGGCATGCTGACCGGCCCGGTGACCATGCTGATGTGGTCGTTCCCGCGTGAAGACGTCAGCCGTGAAGTGCAGGCCCGGCAACTGGCGCTGGCGATCCGCGATGAAGTGGTCGATCTGGAAGCCGCCGGCATCAAGATCGTGCAGATCGACGAAGCGGCGTTCCGTGAAGGTCTGCCGTTGCGTCAGGCGCAGTGGCAGCCTTATCTGGACTGGGCGACGGAAGTGTTCCGTTTGTGCGCCTCCGGTGTGCGCGACGAAACGCAGATCCACACGCACATGTGCTACAGCGAATTCAACGATGTGATCGAGTCCATCGCGGCGATGGATGCCGACGTGATCACCATCGAAACCTCGCGTTCCGACATGGAGTTGCTGGATGCCTTCGAAGCCTTCGCTTATCCGAACGAAATCGGCCCGGGTGTCTACGACATCCACTCGCCACGCATCCCGGATGCTTCGGAAATGGCTAATTTGCTGCGCAAGGCTGCCAAGCGGATTCCGGCCGAGCGGCTGTGGGTCAACCCGGATTGCGGTTTGAAAACCCGTGGCTGGCCAGAGACTGAGGCGGCGCTGGTGCACATGGTTACCGCCGCCCGGCAGCTGCGTAAAGAGCTGGCGTAACGCTCGGGTTGCATGAAATAAAACACCTGTGGGAGCGAGCCTGCTCGCGAAAGCGTCCTGTCAGTCAACATTATTGTTGAATGATCTGCCGCCTTCGCGAGCAGGCTCGCTCCCACAAGGTTTTGGGCAAGTCATGAGATTCTGAATGGCCTCGCGGGACCTGTTGTTGCTACTGTGGCCAGCCGCAGTTCAGGTGTTTGCCGCTACATGAGTGATCAACCCGTTATCCAAACCGTGTCTGACGCAGACATTCCCGAGGTGCTGGATTTTGTTCTAAAGGCCCGTGCCGAGCTTTTCCCCAAGCTCAGCGCAACGGGCATGCCCGACGATCTGGCGCGTTTTGCCGAGGTTTATCTGCGTGGGGCAGGGCGCTTTCTGATTGCTCGCCACGAAGGGCAGATCGTGGCCTCGATCGGCTATCTTCCTTACGACCGGCGATTCCCGAACCTGGATTATCCCGACCGCAATGTGGTGGAAATCGTGCGCCTGTTCGTCGTGCCTTCACAGCGGCGATCCGGGCTGGCCAGCGCACTGTATCGATCACTCAATGATCTGGCACTCGCTGACGGCGTCGAGTTGATCTACCTGCACACCCATCCGTTTTTACCGGGGGCCATCGCGTTCTGGCAACGGCAGGGCTTCAAGATTATCGACGTCGACGCTGACCCGGTCTGGCAAACAACCCACATGCACAACGTCATGAGTGAAATCTGAGAATCTGCGCCCCATCGAACGGGTCCGTCAGGTAATGCGCCCTGACCCCGAACGTCTCCTGTAAGCGCTGCGGTGTCAGCACCTCCAGCGGCTTGCCCAACGCCACCAGCCGCCCGCGCTCCAGCACCGCCAGACGATCACATTTCAACGCCTGATTAAGATCATGCAGCGCAATCAACGTGGTCACCGGCAACGCCTGCACCACGTTGAGAATGGTCAGCTGATGTTGAATGTCAAGGTGGTTGGCCGGTTCGTCCAGCAACAGGATTTGCGGTCGCTGCGCCAGGGCCCGAGCGATGTGTACCCGTTGTCGCTCACCACCGGACAAGCTGCGCCACAGGCGCGTGCGCAGGTGCATCGCGTCGACGTCGGTCAGCGCCTGCTGAACAATGGCGTCGTCGGCCGCCGACCACGGTTGCAGCGCCGACAGCCAGGGCGTGCGCCCCAGCGCGACAGCGTCGAACACGCGAATACCGTCATCTGTGTCGGCTTGTTGTTCAACCACCGCGAGTTTTTGCGCAATGCTGCGTCGGGCCATTTTGCCCAGGCGTTGACCATCGAGCAGCACCTCGCCAGCGCTCGGTTCACGCAGCCCGGCCAGTAACTTCAACAGAGTGGATTTGCCCGCGCCATTCGGCCCGACAATGCCCAGGGTTTCGCCACGCTGAACCTCAAGGCTGACACCGTTGAGCAACTCGGCGCCGCGCACCCTGAAGCTCAGGCCGGAACAACTCAAAACACTGTTCATCGCGCCGACCTGCGGCCGACCAGAATCAAGGCGAACACCGGCGCGCCGACCAGCGCGGTAATCACTCCGACCGGAATCACCTGGCCCTTGATCAGGGTGCGCGACAGCACATCGGCGGCTATCAGAAACACCGCGCCACCCAACGCACTGGCCGGCAGCAACCGCGCATGACCGGTGCCCAGCAACAGACGCGCGGCATGAGGAATGACCAGACCGACAAAACCGATCGAACCGACAATCGACACCATCACTGCCGTCACCAGCGCCGCACAACCGATCAGCAGAATCTGCACACGCCGCACCGGAATGCCGAGCGACGCCGCCGAATCCGCACCAAAGGTAAACGCATCCAGCGCCCGCCGATGCCACAGGCACACAACCAACCCCAACACGGCCACTGGCACCGCCAGCCACACCGACGGCCAGCGCACGCCGCCGAGATTGCCCAGCAGCCAGAACATGATCCCGCGTGCCTGCTCGGAGCTTGCCGAGCGGGTGATCAGAAACGCCGTCAGCGCATTGAACAGCTGCGAACCGGCGATCCCCGCGAGAATGATCTGCCCGGTACCGCTGGCGGAGCCGCTGACCCGCGCCAGCACAATCACCAGCACGAACGCCGTGACCGCGCCGGCGAAGGCACCGACCGAGAGTGAGATGATCCCGGCACCTACGCCAAGCAGCGCGACCATCACGGCCCCGGTCGAGGCGCCGGCAGAAATGCCCAGCAGATACGGATCGGCCAACGGATTGCGCAGCAGCGACTGCAAAATCACTCCGCAGGTCGCTAAGCCGGCACCGCATGCCGCCGCGACCAATGCCCGGGTCAGGCGGTAGTTCCAGACGATGCCTTCATCGATCGGGTCGAGGACATGCCCGGCGCCCCACAATTTGTTCGCCAGCACTTGCAACACTACGTCCGGTGCAATCGAGGTTTCACCGATGGCCACGCCGGCGACCACTGCAATCAACAGGGTCGCCAGGGCCAGGAGCGTGCGGATCAGGCTGGCACTCATTGCGACAGGTCATAGCCGTTGATGGCCGTGGCCAATTGCTCAATGCCCTCGAACATGCGCAGGCTCGCCTGCATGGCCATGGCATCAAGAATGATGATGCGATTGTGTTTCACCGCGTCCATGTTGCGCGTCACCGGATCACTGCGCAGGAAGGCGAGTTTCTTTTCATAGTCGTCGGCGGGGAAACGTCGACGATCCATGCGCGCGATGACCAGGAAGGTCGGATTGGCCTTGGCGATGGTTTCCCAACCGACGGTTGGCCACTCCTCATCGGACGCCACCACGTTGCGCACGCCGAGGGTGCTGAGCATGAAATCGGGAACGCCTTTGTGCCCGGCCACGAACGGCTCGATGTCCATTTGTGCGCTGGAGAACCACACCAGCGCGCTGGCGTCTTTGAGCTGTTTGCCTTGGGCGGTGGCAATCGATTTGGCGAGACTGGCCTTGAGTTGATCATTGAGCTGCTGGCCACGCTCCTGAACATCGAAGATCTGCGCCAGTTGGCTCACGCTTTTGTAAATCGTCTCGATGCGAAACGGCGCCAGTCGCGTGCCATCGGCGCCGACGAGGTTGTCCTTGGCTTCGCAATCGGAAGGCAGCAGATAGGTCGGAATCTTCAGTTCATGAAACTGCTCGCGAGTGCCCACCGCGCCTTGCGGGCCGACCATCCATTCCAGTTCCACGGCGACCAGTTCCGGACGCTTGCCGATCACCGATTCGAAACTCGGTTCGTTGTCAGCCAGACGCTCGATCTTGTCATCCTGCGCTTTGTATTTGGCCAGCACATTGTTGAACCACAACGAGGTGCCGACGACTTTATCGCTCAGGCCCAAGACGTAGAGCATTTCCGTGCCGGCCTGGCCGATGGTCACGGTGCGCGTCGGTGCGTGCTGGAAGGTCAGGGTGCTGCCGCAGTTCTCGACCGTCAGTGGATAGACAGTCGGTGCCGCCTGCGCCAGGGCGCCAAGGCTCAGGCCGGTAAAGAGGGTGGCAACGCGGGGCAGCAGCATGGGGCAGTCTCCAGGGGAACCGTACGGGGAGCGGGAGAGTACGGTCTGGAAACACACCATCGAACGCGGTCAGGAAAACAGCGCAAGGCCGGGCAGCCAACGAAGACGCGCACGGCACGATGTCCTTCCCGGACACCCCGCCGGTTAGTAATTACTGTGCCGGCAGGTCTCCTGACTGATGCGTCATCGCCTGGCTCCGGCCTTCCCGGGATTCACCCAGTGGCAGTCGTGGAGCAGGCTCGGCACCTACAGTTGCGGGGGCAGTTCCGATCAGTGCTGTGCAAGCACCTCGGATTCCCTATTAGTCCCGTTCGGGAACCGACGGCGGCATGGTAGTCGATCGAGCCGCTGAAGGGGAGACGAATCTGCCGTGGCGAGGATTAGTGTTGGCTCATCAAACCGTGCAATACGCCCAAACGCAGGCCCGGTTCGGAGGGCAGCATTTGTGCGATACCGAATACTTTGAATGCCGCCAGCATTAACACCAGACCGCCGGGCAGAATGCTCTGGCGGTGTGGTTGCAGACCGGCAAGCTTGAGTTGTTGCACGTTGTTTACCTTCAACAACAGCAGCGACAGGCGCAGCAGTCCGCCGTAGGTGATGCCGTCCTGACCGAAGTCGTTGAGGCGATTGGTCTTGAGCACTTTGGCGAGCATGCGCGCGGTGCCGGAAGAGCCGATGGTCTGCTGCCAGCCTTGCGCGCGATAGCGCTTGGCGACATGTTCAAACTGCAGAATGGCGAAGCGTTCAGCCTCCTGTAGCGCGCCGGCGGACACATCGCCGCCGCGAAAGAATCGCGTGCTCAAGGTGCCGCTGCCGATGGCGATGCTTTCGGTTAACAAGGGTTGTGAGCCCTGGCCGAGGATCAGCTCGGTGGAGCCGCCGCCGATGTCGACTACCAGGCGCAGGTCGTCGGCGCTGGGCAAGGCGTGAGTTACGCCGGCGTAGACCAGCCGCGCCTCTTCATGGCCGCAAATGACGTCGATGGGAAAGCCCAGATGCCGCTCGGCACTGGCCAGAAAAAGTTGCGCGTTGTCCGCTTCACGCACCGCGCTGGTGGCCACCGCACGAACACGGCCGGCCTCGAAACCACGCAGCTTCTTGCCGAACCGCGCCAACGCCTGCCAGCCGCGATCCAGTGCCAGTGCATCCAGCGCACCACCGTCAAAGCCTTCGGCAAGGCGCACCGGCTCGCGCAGGGTTTTCACTTCCTGAATCTGCAAGCCTTTGCGGCTGCGCACCGACTGGCCGATCATCAGGCGAAAGGCGTTCGAACCCAGGTCGATGGCGGCAAACAGCGAGGCGTCGTCTTTCATGGGAATCCTTGCAGAGCATCCGTCGCGAGGCTCAAGACGGTTTGCGAGGATTCTGCCGTGATCTTGATGACATCCTGATGACGGGGGCGGGGCGGTTGAATGAATTTTCGGCTGTCATGACACTGTCATTATCCGGCGTCTATGCTGCGGTCAATACATCGCGTGTTCTTAAAGTTTTTGCTGCCATTTTTGGCAGCTTTTTTTTGCCCGCGATCTGGCTGTTGATCGTTCCCACGCTCTGCGTGGGAATGCCTCTAGGGACGCTCTGCGTCCAGTGACGCGGAGCGTCACGGGCTGCATTCCCACGCAGAGCGTGGGAACGATCAGCGCGGGGTGCGGACGATCAATTAGCAGGACTGCGGAGTTTCGCCCCGGGCCAGGCGCGCATTGATGTCGTCGATCACTTCGGGCAGCTCGGCGATGGTGTCGATCAGGTAGTGCGGGCGCGAAGGGGCGAACATTTTGCCGATTCGCGCACGCTCTTCCGCCAGTCGATCCGACGGCAACGCTTTGTATTGCTCATAGGTCAGGCCCAGTGCGTTGCCGGAACAGGTCAATGCCACCGTCCACATGCCGGCGGCGCGCCCTTCGAGAATCCCCGGCCAGGTGTCGTCGACCTTGACGCAGGCGGCCACGTCATCGATGCCCAGGGCAATCACGTTGGCCAAGGCCTGCGCCGGATACGGCCGGCCATTGGGCACTTCATCGGTGGCGACGACATGGTCGGCGACGTAGCCATTTTCCCGCGCCAGTTCGACGACCTTGGCCATCACCACCGCCGGGTAGCCCGAGCACGAACCGATTTTCAAACCCTTGTCGCGCAATGCCGCAATGGCTTCGAGTGCGCCCGGAATCAGCGCCGAATGCAGGGCGATTTTCTCGATTTGCAACGGCATGAAACGTTCGTAGATTGCCGTTACATCGTCATCACTCGGCAAGCGATCAAACGCTGCACGATAGCGTTCAGCAATCTGTGGCAAGTTGCACAGCGTGCGGATGTGATCCCACTTGCCCATGCCCATCGGCCCGCGCGCTTCTTCAAGCGATACCGCGACGCCGAACTCGGCAAAGGCTTCGACGAAGATTTGCGTTGGCGCAAACGAGCCGAAATCGACAACGGTGCCGGCCCAGTCGAGGATCGCGGCTTGCAGGTGAGTCGGTTGTTGGTACTGCATGGTCAATCTCCGTTTTCAGGTAAGCGTGGGCCGTCCCTCGGCAATGAGGTAGGCGGTTCAAGGGTCAGTGCTGATCAGGTCAGCGGTGGATTCGCATCAAACAGTTCGGCAATCACCGGTCGGTTGCGGCGGATGCCGAGGCAGCACAGGTGGTATTCGATGAAAAACGGGTGATCGACAAAGGTGATCGGCTTGGTGCCCGGGGTTTCGGCGTACTCGACCGCCGAGACAAACCCGATGCCGATGCCCTTGACGATCGCGTGGACGATGGCTTCGCGGCTGTTGAGTTGCATGACGCAATTGAGATCGATATTGAGGCGCTTGCAGCTTTCTTCCACCAGTTGCCGGGTGCGCGCACTGGATTCGCGCATCACCCATTTTTCGCCGCTGATTTCACTGATGTGAACCTGCGCCTGACTTGCCCACGGATGGTCATCGCGGACCACGGCGATGATCGGATAACGGTGATACAGCCGCGTGTGGAAGCGCTCATCGAATTCCGACAAGGCCAGAATCGCCACGTCGATATCGAAGTTGAATAACCGCGCCAGGGTGTCCTTTTCCGAGGAAAACGAGGTTTCCAGTTCGATATCCGGGTGGCGCTGCATCAGCTCATACGTCAGGTTCATGGCAATTGGCGGTGACACCGCGCCGAGGCGCAGCATGCCGGTCTTGCGCTGCTTGAAGCTCTGCAACAGTTGCACGGCTTCATCCTCCTGACCGAACAGGCCCTGAGTGATCGCATAGAGCTTGTGCCCGGCGGCGCTCATTTCGATGTAGCGGCCACGGCGATGGAACAGCTCGACCGAGAAGGTCTTCTCCAGAGCGTTGACCTGTTCGCTGACGGTCGGCTGACCGACGCTGAGAAACTCGGCAGCAAGGGTAAAGCTGCCGGTCTTGGCCACCGCATGAAACGAACGCAACCACTTGTGATACTGGTACATGCAAGCCCCGTCAGCGTCGAATGAACAAGGCCACTGCCGCACTGCACAGGCAGGCGCTGGTGACCACTATGAAGATCAGAGACGTATTTGCCGTGGTGTCAAGCAGACGCCCGATCAGTGGCTCGGCCAATCCGGCGAACAGGTACGAGGAAAAGTTCATGATCCCGGTCGCCGTACCCGCGCGCTTGGCCCCGACCAGGTCAGGACACAGCGCCCAGAAACTCGAGGCTGGGCCGTAGACGAAGAAGCCGCAAAGGAACAGGGCGATCAGGCCGATGACGCTGTGTGGGGGCAGGCTCCACATCCACAGGCTGGTCGCGGCGCCGAGGAACATATAAAGCATGATCGCCAGATAGCGCTTGGAGCCGAACAACTTGTCCGATACCCAGCCGTTGCTCAATGCGCCGACCGCCATGCCGACGGGAAGGGCGACGGTGATCCATTTCGGATCGATCATGCCGTCACCACTTTTCCAGTCAGCGCCGAGAAAGTGCACCGGCACCCAGACGATCAAGCCGTAGCGCGCCGCGTTCTGAAAGCCCAGTGACAGCGCGGCGATGAGCAGGCGAGGGTTCTTCAGCACGGCTTTGTAGCGTTGTGCCGAGGATTCGACTTCGCCCTGTGCCGCTTCCTGATGTTTGTCGTCAGCGTTGGCCACGCCGGTATCACCCACCGGCTCGAAGCCCAGATCCTGCGGGCGTTCGCGGGCAACCAGATAAAAAATGATCCCGCCGGCGAGCATCAGCAGCACTGGCAAACGGAAGATCCAGCGCCATTCCAGTTGCAGCACTTCGAGCACGACGATAGAGGTGACGTACGACAGAATCGACGCGCAGCCGGCGGCGAAAGTGTAGAAACCGTAAACCTTGCCGCGCTCACCCGCCGCCCACCAATTAGCAATCAGCCGACCGCCCGGCGCCCAGCCCAAGGCCTGAAAGTAGCCGTTGACGCCCCACGGCAGAATCAGGCTGGTGAAGCCACTGGCAAAACTGGTTGCCCAGTTCGCCGCGCAGGACAGCACTGCACCGAGGGTCATGATGCGCCGGCCACCGAATTTGTCGGCGAGGTTGCCGTTGATCGCCTGGCCAATCGCGTAGGCCCAGAGCATCGCCGCAGAGGCCCAGCCGAGGGTTTCTTTGCTCAAGCCGAACTCGGCCTGAATCCCCGGAATGGCAAAACCGAAGGTCTGCCGACCGGTGTAGAAAAACAGGTAACAGAACATCGCCGCCAGCAGCATGCGCCACTGGGCGACCCGGAACGAGGCGGAACGGACGGCGAGACCAGGCATTGTTTCGGCACGATTCATGATCTTTTCCTTATTGTTGTCGGTTCCCGCCGGGTGTCGTCGGCGGGGTGCACTCTTTTTTGGTGCGACAGGAAATCACCGCGGCTGCATGCCGCTGGCGGTGCTTGGGTGACTCGGGTGTTATCAGGCGTCAGGCGGCTTGTGAACCGATGAAGTTCTTGCCGCGCGCACCCTGCATCGCGAGCTGGATGATGGCTTCGGCGTCCTTGGCCGAGACGCCGTAATCGGCAAACTCGGTCTTCACCCCGAGGCTGTGCAGGAACTCGCGCAGTTGCTGTTGGGCTTTGCCCAGGTCCGCGCCGAATACCCGTTGCAAGGTACGGTCGCGCGTGGCGTCGTGGCCCCAGGCCAAACCCAAAACCAGCGGTAAGGTGAAGGAGCAGGCGATGCCGTGGGGCAAACCGTGGCGCAAGGTCATCTCATAGGAAATCGAATGCGCCAGCGCGGTTTTGGTGTTGGAAAATGCCAGCCCGGCCTTGAGTGCGGCGAGGGCCATGCGCGTGCGCAACTCTTGGCTCGACAGATCTTTGTGCAAACGCGGCAGGCATTCGAGAATGTCTTCAATCGCGGAAATGGCAAAGGTGTCTGAGACCGGGTTGGCGTTGACGTTCCAGATCGCTTCCAGCGCATGGGACAGGGCATCGAGCCCGGTGGAAACGGTGACGCCGGCCGGTACGGTGAGCATCAGTTGCGGGTCGATGATCGCCACCCTTGGCCAGGTGCAGTCCAAGTGCAGCGAATATTTCTTTTGGCTGGCGCTGTCCCAGATCGTCGCCCACGGGGTGACTTCGCTGCCGGTGCCGGCGGTGGTCGGTGCGGCGATCAGTTGTTTGCACCGGGCTGGCGTGAAGGGCTTGCCGCTCGACAGCAGGCTCAACAGTTCATCGAAACGGCCGGATTCGGTGCCGACGATCAATGCCTTGGCGGTATCGATGGCGCTGCCGCCACCCACGGCGAGGACCACGTCACAGTCACCGGCGTGTTGCCAGAAGTGCTCGTAAGTGCTGCGCAGATGGGCGACGTCGGGGTTGGGCTGAACGTCTTCGAACACATAAACCAGACGCGCACCGAGCAAGGCTTGCAGGCGATCGACCAGCCCCAGCCCTCGCGCTTCGGGAAAGGTAACGAGGGCCACGGTCTGCTGTTCGGTGAGGGCGGCGAGGTCTTGCAGGCTGCCCCAGCCGAAACGGGTATCGACGGGGTTCTGGTAGCGGGCAGTCATGGTGAATCCTTCTTGTTGTTGTCGTGTGGCGCCATACTCAGCGCCCGTCGACAACGGCTCAAATCGATAATTCGCAGGTTTGAATCGGCTCAGCCGATAACAGCTTTACGCTAGTGCGCCGAACCGCTCTGGATGGCGGCACGCAACCGGCCGGAAACGGCATCGGCGACGATCACCATGAAGGTGATGACGATGATGCAGGTCGCAGTTTCCTGGTATTTGAACAATTTGAGACTGCTCACCAGTTCGAAACCCAAGCCACCAGCACCGACCATGCCCAGCACCGTGGCCGAGCGCAGGTTGACTTCGAAGCGGTACAGAATCACCGCAATCCATGCGGTGATGACCTGCGGCAGCACACCAAACACGATCACCTGCAGTGGTCGCGCACCGGTCGCTTGCAGCGCTTCGATCGGGCCTTGGTCGATCTCTTCAATGCTCTCGGCGAAGAACTTGCCGAGCATGCCCAGGCCATGCAGCGCCAGCGCCAATACACCGGGGAACGGGCCGAGGCCGACCGCCGAGACGAAGATCAGCGCGAGGATCAGTTCGTTGATGCTGCGGGTGAAATTCAAGGCCTGACGCGTGGCGTGAAACACCCAGCGGTTGCGGCTCAGATTACGCGCCGCGAGAAACGACAGCGGAATCGCCAGCAACACCCCGAGCAGGGTGCCCCAAATGGCGATCTGCAAGGTTTCCACCGCTGGCGCGAGCAGACGCGGAAGAATGCTCAGATCCGGTGGGAAGGTGCGCGAAAGGAAATCACCGATCTGCGGCAACCCCGCCGCCAGTTCACCGAGGCTGAGCTGCGCACCTTGCGCGCTCCAGTTCAGCGTCCACAGCACGATCAGAACGACGGCGCCGGTGGTCAGCCAACTGCGCGGGCCACGCGGACGATCGCCGACCCACTGGTAGTTTTGCGATTGCATGTTCAGGCCCTCGAGGCAGCGCGGTAGGACAGGGTGGGCGTGGGCACGTCAGCAGAGGATTGCGCAGATTGCCCCGGGTAGATTCGCGCCAGATCGGCGTCGGTCATGCTCGATGCGTTGCCATCGAACACCAGATTGCCGTGCGCGAGGCCAACCACGCGGTCGCCGAACTCGCGGGCGTATTCGACCTGATGCAGATTGCACAGCACAGTGATGCCCAGTTCGCGGGTGGCATCGCGCAAGTACTGCAACACCAAGCGAGCGGTTTTCGGGTCGAGACTGGCAATCGGTTCATCGGCCAGAATCACCTGCGGCCGTTGCGCCAAGGCGCGGGCGATGCCGACGCGCTGTTTTTGTCCGCCAGACAACGAATCGGTGCGCTCGCCAGCCTTATGCGCCAGTTCGACGCGCTCCAGGCATTGCATCGCCAGCGCCACATCATCACGGCGGAACAGCTGCAGAATCGAGGCGAGGGTACCGACGGAACCGAGGCGACCGGTCAGCACGTTCTTCAGCACACTCAGGCGCGGCACGACGTTGTGGTGCTGAAAAATCATCGCCACTTCACGGCGCAGAACGCTGGTGTCAGGGCAGGCGAGGGCGTCGATGCCGACCACGTTCAGCGTGCCGCTGTCGGCCTGCGCCAAGCGATTGATACAACGCAGCAAGGTCGATTTGCCAGCGCCGGACTGACCGAGCACCACGACGAATTCGCCGGCCGCGACCTCCAGGTTGATGCCACGCAACACCGGGTTGCTGCCGTAGTGTTTGGTCAGTTGGCGGATGCTGATCATTTCATGCTCCGCAAATCGAGATCGAGCACCTTGGCGGTTTCGCGCACCACGTCATACGACGCGTCGGTGGTGGGCTGGAAGCCGTTGAGCAGGCCCTGATCGCCCCACGGCACATCCTTGATTGAAGCCAGTGCATCGGCGACTTTCTTTTTCAGTTCCGGATCGAGCGCCTTGCGCCAGACCATCGGCGACTCAGGAATCGGCTTGGAACTCCAGACTATTTCGAAGTCATCCTGCTTCACCACACCTTTGGCCACGGCGCTGGCGAAGATGCGGTCAGCCACGGCCGCCGCGTCGACTTTCTTGTTCTCCACCGCAAGGATGCTGGCGTCGTGGGAACCGGAGAAAATCACCCGTTTGAACAGGCTGTCCGGAGCAAAACCGGCCTGCTCAAGGCCTGCTTTCGGGAACAGATGGCCGGACGCGGAACTTGGGTCGACGAACGCGAACGTATGGCCCTTGAGGTCTGCCAGTGAATGAATACCGCTGTCCTTGCGCGCCAGAATTACGCTTTTGTACGCGCTCTGCCCGGTCTTCTTGGTCACCGCCACCGAGAACGCCTCGACATCCGCCACCGAGGCCGCCAGCACGTAGGAGAACGGCCCGAGGTAGGCGACATCGAGCTTGCCCGAACGCAGCGCTTCGATGATGCCGTTGTAGTCGGTGGCCACGAACGGCACCACCGGTATGCCGATTTTGGCTTGCAGATCGTCGAGCACCTGTTTGCTCGATTCGATCATCGCCTGGGAATCTTCAGAGGGGATCAAGCCAATGGTCAATTTGTCCTTGGCCCAGACCTGGCTGGCGCCGAGGGCAATGACGGTGAGGCTGGCTACACGCAGAAACTGTTTGATTGTTTTCATGGCATTCCACGGTGTGGTTGGGAGTTGCCACAGGCTAGGTCTGTCACGTGACAGTCATTCAATCAATTCAATATGGGAAACAGCAGCTAACTATTGATGGAGTCTATGGATGTCAAGCGCGAAATTGCGGGCCTTTCTCGCCGTTGCCCGTCACGGCAGTTTCAGTGCCGGTGCGCGGGCGACAGGGCTCAGCCAACCAACACTGACCACGCAAGTACAAGCCTTGGAACGCCAGCACAATGTTGAGCTGTTCCATCGGCGCGGGCGGCGGATCGAGCTTTCCGATGTCGGGCGGCAGTTGCTGCCGATCGCGCAACGGATTGCCTTGCTGGAACTGGAAGCGCACAACCTGCTGCGCGATTCCGGGCGGCTCGACAGCGGCCAGCTCAAGGTTGGTGCGGTGGGGCCGTTTCATGTGATCGAGATGGTCGACAGTTATTTGCAACAGCATCCGAATATCGACGTGTCGATCCGCGTCGGCAACTCGGCGCAAGTGTTGTCGGATCTGGAAAATTACGTGACAGATATCGCCGTGTTGGCTGGGCGTCAGGATGACCCGGCGTTGTGTTCGGTGCATTATGCGCGGCACGCGATCATCCTCTTTGCCCACCATGAGCATCCGCTGGCCCATCGCGGCAGCGTGCGGTTGGATGAATTGGAAGGGCAGCGGCTTCTACAACGTGAGCCCGGTTCCACCACGCGGCTGGTGCTGGAGCAGGCGCTGAATGCAGCGCAGGTCAAACCGCGCATCGCAATGGAAATCGGCAGTCGCGAGGCGCTGCGTGAGGCTGTGGTGCGCGGGTTGGGCTTGGGTGTGGTGTCGGAAGCTGAGTTCATTGCCGACCCGAACATCCGCACGATCAGAATCGAAGGCGAAGAGCTGTTTACCGAGACGTACCTGTACTGTCTGGCCGAACGGCGTTCCAGTCGGCTGATCTCATCGTTTTTCGATGCGGCGCTGAGCTGATTTGCAATTTCGCTTAAGGCTTGGCTAATATACGTTCCATATACACATCGTATCGGATTCATATATGGGCATCGTAAAGATTTCAGAGGACATGCACGAGAACCTGCGGATCTCCAGCAACGCCCTCAGCCGCTCGATCAACGCGCAAGCCGAGCACTGGATGCGCATCGGCATGCTCGCCGAACTGCACCCCAACCTCGACCACAGCGCCATTTGCCGCTTGCTGATCCGCGCCGAACAGAACGGCGGGCTGGATCTGCATCAACTGACTCAGGAAGCCGTCAGCGCATGAGAAACCAGATCAAGATCAACACCCCGGCCGACATTGCGCAATCGCGTGCTGCCGGCAAACTCGCCGCTGAAGTGCTGGCCATGCTGGTGCCGCATGTGAAGGCGGGCGTCACCACTGATCAGCTCGATCAACTGTGCAACGACTACATCGTCAACGTACAGAAAGCCGTGCCGGCCAACGTCGGTTATCACGGCTTTCCGAAAACCGTCTGCGCCTCGGTCAACGATGTGGTGTGCCATGGCATCCCGTCGGGCACACCGCTGAAGGATGGCGATATCGTCAATCTCGATATCGCGGTGATCAAGGACGGCTGGTTCGGTGATACCAGCCGCATGTATGTGGTGGGTGAAGCAACACCTGAAGCGCAGCACCTGATCAAGACCACCTATGACGCCATGTGCGCGGGGATTCGCGTGGTGAAACCGGGCGCGACGTTGGGCGACATCGGCCACGCGATTCAGAGCCTGGCGGAGAAAGAAGGTTTCAGCGTAGTGCGCGAGTACTGCGGGCACGGGATCGGCAAGGTCTATCACGATGAGCCGCAGATTCTGCATTACGGCTTTCCCGATCAGGGAATGAAGCTCAAGGCCGGGATGATTTTTACCGTGGAGCCGATGCTCAATGCCGGCAAACGTCACGTGAAGAACATGCCGGATGGCTGGACGGTGCTGACCAAGGATGGCTCGTTGTCGGCGCAGTGGGAGCATATGGTCGCGGTGACCGAAACCGGCTTCGAAATCCTCACCGCTTGGCCGGACGAAATCGAAGGCTATTCCCCAATCACCTAAACACCACAAAACCCCTGTAGGAGCTGTCGAGTGAAACGAGGCTGCGATCTGTTGATCTTGTTTTTAACAGCAAGATCAACAGATCGCAGCCTGCAGCAGCTCAGGTTATGTGGTGTGTGCAGGGACGCTTTGCAGCCAATCAAGCACCTCATCCCACAACGGCTGTGCGCTTTCGCGGAAGTAACCCATGTGCCCGTACGGTTTGCTGCCCAGTGGCGGCTGCAAATCCAGCAATGTCAGCGGTGCATTCACCATGGCTTTGACAAACGCATCGCGCGAACGCGGCGGCGCCCACGGATCATCGACCGACGTGGCGAAAACGCATGACGTTGTGACCTCGGCGTAGAGCGCATGCAGATGGCTCATCTCGGGGTCGTCGAAGTAGTAGTGGGGGAATTTGCACCAGCGTTTCCAGTCGTTGTAAACGCCCAGCGGCAAATCATCGCCCATGCCCAGCATGCTCCAGGCCATGTAGCCTTTGCGGGCGACAATCACCGGCAGCACAAACGTCCACATCAGACGGATTTTCCAGGCCTCGGTTCGGGACATCCAGCCGCTCCACCCCGCGCCACTGCCCAGGGTGTAGCAAGCTGTCAGGGCGGGGTGATTGGGCAACAGACCAATCGCGTGACCACCAAACGAATGGCCGACCCAATACAACGGCAACGCTTCCTGGCTTAGCAGGTCCACTGCCGCCGCCAGATCCTGATAAGCCCAATCCAGATAAGACATCTCAAAGCCTTTGAGGGAAGCCGGCTTCGATTCACCGATGCCCCGGTAATCGAGGGTCAGGACATTGAAGCCCTGACGCGCTGCATGCTCGGCAAAGCGCCGATAAAAGCGCTGTTGAACCCCGGTGGCGCCGGCCATGATCAGGTTGCCTTTGACCGCGCCCGCCGCGCTGTAGCGCTTGGCTGACAACGGATAACCATCGCGGGCAATGAGGGTGATGTCCTGTCTCTGGATCGATTCGGCAAAGGCTGCGGCCATGGTGTTCATGAAATTGTTCCGAGTGAGTTGAGCAAGCCTTCAGCGACCTTTGAACTGCGGTTCGCGCTTTTGCATCATCGCCATGACGCCCTCGCGGACATCCTCGGTTTTGATCAGGGCCAGCAGTTGTTCATCAAGCTTCGACAGTGCCGCATCGTCTCCCTGATCCTGCGCCAGAAACGCCGATTGCAGCGTCGCCTGAATCGCCAGAGGCGCAGCCTTGGCAATGCGTTCGGCGTATTCGATGGCGCGTGCCAGAGTCTGGCCGGGTGCGACCACTTCGGTCAGCAGGCGCATGTGCAGGGCGGCAGTGGCATCGAACTCTTCCCCCGTGAGCATGTAGCGCATGGCGGCGGTCCAGCCCGCTGCGCGGGTGAAGCGCACGGTGGAACCGCCGGCGGGTGAGATCCCGCGTAACACTTCCAGATGAGCGAAACGGGCATTGGTGGCGGCAATGCTGATGTCGGCGTTGAGCATCAATTCGATGCCTGCCGTCCAGCAAATGCCTTCAATGGCAACCACCACCGGTTTACGCCTGCGTGGTTTGGAAACGCCCCATGGGTCGATGCCTTCTTCAGGATACTTGAAGGCGCCTGACACCAGTTTCGGCGTCAGCTCCATCAAGTCCAGACCCGCAGTGAAGTGCTCGCCATGCGCGAACAGCACGGCGCAGCGCAGTTCGTCATTGCGCTCATACTCGCCGATGGCCAATGCCAGGTCCGTCAGCATTGCACTGTCGAATGCGTTGCGTTTGCCGGCGCGATCCAGACCGATCAAAAACAACTGACCGCGTTGTTCGCGGGTGACTCGGCCGGGGCCACTGTTGGCTTCGTTCATCTCTACTCTCCCTGATTTTTTGTCGGCGGCCAGTTACTGACCATCTGTTCGGTAAATAGAAACTAAACGAACAGTTGGTAACCGTCAAATTGAGAAGGGCAGGCTTATGTCATAGAATCACCGCCAGTTATCCGGATCAGGAAATACCCGTGCGACCGTTGAAAATCCCCCGTGAAGAGCTGCTCCTGCGGTGCGCCAATACCTTCAAACGCCTTGGCTACCATGGCACCACCATGGACGTACTCGCGTCCGCTTGCGGCTTTACCAAGGCTTCGTTCTATCACCACTATCCGAACAAGGAGGCCTTGCTGCGTGACGTGCTCGACTGGACGCATCAGGTCATCAACCAGACCTTGTTTGCCGTGGCCTTCGACGAAAAACTCACTCCACAAGAACGCCTGAGCAAAATGGGCCGCAAGGCTGCGCGGCTGTTTCAGGATGACTCGATTGGTTGCCTGATGGGCGTGGTGGCGGTCGATGCGGCGTACGGTAAAAGTGAATTGCTGGAGCCGATTCGCGGCTTTTTCGATGCATGGGCCAAGGCGTTTGCGCATTTGCTGGAAGGCCAGGTCGATGAAGTCCAAGCCTTGCTGACCGCTCGACAATGGGTGGCGGATTACGAGGGGGCGATTCTGCTGGCGCGGGTCTATGGTGACGCGGCTTACATTGATGCGGTGACGCGTCGTGCGCTGGAACATTTGAGTGCCTGTCAGGCACCGACATAAGGCTTCCCCGCTGGGTGTTGTGTCCTCGACAGTGTCAGCCACGACGCACACTGACTTTTTATCCAATCAGGGAGCAACACCATGAGTGCAATCACCCCGGCCGTGATGGCCGATCTCGCGCCCGACGGCGTGCTGCATGCCGCCATCAATTTTGGCAACCCGGTGCTGGCACAGCGCGGGGCGGACGGTGCGCCGCAGGGTGTTTCGGTGGCATTGGCGATAGCGCTGGCTGCCGAGTTGGGTGTCGCGCTGGAGATGCGCACCTTTGATGCGGCGGGCAAGGTTTTTGCGGCGTTGGAGGAGGGCGTATGGAATCTGGCGTTTCTTGCGATCGAGCCGGTGCGTGAAGCGCAGATCGCGTTCAGCGAGCCGTACGTGATTATTGAAGGGACTTATCTGGTCGAAGCGCAGGCACCATATCGCAACGTCGAGGATCTCGATCAGCCAGGATTGCGACTGGCCGTTGGCAAAGGCGCAGCCTACGACCTGTTCCTCAGTCGCACACTGCAGCACGCACAATTGGAGCGTGCCGAAACCTCGGCGGGTGCCGTTGACCTGTTTATCGAGCAACACCTGGATGCCGCCGCCGGTGTCCGTCAGCCATTGCAGAAAGTGGCGAATGCCGACGCGCGCTATCGCGTGCTGGACGGCGCGTTCACGGCGATTCGCCAGGCCATGGCGGTGCCCCGTGGGCGAGAGGCAGGCGCGGCGTATGTGCGAGCGTTTGTCGAGCGCAAGAAGGCTGAGGGGTTTGTCGCTGCAGCGCTGGCCGAGAGTGGGCAGGGCGATGTGACGGTGGCGCCTTGAGACCAAAAAAAGAGCCACCGCAGCCCGACGCTGGGGTGGCCCTGAGGGGGACATTCTTGAAATGACGGCAGACCCTGTGGGAGCGAGCTTGCTCGCGAAGAGGCCGTGTCAGTCAACCTCAACGTTGAATGACACACCGCATTCGCGAGCAGGCTCGCTCCCACATTCGGAATGCATTCCTGTAGGAGCTGTCGAGTGAAACGAGGCTGCGATCTTTTGATCTTGTTTTTAACAGCAAGATCAAAAGATCGCAGCCTGCGGCAGCTCCTACAGGGGATTTCAGTGGGCGCCGGCGGCTTTGTTGAGGTCGCTTTCGGTCCATTCGGTGTAGACGCAGGCGTCAGCGGTGGCCCAGCGTACTTGAACCGGGTCGCCAGCCTTGAGCGGCATGCCGGCGGCTGACAGTGCTTTCACCGTCATCGAAGTCCCGCCCGAGGTGACCACGCTGCAGGTCTGGCTCTCACCGAGAAACAGCACTTCCACAACCTTCGCTGAAACCTCATTCCAACCCGAAGGCAACGGCTCGCTAATCGCCTGCGCCACGCTCAACGCCAGTGCCTTTTCCGGCCGCACCATCAGCAAAACATCCTGATCGGTGTGCAACCCGGCGGTCAGTCGAATCGACAATGACTGTCCTTCAAACGAAGCCGCCGCATTGCCCTGCGCCTTAAGCTTGAGGAAGTTCGAATTGCCCAGGAACGACGCCACAAACGCATTAGGCGGGTTCTGATAAAGGTCATAACCGCTGCCCAATCCAACAATCTTGCCATGACTGAAAATCGCAATGCGCTGCGACAAACGCATGGCTTCTTCCTGGTCGTGGGTCACGTAAACAATGGTAATGCCCAGGCGACGATGCAGTTGGCGCAGTTCATCCTGCAGATCTTCACGCAGCTTTTTATCCAGCGCACCGAGCGGTTCATCCATCAGTAGGATGCGTGGTTCGTAAACTAGCGCCCGGGCAATGGCGACACGTTGCTGCTGGCCGCCAGACAGTTGCGAAGGGCGGCGATGCGCGAACTGTTCCAACTGCACCAGTTTCAGCATTGCATCGACACGCTTGTCGCGCTCGGCGGCGGCCAGTTTGCGAATCGCCAAAGGAAACGCGATGTTGTCGCGCACCGACAAATGCGGGAACAGCGAATAACGCTGGAACACCATGCCGATGTCACGCTTGTGCGGCGGCACATTCACCAGCGACTGACCGTTGACGAGGATCTCGCCGCTGCTCGGTGTTTCAAACCCGGCGAGCATCGACAGCGTGGTGCTTTTGCCCGAGCCGCTGGAGCCGAGGAAGGTGAGGAATTCACCGTCCTTGATGTCCAGCGAGATGTTGTCGACGGCAGCAAAGTCGCCGTAGTGCTTGTTCAGATTGCGCAGGCTGACCAGGGGTTTGTCATTCTGCTGGGAAGCGTCTTTGATCACGGCACTCATGTCGTACTCCTGGGCGCTCAGGCGCTGATTTCGTTGCGCCGGCGCAGCGCGGCGGCGATGACCATGACCAAAACAGACAAACCGATCAGCAGCGTCGAGGCGACGGCGATCACTGGCGTCAGGTCTTGGCGCAGGGTGGTCCACATTTTCACGGGAAGGGTTTGCAGTGTGGGACTTGCCATCATCACGCTGAGCACCACTTCGTCCCACGACACGAGGAAGGCGAAGAGGGCGCCGGCGACCATGCCCGGACGAATCGCCGGGAATGTCACTTTGAACACCGCTTGCAGGCGTGAAGCACCGCAAATCACCGCCGCGTCTTCAATCGACTGATCGAACAGTTTCAGCGAGTTGATGATCGAGATGATGGTAAACGGCAGCGCGACGATCACATGGCTGACGACGAACGCGAACATCGTCCCGGTGTAACCGAGCTTGAGGAACAGTGCGTACACCGCCACGGCGATGATCACCAGTGGCACGATCATCGGCAGGGTGAACAGACCGTAGAGCATTTCCCGACCGGGAAAACGCCCGCGCACCAGCGCAAACGCGGTCGGCAAACCGAGGGCTACGGCGCAGATCGTGGTCAGCACGGCGACCTTGAGGCTGGCCGCTGCGGCGTTCATCCAGTCGGGGTTGGAGAAGAACTGGCCGTACCATTTCAGCGTCCAGCCCGGTGGCGGAAACACCAGCCATTGCGAGGAACCGAACGACAGCAGCACGATGAAGACGATCGGCAACAGCAGGAACAGACCGATCAGCCCGGTGGTGGCGTAGAGGCCGAAGCGCATGCGCCGGCTCATCGCATTGGGGGTCAGGAGCATGTCGGCTTACCTCGCGTTACTGGCGCCAACCGGGGATTCCGGCTGAAGCTTCAGGTAGAAGTAGAACAGCACCAAAGTGATCGCGATCAGCAACGCAGCGCCGGCACTGGCCAGGCCCCAGTTGAGGAACGATTGCACCTGCTGAATGATGAACTCCGGCAGCATCATGTTCTGCGCCCCGCCGAGCAGTGCCGGGGTGACGTAGTAACCGAGCGACATGACGAACACCATCAAGCCACCGGAGGCCAGACCCGGCCGACACAGCGGCAGGAACACCCGGAAGAAGTTGGTCCACGGACTGGCTCCGCAAATCGAGCCGGCCTGCAGAATCATCGGGTCGATGGCCTGCATGGTTGCCTGCAACGGCAGCACGATGAACGGGATCATGATGTAGCTCATGCCGATCACTACGCCGGTGAGGTTGTGCACCATTTCCAGCGGCTGATCAATGATGCCCATCGCCATCAGAGCCTTGTTGATCACGCCCGACGCTTGTAGCAGCACCAGCCACGAATAGGTGCGGGCGAGCAGGCTGGTCCACATCGACAGCAGCACGATGTTGAGGATCCAGCGCCCCCAGCCGCGTGGCACCAAGGTGATCGCCCAGGCCAGTGGAAAGCCCAGCAGCAAGCTGAACAGCGTCACCAGCCCGGCCACCGAGAAGGTGTTGAGCAGCACTCGGGCGTAAGCCGAGTTGGCGAACAGTTGTTCATAGTTGCCAAGGCCTGGCGTCGGTTCGAGCACGCCGCGCAACAGCAGGCCAATCAACGGCGCGAGAAAGAACAGGCCGATGAACAAAAGCGCTGGCACGAGGTTGCCGGCGCCGCGCCAGCGTTGTTTGAGGGACGGGGCTTGCTGCATCGCAACCGCCTGTGTTCCGTGGGCCGAGCCGGCAGCGCTGGTCGCGCTCCCGGTGGCAGTGGAGGGACGGGACGCGGTGGCCGCCATTTTCATTTGACCAGCCATTCGTTCCACCGTGTCGCGATGGCCTGGCCGTTTTTGGCCCAGTACGCGAAATCTAGAGTGATCTGATCCTTAGCGTAGGCAGTCGGCAGGTTGGGGGCCAGCGTCGAATCCAGACGCTCCACACTGTCGAGGTTGACCGGGGCGTAGGCGGTCAGGTTGGAGAAGTCGGCCTGGCCCTTGGCGCTGCTGGCGGCGGCGAGGAACTTCATCGCCGCGTCCTTGTTTTTCGAGCCTTTTGGAATCACCAGAATGTCGGCCATGACCAGGTTCTGTTTCCAGCTCACACCAACCGGTGCGCCGTCTTCTTGCAGGGCGTGAATGCGACCGTTCCAGAACTGGCCCATGCTCGCTTCACCGGACGCCAGCAGTTGCTGCGACTGCGCGCCGCCGCCCCACCAGACGATGTCTTTCTTGATGGTGTCGAGTTTCTTGAAGGCGCGATCGAGGTCGAGCGGGTAAAGCTTGTCGGCAGGCACGCCGTCTGCCAGCAGCGCCAGTTCGAGTACGCCAGGGCTTGGCCATTTATACAGCGCACGTTTGCCAGGGTAGGTTTTGGTGTCGAACAGGGCGCTCCAGTCCTGTGGCTTGTTGGCGCCGAGTTTGCCCTCGTTGTAGCCGAGGACGAAGGAGAAGAAGAACGAGCCGACGCCGTAATCGCTGACGAAACGCGGGTCGATCTTGTCGCGCTGGATGACTTTGAAATCGAGGGGTTCGAGCAGGCCTTCAGCGGCGGCACGCAGGGCGAAGTCGGCTTCGACATCGACCACGTCCCACTGCACGTTGCCGCTCTCGACCATGGCTTTGAGTTTGCCGTAGTCGGTCGGGCCGTCCTGCACGACGGTGATGCCGCTGGCCTTGCTGAACGGATCGGCCCAGGCCTGTTTCTGCGCATCCTGGGTGCTTCCGCCCCAGCTGACGAAGTTCACGCTCTCGGCAGCCATTGCAGCCTGACCGGTGACGCTGAGCAGTCCCGCGAAAAAGATCGCGGTTGCAGCTTTGTTCAACACCATTTTTACGCCCTCATTGTTGTGTTTTTGAGCGGGCTTGCGTTGTTGCCCGCCTGTCGGGAGCAGTAGATGGACCTTCGTTGGAATGTCCGGTCTATGGAATATCATATTATGGTATTCCAAACTTTGTGCAAGCACTTTGCCTTACCGGTTATCTGGAGGCTGTCCTTTTTTGTGGTTCGAAGAAATGAATCTGGAATGCAAAACCCCTGTAGGAGTGAGCCTGCTCGCGATTGCGGTGTATCAGCCAACATCATTGTTCAATGTCACACCGCAATCGCGAGCAGGCTCACTCCTACATTTGGATTTTTGTTCGTCGTGGGTTATTCGCAGAAGGGGATGCTTTCGACCACTTCCAGGTCATACCCGGTCAACCCGGCGTATTTGAGCGGCGGGCCGAGATGGCGGAGTTTGCCAACCCCCAGATTCTGCAGAATCTGCGCGCCAGTCCCCACCTCGGAATAAATTCGCGATTGCGAACGACTGAACTGCCGTGGCGGCTGGGTCAATTGCGGCACCCGCTCCAGCAGCGCCTGCGAAGACTCATGATTGGCCAGCACCACCACAACCCCATGCCCCTCAGCCGCGACCCGTTGCAACGCCGCCCACAGCGTCCAGTTGGTCGGCCCGCTGTACTCGGCGCCGACCAGATCGCGCAGCGGATCAATCACATGCACGCGCACCAGCGTCGGTTCTTCACGGCGCAAATCGCCCATGACCATCGCCATGTGCACGCCGCCCTCGATGCGATCCTCAAAGGTGATCAAGCGGAACGTGCCATGCACCGTCGGCAGCTCCCGTTCGCCAATCCGTTCGATGGTGTGCTCGGTGCTCAGCCGATAGTGAATCAGGTCGGCGATGGTACCGATCTTGATCCCGTGCTTGCGCGCAAACACTTCCAGATCCGGGCGACGGGCCATGGTGCCGTCGTCGTTCATCACCTCGACGATCACCGAGGCCGGCGTAAAACCGGCCAGACGTGCCAGGTCGCAACCGGCCTCGGTGTGGCCGGCGCGGGTCAGCACGCCACCTTCCTTGGCGCGCAACGGAAAGATATGGCCCGGCTGCACCAGGTCTTCAGCGCGGGCATTCGGCGCGACGGCGGCGGCCACGGTGCAAGCGCGATCTGCTGCGGAGATGCCGGTGGTCACGCCCACCGCTGCTTCAATCGATACGGTAAACGCGGTGCTGAACACGCTGCCATTGGCCGGGACCATTTGCTCCAGGCCCAAACGCTGGCAATGTTCGTCAGTCAGGGTCAGGCAGATCAGCCCGCGCGCTTCACGGGCCATGAAGCTGATCGCCTCGGGCGTGCAACGGTCGGCGGCCAGCAGCAGGTCGCCCTCGTTCTCGCGATCTTCGTCATCGACCAGCAGGACCATTTTGCCGAGACGATAATCTTCGATGATTTCTTCGATGCTGTTGAAGGCCATGCTGGACTCTCAGGGTTCGTTGGAAATATATTGGTATACCATAATACAAAATCAGCAAAGAGGTCACTATGAAGGCGTACTGGATTGCTCATGTGGATATAGCTGATGCCGATCACTACAGCCAATACACCCAGCGCGCGCCGGCGGCGTTCTCTGAGTTTGGTGCGAAATTTCTGGCGAGGGGCGGGCGCAGCGAGGCGATGGAAGGGCGCGAGACGCCGCAGCGCAGCGTGGTGATCGAGTTTGAGAGTTACGAAAAAGCCGTGGCGTGCTACCACTCGGCGGCGTACCAGGAAGCGAAGAGTTATCGCGAAGAATGGGCGAGGGCGGAGATCATCATCGTCGAAGGCATGCCGCCAGTTTAAGCCGCATCACAAAACTCCTGTAGGAGCTGCCGAAGGCTGCGATCTTTTGATTTTGATTCTAAAAACAAGATCAAAAGATCGCAGCCTTCGGCAGCTCCTACAGGGATTTTGGGGTGTCAGAGGGATGTGATCAGCGGATAAAGTGGATCTTGCCGCTGTCGTCATTGCCCATGTAAATCCCATACACCCCAGCCTGACGCTCCTCGATATAACGCTCGAGAATCTGCCGGATCGCCGGGTAATAGATCTGCTCCCACGGAATGTCTTCAGGCGCGAAGAACTTGTAATCGAGGGTTTCCGGCCCGTACTGCCCGGTGATCTCCAGTGCGATCGCACGGAAGATGATGTACACCTCGCTGATCTTCGGCACGCTGAAAATCGAGTACGGCGAGACGATTTCCGCGCGCACACCGCTTTCTTCCCAGACCTCGCGGATGGCCGCTTGCTCGGTGGTCTCGCCGCTTTCCATGAACCCGGCGGGCAGCGTCCAGGTGCCCGGGCGCGGTGGGATCGCGCGTTGGCACAAGAGGTATTTGCCGTCCTGCTCAATGATGCAGCCGGCAATGATCTTCGGATTGACGTAGTGGATGTAGCCGCAGCCGCGGCACATCAGGCGCTCGTGCGTATCGCCCGGCGGCACCTGCTGACCGAGGTCAGGGCCACCGCATTTCGGGCAATAGCTCGGGCTGAACATATCAGTGACCTATACGGGGTTCTTTCAGCGCGATGGGCAGGGTGATGTTCGGCGTGGCGCCGGTCTCTTCCTGTTTGCGCTTAAGGTAATCGAGCGCCACCGCAGCAGCGGCGCGAACGTGATCGACGCAGGCCTGATGCGCCGCCAGCGGATCGCCGCTCTTGATCGCCTCGACCATTTTTTCCATTTCGTGGTTACTCGCGCCGCGACGGTTTTCCTGGGACACCGAGGTCGCGCGCAGGTAGCTGATGCGCGCCTGCAACTGGCGCAGTTGAGTCGCCGCCACATGGTTGCCCGAACCTTCGAGCAGCACGTCGTAGAAACCCTGCACCGAGTCGATCACTTGCTGCAACTCGCCGTCCTTCAACGCCTTGCGGTTGTCGTCGAGGGCTTTTTCCAGGGCTTTGATGTCCTTGGCTTTGGCGCGCAGGGTGAACAACTGCACGATCAGTCCTTCAAGTACGCAGCGCAACTCGTAGATATCGACCGCATCGGCGAGGGTGATGATCGCCACGCGCGGGCCTTTGGCATCGGCGAACTCGACCAGACCTTCGGATTCCAGGTGACGCAAGGCTTCACGCACCGACGTACGGCTTACACCGAGGCGATCGCACAGATCGCGCTCGACCAGACGATCGCCGGGCATGAGCTGGAAATTCATGATCGCGCTACGCAGTTTATCCAGCACGATTTCGCGCAGGGTAACGGGGTTGCGATTGACCTTGAAGCTGTCGTCGAGTGGCTGGCGTTTCATGGGGTCCGCTCATTCGGTTGGCTGTCCATGCCAGACGGGCATCTAAACAGCCGAGGGGTTAACTGGAGGCCTCGGCGTCGGCTTCGGCAAAGGCTTCACGGGCCAGCCGGAAACTGTCCACGGCTGCCGGAACGCCGCAATAAATGCCGACCTGAAGCAGAATTTCGCGTATTTGCTCACGACTCAGGCCGTTACGCAAGGCGCCGCGCACATGCAGCTTGAGTTCATGCGGACGGTTGAGCGCCGAGATCATCGCCAGGTTGATCATGCTGCGCTCCTTGAGCGACAAACCCTCACGCCCCCAGACATGGCCCCAGCAGTATTCGGTGACCATTTCCTGCAGCGGACGGGTGAAGTCGTCGGCGTTGTCGATTGAACGCTGAACGTAGGCTTCGCCGAGCACCTGAGTGCGGATCTTCAGACCTTTTTCGTACTTTTCGTTATTCATATTCTTTGCCTCACCTCAGTCCCTGTGGGAGCTGGCTTGCCAGCGATAGCGGACTATCAGCCAACATCAATGTTGAATGTTAAGCCCTCATCGCTGGCAAGCCAGCTCCCACAGGGTTTTGCATTGTCGCTTCAGGCCAGGGTCGGCAACGGGCCAAGCTTGCCCTTGTGGTAAATCATCGGCGTCACCGGTTGCTCGGGCAGGATCAGGTTCTTCACCGCGCCAACAATGATCGCGTGGTCGCCACCATCGTACTCACGCCACAACTCGCACTCGATGATCGCCGTCGCTTTGGCCAGAATCGGGTTGCCGAGTTCGCTCAAATGCCACGCGATGTCTTTGGCCTTGTCCTTGCCTTTACCGGCAAATGCATAGGCCTCAGCCGTCTGGTCAGCCGACAGCAAATGGATCGCAAATTTCTTGCTGTCACGCAGCACCGGGTAGGTGTCGGAAGCATAGTTGGGGCAGAACAGCACCAGTGCCGGGTCAATCGACAGCGCACTGAAGGCGCTGGCGGTGATGCCGACGATGCCGCCATCCGGGTCGAGGGTGGTGACCACCGTGACGCCGGACGGGAACGAGCTCATGACGTCTTTGTAAATGCCGGGTTCGATCATTTCGCAGGACTCCTAGCGCATCACAAACGGATCAGGTATTGGCGCCTGGGAAAGGTTGATCCACACCGTTTTCAGTTCGGTGTAGGCCAGCACCGAATCGATGCCGCTTTCGCGTCCATAGCCACTGTTCTTGAAGCCGCCGATCGGCGCCATCGCCGACACCGCGCGGTAAGTGTTGACCCAGATAATCCCCGAGCGAACATCACGCGCCAAGCGATGGGCGCGACCGAGATCACGGGTCCAGATGCCGGCAGCAAGGCCGAACTGCGAGTCGTTGGCGATCGCCAGTGCTTCGGCTTCATCTTTAAAGCGGATCACCGACGCCACCGGGCCGAAGACTTCTTCCTGCATGATCTTCATCGAATTGCGGTCGCATTCGAACAGCGTCGGCTCGTAGAACCAGCCTTCGCCGAGATCGGTCGGACGCTTGCCGCCAGTGCGCAAACGCGCGCCTTCAGCGATGGCGTCGGCGACCAGACCTTCGACCACCGCCAGTTGCTGCGCGGTGGCCATCGGGCCCATTTCACTGTGGTCTTCCTGCGGGTTGCCGATGCGAATGCGCTGGGCGCGTTCGACCAGTCGGCTGACGAATTCGTCGTAGATCTCGTCCTGCACCAACAGCCGCGAACCCGACACGCAGCTCTGCCCGGAGGCCGCGTAGATCCCGGCGATCGCGCCGTTGATCGCGCTGTCCAGATCGGCGTCGGCGAAGATGATGTTCGGCGACTTGCCGCCCAGTTCCAGCGACAGCTTGGCGAAGTTCTCGGCGCTGCTGCGCACCACATGCCGCGCTGTCGCCGCGCCGCCGGTGAAGGCAATCTTGCGGATCAGCGGATGGCGGGTGAGGGCGGCGCCAGTGCTCGGGCCGTAACCGGTGACGACGTTGACCACGCCCGGCGGAATGCCGGCTTCGAGGGCCAGTCGCGCCAGTTCAAGAATGGTTGCGGACGCGTGCTCGGAAGGCTTGATCACAATCGTGTTGCCAGCGGCGAGGGCCGGGGCGAGTTTGATTGCGGTCAGGTACAGCGGGCTGTTCCACGGAATGATCGCGGCGACCACGCCCATTGCTTCGTGCACGGTGTAGGCGAACAGGTCGGGCTTATCCAGCGGCAGCGTGCCGCCTTCGAGCTTGTCGGCCAGGCCGGCGGTGTAGTGGAAAAACTCCGGCAGATAGCTGACCTGGCCACGGGTTTCGCGGATCAGTTTGCCGTTGTCGCGGCTTTCCAGTTGCGCCAGTTGTTCTTTATTTTCGGCGATCAAGTCGCCGAGACGGCGCAGCAATTTGCCGCGTGCGGTGGCAGTCAGGCCGCGCCATGCCGGGCTGTCGAAAGCGGTCTGTGCCGATTGCACGGCGCGTTCGACGTCCGCCTCATCAGCGTCGGGCAACTCCGCCCAGGCTTGCGCCGTGGCCGGGTTGAGGCTTTCGAAGGTCTTGCCGGAGAGGGCGTCGACCCATTCTCCGCCGATGCACATCTGGAAGCGTGCGAGTGTCATGCAACGATCCCCTTTATATGGTTTTGTCGGGAGTGTGCGAATTCGAGAAATTCCAGCAGCGTCTGGTTGACCAAGCGCGGCGACTCTACCGGCATCATATGCCGTTGCTCAGGCAGCACGGCAACCTTCGCACCGGGGATGCGTCGGGCCAGTTGCTCGGCCATTTCCGGGGTCGAACCCGGATCGAGTTCGCCAGTGGCAATCAGCGTCGGCGCCTGAATGCTGCCCAGGTCGTCGGCGCGGTACATGTCTTGGGTAGCGAACAATTCATAAGTGGTCAGGTAACCCTGCGGATCATTACCGGCCAGGGTCTGGCGGATCGCAGCGATCTGCGCCGGGTTGGCCGCTTGATACTCGCGGCTGAACCAGCGCGACAACGCCGCTTCGGCATTGGCGTCCGGGCCATGTTCGGCGGCTTGCGCGGTACGGGCGATGACGCCGGCACGCTGTTCTTCGCTGCGGTTGAACACGCTGTTCAAGACCACCAGGCTTTGCAGGCGCTTCGGGTAATGCAGGGCAAAGGCCCGCGCGACCAGACCGCCCATGGAGAAACCGATCACCGCTGCCTGCGGCAGATTGAGGTGATCGAGCAGCTCCAGCAACTGATCGGCGTAACCGAGCAGGGCGGTGCCATTGGCGGGTCGCGGACTGGCGCCATGGCCGAGCATGTCGTAGGCGATCACCCGGTATTGGCTGGACAGACCGACGATCTGCCCGCCCCACATTTCTTTGTTCAGGCCCACGCCGTGGATCAAAACCACGGGCTGGCCTTGGCCGGTCGCCAGGTAACTGGTGCCAGCCGGGGTGAGTTCAGCGGTGAGCCGAATCATGGAGCGCTCCTGCAATGCCTTTTTATTGTGATTACTGGGCTTTTTCGGCGGCCAGTTCTTCCAGATCGATGTAGCGGTTACCGATGCGCGGGTGCAGGCGACCACCGTCGGCGCAACCCAGCACGACGACGATTTCGTCGGCGCGCGGTGCGTCTTCGATCTGCATTTCCAGGGTGATGTAGTGCGAACGCTGACCTTCGTCGTCCTTGTGCATCATCGGGATCTGGATCGAAGTGCCCGGGCCGCCGCGCTTGTTGGTAAAGCTCAGGTAGCTCTTGGCGTTGACCGCTTCGCGGTAGTGATTGCCAAAGCGCAGGGTGTGGATCACGGCGGAGGCGTGTTCGATCTCGCCATCAGCGCCGACCACAGCGGCTTTGCCGTAGGCCTCGATTTTTTCCGCACCGCCGATGATGCCGACCAGACGTTCAACCATCAGCGCGCCGAGGTCGGAGCAGTTGGCACGGATCTGCGGTTTGAGGTCTTCAACGAAACCGTTGCCCACCCATGGGTTTTTCATCACCACGGCGAGGCCAACCATGGTCACGGGTTTGTCAGTGGCTTTGCCGCCTTCGATAAAAGTTTCTTCGACATAGCTGACGATCTTGCGAATTTCGAAACTCATGAGCTGCTCCGTTGGGGGATTAAGAGTGTCTGTGCGTCTGATGGTATACCATAATACCGATCGTGCAAGTCCCTCTCGCAAGAATTGCGTCATACATCCGGCGAATGGCGCTGCATTCACTGACAACCACAAATTCCAAGACCACCTCTAACCCCTGTGGGAGCGAGCCTGCTCGCGAAAGCGGTGGGTCAGCCAATAAACTGGGTGACTGGTGCACCGCATTCGCGAGCAGGCTCGCTCCCACAATGGAAATCAGCGTCGGTAGAGGGCCGCTTTCGGTTAACAAAAGATAACGTGGCGCCGATTGTCAGACGTTTCGAAAGCCCGATAGGATGAGCCAGCTTCCGAAGTGGCTCTGGATTGCGGGTTTCAGGACTATGCTTCTGACCAGCCATCAGCGGAGCACACTTGCGGCGCCCTTGAAGGCCAGATGGCCTAACAATAATAAAGAGGGGAAGGTCTATGAGTCGTTGCCGCCCGCCGGCGTTACGCAACACCGCGTTGCTGGCCACAGCACTCTCGCTGCTGGGCTTTGCCACGTTATCGGCACCGGTGATTGCCGCCGAGGCCCCGGCTGACGTGGTCTATGCCACCGAATCTACTAAAGCCGCGAAAAGCCTGATTCTCGATGTCGTCCACGCTGGCGCACGCCTGGTCGCGGTCGGCGATCGCGGGCACATTCTCTATTCCGATGACCAGGGCAAAACCTGGACGCAAGCCAAGGTGCCGAGCCGGCAACTGCTGACGGCTGTGTATTTTGTCGACGACAAACACGGCTGGGCGGTCGGCCATGACGCGCAAATCCTCGCCAGCGCAGACGGCGGTCTGACCTGGGCCAAGCAATTCGAAGACCTCAAACGTGAATCGCCGCTGCTCGACGTCTGGTTCAAGGACGTCAACAGCGGCCTCGCCGTGGGCGCGTACGGCGCGTTGATGGAAACCACCGACGGCGGTAAAAACTGGGAAGACGTCAGTGACCGCCTCGACAACGAAGATCAATTCCACCTCAACGCCATCGCAGCGGTGAAGGACGCGGGGCTGTTTATCGTCGGCGAGTCGGGCAGCATGTTCCGCTCCGCCGATGACGGCCAGACCTGGGAAAAACTCGAAGGCCCGTACGAAGGTTCGCTGTTCGGCGTGATCGGCACGGCGCAACCGCAGACCCTGCTGGCGTACGGCTTGCGCGGCAACCTCTACCGCTCCACCGATTTCGGTAGCACCTGGGAGCAGGTCGAGCTGAAAGCTGCGCGCGGATCGCTGGAATTCGGCCTGTCCGGCGCGACCCTGCTTGAAGATGGCTCGATCGTGATCGTTGGCAACGGCGGTTCGGTGATCAGCAGCAGCGACAACGGCGAGACCTTCAGCGTGTTCAACCGTCCGGATCGTATTTCCCTGTCGTCGGTCACCGCTGCCGGCGACGGCAACCTGATTCTGAGCGGGCAGGGTGGCGTTCACACCACGCTGCCAAACGGTGCCGAGATCAATAATAAGAAGGCGGGGCTATGACTTCCTTGATCACTCCTCAGCAGGACAAGGCGACGTTTCTTGAGCGCCTGATCTTCAACAACCGTCCGGCAGTGATCCTTATCTGCCTGGTGGTGAGTATTTTCCTGTTCTGGCAGGCCACGCTGATCCGGCCGTCGACCAGTTTCGAAAAAATGATCCCGCTCAAGCATCCGTTCATCGAGAAGATGATGGAGCACCGCAACGATCTGGCGAACCTGGGCAACACTGTGCGCATTTCGGTGGAAGCCAAGGACGGCGACATCTTCTCCAAGGAGTACATGGAGACTCTGCGCCAGATCAACGACGAGGTGTTCTACATCTCCGGCGTCGACCGTTCTGGCCTGAAGTCGCTGTGGAGCCCGAGCGTACGCTGGACCGAAGTGACCGAAGAGGGTTTCGCCGGCGGTGAAGTGATCCCGCAGAGCTACAACGGCTCGCAAGACAGTCTCGATCTGCTGCGCAACAACGTACTCAAGTCAGGTCAGGTCGGGCGTCTGGTGGCCAACGACTTCAAGTCGAGCATCGTTGACATCCCGCTGCTGGAGTCCTACCCGGACCCGGAAGACCAGGGCAAGTTGCTCGCGCTGGACTACCGCAAGTTCTCCCATGAACTCGAAGACAAGATCCGCAACAAGTTCGAAGCGCAGAATCCCAACGTCAAGATCCACATCGTCGGATTCGCCAAGAAGGTCGGCGACCTGATCGACGGTCTGGTGATGGTGGTGTTGTTCTTCGGTATCGCTTTCGTCATCACCCTGATTCTTCTGTTGTGGTTCACCAACTGCGTGCGCAGCACCATTGCGGTGTTGAGTACGACGCTGGTGGCGGTGGTCTGGCAGCTCGGCTTGATGCACTTCTTCGGTTTCGGACTCGATCCGTATTCGATGCTGGTGCCGTTCCTGATTTTCGCCATCGGTATTTCCCACGGCGTGCAGAAGATCAACGGTATCGCCCTGCAATCCAGCGAGGCCGACAACGCCCTTACCGCGGCGCGACGCACCTTCCGCCAACTGTTCCTGCCGGGGATGATCGCGATTCTTGCGGATGCGGTGGGCTTCATCACCCTGCTGATCATCGACATCGGGGTGATCCGTGAACTGGCCATCGGCGCGTCGATCGGCGTGGCGGTGATCGTGTTCACCAACCTGATCCTGCTGCCGGTCGCCATTTCCTATGTCGGCATCAGCAAGCGGGCGATTGCCAAGAGCAAGAAGGACGCCAACCGCGAACACCCGTTCTGGCGCTTGCTGTCGAACTTCGCCAACCCGAAAGTCGCACGTATTTCGGTGGTGCTGGCGCTGATCGCCTTCGGCGGCGGCCTCTGGTACAGCCAGAACCTGAAAATCGGCGACCTCGACCAGGGCGCGCCGGAACTGCGTCCGGACTCGCGCTACAACAAGGACAACAACTTCATCATCAACAACTACTCGACCAGTTCCGACGTGCTGGTGGTGATGGTCAAGACCAAGGCTGAAGGTTGCTCGCGTTATGAGGCCATGGCGCCGATCGATGAGCTGATGTGGAAGATGCAGAACACCGAGGGCGTGCAGTCGGCGATCTCGCTGGTGACCGTGTCCAAGCAGATGATCAAGGGCATGAACGAGGGCAACCTGAAGTGGGAAACCCTGTCGCGCAACCCGGACGTGCTGAACAACTCGATTGCCCGCGCCGACGGTCTGTACAACAACAGTTGCTCGCTGGCGCCAGTGCTGGTGTTCCTCAACGATCACAAGGCTGAAACCCTCGATCGTGCGGTGCACGCGGTGCAGGAATTCGCCAAGGACAACAACAAGGACGGTCTGGAATTCATCCTTGCCGCCGGCAACGCCGGGATCGAAGCGGCCACCAACGAAGTCATCAAGCAGGCTGAGCTGACCATCCTGATTCTGGTGTACATCTGCGTGGCAGTGATGTGCATGATCACCTTCCGTTCGTGGGCGGCGACGCTGTGCATCGTCCTGCCGCTGGTGCTGACCTCGGTACTCGGCAACGCGCTGATGGCGTTCATGGGCATCGGCGTTAAAGTCGCGACCTTGCCGGTGGTGGCGCTGGGTGTGGGGATCGGTGTCGACTACGGCATCTACATCTATAGCCGTCTGGAGAGTTTCCTGCGCGCGGGGCTGCCGTTGCAGGAAGCCTATTACCAGACGCTGAAATCCACCGGTAAAGCCGTGCTGTTCACCGGTCTGTGCCTGGCGATCGGTGTGTGCACCTGGATCTTCTCGGCGATCAAGTTCCAGGCCGACATGGGCCTGATGCTGACCTTCATGCTGCTGTGGAACATGTTCGGTGCGCTGTGGCTGTTGCCGGCACTGGCGAAGTTCCTGATCAAGCCGGAGAAGCTGGCGGGGCAGAAGGGGAATTCGCTGTTTGCGCATTGATCTGAAAGGCTGAAACGACAAAGCCGCAACCTTAGGGTTGCGGCTTTTTTGTGGCTGAAGATCAACAGCCCCTCACCCTAGCCCTCTCCCGGAGGGAGAGGGGACTGACCGAGGTGTGCGGCTTGATTCATCGACCTGAAACACCGAGTTGATTATGGATTTAACGCAAATCATTCGACCTGAGATACCGAGTTGATTATGGATTTAAAGCAAATCATTCGACTTGAGATGGCAGTCGGTTATGGATTCACTGCAAATCGTTCAAGTCGGCGTAAATCTCGAATATCCCCCGGTCGGTCCCCTCTACCTCTGGGCGGTCCGACGTTTCGGGAGGGCTAGGGTGAGGGCAAGCAGTCTCAAGCCTTAAGTGAGTTCAGCGCCAAGCACGACACTCAAAGCACTACGCGCATCATCCAGCTGCACCAACGTCGCATGCCGAGCCCCAAGCGCATCCCGATTCTCAATCGCCGTCAAAATCGCCTTATGCCGTGGCAACGCCAATTCATGCAGATTCGGCCGCTGATTCGAATGCTTCAACGCCTCGGCAATCGCCACCGACAACATATTGCACAGGTTCGCCAACAAGTCGTTGTGTGTCGCATCGGCAATCCGGCTATGGAAATCCAGATCCGGCTGCAACAACGCTTCCGGCGTCGGCGCCGCTTCCATGCGCTGATACGCCTCGCCAATCGCGGCTATATCAGCCTCGGTCGCATGTTGAGCGGCGAGGGCGGCAGCCGCCGGTTCGATAATGCTGCGCACACTGGTCAGCACATTGAAGAATTCATTCTGCGGGCTGCTTTGCATCAGCCAGTGCAGCACGTCCGGGTCGAGCATGTGCCATTCGCGCCGCGCCTTGACCACCGTGCCAACCCGAGGCTTGGAATACACCAGCCCCTTGGCCACCAGCACCCGCGTGGCTTCGCGTAACACCGGCCGGCTGACCGCGTACTCCTCGCAGAGCAGGGCTTCGGCGGGCAGTTTGTCGTCGGGCAAGAAGCGTCCGGAGACGATCTGCATGCCCAGTTCCTGGACGATGCGCGAATGCATGCTTTTGCGGTCGGAAGGTTTGCGGTAATCCATGGGGAGTGGCGCGATCCTGAGCGATGGAGATGCCGCGCATCATAGCAGGCACCAGACAATCTTGAGGCGGGTAATGATCGTTCCCACGCTCTGCGTGGGAATGCTGCCCGGGACGCTCTGCGTCCCATTTCAGAGCTGGAACGCGGAGCGTCCCTTGAGGCATTCCCACGCGGAGCATGGGAACGATCGGTGGAGAAGGTCAGTGAGAGTGGCGGGGCACTTCAGCGCCTCGGCAACCGACCAGGAAGTCGAAGTCACAGCCCTGATCCGCCTGCAGCACATGGTCGATGTACAACTGACGATACCCGCCCACCAACAACTGCTGCGGCGGCTGCAAATCCGCCATGCGTGCCGCCAGTTCGGCATCCGGAATATCCAGGTGCAGCCGCCCGGTGGCGCAATCCAGCTCGATCCAGTCGCCTTCCTGCACCGTCGCCAAAGGCCCGCCGGCCGCCGCTTCCGGCGCCACGTGCAAAACCACCGTGCCGTACGCCGTGCCGCTCATCCGCGCATCAGAAATGCGCACCATGTCGGTCACACCCTGTGCCAACAACTTGGCCGGCAAGCCCATGTTGCCGACTTCGGCCATGCCCGGATAACCCTTCGGCCCGCAGTTCTTCATCACCAGAATCGAATCTTTATCGACATCCAGTTCCGGATCGTTGATCCGCGCCTTGTACATGTCGAAGTTCTCGAACACTACCGCGCGGCCGCGATGCTGCATCAATTCCGGGGTCGCGGCGGACGGCTTGAGCACGGCACCCAGTGGCGCCAGATTGCCGCGCAATACGCAAATGCCGCCGTCAGCACGGATCGGATTGTCTAGGGTGCGGATCACTTCGTCCTCGCCATAGATCGGCGCGTCCTTGGTGTTCTCGCCAATCGACTTGCCATTGACCGTCAGTGCATTCGGGTTAGGGATCAGATTGGCTTCACCGAGACGCCGCAGCACTGCCGGCAAACCACCGGCGTAATAGAACTCTTCCATCAGGAAACGCCCCGACGGCTGCAGATCAACGATGGTCGGCATGCCACGACCGATACGGGTCCAGTCGTCCAGATCCAGTTCAACGCCGATGCGTCCAGCGATAGCTTTCAAGTGAATCACCGCGTTGGTCGAACCACCGATGGCGGCGTTGACCCGGATGGCGTTTTCGAAGGCTTCCTTGGTGAGGATCTTCGACAGTTTCAAATCTTCGCGAACCATCTCCACTGCACGCATACCGGACATGTGCGCCAACACATAACGTCGCGCATCCACCGCTGGGATCGCCGCGTTGTGCGGCAGGGAAGTGCCCAGTGCTTCAGCCATGCAGGCCATGGTCGACGCCGTGCCCATGGTGTTGCAAGTGCCTGCCGAACGCGACATGCCACCCTCGGCCGCAAGGAAATCGTCAATCGTGATGGTGCCGGCCTTGACCTGCTCGCTGAGCTGCCAGACCACGGTGCCCGAGCCGATGTCCTTGCCCTTGTGCTTGCCGTTGAGCATCGGCCCGCCAGTCACAACAATCGCCGGCACATCGCAACTCGCCGCGCCCATCAGCAGCGCTGGAGTGGTTTTGTCGCAACCGGTCAGCAGCACCACGCCGTCGATCGGGTTGCCGCGAATGGCCTCTTCAACGTCCATGCTCGCCAGGTTGCGAGTGAGCATGGCGGTCGGGCGCAGGTTCGATTCGCCGTTGGAGAACACCGGGAATTCCACTGGAAAACCACCGGCCTCGATCACCCCGCGTTTGACGTGCTCCGCGATCTGGCGGAAGTGCGCGTTGCACGGGGTCAGTTCCGACCAGGTGTTGCAGATGCCGATGATCGGCTTGCCATGGAACTGGTGGTCGGCGATGCCCTGATTCTTCATCCAGCTGCGGTACATGAAGCCGTTCTTGTCGGCCGTGCCAAACCATTGGGCGGAGCGCAGGGTGGGTTTCTTATCAGACATGATCGATTCTCTTATTGTATGACTATAGTGTTCCAACTACGGTCTAATCTAAGCGCAAAATCCTAGGTTTGGAAGTGTTGTTGGTGAATTAGTATTACTATATAGTCGTTTTCGACGGAGGGATGGCCCTGACGGTTTTTCCGTGAGAGGCGTCCCCCGAGGTTCTATAAAAACAACAATCGGAGACCGATCTCATGAGCCAGGAACTGCGGCTAATCCGGCGCATTACGCTGAAACTGATTCCCTTCCTGATCCTGCTGTACCTGATCGCCTATGTGGATCGCTCCGCCGTCGGCTTCGCCAAGCTGCACATGGGCGCTGACATCGGCATCGGCGACGCCGCCTACGGCCTCGGTGCCGGGCTGTTCTTCATTGGCTACTTCCTTCTCGAAATCCCCAGCAACCTGATGCTCGAACGCTTCGGCGCACGGCGCTGGTTTGCGCGGATCATGATCACCTGGGGCGCGATCACCATCGGCATGGCCTTCGTTCAGGGCCCGCACAGTTTCTACGTGATGCGCTTTCTGCTCGGCGCGGCCGAGGCGGGGTTCTTCCCCGGCGTTCTCTACTACATCACCCAATGGTTCCCGGTGCGCCATCGCGGCAAGATCCTTGGCCTGTTCATCCTCTCCCAGCCGATCGCGATGATGATCACCGGCCCGGTGTCCGGCGGTTTGCTCGGCATGGACGGCGTCCTTGGCCTGCACGGCTGGCAGTGGCTGTTCATCGTCATCGGCACCCCGGCGATCCTCCTGACCTGGCCAGTGCTGCGCTGGTTGCCTGACGGCCCGCAACAAGTGAAATGGATGGATCAAGCCGAGAAAGACTGGCTGACCGGTGAGCTGAAAAAGGATCTGCAGGAGTACGGCCAGACCCGCCACGGCAACCCGCTGCATGCGCTGAAAGACAAACGTGTGTTGCTGCTGGCGCTGTTTTATCTGCCGGTGACGTTGAGCATTTATGGCCTCGGTCTATGGTTACCGACGCTGATCAAACAGTTCGGCGGCAGTGATCTGGTCACCGGTTTTGTGTCGTCGGTGCCGTATATCTTCGGGATAATCGGCTTGCTCATCATCCCGCGCAGTTCCGATCGTTTAAATGATCGTTACGGGCATCTGGCTGTTCTTTATGTGCTGGGCGCGATTGGCTTGTTCCTGAGTGCGTGGCTGTCGCTGCCCGTGGCGCAATTGGCGGCGTTGTGTCTGGTGGCGTTTGCGCTGTTTTCCTGCACAGCGGTGTTCTGGACCTTGCCTGGGCGCTTCTTTGCCGGTGCGAGTGCGGCGGCGGGGATCGCGTTGATCAACTCGGTAGGGAACCTGGGCGGATACATCGGGCCGTTCGTGATCGGGGCGTTGAAGGAGTACACCGGGAATCTCGCGTCCGGCCTGTATTTCCTGTCGGGCGTGATGGTGTTCGGCTTGATCCTGACGGGCGTGGTTTACCGCGTGCTGGAACGCAAACACGTCCTGCCGGTTGACCAATTTGCCGCCAGCGCCCGTGGCGCTACCCGCACCTGAACCCCATCGACCCATCACCACCGAACCTGTGGGAGCTGCGGTGCGACGACTCGACTTGCCAGCGATAGCAATCTGTCAGACACATTAATGCTGAATGTGCCGCCGTCATCGCTGGCAAGCCAGCTGCCACAGGGTTTTGCAGTGTTTCGAAGTTTTGTGTAAAGGAGAGGACATATGCATCTGGTTCAATTCGAATTAAGCAACCGCGAACGCCGCGTCGGCGTGGTCGACAACGATCTGGTGCGCGAAGTGCTAGACGCGCGCAGCGTGCGCGATCTGGCGCTCGCCGCCATCGAAGCCGGCAACACGCTGGAACAGCAAGTGCAGATCCTGGGCCTCGGCATCAGCCACGACTACGCCGAACTGCTCGCGCAACTGCGCATCCTGCCGCCCCTCGATCACCCGGACCCGGCGCACATGCTGATCAGCGGCACCGGCCTGACTCACCTGGGCAGCGCCTCGGCCCGCGACAAGATGCACCAGCAGGCCGGCGACGAAGCGGCGATGACCGACACCATGCGCATCTTCAAATGGGGTGTGGAGGGCGGCAAACCGGCGGCGGGGCAGGCCGGTGTGCAACCAGAATGGTTCTACAAAGGCGACGGCAGTATTGTCGTTCGCCCGGGTCAGCCGTTCCCGGTGCCGCCGTTTGCTGAAGACGCTGGCGAAGAACCAGAGATGGCCGGCCTCTACCTCATTGGCAACGACGGCAAGCCTTATCGCCTGGGCTTTGCGGTGGGCAACGAGTTCTCCGATCACATCATGGAGCGCAAGAATTACCTGTACCTCGCGCACTCGAAATTGCGCAGTTGCAGTTACGGCCCGGAACTTCGCACCGGTGAACTGCCTCAACATCTGGCAGGCACCAGTCGCATCCTGCGTGACGGCGAAGTGCTCTGGCAGAACGAGTTTCTCAGCGGCGAGGCGAACATGTGCCACAGCCTCGCCAACCTCGAATACCACCATTTCAAGTACAGCCAGTTCCTGCGTCCGGGGGATGTGCACATTCACTTCTTCGGCACCGCGACCCTGTCGTTCGCCGATGGCATCCGCACCCAGCCGGGCGACGTCTTCGAAATCAGCCAGGCCGAATTCGGCGCCCCGCTGGTCAACGGCATCGTCCCGGTTCCGGCGGCATTTGAACCGGACAGCATCGGCACCCTTTAAGGAGATCCCATGACTCAGATTCTCGGTCACAACTACATTGGTGGTCAGCGCAGCGCCGCTGGCGACGTCAAACTGCACTCCGTCGATGCCACGACGGGCGAACAGTTGCCGCACGATTTCATTCAGGCCACGGTTGAGGAAGTCGACGCAGCGGCCAAAGCTGCCGCTGTCGCGTACCCGGCTTATCGCAGCCTCAGCGCCGAACGCCGCGCGCAGTTTCTCGACGCAATTGCCGATGAACTGGATGCCCTCGGTGATGATTTCGTCGCCGTGGTCTGCCGCGAAACGGCGTTGCCCGCCGGACGCATTCAGGGCGAGCGCGCACGCACCAGCGGGCAGATGCGTCTGTTCGCCAAGGTTCTGCGTCGGGGTGATTTCTACGGTGCGCGGATTGATCTGCCGTTGCCGGATCGCCAGCCATTGCCACGTCCTGATCTGCGCCAATACCGCATCGGCCTCGGTCCTGTCGCGGTGTTCGGCGCAAGCAACTTTCCACTGGCGTTTTCCACGGCGGGCGGCGACACCGCTGCGGCGCTGGCCGCCGGTTGCCCGGTGGTGTTCAAGGCCCACAGCGGTCACATGGCCACGGCTGAGCTGGTCGCTGACGCGGTGATTCGTGCAGCGGAAAAAACCGCGATGCCTGCCGGTGTGTTCAACATGATCTACGGCGGTGGCGTCGGTGAATGGCTGGTCAAGCACCCGGCGATTCAGGCAGTCGGTTTCACCGGTTCGCTCAGAGGCGGACGTGCGCTGTGTGACATGGCCGCTGCACGCCCGCAACCGATCCCGGTGTTTGCCGAGATGTCGAGCATCAACCCGGTGATCGTCCTGCCGCAGGCCCTTGCCGAGCGTTCGGAAACGGTTGCCCGCGACTTGACTGCTTCAGTGGTGCAGGGCTGCGGTCAGTTCTGCACCAATCCGGGCCTGGTCATCGGCATCCGCTCGCCAGAGTTCAGCGCGTTCGTGCAGCAGGTTGCGGGTTTGATCGGTGATCAACCGGCGCAAACCATGCTCAACGCCGGCACCCTCGGCAGCTACGGTAATGGCTTGCAGAAACTGTTGGCGCATCCCGCCATTGAGCATCTGGCCGGCAATCCGCAGCAGGGTAATCAGGCTCAGCCGCAATTGTTCAAGGCCGATGCGAGCCTGTTGATCGATGGCGATGAAGTGCTGCAGGAAGAAGTGTTCGGCCCGACCACGGTGATTGTCGAAGTGGCGGACAAGGCGCAACTGAGTGCCGCATTGCACGGCCTGCATGGGCAACTGACCGCGACGATCATTGGCGAGCAGGCGGACTTTGAACGTTTCCCTGAGCTGACGCCGTTGCTGGAACAGAAGGTCGGGCGGATCCTGCTTAACGGTTATCCGACCGGTGTCGAGGTGTGTGATTCGATGGTGCACGGCGGGCCGTATCCGGCGACATCCGACGCACGCGGCACCTCCGTCGGTACGCTGGCCATCGACCGCTTTCTGCGCCCGGTGTGCTTCCAGAACTACCCGGACAGCTTGCTGCCCGAGCCGCTGAAAAACGCCAACCCGCTGCGCATCCAGCGCCTGGTTGACGGCAAGTCCTCACGCGACGCCCTCTGACACGCTGCCCCTGTAGGAGCTGCCGAAGGCTGCGATCTTTTGATCTTGATCTTAAAAAACAAAATCAAAAGATCGCAGCCTTCGGCAGCTCCTACTCGGGGAGTCGAGCGCCATGAGCTATCATTGGCCCTTTCCCCCCTAGAAAGACTGTTTGCCATGACTGCCCAAACCCTTCTCAACGCCCTCGAACACTGCGGTATGGTCGAAATCGACGGCCTGCATGCCTTCGAATTCGCCCTCGATGAAGACGATAACCTGCACATCGAATGCATCGATGGCCGAGCGGCCAAGCATTGGGAATTCACTCCGGCTCAGGTTGCAGCAGCAACATTTGATGACTCCCTGCAAAGCTGGCTGATCGTCGGTTATTTCAATGAAACCAAAGCGATCGGCGAACACCGCCTGGTCTGCCACGGTGACGTAATCAGCAGCAGCGACGATGAGGAAGAATCTGATGAAAATGCGTAAATTCTGGCCGCTGCTGATGGCCGGCAGCGTCGGTGCCATGGGGCTTTCCAGCGCATCCGCCGAGAACTTCCAGCTGCTGGTCGGTTCCTACACCGCCAACACCAGCCAGGGCCTCTATCGAATGAACTTCGACAGTGCCACCGGCCAGATCGCCGCCAAACCGCTGCAAGTGGTCAAAAGCGAAAATCCGTCATGGCTGACCCTGTCCAAAGACCAGCGTCGCCTGTTCGTGGTCAACGAAAACGGCCCGGGCCAGAAAGACCCGGTCGGCCGTGTCAGCAGCTATTCGATCGATCCGAAAACCCACACGCTGACCCTGATCAATCAAGTTCAAAGCCTGGGCAACGAGCCGACCCATTCGAGCCTCAGCGCTGACGCCAGCCACTTGTTCGTCAGCAACTATTCGGTGATGGAAGATCCGGGTGGAACGCTGGCGGTACTGCCGGTGGGTGCTGACGGCAAACTCAAACCGGTGGTGCAGATGAGCGCGCACCCGGCGAGCCGGGTCAACCCGGAGCGCCAGGCCTCCAACCACGTCCATTCGACGGTCTCTTCGCCGGACGGCCGCTACGTGTTCTCCAATGATCTGGGCGCGGACAAGGTTTTCATTTATCAATTCGATCCGAAAGCCAACCCGGAGCTGCCGCTGACCCCAGCGAAAGCTGCATCCGTGGCGTTGCCTGCCGGCAGCGGCCCGCGTCATTTGCTGTTCAGCGCTGACGGTAAACACGCTTGGCTGACCATGGAAATGAGCGCGCAGGTCGCGGTGTTCGACTACCACGACGGCGTGCTGACCCAGACGCAACTGGTCGATCTGGCCGCCGGCCAGCCGACTTCGGACAAGGCTGCGGCGGCGCTGCACGCTTCGGCGGATGGCAAGTTCCTCTACGTCAGCAACCGTGGCACCGCTAATCAGCTGGTGGTGTTCGCGATCGATCCGGCGAGTGGCCAGCTCAAAGAACTGCAAAAGCGCTCGGTGGAAGGTGATCACCCGCGCGAGTTCAGCCTCGATCCAAGTGGCAAATTCCTGCTGATTGCCAACCAGAAGAGCAACGAAATTGTCGTCGTCGAGCGCGATGGCAAGACCGGTCTGCTCGGCAAAACCGTGCAGAAACTGCCGATGGACGCGCCCAGCGACCTCAAGTTTATCGTGCGACAATAAGCCACAGGCCCCGGTTTAAGGGGCCTGTCTCTTTGTATTAATCGCGCTGATATCCGGTAATGCTACAAAGCATTTCAAGCGATCAACCCTTGAGCGTTAAGTTTGCTTCACAGCCCAACCGGGCAAGCAAGCCAACCGAACACGAGGGTTACCGCCATGAACTTCAATCTCTTCTCCGTGATTGCCGCTTCCGCCATCTCCGCCACCGTTGTGCTGCCAGCCAGTGCCAACGTTGAAATCAACAGCAAAAAATCCCACACCCAGAGCTACACCCAGAAATACCTGCAACAGAGCGCCAACTTCTACGCCGCCCTGGATCACAAAGCCCAACACTGAAATGCCCGTTCTGCACAACTCCCTGTAGGAGCTGCCGAAGGCTGCAGTCTTGATCTTGCCCTTGGGATCGTTCCCACGCTCCGCGTGGGAACGCAGCCCGTGACGCTCCGCGTCACTGGACGCAGAGCGTCCCGAGAGGCATTCCCACGCTGAGCATGGGAACGATCAGATCGCAGCCTTCGGCAGCTCCTGCACGTGTGTTTTCCGCAGCACGATAGTTTTGTTCAAACACGCAAATAGACTGGCTAAATAATCAACGAAGCTGATGTTTACTATGGCAAACCCTGAGTGGTTAGCGCGGCTTTTTTGATTGATTCTGTGGACATCGAAACATGCCCACGGGAGAACACCATGGCCAGCGCAATCCTTCATTCAGCCAAACGCGGCGCCTACCTGGCCATCGGTCTTTATCTGGCCGTGGTGTTGGTCGTGAGCATCGCCTCGCAGATGGAACACAGTTTCGAAGCGCCGATTCAAGTCGCCCACCCCGGCGTACAGTTCGAAGTTCGCTCGCAAAGCGTGATGGTCGACCGGGCTGAACTCGCAGGAGTTGGCGGAGCATGAAAGGCTACAGACTTTGGGTTGTCGCCGGTTTAGCGTTCTTCACCAACGGCGCTTCATTACTGGGAATCGGCCAAGGCTCGGTGGGTGCATTGGCCCGCGCCATAGAGGCCAATCACACCATCGCGCACAACATCGAACGGGCGAATACCCTGGGGCTGATGGCCGGCAATCCACCGGTAAAAGTCTCGGCTGATTTTCTCGGGCCGTTCGAGATAGATTGCATGGCACTCGGCATGTGCCAAGCGCTGGCCTGACTGATCGTTCCCACGCTCCGCGTGGGAATGCAGCCCCGGACGCTCCGCGTCCGATTGGAACGCAGAGCGTCCCTTGAGGCATTCCCACGCAGAGCGTGGGAACGATCATCAAGCAGGAAGGTGAGGGTTATTTCTTCATGATCGAGGTGAACAGTTCGGACTCGAGGAAACGCTGTAACCAGGCCTGTAAGCGAACATAAGGCGTCTGCGCAAACCACTCACGATCAACATGGGCAAACTGCCGCACGAAGGGCAGCAGGGCGATATCCGCCAGGCTCGGATGATCGCCCAGCAAATATTCGCGACCTTCAAGCAGCTCCTCCAGCCTCTGCAAGTACAGCGCCCCCTCAGCCCGATAAATCTCCATCGGTTGCTCCGGGTAACGTTCGGCGTACTTGTAGCGATTCAAATGCACTTTGAACCCTTGATCATTCGCTTCGATCAATTCAGCAATCCGCGAGTCGCCATCAAGCAACCAATCCTGCGGATCATTCTGCGCCAACGCCCAGCGCATGATCTCCAGACTCTCGTCAATCACCTGCCCACCGGCATCCAGCACCGGCACCGTGCCCTTGGGCGAGATCGCCAGCATCGCGGCCGGCTTGGCCTTGAGACTGACCTCAACGATCTCCACCGGCACGTTCGAATAACGCAGCGCCATCCGCGCGCGCATCGCGTACGGGCAGCGGCGGAAGGAGTACAGCGTGTTCATTTCACCTCCAGCGTGCTCAAACCATTGCCTTGGCGCTGCACCTGAATCTGCACCGGAATCCGCTCGTGCATTTCCTGCACGTGGGAAATCACCGCCACTTTGCGGCCCTGCGCCTGCAAGCCATCGAGCGCATCCATCGCCAGTTGCAGCGACTCCGGATCGAGGCTGCCAAAACCTTCATCGATAAACAGCGATTCGATTTTCAGCGTGCTCGACGCCATCGACGCCAGGCCCAGCGCCAACGCCAACGACACCAGGAACGTCTCGCCGCCGGACAACGAATGCACCGAGCGCAGTTCATCACCCATTTCCGTGTCCATCACCAGCAGGCCGAGCATGCTGCCGCCGCGCTTGAGGCGATAGCGTTTGACCAGTTGGCGCAACTGCACGTTGGCGTGGTGCACCAGCAGGTCGAGGTTGTAGGCCTGGGCGATCTTGCGGAAGGTGTCACCGGTGGCCGAGCCGATCAAGGCACTCAGTCGCGCCCAGCGTTGATATTCGGCGTAGGCAGCGGCGATCTGCTGGGCCAGCGCCTGATTGGCGTTCTGCCGGCGCTGATCTTCGACCTGTTCGGCACGCATTTCGGCGCACTGTTGCTCGCTGACAGTGAACTGGCTTTGCAGGTCGGTGAGGGCGCTGGCGAGCTGTTCGGCATCAAGGTTGCCGTTGTGCTGCGCCTGATGATCGAGCAGACGCTGGTCACGCTCCTGCAACAACACCTTGGCTTGTTCGATGGCTTTTTCATTGTGTTGCAGACGCTGACGCAGCTCGGCGACTTGCGCGTCGTCAACTCGCAACAGGTCTTCGAGGCCACCGTCATCCAGCTCCGGATGGCGGGCGCGCCAGTCGGCAATCTTGCCGGCCAGATCCAGCGCTTCGTCTTCCAGTGCCTGCAAACGTTCCTGCTGCGCCTTAAGCTCGGCAGCGTTCTGCACGAGTTGCGTGCGCACGCTTTGCTGTTCCTGCGCGGTGCCGGTTTCGGCATTGCGCGCCTGCTCAACCGCTTGCTCAAGCTGCTGCTGCCAGTGCTCGGCGCTGCTGTGCTCGCCAAGCAATTGCGCGAGTTTCTGCTGGCAGGTGAGCTGCTGCTCGGTCAGCGACGTGAATTGCTGATCGGCGCTGAGCAACTGCTGTGCACGGGTCTGTTGGCGGTCCTGTTCTTTCTCCAGCGTCTGTTGCCGCTGTTGTTGCTCGGCCTGTTCTTCCTTGTGCTGTTCGACCTGCGCGAGACGTTCGGCGATCTGCCGGTCAAGCTGCAGGAACGTTGCCGCCGGCTCCTTTCGCAGGGCTTCAAGGGTGTCGGTCGGCAGCAGATTGCCGAACGCGGCCAGTTCTTCGTCGAGGCGCTGACGGTCGCTGCTCAACTCACGCTGCTGATTGCTCAGGTGCTGCGCCGCTTGCTGATGCGCGGTTTCGGCCTGACGCAATTGCTGGGTCAGACGCGCGGCGTCCTGTTGCAGGGTGAGCAGGGCGCTCTGGCGTTGTTCGTCCTGAGTGATGCTCTGGTTCAGTTGCTCGTTTTGCCGGGCGAGCCAGGCATCGCGCTTGTCGGCGTCCTGATTGAACAACTGCGCGGACAGCGGATGCGTGTCGAGGCTCGGAGCCAACGCTTGCTGCTGGGCGGCCAGTTGTTCTTGCTGTTGCAGCAGTTCTTTCTGCTGAGCAATGACGCCAACGACTTCGGCGCGCAGTTCAGTGAGTTTTTCCTTGAGCTGATCGACGACTTTCTGGGCGTTGGCCTGTTCGCTTTCATCATGGCGACCAAGACTTTGCAGCAGCGCTTCAGGCTGATGATACGGATGCTCGTTGCTGCCACAGACCGGGCACGGCTGATCGTCCTGCAACTGCGCGCGCAACTCTTCGACACTGGCACTGCGCGCCAGCCGCTGGCGTTCAAGCAGCTCGCGGGTGACGTTGAGGGTTTGTTCGGCGACGGTCAGTTCGGCTTTGCTTTTCACCCCGTCCTGAGTCAGGCGATCACGCTCCTGCTGGGCGTTGAGTTGACGCTGTTGCAACTCGGCGCTGCGCTTGTCGAGATCCTGTTGCGTGGCCCACAGACGCGACAGGTCTTCGAAGGCGCGCAGTTGTTTGCGGTTGTCCTGCAGCAGCGTGCCGAGGATGCCGATTTGCTCGGCGACGGCATCGGGTTCGGCGCCGGCCTCTTTGAACAGCACTTCCAGTTGCTGCTTCTGCGTGGTCAGTTCTGCGGCGCTGCGCGTGGCATTTTCTTCGAGGCTCGCCAGTTCGGCTTGGCCCTTGTTCAAGCGGTTGCCGATCAGCATCAGCTGTTGCAGGCGATCGCGGTAGGCATTCCACGCGTCGCTCAATGGCGCCAGATGAGCACTCTGCTCAAGCTCGGCGGCGATACGTTGCAGGCGTTCGCCGACCTGGGTCTGTTTTTCCAGCAAGGCTTGAATGGCGTTCTGGCCTTCGGTACAAGCCTGCTGCGCATTGGTTCGGGCTTCGGCACTTTGCGCGACATCCTTGGCCAGACGGGCGAGGGTGCTTTGCTCATCAAAGGCCTGACGCAACAGCGGCGCGTTCTCGCTTTGCCGTTGCTGCGCTTCGCTCAGGGCGACTTTCGCCGTTTCGAGGTTGTGCTCCAGTTGCGTTTGGCGCTCGGTCAGCTCGGTGTGTTGCTGCGAGTGCGCAGCAATCTGTGCGGCCAACGGCGTCAGCAGCGCATCGAGTTCGGTTTTACGCGCGAACTGGTGCCGCTGCGGGCCGAGCTGCTCCAGTCGCGTCAGTGTCACCCGCTCGCCGGCCAGACTTTCCGATTGCTGCTGGGCACTGTGCAGTTGTTCTGCGGCGGCTTGCTGCGCGTCCTGCAATACACGCAAGTCCTTGAGCCAGCCGTGCTGCTGCTCAAGTTGTTTGAGCTGCGCCTGCTGCAACTTCAACTGCTGCTGCGCGGCGTTGAAGCGCTCGTCCAGCTCGGCCCGGGCTTCGGGCGCCAACGGGGTCACGCCGGTGGCCTGATCCTGCAACAGCTTGTGCGCTTCGCGGGCCTCTTTGGTCTTGTCGAAGGCGCGGCGGCCGAGGCGGGTATACAGCGCGGTGTCGGTGAGTTTTTCCAGCAGTTCGCTGCGGTCGTTGTCGTCCGCTTTGAGGAATGCACTGAACTCGCTCTGCGCCAGCAGCACGGCGCGGGTGAACTGTTCGAAGTTCAGGCCGAGTGCAGCTTCCAGCTGAGTTTTGTATTCACCTTTCTGGCTGGCGAGCAGTTGATCCTGATCGATGTCGCGCAGGCTCTGCCGGCTGGCCTGCAACTTGCCGCCGGCCTTCTCGCGCGCACGGTTAGCTTCCCAACGTGCCCGATAGCGACGGCCATCGACACCGACGAAATCCACTTCGGCATAACCTTCGCCGGTGCCGCGACGCAGCAAAGTGCGCGGGTCGCCGGTGGCAATTTCGCCGTCGGCATCCGGGACTTTGGCGTCACGGCCAGTGTTGTTCAGACGCGGCACCGCGCCAAACAACGCCAGGCACAAGGCGTCGAGCAAAGTACTTTTACCAGCGCCGGTCGGGCCGGTAATCGCAAACAAACCGGCACTGGCCAGCGGTTCAGCAGTGAAATCGATTTCGAAAGGCCCGGACAGCGAGGCCAGGTTCTTCAAGCGAATGGCGAGAATCTTCATGGCTGCTCGCCCTCCAGTTGTACGTCTTGCAGCAGTTCGGCGAAGTCCTTCAGCGTTTGCTCGTCGACCTCACTGCCATAGTTGTCGAGCCAAGCGCGGCTGAACAGTTCCTGCGGAGTGAGCTGGTCGAGTTCGATCAGCGCTGTGCCGTCTTCGACGCCGTCAGCACCACGATTACCGGCGTATTCAGCGGCGATACGCACCAGGCGCACGGCTTTGCCTTGCAGGGCGCTTTCGACTTGATGGCGAAGATCCGGCTGTGGCTCGTCGAGGGTTACGCGCACTTCCAGCCACGGTTGCCGCTGGGTTTCGGCGAGCAGATCGATGTTCGGCAGGTCCGCCAGTTGTAGAAGAATCTCGGCCAGCGGTGCCGGGCCGATGCGCTGCAGATTGACCGAACGCGGGATCAGTTTCGGCTCGACGCTGACCAGGGTTTCGCCGTCGAGGGTGACGTCGAGAATCTGGTGCTGATAGCTGATCTCCGAGAACGACAACGGGATCGGCGAGCCGCTGTAGCGAATCCGCTCTTCACCATTAACCTTCTGCGGCTTGTGCAAATGGCCGAGGGCGACATAACTGATGCTCGGCCCGAACAGGCTGGCGGGCAGGGCTTCAGCGTTACCGATGATCAGGCTGCGCTCGGAATCTTCCGACACCGAACCGCCAGCCATGTGCGCGTGGCTGATGGCGATCAGCGCCTGACCGGGTTGGCGCTTGGCGTTGGCCGCTTCGATCAGCCATTCGTGCACCTGACCGATGCCGCGCAGATAGTTGTCGCCCAGATGCGCGCCCGTCACCTCTGCCGGACGCAGGAACGGCAGCGCCAGGCACCACGCGGCGATTTCGCCTTGGGCATTTGGCAGTGGCAACAGCAAGCGGTCGGCGTCCAGTTGCCCGTCATCCAGCCACAGCACCCGACCCAGCGCGTGGGTGCGCAAACGGCGCATCAACGGCGCGGGCAATTCAATCCGCGAACCGGAGTCGTGGTTGCCGGCGATCATCACGATGGTCAGCAACGGCTGCTGTTCGTGGGCGCTGACGATGAAGTCGTAGAGGCGTTCCTGAGCTTTGACCGGCGGATTGACCGTGTCAAAGATGTCACCGGCAATCAGCAGCACATCCGGCTGCGCCAGTTGCAGTTGGCGCAGCAGCCATTCGAGGAAGCACGCATGCTCGAAATCGCGCTCCTGGCCGTGCAGGTTTTGCCCAAGGTGCCAGTCGGAGGTGTGGAACAGACGCAAGGTGGACTCCGCAACATTTAAAGAGGTGATGGCCGCGGGGAAATGATGGGCGGCGAAAGAGGGGAGAGTTTACAGATTATTGCGGCGGGAGGGCTTGTTGTGCGGGTGAGCGACGACTCACTGAGTTATGGTTTGCTTGATACCACTCATCGGAAGTGATTTCTCGGGTAAATCAAAAATTGACGCCAAAATAGTGGCCATCTAATATCGCGCCGCAAATGTGATATTAGTGCGCCACTATCCGGTGAAAGGGCCGTTTTGCGATCTGCAGCAAGGTTCGTGACTGTCAGGAGTACCGCGCACTCACCGTCATCCGACTTTTACTGCTCGTTGTAAAGAGATCTTCAACATGGATGTTCGCCAGTACGCGTTTCTCGCTCGTCAGCCTGCCGCTGCCGTGAAAACCCGCGAGTCTTTCCTCGGCATGCCCAAGCGCGGCCTGGCGTTCCTGTTGGCGAACGTCATGTTCTGGCAACCGATGTGGGCGCAAGCCGACGGCATTGTGGTGGCCAACCCGAATACCTCGCTGGATCGCGCCGGCAACGGCGTGCCGATCATCAATATCGCCACGCCCAATGCCAGCGGCCTGTCGCACAACCAGTTCCACGATTACAACGTCGGTGCGCAGGGGCTGATCCTCAACAACGGCTCGACGCAGAATAATCTGACCCAGCTGGGCGGGCACATCATCGACAACCCGAACCTGAAAAACAGCGGTTCGGCACAGGCGATTCTCAACGAAGTCATCAGCGGCAATCCGAGCCAGTTGCGCGGTTACACCGAAGTGGCGGGGCAGTCGGCGCGGGTCATCGTCGCCAACCCTTATGGCATCACCTGCAACGGTTGCGGTTTCATCAACTCGCCACGGGTGACATTGACCACCGGCAAACCGGTGCTCGATAACGGTCGGCTGGATCGCTTTCAAGTGGATCAGGGTTCGGTGGCCATCGAAGGCGCGGGCCTCAATGCCACCAACGTCGACCGTTTCGAAATCATCACCCGCAGCGCAAAGATCAACGCGCAACTTCAGGCGCAGAACCTGACGATTGTTGCCGGGCGCAACGACGTCAACGCACAAACCCTGAATGCCACAGCGCGCGCCGATGACGGCAGCAGCAAACCGCAACTGGCCATCGACTCCTCGGCACTCGGCGGCATGTACGCCGGGGCGATCAAACTGGTCGGCACCGAGGCCGGGGTCGGGGTGAAACTCGACGGCAAGCTGATTGCCAGCGGCGGCGATATCCAGCTCGACGCCAACGGCCAACTGAGTCTGGCCGACACCTCGGCCACCGGCGCGGTCAACGTCAAGGCGGCCAGCCTCGACGCACGCGGCCCGGTTTACGCCGGCACCGCGCTGAGCTTGCAAACCCAGGGCAACCTGACCAACCGCCAGACCCTCGCGGCCCGCGACAGCCTCACCCTCAGCGCCGGCGGCCAACTGACCAACGCCGGCGCCATCGAAGCCGGCGTCAACGCCGACGGCAGCCGCAATGCCAACGGCGACCTGAGCCTCACGGCACAGAACCTCGACAACACCGGCAAAAGCCTCACCGCCAGCCGCAACCTGACGGTCAGCACCGCGCAAACCCTGAACAACCAGGGCGGTACGCTCAGCGGCCAAACCGCTGCGATCAGCGCCGGCACGCTGGATAACCGCAACGCCGGCAAGGTGCAGAGCAACACCACCCTGAACCTAAACGCCGCGCAGGTGCTCAACAGCCAAGGCGTGATCACCAGCAACGCCAGCCTCACCGCCAACATCGGCCAGTTGATCAACAGCAACGGCGAACTCAGCAGCCAGACCGACGCGGTTCTCAACGTCACCTCGCTGGACAACGTTGCCGGCCTGATGAGCGCCGGCCGTCTGCTCGACATCAGCGCCCTCGGCGCGATCAACAACCGCACCGGCAAGATCGGCGCCAAACAGACCCTCACGCTAAAAGCCCAACAACTCGACAATAGCCAGCAAGGCCAGTTGACCAGCGAAGGCACGCTGACCACGCGGATCAGCGAGCAACTGAACAACCAGAACAAGGGCCTGATTCAGGCCAACGGCGCCATGGACGTGCAGGCCACGCGCCTGGATAACCGCGCCGGCAAGATTTCCAGCCTCGACACCCTGACCGTCAGCAGCGCCAACACCGACAACCGCGGCGGGACGATCCGCGCCGACCAGGCCGCCAAACTGCTGATCGACAACCTGGACAACCGCGACAAGGGCCGCCTCGAAAGCAAGACGGCGCTGAGCTTCGACGGCAACACACTCGATAACAGCAATGGCGGCCTGCTGACTTCGACCGGTCTGTTGAGCCTCAAAGCCAAAGCAGTCACCAACGATGGCGGACGGATTTCCGCCAAGGGTGATATCGACGCCAACGTCGACACCCTCAATCAAGAACACGGCGAACTGGTCGCCGAAGGCAATCTGCTGCTGACCGGCAAAACCCTCAATAGCCATCAGGACAGTCTGGTCGGTTCGCTCAAGACTTTGACCGTCAACGTCGAGCAGATCGACAACCGCGCCAGCACACTGTCCAGCCAGCTGGATTTGCACATCAACGGTTCGCGCCTGGACAACAGCGATGGCGGCAAGGTGCTGTCCGACACCACACTGGCGCTGAAAGTCGCGCAGATCATCAACGCCACCAACGGCCTGATTTTCAGCAAAGGCGCGAGCACCCTCAGCGGCATCGGCCTGAGCAACGTTGGCGGGCGCATCGTCAGCCAGAACACGCTCGGGCTGACCTTCGACGAGGCCATGGACAACCAGCAAGGCCTGATCAGTAGCGAAGGGCAGATGACCCTCAGCGCCGGCAGCCTCGACAACCGTCTGGGCAAACTATCGAGCCTTGAAGCGATGGCACTGACCGCCAGCGGTGCCGTGCTGAGTCAGGGCGGCCTGATCGTTTCGCAGAAAGGCCTTACCTTTAAAAGTGGCAGTCTGGATAACAGCGACAACGGCATCATCAGCGCCAAGGCTGATTCGACCCTGACTACCGGTGAGTTGAAGAACCGCCAGGGCGGCAGTATCGCCACCGATGGCTCACTATTATTGACCGCCGCGCACCTGGACAACTCCGGCGGCAGCCTCGGCAGTCAGCAGAAACTCGAGGCGTCGCTGACCTCGCTGGAGCAGGATGGCGGAGAGCTGTTCAGCAACGGCGACCTGACCCTGGACATGAACAACGGTCTGCTCAATAACCAGCGCGGCAACATCCATACGCCGGGCCAGTTGCTGCTGAAAAACCTCAAGGACGTCAACAACAGCGCCGGTGAAATCTCCGCCGCCAAGGCCTGGAGCGTCAACGCGCAAAGCCTGAACAACGACGGCGGCAAACTGCTCAGCAATGAAAAGCTCACCTTGGCCATCGACCGCGCCTTGAGCAACGTCAAAGGCCTGATCGCTTCCGCCAGCCTCGACAGTCGCAGCGACAGTTTGAACAACAGCAGCGGTGACATTCGCGTACGCGGTGATGTCGATTTCAGCGTGACTGGCATGTTCGATAACCAGAACGGCGTGGTCATCGCCGACAACGGCCTGAAGATTACCGCCGCCAGTCTGGATAACCGTCAGGAAGGCCTGATCGGCTCAACAAAAGCACTGAACCTCAACGTCGAGCGTGTCGACAACCGCAGCGGCGAGCTGTCGAGCAAGAGCGATGTCAGTCTGATCGGCGCCTGGCTCGATAACAGCGACAGCGGCTACATGCTCGCGGGAGGCAATCTGGCTCTGACCGTCAACGACGTCATCAACCGCAATAAAGGCCTGCTGTCCGGTGACACAGGGCTGACACTGACCGGTAAGACACTGGAAAACAGTGGTCGCCTGACCAGCCAGAAAGACCTCGTGATCAACCTCTCCGGGGAGCTGAACAACGCACAGGGCAGCGTCGTCAGCGAAGGCGCCTTGGCGATCAACGCCGCTAGCCTCAACAACGACGCCGGCACGGTCTCCAGCGCCAAAGCGCTCACCGTCGATACGCGCGGCGCCATCAGCAACCGGGGCGGCAGCCTGCTGACCGATGGCGATCTGACCGTCAACAGCGATGCGCTGGATAACCAGCAAAAAGGTGTGATCAGCAGCAAGGCCAACCTCAACATCAGCACTGGCGAGTTCAACAACAGCCAAGCGAATATTTACGCGGCCGACCACGTTGAGATCAATGCCGGTCAGGTGACCAACACCGCAGGCAGCCTCGGCGCGGGCAAGACGCTGACCGCCAATATCCAAGGCCTCGACCAGCAGGGCGGCAAACTGTTCAGCGGCGGCACCGTCAGTGTCGATCTGAACGGCAGCGCGCTGAATAACCAGGGCGGCGTGATCAACGCGCCGGACCAGTTACTACTGAAAAACCTCTCCGACGTGAACAACCGTGGCGGCGAGATTTCCAGCGACAAGGCTTTTGAACTGATCGCCACATCGCTGGACAACAGCGGCGGCCAACTGCTGAGCAACCATAAACTCACCGTGACCCTCGACAAGGCGCTGACCTCGATCAAAGGCACGATTGCCGCTGCGGCGTTGCAGGTTCGCGCCGCGAGTCTGGACAACAGCGATGGCGGTGTATTGCTCAGTGACAGCGACATCGAGGTCACTGTCGATGGCCTGCTGAACAACAGCAACAAAGGCAGCATTCGCGCCGCACAACAACTGACCCTCAACAGCTCCGGCCTGAACAATCAGGGCGGCACGCTGGTCGGCGTCTCAGGCCTGAATATGGATCTGGGCGCCAGCGCACAGGATCTGAATAACCAGGACGGAGTGATCAGCAGCAAGGGCGGGTTGAGCATTGCCCATCTGCGCGACCTGAATAACCAGAACGGCGTGATCAACAGCAAAGGCGTGCTGAGCATCGCCACCCTGCGTGACTTGAATAACCAGCAAGGCGAGATCTCCAGCGTCAACAGCTTCAGCCTCACCGGCAACCGTTTCGATAACCGTGGCGGCAACCTGATCAGCAACGATCAACTGACCGTGAAAGCGGCCGACCTGAACAACCAGGGCGGCCTGCTCTCCGGCTGGAAGGGCGTAAACCTCAGCGGCGGCACCCTCGACAACAGCCTGGAAGGCGCGATCTCCAGCCAGCTCGGCAACGTCAACATCGACCTCAGCGGCGCGCTGCTCAACCACAGCAAGGGCGGCATCGGCGGCCTCGGCGAAGTAACCATCACGGCCGCCAGCCTGGACAACAGCGGCGGTACGGTCAGCAGTGACGGCAAACAAACCCTGACCATAACCGGCGCGATCAGCAACGCCTCGGGCGGCCTGATCAAAAGCGGCGACACCCTCGAGATCCGCGCGGCCAGCCTGAACAACAGCAGCGGCAACGTCATGGCGAAAAAAGCCCTGACCTTCACCGGTGGCCCGCTGAACAATACGAAGGGCAGTCTGGTCGGTGACGACAGCGTCACCCTCGATCTGCTCGGCGCTCTGACCAACGTCAATGGCGCACTCGGTAGCGGCGCCGCGCTGCTGATCAAACGCGCTGCCAGCGTCGACAATCAGGGCGGCCAGTTGATTAGCCAGACCCTGCTGAGCCTGCTCACCAGCGGCGATCTGAACAACAGCCAACGCGGCACCGTCTCGGCCAACGGCCAACTGGATATCGCCGCTGGCGGCACGCTGCATAATGAAAACGATGGCTTGATTTCCAGCCGCGATGCCGGTGTAACCCTCACCGCCGCCGCACTGAACAACGGCAAAGGCGCGGTGCAAAGCATGACCGCGCTGACCGTGATCACGGGCACTGGCGCCATCGACAACCAGGGCGGCAAGATCATCGCCCAGAACGGCGACCTGACCCTCAACGCTGCCAGCCTTGACAGCCGAGGCGGTGTGCTCTCAAGCCTCAACGGTCTGCTGCAAACCCGCCTGAGCGGCGTGTTGCGCAACGGCCAGGGCGGCAAGATCGAAGGCAGCCGCCTCGACCTGCAAGCGCTCGGCGGTATCTACAGCGACGGCGGGCGAATCGCCGCCAACACCGGCAACATCCTGCTCAACGCCGGCGGCAACACCCTCGATAACAGCGGCGGCGGGATCTATGCCAAAGGCGTGGTGAAAACCATCGCCGGCCTGATGAGCAACAACAACGGCCAGATCAGCGGCAGCAGCATCGAGCTGGGTGTCGACGGCAACCTGAGCAACCGCAGCGGTCTGATCGAAAGCGCCGGCACCCTGGCGATTCGCGCGGCCAACCTCGACAACCAGGGCGGCAAACTGCGCGCGCTCGGCACCAGCGGCAAAACCGATTTCCAGATCGGCAGCCAGTTCGACAACCGCAACGGTCTGGTGGAAACCGCCAACACCGATTTCACTCTCGCCGCACCAGGCTTCCTCAACGCCGGCGGTTCGGTGACGCATGTCGGCCTCGGTGAATTCGGCATTTCCACCGCCAACGTGATGAACGCCGGCGGCTCGCTGGTGACCCGTGGCGGCCTGACCCTGAACGCCGACAGCTGGACCAACAGCAGCGTGATTCAGGCCGGGCGGTTGACGGTGAATGTCGGCAACTTTGTGCAGACTGCGAGTGGGCAGTTGCTCGCTTCGAATCAACTGGTGGGGCGTGGTGGCAACTGGAGCAACGAGGGCTTGATCGCCAGCGATGGCAGCGTCGATATTCAGGTGAGCGGCAATTACGGCGGCAACGGGCGCACGAGCAGTCTGGGCGATCTGCAACTCGACGCCTCCACCCTCAATCTGACCAGCGCTACGAGTATCGCGGCCGGAGGAAATACGACCGTAGGCGCACGCGGTGGCCTGGCGATCGTCAACAACTATGGCCGCCTCACCGCTGCCAATAGTCTGATCCTCAATGCTGGCACCGTTAACAACTACGGCACGCTCGCAGGCGCGTCGGGTATGAAGCTGACGGCATCATCACTGCTCAACGATCAGGGCGGGTTCCTGTTCAGCGGTGGCGACATGAAGCTTCGCGCGGGCAGCCTCAGCAACAAGAAATCCGATGTTTACAGCCTCGGCGCAATCGATATTGCGCGGGACGATGCCGGTAATCGCGCGGCGCTGGTGGAGAACCTTTCCGGAACGATGGAGAGCACCGGCGACTTCTCGATCAAAGCCGACTCGATTGTTAACCGTAGAGATCAGTTCAAAACGGTTTCCGAGATGTACTCGTCGGATATTGGAGTGCGTTGCTATTCGTGTGATCAGATCCCGCTTAACTGGACAGATCTGCAAGGAGGCAAACTACCGTCTCACCTGGTCTGGGAACAAAAGTTCAAGGTAAGCATTTCGGAGGGGGAAAGTTCCAAAGCCGCGTCTATCACTGCCGGAAAAAACTTTGATGCTGTGGGTGGATCGTTCCTGAACTCGAACTCGTCCATCGCCGCTTCTGGAAACATCAACATCAACGTGGCCAACTTCGAGAACTCGGGTACTGCCACTGGCGATTACGTTTCCCGCAAATACGTCAATGGCGGGCTCTCCGTTGCCCAGTGGAACGAAGTCGTTGCGTACAACATGTACAACGACGCGGACTACAACAAGGATCTGCACTTCTGGAATGCCAACGAAGACGACTCACGGGTAGTTTCCAAGGTCGTCAGATATGGTGCCAAGGGTGAGGCTGACAACTGGTTCCAGACGTTCGGCTCGACCATCATTTCTTTGAATAAACAGAGTCAGGCCGTCAAGTTCGGAGATTCTCTCTATTCCTCGGGAGTCAGAACGGAAGCTCCAGACTTCATAAAGAATGCCGTGTTCAATGAAAAGATCGTCACCTCCGATCCTTCAGGTTTCGCCTCGGCCATCATCCAGGCATCCGGCAACGTCACCATCAACGCCACCAACAAAATCAGCAACGGTGTTGAAAAGGCCTACAGTTCAGGCGCTGCCGGTACCTCGCGCAATGCCAATACCAGCGCTGGCGGCACCGGTAAAACCACCATCATCAGCCTCAACAGTCAACTGCCACCGGACTTGGCCCAACAGCAAGTCAACCCGCTGACATTACCCGGCTTCAGCCTGCCGGTCGGTGATAACGGCCTATTCCGCCTGAGCGGCAAGGGTGGCAGCGAACAATCCTCGGTGCCCGCGCCGTCCTGGACCATCGGTACGCTGTCCGGCGAGTCGACCCATCATACGGTCGGCATGCCCGCTCGGCCGTCCACCCAGTTCCAGTTCGACAACAACGACCCGGTGTCGATAAAAAAACGCGATCTGGCGCTGAGCGATGCCGCGTCGTTGAATCTTAACGACAGAATGGCTCAGTTCAACGTGGGTGCAACCGCCGCTGACGGGCCAGTCGGCGTGCTGGTGCCTGCTCGGGGCAACCCTGCCTTTGATGTACCACGCGTACAAGGCTTGCCCGACACCAGCGTGCGCTCCAATCCGCACAAATACCTGATCGAAACCAACCCGGTACTCACCGACCTGAAGAAATTCGAGAGCTCGGATTATCTGTTGCAAAAACTCGGCTATGACCCGGACATCAGCGCCAAGCGCTTGGGTGACGGTTTCTTCGAACAGCGGATGATCCAGCAAGCGGTCGTCGAGCGTACGGGACAGCGGTTCATCGACGGCCAGACCTCCGACGAAGCGATGTTCAAGTACCTGATGAACAACGCCATCGCCAGCAAGGATCAGCTCAACCTGTCGATGGGCGTCACGCTGACTGCACAACAAGTGGCGGCACTGACCCACGACATCGTCTGGCTCGAAGAGCACGAAGTGAATGGTGAGAAAGTGCTGGTGCCGGTGCTGTATCTGGCTCAGGCGAATAACCGGTTGGCGCCAAACGGGGCGTTGATTCAGGCCAACGATGTGACGTTGATTGCCGGTGGCGATCTGGACAACGCCGGTACGTTGCGAGCCTCCAATAACCTTTCGGCCGAGGCTGGCAATAACCTCACCAACACCGGACTGATCGAAGCCGGTGAACGCCTCACGCTCAAGGCCGGTAACGACATCATCAACAAGTCCGGCGGCATCATCTCCGGCAAGGACGTCAGCCTGACCGCCACCAACGGCAGTGTGATCAACCAGCGCGACGTGACCGGCTTCGACCTCACCGGACGCGGCAACGTGTTGCACCGGGACTACCTGGACAACGCAGCCCGGATCGAGGCAGCCAACGACCTGACGATCAAGTCCGGCAAAGACATCAACAACATCGGCGGAGTGCTGCAAAGCGGTCGGGACATGACGCTCGATGCTGATCGCGATGTGAACATCACCTCGGTGCAGAATCGCAGCACCGATGCGCGGGGTAGCAATTTTCTCAATCAGACGATCACTCAGCACGGCGCTGAAGTGAAGTCCGGGCGGGATCTGTCGATCAGTGCTGATCGTGACGTGGCGATTGTGGCCAGTCGGCTGGATGCCAAGCGCGATGTCAACCTGAATGCGAGCAACGATTTGCTGGTGACTTCCGCGGCGAATGAAAGCGAGTATGTAGCGCGCAGCAAACGCACGCAGGCCGAATCCCTCAATGTTTCCCAGCAATCGAGCGTTATCAGCTCGGGCCGTGACATTGCTGCCAGCGCCGGCAAAGACCTGAACCTGATCGCCAGTCGCATCAGCGCCAGCAACGAGGCGTACTTGTTCGCTGGTGATGACGTCAATATCGCGACGGCAGAAGACGTCGATTACGACTACTACTCGAAAACCAAAAAGGGCTCCTTCGGCAAGAAGAAGTCGACAATGAGTGAAAGCGAGACGGTCTTGTCCGTCAGCTCGACGGTCGAGGCGGGTACCAAGTTGGTGGTGTCGGCAGGTCAGGATATTAATCTGACCGGAGCGAAGCTCAACAGTGATGGGACTTTGCTTGCTACCGCGGGTCGCGACATCAACTTGTTGGCTGCTGAAGACTCTTACAGCCAAGCCAACGCGTCATCGAAGAAAAGCTGGAACAAGAGCAAGTCCAGCAGCAGTGAGCAGACGCAGACACGTCTGAACAGCACCGAACTCAGCGCCAAGGATATCGAGCTCAAATCGAGTCACGACATCACTTTGCAAGCGGCTGCCCTGCGCGCGGAAAACGAGGTGAAGCTGACAGCGGCCAATGATGTTCTGATCGGCACCGCTGAAGAAACCCAGACATCCAGTCAGTCCAAGAGCTCCAGCAAGACCGGGATGACAGTTACCGGCTGGCTCTCCAATACGCAGAAAACCCAGCAATCACAGCAATCATCTACACAGAGCATCGGCAGCGATATCAGCGCTGGCAACATTCAGATCAACAGTGGCCGCGATTCTGTTGTTGAAGGCAGCACGCTGGTGGCCGACAAGAATATTGGCATCAATGCCGGGCGAAATCTGGAAATCACCAGTGCAGAGAACTCTGCGTCGTCCAGCTCGAAATCCGGCAGTAAAAAAGTCGGTGAGGTGGGCTCCTGGTGGCAGGGCGCGACCGGGATCGTCAAAACCAAAGAAACCGATGACAGCACTTCAACGCGCCAGTCGGGCAGCCAAATTGCCTCCCTTGGCGGCAATATTTCCCTGACCGCCGGGGATCATTACACCCAGAGCGCGAGCCAGTTGGTCACCCCTCAGGGCGATATCAACATCAAAGCCAAGCACGTTGATATCGAGGCAGGATTCGACACGCTCAACACCAACAAAACTGCGAGCACCAGCCGCACGGCAATCGGCGGCACCGTCAGCATTCCTCTGGTCGATGCCCTGCGTGGCATTCAGCAAATGGGCGAAGCCGCGCAGAAAACCAGCGATGATCGAATGGTCGCACTGGCAGCGGTGAACGCCGCCATGAGTGCCAATCAGGCGCTGGATGCCGGACAGGCGATGATGCAGAACCCGGTGGGTGGGGTGAAGGTCAGCGTCAATCTGAGCAACAGCCAGAGCAAAATGAACAGCAGCCAGAGCGGCCGCAATGTGGTTGCCAGCGATGTAGTCGCGGGCGGCAACGTCAACATCGTTGCAACGGGAGACGGTGCTGACAGTGACATCAATGTCGTGGGCAGCCGAATCGAAGGCGGCGGCGATGTCAGCCTGAAAGCCGACGGCGAAATCAATCTGTTGTCCGCACAAAACACCGCACATCAACAAAGCGCCAACAGCAACAGCGGCTGGAGCGCAGGCATCGGTTTTGGCTTCGGTGAAAGCAACGGCTTTACCTTTGAACTCGCCGCCAACGTGGGACGTGGCAACAGCGATGGCGACGACGTCACTCACACCAACACCTCGATCAAGTCCGGTCATACGCTCAACCTGGAGAGCGGTGGCGACACCAACATCAAAGGTGCTGTCGCCACCGGTGAAACGGTCAAGGTAAAAGTCGGCGGTGACCTCAATGTCGAGAGTCAGCAGGACACCAGCACCTATACCTCCAAACAGCTGAGTGCAAACGTCGGGCTGAGTGTCTGCATCCCTCCATTCTGCTACGGCACCAGCAGCGTCAGCGGCGGTATTGCTGCGCAGCACATGCAAAGCGAGTACGCCAGTGTTTCCGAGCAATCGGGCATCAAGGCCGGCGACGGCGGCTTCCAGGTTGAGGTCAAGGGCAATACTGATCTGGTCGGGGCGATAATCGCCAGCACCGACAAAGCGGTCGCTGACGGTAAGAACACTTTGAGCACCGGCACGCTGACGAGTTCTGATATCAAGAACAAGGCTGAGTACGACGCCAGTAGCATCAATCTTAGTGGTGGTTATGGCTTCAATATGAAGGGCGGTGGTAACGCCAGTGGCACGCCGACCCGAGGCGGGCCAGTTGTCACCACCAAGGAAGGTGCAAACGCCAATACACCGGTCGTTCTGTTCGCCAGCGGCGATTCAAGCAGCACCACCCATAGCGGGATCAGCGGTGCTGCAGTCACCATCACCAACAATGCCAAGCAACAGGAACTGACCGGCAAAACTGCTGAACAGACCATTGCAGCGATCAACACCAATGTTTCCAGCGAGCGTGACGGCAGCAACAAGCTCAAGCCGATTTTCGACGCCGAGGAAATTGGCGTGGATTTCGAAATCGTCGGCAAGTTTGTGCAGAACGTCTCGCAGTTCATCGAAAACCGTGCGAACGAAGCCGATAGCAAGAAGAAGGAAGCTGAAAGAGAGTACCTCGCAGCACATGACGAAAGCCTTCCGGATGAAAAAAGGGCTATCCACCGTGAAAAATATTTAGAACTCACCCAGCAAGTCAAAGACATCGACAAGAACTGGGGGCCTGGAGGCACTTATCGGCAGATCACTACCGCGTTGGTCGCCGGGATCACCGGCGGTGTCACCGGTACTAGCGCGCAGTTCGCGCAAAACATGGTGGTCAATTACGTCCAGCAGCAGGGATCGGATTACATCGGGCAATTGGTCCTCAAGGGACTCAAAGAGGGCAGCCCGGTACACGCAGGCTTGCATGCGATTCTTGGTTGCGCAGGCGCTGCTGCCAGTAGCCAAAGCTGTTCGGCGGGTGCGTTGGGTGGAGCGGCAGCCAGTGTGCTGACAGCACTGTTTGCGGACCCAGATCCAAACGAAACAGCTGCGGATCGCGAAACCAAGCGCAACCTCATCACCAGCCTGGTGACCGCTATTGCTGCGGCTAGCGATCCAAGCGGTGCAGCCACGGCCAACAACGCTGCGATTGCAAACGTTGATAACAACTGGTTGGCAACGCAGCAGAAGATACAAAGAGATAAAGAGCTGGAAGCAGCGCCAAGTCTTATTGAAAAGATAAAGATATGGCGGAAGTGGGCGAGCGTTGATAGCACCCAAGATATGGCTACAGGCCTTGGTGTGATCATTGGCCTGCAGGAAGGGGGATGGAAGGATCTGGACGGCCTATCGGGCTTCTTGGCAAGTCCGTTGGAGAGTCTCAGCGGTCTACGACAAATTGTCGAAAGCGAAGCGCTGCGAGCCAAGCTTGGTAATGCCGCGGTGGACAGTTTGCTCGCAACTATTGGTAGGATGGAGTACGCACTGGAGTTTGGTGGAACCGATCAGGCGTTGCAGCTTGGACGCGATCTAGGTTTGCTTTTGTATACCGTCGGTGGCGTTGTATCGGACGTAGGTGGTCTGGCAAAGGGAGCCGCCGCTTTAGGGAAGGTGGGAGTAACCGTTTCAAGTAAAACTTTGGGCCAACTTTTAGGAAAAGATGGAGCAGAGATTGGAGCAACAATCGCGCGTTTGGAATTGGACAGCGCGGGCAATCTGAAGTCAGTTGTCATGCCTAGCGGCGGGAAACTACTCAATCAATACAACCCGCTCAATCAAGGTCCTCTGCCAGCTTCGATTGCAGACACGTTCCGGAGCGCTACCTACGCAGAGGTCGTAACTCAGAAACCGACAACTTTGTATCGGGTATATGGAGGCTCGGCTAATGAGCTTGGGGCTTATTGGACCGCGACAAAACCGACAGGCCCTGTGCAATCGATCATAGACAGTGCTTTGAATCCTCAATGGGGAAATACGGCGGTAAATGTGGTGAAGATTGAAGTTCCAGCAGGTACTAAGTATTTTGAAGGTGTAGCCGCCCCTCAGGGAGGGCTTGTGGGAGGGGGAAGTCAGGTTCTTTTTCCAAAAGACTTCAAAATTGATCCATCCTGGGTGAGATAAAGTATGGCGGGCTGTGGCTGGGAAGTAATAGAGAGCTTTTTTTCGCCGGACGAATACCGTCGATTTGTTGTTTGGATCAACAACCAAGTAGTAAATGGTCGAGCAGAAAGTGTTCGCGTATTAGATAATTACGCTGGACCTGGATTTGATGAGTTTTGGTTCAAATGTTGTGATTCCGCAGAGGTTTGGAGATTGGTTGCGCCGGAACCTCCTTTTCGCGGATATTGGGGGCCAGTAGCAACTAAGGAGAATAATAGGACGGAGGATAATGGGACAGGCCACGTTTAAATAAACGTGGTCTGTCTCGAGGGATCAAAGGTCTTTAATTTATGACAGTTGAGAATGAAGAAGGCCATCTCCTGACTGTTATTGCTGAAATTGGCGTATTGGAGTGGCAAAAGTATCAACAGCGTTTTCCAAAAGTAAGGGTTGGGAATGAAATGCAGCGGGAGGATCATTCAGCGCTGCCACCCTTCATCGCTTTCAGATTTGAGTGTATTAGCACGGTTGATAGCGACAAGTTGAAGGCTGCCGTGGAGGGGTACAAGGGAGCTTTATCATGGTCGATTGTTGGCCGGTCACGCGAAGGGCTACCCGGGATTAACTGGATGATTGCACCGTCAAGGTTGTGGGAGGTGGGTGAATGTGCTTTGCAAGCAAACATGACGGCAGCGGTCTATTTGTCTATTCATGAACCTTTACTTGGTCCAGTGGCATACGAGGATTTAATTGGACTGACGGGACATGTTCGTTCTGTGTTCGATCACTGAGGGATCCAACCCCCACCAAATTCCGGAGGTTATTTAGTGATCACTGAAGATATAAAAATTTTCGAAGAGATTTTCCAATTGGTCGAAGCAGGCATCGTCCATGGCTATGACGCGTTCCGATACGGTGTTGAGCTGGGTGAGGGCTATATAGAAACGGAATTAGCCGTCGTGAAAGACGGGATTGAGGACTGGAACGCCGAAACCGATATAAACGGGGCGATAATTCTTCGTCTGGTCGATCAATTGCAGGCAAACGCAGTCAAACGCGGTGAACCCTGGAAGGCGTTTGTTCTCTCTTATCGCGAAGGCGAACAAGTGAAAACGAAATTCAAGTATTGATCGGGGACGCCGCATTTCCGCGTTCCGGGTAACGAACGGGTGGCTCTGGCCACCTGTCGTTTATCTGACCAGCGCAGCAAGACAGACCCAGAGTGATGCCTGTCTATCCAGTCCGAAGGGGGAGTTTCTTAGTGCCCTTCGGCAGGCGAGCGTCAGCTTGTTGCAAGTCAGACCTGCCGATACATCCCTCAAGTGTTCGTTGAGGGATCGTGGGTTCACTTCGGATAAAGCGGCGGCAACCCGCTATCACCCACCGGATCCTGCACCCGTTCCGCCGCCGGAATAGTCCGGATCGCCCGCCACAAATCCTCACCCTGCCAATGCTGCCCCGTCTCGCTGTACAGCGCACCATTCAACCCATCCAGCGCATCCGACAACGGCACAAACCGCGCCGCCATGTCCGCCAGTGTCTCTGGCTGCTGACGCGCCCACGCATCCAGCGCCTGCCGCGTCGCCTGCGGGTCATTCGCCTGGCTCGCACGTTTGATGTCATCCATCAACGTGCGCGGGCTCGGGCCGGTTTGGGCGGCGCGATGCACCGCTGGTTGCCAGCGTGCGCGCCACCACAGGCCGAAGCCGAGGAGGGTGGTGCAGGCGAGGATCAGCGTGCTGAGTTTCCACCACCACAGCACATCGTTATCGACGATGCTCACTTGCAGATTGCCGGCCGGCGTGTCGACTTGCAGGCTCGGGTTGTTGGCCACTTGCAGCGTGCGCGCGGGCAGGCTGCTGTGTTCCAGATGGTCTTCGAAGGTGTTCCACCAGACCACGTCCACCGTCGGCAAGTCGATGGCGCCGCTACGGCTCGGCACCAGCGCTTCGCGTTCTTCGCGGCTGCCGACAATGCCCCGGTCGGTGCTCTGGTTGCTCAGCACCGGTTGATCGGGGTAGCGGCGCAGGCCGTTGACGTCGGTGGCGGGCAGCGCCGGCAGTTGCGAGGCGGCCAGGCCTTCGACTTTCAATGTCAGGCTGCGGGTCAGGGAATCGCCAACCTGAGTGTGTTCCGGTTCCGGGTTCCAGCTTTCGCTGAGGCTCAGACTGCGCGCGGGCAGCCACGGCGCATCGACCGGATAGGTCAGCGGTTTGGGTTTGACCGTCAGGGGGATTTCAGCAGAACTGACGCGCATCAGTTTGCCCGGCTTTGGCCCCTGCGCATTGGCGTCCTGAGACGGCTGCGTGTCGACCAGTGTGGCGCTGAAGGTCTGCGGCGCGATGGTCAGCAAACCGCTGTGCTGCGGGTAGATCGCATAGCGCATTTCGATCACGCCATGGCGCACACCGTTGAGGTCTTTTTCGTAGGTACGCGTGTCGCCAAGCTGTTCGATGCGCGCATCGGCGATTTGCAGCGGCGTCAGGCTGCTGTCGTCGTACAGCGACACCGAATGGTAGATGCGCAACGTCAGGATCGCCTGCGCCTGCACATACACGCTGGACTGATCGAGGCTGGCCTCGATGAACACCGGATCAAGGCTGTTCTGGTTCTCGCGGGTGTCGCTTTCGACCACTTGCACGGTAATCGGCTGGCTCTGCGCGTCGCCCAGTTGCAGCGGCGGGATCACTACGCTGCCGTTCTCCTTCGGCAGCAGGGTGATGATCCAGCGCGTGGTTGCGCGGTTGTCGCCATTTAGGGTGTTGAGCTGGTTGACCTGCCGCGTGCCGCGCACTTCGAACAACGCTTCCAGTGCGGTCAAATCGGGTTTGCCGAACTGGGTGACGTCGCTGGTTTCGAGGGTGAGTTCGACCGTCTCGCCGGAGTTCAGGCGACTGCGATCCACGCTGGCCGTCAGCTCGGCCGCCTGGGCGGTGGCCGTGCAGAGCAACAGGGGCAGCAAGAGAGCGGTGAAGCGGGTCATCGAGTGTTTTCCTGATCCTGATGTTGTTGCTGTTCGTACCAGAATTTGCGTCGGAGCAATTCGCCGGGGTCGTCGGGGATCTTGCCCAGCCATTGTTCCAGTGCCTGACGTTGCTCGCCTTCGAGGTTGTCTTCACTCGGGCGTAGCGTCGGCACGGTATCCGTTTGTTCTTCTTCGTCGCTGCCCGGCACCTCGTTGGGGCCTGGCTGCGGCGGTGTAGTCGGTGGCGGTTCGCTGGCCGATTCGGTCGGTTGCGCCTCGCTCTGGGTTTCACTTTTTACCGCCGGTGGCGGTGCGGTTGCTGGCGGTGGTTCGTCGCCTGGCAGACTTTGCTGTTCGCTCGGTTTGGTGTCCGGCTCGGCGGGCGGCGGTGTGTTTTTCTGCTTGAGCAGGTTTTCCACCAGCGCCTTGTTGGTCTGCGCCGGACGCAGATCCGGTTGCAGTTCCAGGGCCTGTTCATAGGCGTCTATCGCCGCTTCCAGCTCACCGCTTTTCGCCAAGGCGTTGCCACGATTGTAGTGGGCGCGGGCATCGCTGCCTTCGGCGAAGCGCTGGGCGGCGCCACTGTAGTCGCCGGCCTCGTACAACGCCACCCCTTGCCACTGATGATCTTCGAAATGTTGGGCGGCTTCTACCGGGCGCTTTTGCTTGAGCAAATGCAGGCCCTGTTGGTCGGGACGCAGCCACAGGTCTTCGAAGTCGAAAGCGTAGCTCGGCTGTGGCAAGCAAAACAGCAGCGGCAGGCAGAACAACCAGCCACGTCGCCCGGCGCACGCCGCGAGCAACAACAGCGGCAACAGCAGCCAGTAACCCTGATCGGCCCAGGTATCCAGGCGCACGGTCTGGCCATCGTCACGCAAACTGCGCGGGCCGTTGAGCAGCCCGAGCGCGCCAAGATCCGCTTCGTCGAGGCGTGCAGGATGGTATTCGCCGCCAACACTGTTGAGGAATGCTGCGAGGCCCGGACTGTCGAGTTGCGGCACGCGAATCGCGCCTTGCTCGTCCTTGAGGAAACTGCCGTCCTCTTGGGCAATCGGCGCACCTTCGGCGGTGCCGACGCCGAGCATCAACAGTTGCGCCGACTGTCCACTCAGCGCGTGGCGAATGCCTTGGCGCTCTTCATCATCGAGCGACGAGCCGATCAGCAGAATCCGCCCCTGACCGAGCGCGCCTTGTTTGAGCAAGGCCAGTGCTTTACTCACGGCCAGATCGGCGCGATGGCCGTTTTCCGGCATCAGTGATGGCTTGAGCGCATCGAGCAGATTGCGGCTGGTCGCCAGGTCATCCGACAGCGGCACCAGCGTGTGTGCGCTGCCGGCGTAGACGACGATGGCGGTCTGCGCATCGCTGCGCGCCTGCAACAGGTCGAACAGCTTGCGCCGGGCCTGTTCCAGTCGCGTCGGCGGCGAGTCGGTGGCGAGCATTTCCGGGGTCAGTTCCAGTACCACCACCAACGGATCGGCGGGTTTCTGGCTGGTCTGTTCGACGCGCTCCCAACTCGGCCCGAGTAGCGCCAGAACCGTCAGCAGCCACGCCACGCCAAGGGCAACCCACGGCAGTTTGCTGTCGCGACCATTGCCGCCACTGAGCAGGGTGGCATGAAACGCCGGCGGCAAAATCATCTGCCAGCGCCCGGCGCGTTTCTGCCGATGCCAGAGTTGCCAGATCAGCCAGCCCAGCAGCGGCAGCAACAGCAACCACCACGGACGGAACCAGTGCGGCCAGAGCGCGATCATCGGCGCCTCCGCAGACGCAAGCGCTTAAGGCGCTCACGCCAGTCAGGCAGCGGACTTTGCAGATACAGCTCCTTGGTGAACAGGCGTTGCAGCGGGTTGTCCGGCCACAATTCACGGGCGACCAACAACAGACTCAACCACAGCGCCAGCGCCAAAGGCCAGTGATACAAGGCTTGTGCCGGACGCGCTTGGGTGGGTTGTTGAGTCACCGGTTCGAGTTGATCGAGGGTGTCCTTGATCGCTTGCAGTTCTTTGCCGTCGTGGGCACGGAAGTACTGGCCGCCGGTGACTTCGGCGATGGCTTTGAGCGCTGGTTCGTCGAGGTCCAGACTTGGATTGACCCCAAGTAAACCGGTCGAACCACTGTCCTCGGGATTCGCGCCGATACCGATCGGATAGATTTTTACGCCTTCGCTCGCAGCGAGTTTTGCCGCCGTCAGCGGATCGATTTCGCCGCCGTTGTTGGCGCCATCAGTGACCAGAATCAGCACACGGCTTTGCGCCGGACGCAGGCGCAGGCGTTTCAATGCCAGACCGATGGCATCACCGATGGCGGTGTTCTTGCCGGCAATGCCGATGCGCGCTTCGTCGAGCCAGACGCGCACGGTGTGGCGATCAAAGGTCAGCGGCGCTTGCAGATAGGCTTGGCTGCCGAAGAGGATCAGGCCGACACGGTCGCCATCGCGACTTTCGAGGAAATCACCGAGCAGATGTTGCACCAGCGTCAGCCGACTGACTTCTTCGTCCTGCCACTGCATATCCGGGAAATCCATCGAACCGGACACGTCCACCGCCACCAGCAGATCACGCCCACTGGCAGCAATCGGCAGCGGTTCGCCGAGCCATTGCGGGCGGGCGGCGGCGGTCAGCAGTAACAGCCACAAGAGCATGAACGGCGCCTGTTGACGCCACGCCGGCAGGTTGGCGCGAGCGCGACGGCGGGCGAGGCCTTCCAGATCGGCTAGAAAGCTGACTTTTAGCGCGGGCTCGCCGCTGTCGGCCACTGGCAGCACCAGACGCATCAGCCACGGCAGCGGCACCAGCACAAAGATCCACGGCCAGGCGAACTCAAACATGTTTGCGAATCCATGTATCGACCGCTTGGGTCAGGCCGGCGATGGCTTTGTCATCGAGTTTGCACTCCGGTTTATAGGCGCCTTCGACCAGCACCATCCAACGGGTGAGGCCCGCCGCCGGGCAACGGTTGTCGAGAAAGGCCAGCCATTTACGCCCATTGAGGGTGTGGCTCTGGCTGTAGGGATAGTGGTTGCGGCACAGGCGTTTGAGCAGGCCGTTGAGTTGCTGCAACCACGCCCCGGCCGGAGCACCGTCGTAGGGTTTGGGCATTTGCGCCAGTTCGGCGAGGGCGGCAATGCGCACTGGGTCGAGCGGCTGCTCGGCGCGGACAATCGGGCGTTTCTTCATCGGAATGAAACGGCGAAGTTTCCACACAGCGAAACCCAGCAGCGGCAGCAATAGAAGCAGCAGCCACCAACCTGGTGCCGGCGGCCAGAAGGCAATCGGTGGCGGCGAGATCAGCGGTTGCAGTTGTTCGAGGCCGTTCATCGACCTTTCCCCGGACGCTGCGGATTGAGGAATTCGCGCATCTGCTCGACCATTTCGCTTTGCGTGCTCAGCGGCATCAGCAATACCCGCAGCTTCTGCGCGAGCAATTCCCAGCGCGCGATGCGTGCTTCGGCCTGGGCGCGATAGGTCTGGCGCAGGTCGAAATTCAGCGTATCGAGTTCGAGTTGCGCGCCGCGTTCGGCGAATCGGAGAAGACCGGCGGCGGGCAGGGCGTGATCGAGGGGATCGGAAATCGGCAGCATCAACAGATCACAATGGCGCGAGAGCAGGCTCAATTGTTGTTCAGCGCTGTCGGACAACGCGCGCTCGTCGCAGATGACGATCACCAGACTGCCCGGGCGCAGCACTTCGCGGGCACGGCGCAGCGCCACGCCAAACGCATCGCGATCCGGCTCGCGCTCGCTGTGCAGCGACTGGTTGACCTTGACCAGGCGGTTGAGCAATTGCAGCAGGCTCTGTTTGCTGCGCCGCGGTTTGATTTCGTAGTGCTCGTTGTCGCCGAACACCAGCCCGCCAACGCGATCGTTGTGGCCGAGCGCGGCCCAGCCGATCAGCGCCGCTACTTGCGCTGCCAGTACCGATTTGAACATCAGCCCGGAACCGAAAAACAGCCGTGTGCTTTGCTCGACCATGATGAAAATCGGCCGCTCGCGTTCTTCATGGAACAGCTTGGTGTGCGGTTCTTGCGTGCGCGCCGTTACGCGCCAGTCGATGGTGCGCACGTCGTCGCCGGCCTGATAAACCCGCACCTGATCGAAGTCCACGCCACGGCCACGGAATTTCGAGTGATGCAGGCCGATCAGCGGGCTGCGCTGGCTCGGCGTGGAAAACAGCTGCACTTCACGCACGCGGTGGCGCATCTCGATCAGCTCGGCGAGGCTGACGCGGATACCCGGTTCGGACGGCAGGGGGGCGTTCATCGGGGTCAAGCGACGGCTACGACGTCGAGAATCCGCTGCACCACCCGATCCTGATCGATGCCGGCGGCTTCGGCTTCAAACGACAAAATGATGCGGTGACGCAACACATCGAACAGCACCGCCTGGATGTCTTCCGGGCTGACGAAGTCGCGACCGGCCAGCCAGGCGTGGGCGCGGGCACAACGGTCGAGAGCAATCGAGCCGCGCGGGCTGGCGCCATAGGCGATCCACTCGGCCATTTCCGGGTCGAACTTGGCCGGGTTGCGCGTGGCCATGACCAGTTGCACGAGGTATTCCTCCACGGCGTCGGCCATGTACAGACCGAGGATTTCCTTGCGCGCGGCGAAGATCGCCTGTTGGCTGACGCGGCGTTCGGGTTTGGTTTCACCGTTCAACGCTTCGCCACGAGCCTGCTGCAGGATACGGCGTTCGACGGCAGCGTCCGGGAAACCGATTTTCACGTGCATCAGAAAACGGTCGAGCTGTGCTTCCGGCAGCGGATACGTGCCTTCCTGCTCGATCGGGTTTTGCGTGGCCATTACCAGAAACAGCGGCGACAACTCGTAAGTGCTGCGACCGACACTGACCTGACGCTCGGCCATGGCTTCGAGCAGCGCCGATTGCACTTTGGCCGGGGCACGGTTGATTTCGTCCGCCAGCACCAGGTTGTGGAAGATCGGCCCTTGCTGGAACACGAAACTGCCGGTTTCCGGGCGATAGATCTCGGTGCCGGTGATGTCGGCCGGCAACAGGTCAGGGGTGAACTGAATGCGATGGAACTGGGCTTCGATGCCCTCGGCGAGTTCTTTGATCGCTTTGGTCTTGGCCAGACCCGGCGCACCCTCGACCAGCATGTGGCCGTCGGCGAGCAGGGCGATGAGCAAACGCTCGATGAGTTTTTCCTGGCCGAGAATCTGCGTTGAAAGAAAGGTTCGCAGCGCCAGCAGCGCTTCACGATGTTCCATCGGTGACTGTTCCTGGAAAGGGGTGGCCACAGGCGTCCGGATAACGCCAGGGCTGGGGGCGTTACTTTAATCCATCGCGGGGGGTGGCGACTAACGGCATTTTGTAGAAAAAGGCAAAAGATCGCAGCCTGCGGCAGCTCCTACAGGTGATTGCATTCCAATGTAGGAGCTGCCGCAGGCTGCGATCTTTTGGCTGTCTGTGAAGGCCTCATCGCTGGCAAGCCAGCTCCCACAGGGACCGATGTGTTGCATAGATCGCATTCACACCGCTGATACTTGTGGGAGCTGGCTTGCCAGCGATGAGGCCAGTCTGGACGCCATCAAACTTCGTTAATGAAGGTACCCGTCCCATCAAGGATATTCGTCAAGGTCTCGACAACCTCATCCAGATCAACCATGTCCGGGTTAAAGCTGATCTCCAGCACATCATCCCCGTTCAGCGCATCGGCATCCGCCGCCGCAATCTCGATCTTCAACAGATTCGAACTCAGGGTGACTTTCACCCCGTCCAGCGTCGAAGGTTCGCCATCCAGAGTGATCTCCAGCTCATCCTCATCCGGGTAGCGGCTCATCAGGAACATGTCGCCCTTGTCGCTGTGGCAGCAGAGCATTGCCATGTTGTCTTCTTCGTCATCGCACGGGTTGACGATCAGTAGGGCGGTGGTCATTTGCATGGTCAATTCCTGCCTCGAGGGGCGTGTTGGTCGCTAATGGGCGCGATTCTGCCAGTCCTCGGGAATTTCTGCATGTGAGAGTGTCAGAGGATGTGTCGTGAACGCGACATGGATCAATGGTCATTTCTGGCACGCATGTACCGTAAAAACGGGCATTCAGACCGGCATTTTCCACCACGACTGCTAGTGTTTACCGGTGCCAGACCCTCGGTTTACGTGCCAATGACCGAATATGTCGCAGCACCGCAAGCAGACACATTGTCGCACCCTTTAAGCTGCGCAACGGATGAGCACCCGTAAAGGCATTGTCGGCACCGCTGGCAGTCGCTTTTGCAGATGCTCATTCTATGGACGGTGAATGTGACCTGAGTGTCCCGTCCAGCTTCACCCACCTGTCCCCCTGTTTCCTCTGCCCGAGAATCAGGAACAGGGCGACACAAGCCCCGAAAGGGGTGTTGCACGCGACGCTTTCCATCAATAACAAGCTTAAGCGGAGTACCACAGATGGCGTTCTTCACCGCAGCCAGCAAAGCCGACTTCCAGCACCAACTGCAAGCGGCACTGGCGCAGCACATCAGTGAACAGGCACTGCCACAAGTGGCGCTGTTCGCTGAACAATTCTTCGGCATCATTTCCCTGGACGAGCTGACCCAACGTCGCCTCTCCGACCTCGCTGGCTGTACTCTTTCTGCGTGGCGCCTGCTTGAGCGCTTCGATCACGCGCAACCGCAAGTGCGCGTCTACAACCCCGATTACGAACGTCACGGCTGGCAGTCGACCCACACCGCGGTCGAAGTGCTGCACCATGACTTGCCGTTCCTGGTGGACTCGGTGCGTACCGAGCTGAACCGTCGCGGCTACAGCATCCACACCCTGCAGACCACCGTGCTGAGCGTGCGTCGTGGCAGCAAGGGCGAGTTGCTGGAAATCCTGCCAAAAGGTTCGACCGGCGAAGGCGTTCTGCACGAGTCGCTGATGTACCTGGAAATCGACCGCTGCGCCAACGCGGCCGAACTGAATGTGCTGACCAAGGAACTGGAACAGGTCCTGGGTGAAGTCCGCGTCGCGGTCGCCGATTTCGAGCCGATGAAGGCCAAGGTGCAGGAAATCCTCACCAAGCTCGATAACAGCGCATTC